>Ga0335070_10003310_pt1 | contig 18781 bp, 15 predicted proteins | sample Lox_Sample_13_FD_206722 | JGI IMG/M metagenome (GOLD analysis project Ga0335070, IMG submission 206722) | Soil microbial communities from Loxahatchee National Wildlife Refuge, Florida, United States - Lox_Sample_1.3 | ecosystem: Environmental > Terrestrial > Soil > Wetlands | place: USA... | reverse complement strand
ATCATGTCCGTGGCCGCTATGGCATCCCTGATCTTGGTCGTGTCCAGAGTGCCTGCCTTTTCAATAGCCGCAGCCAAAATCTGGATCGAGGCGTAAGCAGAACCAGTTAGTATGTCGGCAGATCTTCCGAACTTAGACTGAAAGGCAGCATTCAGCTTATCCACGCCAGGGTAATTGACACGGTGATGCCAGGACATACCGGCCAGAATCACGTAATCCCCCACCGGACCAAGTGCTTTTCCCCAGGACAGATCCTCAGCTCCTCGGATAACAACAACTGCCTTGGGATTATAATCAAGTTCTTTCATCTGCCTCATCATGGTCATCCCGTCTGGAGCGACGGGCGCACTGAACACTGCTTCAGCACCAGCGTTCTTCGCTGCCATGATTAGGGGACTGAAATCCTTCGTTATCCGAGGGTACCTCTCAGCAACCACAACCTTGTAGCCTCGTTGAAGGGCTTCTTTCTTCAGAGCCTCTGCTTGCTCAATGGCAAAATCCGTGTTCTCTTCAAAGCTGGCAACTGTCTTGGGTCTTTTTTCCACAGGGATGGTGTCTAGAACATCTAAGATGGCCTTAGCGGTATCCAGTGACTTGGCAAACGGCGCAAACCAGTACTTCAAACCTCTATCATGAGGTGTTTGGTGAGGAGATGCAACTGCGAGAGCGGGTATTTTATTCTTCTCTGCAACTGCTTGACCGTTAACCATATTGCCTTCTCCTATATAGGCAACCACCTTCCTCGACGTGTACAGCCATTCCATACTGCTCACTGCTTTCATCGGAACAGATTCCGTATCCTGGACGATGAGTTCCAGTGGAATTTTTTTGCCATATTCTTTGACAAAAATGCCGCCGGTCCGATTAATATCTTCCGTAGCAATTTCATACCCGGCTTTTGCCTGCCCCCCCAAATTAGAATAGGGGCCGCTCATAGCGATGCAGGCTCCAACCGGAATAGTTTGCGGAGCCGGGGATGCAGCCATGGCCCCCCAGACGACAATTTGTAACAATATAAACCAAGAAACCCAATAAAAAAGTAACCTTGTTTTCATAGCTCTTCTCCTTTCTTTGTGGTGTCTTTACTGAGTAGGTCTCCCGCAAAAACCAAAAATACCAACCATTCTTGGTAGAGGCTTACTTAACAATCAACGTCTTGATAAAATCTTGAACTAAAGGGAATGTCGAATCATCGACCCCATGAGCTGTCTTTATTCCAAGAAAAAGTATATCGAATTCCATTATAAAGTATCCCTTCTATTTCCTGTTCCCATCACCGATGCCCCCCTGAGTTGAAGACCCCAAGGGTCGTCGGTGCATCCATAGCAACGCCCAATACTTTCTTAATCTCTCGGCCCATTTCTTAATATCTTAAAAGGCTAACTCCGCTCGACCTTTGATCTACCAAACTAGGGTGCCAGCCCAGTTTTTCTTCTTCAATCATTTTTGCCCCCTACCTGATTCAATTATTCCTCAGCCTAGCAAATCAGTTTCCGAAGGTTCAGTTAAAACCTATCTTTCTTTCCACGGTGGAATGGGATAGACAAAGGAGGTCTCTCTGAATTCTTTGGGCCACACCAACTTCCGATCTGCGCCCAGCCACTGAACGACCGCAGGACAGGGATCAATAAGAGTACCATTAGGCCGAAACTTTATTTTGCCCATAACCGTCATCATGTCCGTGGCCGCTATGGCATCCCTGATCTTGGTCGTGTCCAGAGTACCTGCCTTTTCAATGGCTGCAGCCAAAATCTGGATGGAGGCGTAAGCAGAACCCGTCATCAAGTCAGCAGGTCTCCCGAACTTAGACTGAAAGGCGGCATTCAGGTTATCCACACCAGGATAATTGAGATGGTGATGCCAGGACATACCCGCCAGAATCACGTAATCCCCCACCGGACCAAGTGCTTTTCCCCAGGACAGATCCTCAGCTCCTCGGATAACAACAACTGCCTTGGGATTATAATCAAGTTCTTTCATCTGTCTCATCATGGTCATGCCGTCCGGAGCGACGGGACAGCTAAACAGTACTTCCGCGCCGGCATTCTTCGCTGCCGTGATCAGGGGACTGAAATCTTTCGTTATCCGCGGGTACTTCTCAAAAAACACAACCTTGTAGCCTCGTTGAAGGACTTCTTTCCTAAAGACCTCTGCCTGTTCCATGGGCCAGTCTTCATTCTCTTGAAAGATGGCAACTGTTTTGGCTCTTTTTTCTGCCGGGACTGTGTCTAAAATATCACTGATATTTTTGGCGACATCTAGTGACTTGGCGAAGGGTGAAAACCAGTACTTGAGACCTCGCTCATGAGGCGTGGAGAGAGGAGCTGCGATTGCGAAAGTCGGTATTTTATTCCTCTCAGCAACTCCTTGACCAGTAAGAGCGATAAGGCCTTCTCCTCCAAAGGCAACAACCTTTCTTGAAGTGTATAGCCACTCCACCCTGCTGACAACTTTCATTGCAGAAGATTCCGTATCTAGGACTATCACTTCAATGGGTATCTTTTGGCCATATTCTTTGACAAAAATGCCGCCGGTCCGATTAATGTCCTCTGCGGCAATTTCATATCCAGCTTTTATCTGCTGCGCCAAATTGGAAAGAGGACCACTCATAGAAAGAACGGCTCCGAACGGAATAGTCTGTGGAGTCGGGGATGCGCCCATGGCCCCTGCGGCATGGATTTCGATCAATACAACTGAAAGAATCAGATAAATAGGTAGCTTTGTCTTCATGACAATCCCCCCTTTCTTGACAAAGTTTCTAAGTAAAGAACCCTGTCCCTAGTGGCAGATCGGCCATTCCTTAGTAACTGGGCAAAAACTTTCTGCTCCTTTTCACGAAGAATGTTAACTTTATCAGGTGGGCCAGTTGATTCGTTATTTTTCATATCAGAACATATTGAATTCGTCAACCAAAAAAAGTGGTGAAAAATTATCTTTCTTATGGATTGTCAATCTCGTATGACAGTACAAGATTTCAGTGCGAGAAAAATTCGAAAGTCCTACTATTGAAGGGGCTAAGGCATCCAGAACTGAACATATCTTGCCACAACAGAGCTCTAATTTTTCGAAGAATTATTTGTGGATTTGATAGTCAAATGATAACATTGAGAAAAATTGATCCAAGGAGGTGTACCATGAAAGTCTCTCAAGGTATTAATTGTTGGCTGGAGTATCACAAGCTTCATTCAAAAAAAACACTCTCAAAACCTACCAGTCGATCCTTTCCAAACTGACCGCGCAACTTGGCGAAAGAGACCTCAACTCCCTAACCCCAGATGAAATCCTGTCTTTCCTCACCCAAACCAATCAGGACACCAAACAGGCAACCAAGAGGACCCGGTACTCCCAACTCACCTCTTTTTTCAATTTCATCAGTCAAAACCTCGATCCCAATTTTAGAAGCCCATGCGATACTCCCATGCTGAAGAAGTTCTATCGATCTCCCGGACTCATCCGTTGGACAATTCTCGAAAAGGAAGTCGTAGATGAAGTCATCTTTCGTACCACCAAATCCAGAAACCGGTTGATACTTGAGTTGATGGCTCGGGGCGGTATGAGGATCAGTGAGGTCTTACAATTGACAACAAATGATATTGAAGACCGGAAGCTAACCCTCAGGGGCCCGAAGAGTGGGAAGGATCGGGAGGTTGTCTTTATACCGCAGAAGGTCGCCGACCGCCTCAAGGAATATATTAATGGCAAAGGAATTGGGTCTGACCAGCGGATCTTTCCAATATCATACACAGCAGCAAGGAGAGTTGTGAACAAAGCAGGTAAGGTGGTTGGGATTCATCTGCGGCCTCATGATCTAAGGAGGCACGCAGCGACTTATGCCTCTCGTTCAGGAGTTCCGATTGAAATTGTCAGCAAGGTTATTCTAAGACATGCAAACCTTTCGACCACGCAACGGTATCTTGGGACCGTGAGCGACGTTGAGGCGATGAGGTGGATTGACAATCTTTACAGTTAGTGAATTGAAAAAGGGTGAGGCCTTCGAAACCTCACCCTTTTTGTTGCGAGAAATTGGACAATATCATATTCAAACCGTAAACTTCCAAGCTTCTAAAAAGGACCTATCGATAGCAGAAACGTGCAGTTTTGGTTCGGCCTTTTCTGCCTAGGTAAAACAATAATGGTTGCTGGCTAGAAACCAACTGAATAAAAAAAAGGTTTGGATGCTATTTCCCATGAACCCGGTTCTGCTAGACTTTTTCGGACTAATCTACAAAGGGATGTTGAATCATTGTGGATTTGAATTATCTTTCCCTTTATACAGGCCGGTTCCACCATTTTGCATAAAGATGGGCAAATCTAATTCCTCAAAAAGATTAGTCAATTCAAAACCTTTGAAAAGTTATCCGCAATTCATTAAAAAAGGAATATCATGGAATCTTTCAGAACAGTCCGGATCAATTCCGTTGCCCCCCATCGGATCACCAATAAAAAATACCCACCTCAAATGCCGACGTAGACCTTACGGATTCTCGAATCTTCTTTCATGTCGGCCGACCGACCTTCCATCACGATTTCACCCAACTGAAGGAAATATGCATAGTCGGAGATATCGAGAGCCAGCCTGGCATTCTGCTCAACAATCAGTGTGGTGACCCCTGACTTGCGGATTTCCTCGAGTGCGTCTGAAAGTATCTCGACGATGATTGGCGCCAGACCCATGGTGGGTTCATCCATCATGAGGAGCTTGGGCCGTGCCATCAGGCCCCGAGCAATGGCCAGCATCTGCTGCTCTCCTCCCGACAGGGTCCCCCCCGTCTGTTTCAATCTGTCTTTTAGCGCCGGAAATATCTCCAGCACCCGCTCCGCCTCGCGTGCCACACCGTTCTTGTCCGAGCGGAAGTTGTACGCCCCGGCGAGAAGGTTTGCTTCCACGGAGAGCCCCGAGAAGACTCTGCGGCCTTCCGGTACGAGCTGAATACCGAGTAACGAACGGTCGTGGACGCTCATGCTGTTTATTTCCTTCGTATAGAACAGGATCGATCCGGTGGAGGGCGTGAGTCCTATAATCGCGCGGAGGATACCCGATTTGCCCGCTCCGTTGGCGCCCAGGATGGAGACTGTTTTCCCTTCAGGCACGGTCAGCGATACCCCATGCACCGCGCTGACCGCCCCGTATTTTACGTTAAGATTCCGCACTTGGAGAGAGAGAGATTCCAACGCGTTTCCCCAGATAGGCTTCGATGACCTGTTCGTTGGTGGTGATGACTTGGGGCGAACCCTTGGCCAGATTGAGACCGGAAGAGAGAACGTTGACAACTTCGCATTCGCTCATGACAAGGGACATATTATGCTCAATGAGGAGGATGGTCACCTTGAGCTCCTCTTTGATACGGCGCAGGAGATCGCAGACTCCTTTCACCTCCTCTGCGTTCATGCCGTTGACCGGTTCGTCCAACAGGAGAAGATCCGGTTTCGAGGCCATGGCCCGGGCGATTTCAGTCAGCTTCTGGACGCCGTAGGGCAACGAAGCGCAGGCTGTCTCTTGGAAGGGTTGCAGTCCGAAGAACTCGATGACTTCGTCCGCATAACCTTTCTGCCCCGACGAACACTTCCACATCCGTGAGCTCAGGTTCAGAGACTGGCGCTCTAGGTATGAGGCGAGGATGTTCTCGCGGACCGTGAGCGAGGTGAAGAGCCGGGCCTGTTGGAAGGTGCGTGCGATACCTGCTCTCGACCTCTGGTACGGCGGAAGTTTGGTGATATCCTGTCCCTTGAAAGCCACGCGGCCCGCTTCCGGCTGGAGGATCCCTGAAAGCACGTTGAAGAGAGTTGTCTTGCCCGAGCCGTTCGGGCCAATGATCCCTTGGATCGTTCCGCCCCTAACTCTCAACGAAACGTTGTCGAGGGCAATAAGACCACCAAATCGCTTGGTAACACCTTTAACTTCAAGTACGACGTCAGGCAGCAACGGACGTTCTCTCCTTACCAGAGAAGTATGAACCGAGAGATCTTGCCAGCGCACGCACCTGCGGCTGAAAGACGACCAGCAGGAGCATAAAGAGTCCGTAAAAGGCCATACGGTACTCCTGCAGGAACCGGAGCCCCTCTAGCAGCCAGGTAAGCACGATGGCAGAAATAAAGGTGCCGAAGTAAGAGGCCCGTCGGCTGAAGACGGGGTCAAGAAGGGACCCTAGCATGCTGATGACAAGAATCGTCAAGGAGAGCCAAGCATTGAAAGGCGTTGGACTCACGAACGAGTATAGGTGTGCGTAAAGGGCGCCTACGATCCCTGCCCAGAGACACGCGAGAGCCGCCGCGCTGATTCTGAGAATAGGGACATTCATACCAAGGACGGAAGCCGCCAAATCGTCATCGCGCATCGCCTTGCAGGCCAGCCCGTAATCCGACCGAGAGATGAATTCACAGAAATAGTAGCACATCACGGCGACGAGTAGCGCCGTCCAGTAATATTCGCGGACCGACAGGGGGCGACCAAAGATCACGATTCCTTGAATTCCCGCAATGCCCATGGGACCACGGGTCAAGCCCGTCCAGTTCAGGGCGACAAGTCGCACGACCTCCCCAAAGGCCATCGTGGTCAGCATGAAGTACATGCCGCGCAGCCTGAGAGACGGCGCGGCGAGCAAGATCCCAGCCAGGGCTGCCAAAAGGCCCCCGAATAAGAGCGTCCAAGGAGCACCCATCCCAAGCCGAGTCGACAGCACTGCAGCCGTATACGCGCCGATCGCGTAGAAACCGGCCTGTCCCATCGATACGACGCCCGCGATGCTGATGGACATTGAAAGGCTCATTGCCAGGATGGCATTCATCATGGCAACCGTCCAGACACGCGTGGCGTAAAGGCTCACGCTAAAGGGAACGACGACAGAACCTATGAGAAGTAGAAGAGGAAGAGCGATCCCTAGCTTCCATCGCCTCATCGTGTTTGAGCTCCTCCGAGTATCCCGGTTGGCTTGACGAGAAACATGGCGATCAGGGCCAGGAATGCGACGAGGTCGCGGTAGCCAGATCCAATCAGGCCAGCGGCCAGGCTCTCCATCAGTCCAAGGATCAGGGCACCGAGGACGGCGCCCGCGATCTGTCCGCGTCCGCCAATCAGCGACGCAATGAATCCCTTCATGCCCGGCGAGCTTCCCAGGCTCGACGAAACCGAGCCGTAGTAGATGCCCATCATTGTACCGGCCAGTGCGGCCAGGGCACATGAGGCGAAGAAGATGAAAGCGATCACCCAGCGCGTATTGACTCCCATGACCTCGGCCACCTCGGAGTCCGAGGCGGTCATGGTGACCGCGCGGCCGCCCCAGGTCCTGGTCATGTAAAAGTGAAGGGCGACCATGGTAACGGCGACGGTACCAATCACGGCCAGATCCAGGTTCGAGAAGCGAATGCTGCCGATGGTAATCTCCGTAATATCAAAGGGGGCTGGAAACGGTTTGAACTCGGCTTGCCAAGAACGGAGGCTGACATTCTCGGCAATGTTCTGCAGTACCATATTGAGTCCGAAAGTGGATAGCAGCGCGAAATACATCGGCAGCCTCTGGCGGCGGAGCGGTTCGACCGCGCTCTGATCCGTGAGCCAGCCAAGAAGGCCGCAAGCCAGCATGGCACCTAATAGCCCGAGTCCGATCCCCATGCCGTACTCCACGGCGATCTGGAGAGCCAGCAGTGCGCCGATGGTAAGGACGGCTCCGAAGGCCAGGTTGATCATGCCTACCATGGAGAATACCAGCGAGTAGCCGGTGGCAATAAGGGCGTAGACCGACCCGAGCGTGAGCCCGTTGACAATATGTTGAACCAACCCTTTCCTCCGGGGATGTGCCTATTTGATCGTCTCGATGGTGACCCACTGTCTGCTGGTCGTATCGAACTTGCTGATGCCCAGTTCTGGGATCTGAGCTCGGTCAGCACCAAAGAGGCGGCCGTTCACCGCTTCGAAGTTTTTTGTGGCTTTGAGACCTTCGAGGACGCCCTTCCGATCGTTGCCCACCTTCTGCATCACCACGGCAATGACCCGGATCACGTCATAGGCCTGAGACGCCCAGCCGGCGCTGGCAGGAGGTTCTTTCTTATATTCAGAGCGAAACGCCTGGATGTAGTCCGCCACTGTTTTGTTAGCCGCACTCTTTCCCATCAGGACTTCGGTATAAGTGCCACCGCCAGCCCCCATGTAGGTATCGGTCATGTTCTTGGCTGACAGGTTGATCACTTCCGGGGTGGCTGCCGCTGGGGCGATGGTCAGAGACCCCTTATACTTCATGTCCCGGGCCTGATTGATGATGAGGGCCGTTTCTTTCGGGTAACCGACAATCGCGATCACGTCCGGCTGGGAGTTGACGACGTTTGTGAGTTGGGGCCTAAAATCGGAATCACCGATCATGTACGTCTCTTCTCTCACGACCTGTACACCCTTGGCGGCCAGTCTTTCTTTGAGGTACTTGGTGTGGTCTTTGTGATACTCGGCGTTGGCAAGAATAATGGCAGCCTTCTTGGCTTTGAGAGTGCCTGCGATCACGTCGCCGTTGAGGCGTCCGTAAATCGCCGTGGATGCGGACATTCGGAAACTTATCGGAGACCTCTGGGTCAGTTCGGCGTGGGAGGCCCATGGAGTCACCATGGCCATGCCTGCCTTCTCGTAGGTGGGCATGGCGGCAAAACAGGCATCGGAGCTGAAGTGGGCAACCACGACCCCGTAGTTCTTGTCGTCGGCAACTTTCTGAGCGAGCACTGCTGCTTCTGAAGCCTCACCTCTATCGTCGAACCAGTCCAGAATGAGTATTTTGCCCTGGACTCCCCCTTTGTCGTTGATCAATTTGACGGCGAGGTTCGCGCCTTCCCTGGCTTCTCTGCCAGCGCTAGAAGCCAATGGACCGGAGAGTGGTGCAATGACCGGGATGTGGATTTCCGCAGCGGTGGCTGCTTTGGCTTCAGATGCAGCTTCACCGTCCCATGTCGAGTAAATGGAGATGACGAGAACCCATGCAACCAGAACAACCAACGAGATTATTTTCCTTATCATATTTTGCGACCCCCTTTAGTCGATTTTACCTTGTCGTTGCCGAAAAAATCTTTTCAATGTGATATTTATAGGATTCACGCCCCCCGAATAATAAGGATTATTGGAGGCTATCCTCCCCTTGAGAGAGCGTGTCGATGCTAAGTCACGTCGTCACGATAAGACCCGCGGGCATTGGTTCAGCACCTCAACACCGGTGTCCGTGATCACCACCATGTCCTCGATGCACATGCTGCCAAATTGACGATCAATCACGTTTGGCTCAATGCATAAGACCATATTGGGCTCAATTACGGGTTGGCTAGGTCCCAGGGTCAGCCAAGGGTTTTCACAGATTTCCAAGCCTATCCCGTGCCCAAAGGCAACAATCTGTCTCTCTCTGGACATGGTCATCACGAGACCTAACTTGGCCCCTGGCTTCAAAATACCGATCATCCACTCCGTAGCCTCTACCACATGGTCCAGGTAGTCCTTCTGCTCATCGGTCGGCTTACCCACGACCTTGATTCTCGAATTGTCAAACCCGTACCCATTGGCCCAACCAATGACGTCGAGATAGACGAAATCGCCTTTGGCAATCTTTTTACTGCTGGCCATGGGCCAGTTGAGTGCCTGAAGTCTCGGGCCGGTTGAGACCCGGACTCGCGGGATGAAGTCGGCTCCAGCCTCAAACCCGGCCGATCTCACGGCCAATTCAACCTCATGTCCTGTTGCCCCTTCACGTGCGGCCTCCATGCCGGCTAGGAGTCCGGCATCCGCGACCCTGGCCGCCTTTCGTAGCAACTCAATTTCAACCGGACTTTTAAGGAGGCGCATGGATTCAATGATCTCATTTGCAACTTCGAAGGTTGCTTTTCCCATGCTCTTTTTGATGATTTCATAGTACTCGGCAGGAATGACATCCAGGCCCACAATCCCGATTCGCCCGGTATCAAGCCCTTTTTCTCTCAGTGTGGCCATGATATCCGCCACAAGGACAAAGCCTGTCTTAGCGACATCAATATTCACAACCTTGTTTGCCTCATACCCAAAAGGAGAGATAAGGGTTCCCAGTCCCTTCGAAGGCAAGACAAAAGCACTGTGCCCAAGCCCCATATGGGAAAGGACGTTCGGGAAGGTATTGTGATGATTCGCGAGATAACTCACATGACCCTCCCGCTCCTGAAACCCACTGAATACGAGCAGTCCATCGAAACTTTTCTGCCTCATCAGATCCTGGGCACGCTGCAAACGCCTTTCGAATTCACCCTTGGAAATGAATAGCCCTTCAGGCATCGCCTTTTTCTCCTCTCATGCTTACAATATCCTTGATTACCCTGGAAGACGAGACGGGTTCAAGGGTCGTGTCTCCCTCGATGAGCGTCTGGCATAATAGCCTCGGGTTCCCATTCATTTTGGCGGTGCACTTTCCGCAGATTCCCAGGCAACAGCCCGCGTGATCATAATAAGCTAACGTGCTGTCCAGGTTCTGGTAGATGTAGTCGAGCGCATTCATGGCGCTCATCCCTTGCCGGTAAGGCACCTCATAGTTTTGATAGTGAGGTTCCTTATCGACGGAGGGATCATACCGAAACACCTTTACCATAATGACTCGTTCACCCATAACGCGTCCTCTCGAATTCGTTGAGATCTCCCTGCAGGCATAACGCTGCCTAATGATGCCCCCCTACATCCGAATGGGCTTCCATCATCTGCTTCATCATTTCTAAGTACGGCCAAATGCCCTGAGGAGGCGTCAGCGTGGTAAAAATAGCTGGCCGTTTGGTGATCGTCAAAACACCGTCCTTGACCTTCACGATACTCTCCTGAAGCCAGTTGTCATTGTCTGTCTGAGGGTAATCCTCCCGGTAATGAACCCCTCGGCTCTCCGTGCGCAACAATGCACTTCTCGCTGCTGCCTCTAAAAGGTGAACCATATTCTCTAATTCCAGGGCGTCGATCCATTCTTTGTTATAGATCTTGCTTTTGGAGGTGGTTGCCAGGCTTGGCAGCTCTTCCTTCTTAACCTTCCGCAGAAAGTCAACAAAGGCTTCGAGTTCCCTTCCGTTTCGGATAGGACCGAGGGTTTTCTGAGCTATCTCCTGGACCTGTCTTCTCGTCTCGGCCGGTCTTCTGCCTTTCTTGCGCATTAAGGGTCCAATGGCCATCTCTTGTTTAGCCTTGAAAGCCTCTTCTTTGGGCTGCGAGACATCAGTTTTGGCAGCGTATTCTCCAGCAATTTGCCCGGCGTCTGCTCCTTGGACAAGCATCTCCGTGATCGCCGACGCAACCCGGTTGGCTCCGAAGGCGCCCAAAGCGCATTCGCCAGCAGCATAGAGGCCAGAGATGTTCGATTCAAACCGCTCGTTGACGACGATCCCTCCTTCAAAATACTCTACCGCAGCCCCTACTTCCACCCGCTCCCCCCCTTTAAGCAGGCGTCCCAGTTCTGTGAGATCCATTGCCTTATACTTCCAGTTGGGGAATAACATTAATGCCATTGGTGCGTAAACCTCCCATGGCACCTTACCTCGACCGTAGTAGACACCCCCGCTCGGAGAACCCTTGCCCTCTCTCACCTCCCGCATCGTGGCAAAAGAGACAAAGCTCTTATTCCATTCCATCGCTGTCCCCTTCTTGACCAGATAAGGATCGTACCGGGTCAAGAACATCTCGCCCTGGCTGTTGGTGATCTCGCCTCCGCACAGCATGCTCAACAAATAGGTGGCAAGACTCCCTCGCCAGATAAGCGGCTCATAGATCACGTTGCAGCAAAAAGTGATGAATTCCATGTTTCCTATATCGACTCCGGCCCGATGGGCAACGGCTATCCCGTCACCCGAGAGATCTCGCATCCCCGTATTCGGCCAGAAGGCCTTGTGCCAACCGCCTGTGGCCATCACCACGGCCTTCGTATGGAACCGGACAAATTCCCCGCTCTTTATATCGAGTCCCAGGGCCCCGCAAATTCTTCCTTCCTGAACGAGGAGATCTACGAGCAGGGTGTCTTCCAGCATGTCCACACCGAGAGCCCTGGCCCTGCGAAGTAATGCATCCATGATCCAGATGCCAGTGGTAAAGATGGCCCGCTCTTCAACCAGATTGATGGTGATCCCCCAATCGATCAGTTCCTTCAGCCTTCTCAGCGCCCCTCGGACGTATTGCTCCACGAGCTTTTGGTTGTTGAGGTAATAACCCTGATGGACAATATCGTTGAAGAATTTCTCCTGGCTGTCCCTCAATTCTCCGAAGAAGCCAAGTTCCCTGAGGCCTCTTCCGTCCAGGGTAAAATCTGCGCCTGCCATGGGAGATGCTCCACAGCGAGCCAATGGCCCCTTGCTCAAGAGGAGCACCTGTGAACCCATCTGTTTCGCGCCAATGGCGGCTCGAAAGCCCGCACCCCCACCACCCACAACCAACACATCTGTTTTAATGGTTCTCTCAGCCATTTGGCTCACCCTATCCTTCACTTGGGTTTGCTTCAAATAATTCTCATTAGCATTCTAGATCATTTTTCCTCCGCCTTGCAAACCCTTCTCCTTTCGAACCAACCTCCTAAAATTCAGCAACCATCGATGAGATACGCAAAGGCCGCTCGGGCTATCGTTTCTGCCCCTATGATGAGAGCCTCTTCGTCAAAATCGAACATTGAATTGTGAAGGGGCTTATTCAATGCTTTTTCAGCATTGGCGGCCCCTACGAAAAAATAGGATCCCGGTACTTCTTTAAGAAAGAAAGCCATGTCGTCGCTTGCCATGGAAAGCGGTATTTCAACGGTGTTCTTAACTGCGGCGACTTTTGAAGCTGCCCCCGCCACGAATTTATTTATGACTAAATCATTAATGACAGGAGGATATCCAAATTGGTAATCCAACTCGTGGATTCCCCTCAAGGCCTCTGTAACTCCCTTGACGATGCGATCCATCCGTTCAGGCATCGATCTTCTGAGATTTTCGTCGTGGGTTCTCACCGTCCCTTTGAGTTGAACCTTATCTGCTACTATATTAAAGGCATTTCCACCATGAATGGTACCGACATGGACCACAAGAGGTGTCAGGGGGGAAACCTCTTTGCTGACCAAGCTCTGAAGGGCTGAGATTACCTGGGCGCTCATCAGGATGGCGTCCACGGCCTCTTCTGGGTTTGCTGCATGCCCTCCCTTCCCTTTGATGTGGATGGTGAAATCATCCATACAGGCCATCGTAGGCCCTCCGCGCAACCCCAAAATTCCCAAAGGCAGACGATTGATGAGGTGAAGGGCAAGAGCTGCATTCACCGGGGGCTCCTTCAAGACTCCGTCCTCGATCATCAGACGAGCGCCACCGAAACCCTCCTCACCCGGTTGAAATACGAATTTAACGAAGCCGGGAAAGTCCTTACGGTGAGCGGTCAAAACTCGGGCAACCGTTAGTAGGATGGCCATATGTCCGTCATGGCCGCACGCATGCATGACGTTCTTGTTTTGGGAGCAATACGGAACATTGTTTTCTTCTTGGATTGGCAAAGCATCCATATCTGCACGTAACAGCAGCGTTTTGCCCGGCCCTTTCCCTTCTAACAGACCCACCACACCGGTTTTTCCTACCTCGGTTCTCACCTTGAGACCAAGTCCCTTGAGAAGATTTGCAACGACTCCAGCAGTACGCTTTTCCTCCATGCCCAATTCGGGATGCTGATGAAAGTCCCGCCGAAGATTGCTCATCTCCTGTCGGAGGTCAATGATTTCCTCTCTTATACGATCAAACACTTTCCTGCCTCCCTTCAAATTAAGTATGTCATGGCTTCAGCAGGCATCTCTTTGCCCAACGGAGCTCCCGTTAGAGATTTTCTCCAGTTCTATTGGCCTTTTTCGGAAAGTCTCAAGAGATAGGAACCCAACGGCTTTTTTGATTGATTTCGGGCGCTGATTTCCCATTATAAATCCTTCTCTCCTCCCATTTCGATTGCAGTGTATTAAATAAGCAGAAGGGTGTCAATGAAAATTGGAAGATTTTTGGAAGACTTTAGATTATCTGTCGAAATCTGGCATAACGAGCTTAATCCCCATTTTGAAGAGTTTAGCAAGGACCTCGCGGAAAACCGTTTGCGAGTTTCACCAAGTCCTCAGCTACCCGATGCCTTAGCAATTGAAGATTACCGGTATAAATCACCATCACGCCTGACACTGTCTGTCAACTCAAGTACTGATCAAGACAATTAATTCAACCAGTGGAGTTAGCTCTTCGTCATTCACAAACATTTCATTAAACGGCTAACCAAACAGTTATTAAACTCGGAGTCTCTTGCACCAGATTCGTTGGATTAGTGTGGTCCGGTAATTAGAGAAAACTATGTCGGGAGCTTCCGTGTAACGAAATATCATTTCATATTGTCCCTTGCCCTCCGCTTACCGGAAGCAGGTAAAGCGAGACACCGCGGTCCTAAAGCCTCAAAAATGTCGAAAGATCGGCATCACATCTGTGGAGGCGGACCTGCTGGGGGCGGCATCTGGCACCCCTGTAAAACAACGGCCGCCATGACCCCGAACATCGGATGGAAGACAGGTTGCACTTTCACGTCCAGGACTGCAGGCCGACCTGAGTCTAGCGCTCTCTTCAGGGCAGGTCGAATCTGCTCCACCGACTCTACTCGTTCCCCATAGCACCCGAAACCCTTGGCAACAGCGGCGTAATCGACAGGCCCGAAGTCTTGGTCTATGCCGTTGCAGGCTTCACCTCCGTACAGAAAAAACTGACCCGCCTTGCACATGCCCCAGCCGCCATCGTTGTTGATGATGTTGACAACCGCTAGCTTGTGCCTTATGGCGGTGTCCATCTCCTGCATGGTCATCCCGAAACCCCCGTCCCCACAAAAGTTCAGTACCATGCGATCTGGATGTGCGAGCTTCAGCGCATTGGCGAACGGCTGACCACTGCCAAGATGACCTCCTCCGGCAAAGAAGAACCTTTGCCGGGGCTCATTTGCGCGGATGTAGGAAAACGCCCAGAGCAGGGTTGATCCGCCGTCAATGGTGAACATCGCTTTTTTATCAGCGAGGTAGTCGCCGACTTCTTTGGCCAGTCTGGCCTGCGTGATGGGCCCGGTAGCACTTCCCAACATGGGCTTGAGTCCTTCCATATATTCCTGGTAGGTATTCAGCAATCCCTGCCTCCAGCCATCCGGTCCCCTGGATCGCCTTCCAGCCCCTTTGACGGCGGATAGCAGGTCGGTTAAGACGGCCTTGGCATCGCCGACGATCCCCACCGCCACACCAACGTTCTTGCCGATCTCCCGGGGATCAATGTCCACCTGGATGATTTTTTGCTGGGGAGCTCCGACCATGATGGGAGGCCGACCGAGACCCAGCCACGACGAGAAACGGCAGCCCACCGCAAGGATTACGTCGGCCCCATTCAGCGCCTGGATTACCGCATTACCACCCAGCCAACCACCGTCACCGAAGAAGCCATTACCGCCCGGAGCCAGGCAGCCCGAACCCATGGGAGTGGTTGTAGCCGGCACGTCAAGCGCGTCAACCAGCGCTCTAAATTCTGCCCAAGCGCCAGATGCCACTACACCTCCCCCTGCAACGACTAGAGGCCTTTCAGCGTTGTGGAGCAGCTGCACCGCACGCTCTACAGCTTTGGCATCGCCCCGTAACCTGCCTGTGGGCCTGTAGGTTTCCGGATCCGGCAGATCGACGGCAGGCCCCGGCTCGCATAGAATGTCGACTGGAATGTCAAGATGAACCGGCCCCGGTCTCCCACTCCTTGCCTCCCTGAAGGCTCGATGCACGAGCTCGGCCACTCGGCCACGGTGGTGAGCTACGGCATTCCATTTGGTGATCGGCCGGTAGAAGTTCAACAAATCCATATCCTCAAGGGCGCCTACAAAGGGATAACTGATGAAGGACTGGATGTTGGCCGTGATAGCCAGCACGGGAATGCTATCCGCATAGGCCTCGGCAAGCCCGGCCGCCTGGTTTACCGCCCCTGGGCCCACCGTAGAGACGCATACCCCGATTTCTCCGGTCGCACGCGCCCAGCCGTCGGCCATATGGGCTGCACTTTCTTCGTGTCGCGGGGAAATGAAGTCCAGGCCAGCCTCCTTACGAATGGCCTCCAGTAGGATGGTGATGCCATGCCCGCTGATGCCGAAGACCTTGCTAACTCCCTCCTTTCTAAGCGCTTTGACCAGCACCTCTGCACCTCTCCATTCATTCATGCTCGCCCTCCTTTCTTAGGGTGGAAAGAAAACGTCCCTTCTCAGTGATGAGACCTTGCTTCGGAATGGGTTGAATATACAAAACAGAAGGTAGTGTGTCAAGAAAATCAACGGCAAGATATGGGGGAGTCATCCTCATCTGTCCGGGCGCCAGACCGGCGCCAGGCTTGTGAGGCTAAGTCAAGACCGGCTCGGGAAGGAAATTCGTCCAAATTCTAAACCGTGAATACCTTGCCAATTCCTGCGCTTTGGCAAAACTGAAGATATCTGCTTGAAATCTGCATTGGAAGTAGAGAGGACGTTTTATTGAAGAAGCCACCGTCACGGCTGACAATGTCCGTACAGTCAGTCCCAACTTTCATATAAAAAGAAGGCCCAGTAAGCTAATACCAACCGGGCCAGATTGCTCATCTAGGAGAGGCCAGAAGACAATCTTTCCAAATCGAGTTCGAAGTCCGACATTCTATCTAACTGAGCCCTCTATCTGGAGTGGCACTCATTTCTCCTTTTTTCTTAAAATTATGATCTTGTAGTTAGGTCAAATTATTGATTGGTAATACGAGACTCTTCTCAAGTGGATCATGGGTTTGACACGATACTTTTATATCCTTCCAGCAATACATTTGGCATTTGAGTCATAAGTTCATCTACTGTCCACCAACCATCTTTTTTATCGATGGTCTTCTTAATCTCCGGCTCTGAGTACAGCCCGATATTGCCACCCCTGATATGGAATACAGAACCGCTGATATTGGCTGCCGCATCCGAGGCCAGATAAACAATTAAAGGAGGGATCGATTCGGCACCAGGGAAAGACATAAACCTTTCGAGTGCTGCCGCCGGAAGTGGGGTGAACTCGTTGGTACCGGCCTTTTCTTTGAGCAGCGCTACGACCTCATAAGAAGCACGGGTATTGGCGAACGGCGAGAAGGCATTACAAGTTATACCGTATTTAAAAAGTTCCTTGGCTACGGCCCTGGTCAGTCCGATTACTCCGGCATTAGCCGCGCTATAATTGCAATGGTTAACCATCCCCAAAAAAGCTAAAGCCGTCGTGTTAATAATGCGCCCCCATTTCTGCCTCATCATATGCGGAGCAACATGGCGGATAGTATTGAAATAACTTTTAGGTTTAATCGAAGCAACATGGTCCCAGGTTTCTTCAGTCATTTGCCAGACAGGACTGAATCCGAACGCCCCGGCGACATTGACCAAGATATCTATTTTACCAAAAATATCCATGGCTGTCTGTATTAACTTGCCAGATACTTGAAAGTCGGTAACATCGCCAAAAAAGGGGACTGCTTCACCCCCTAAAGCCTTGATCTCATCAGCTACGGTTTTAGCATCTCCCGTAGCCTCAGAAGCTTGCTTTTGCAGATATTCTTTTTGCTGCTTACTATAATGTTCTACATCCGCTTCATTTAATATTGCAAAACCTGTACCTCCGGGCCGACGGTTATTAGTGACTAACCTAGCCCCTTCTTTTGCCAAACCTATCGCAATCGCTCTGCCGATCCCCTGTCCCGAGCCCGTCACAACAGCGACTTTTCCTTTTAGCTTATCACCCATAAATTCTACCTCCAGTAAATTCTGATTTGGTTTACCGACATTCCATCTTATTCAGTGGAATTGCACAACTATGACATCTCAATTGGACGGATCAGATGATGTAACATAATTTTATCAGCTGCCGGATAAGCAGCTATAATTTGAGGGCTTCCCGATCTTCCCTCGGCAGACCTTGAATAAAGATTTTCAGCTTCTCTTCACCTTTCTTGGTGATATATACTTTACTATCTTTAATCTCCAGGTAGCCCATGAGAGTTAATTCCTCAACCAGGATCTGCATCATAACCGGACTCAATGAGGGATAAATATTCTCTATCTCTTCTTTAGAATATAAGCTGAGTAACTTATCTACGCTTACCCCTTGTTTTTTTGATACTTTACTCAAGATGCCCATCATCCTTCTGAAGTAAGTAACGCAATCACCGTCATCGGCCAGATCAAAAGCCTCCAGTTTAAACGTCACCGCTGTCCTCAGATCCGGGCAGATAACACTAACGCCTTTCAAAACAGTTTGTTCGCCGTGCGGGGGCCAGAGAAAGGTATTCGGAGGACGTACATGCGCCATGTGGTACTTCGGCTCTTCGATTGTTTTTAAGACCGGCTTGAAACCAATCCCGTCGTATTTTTTATAGGATGGATCGTACTCACTTACGGGAGCGTACCAGAAAGGCAAATAGTGACCGGGTTCTCTGTACCGAGGTCCGGCTTTATACAGAGCAATCACTTTGGGGCTCAACATCTCCAGAATAGCCGGGCAGATTCTACCAACAAATGTGGCTCCGTTCCAAATAATCTCATCACCGATTTTGTAGTTGAAATGGCATGGATATTTTTGTGTATCACCCTGAAAACCCATCACCTTTACTCTGACTTTGAACATGTTATCCTCCTTAACGAATAATATCTTATTTGCTAGATGGCAAAACCAGGATAAATGATTCTTTCCGAGTTTGTCATGCTTAAATTTCTGGCCTTTATCTCCAATGACAAATCCCTAGCTCCATGTCTTGAGACCAGAAATCACCAGGACTATCTATA
>Ga0335070_10003309_pt1 | contig 18785 bp, 14 predicted proteins | sample Lox_Sample_13_FD_206722 | JGI IMG/M metagenome (GOLD analysis project Ga0335070, IMG submission 206722) | Soil microbial communities from Loxahatchee National Wildlife Refuge, Florida, United States - Lox_Sample_1.3 | ecosystem: Environmental > Terrestrial > Soil > Wetlands | place: USA... | reverse complement strand
ATGGTTCAAGTGGAGGGGAGGAATTGGACGTCCAATAGTCATCGTCGTTCTCCTTTCTCCTACCACTATACAGGATAAAGGATACTTTGTCAACGTATTTATAACTCATGACACTAGCTGTCGGTGAGGGTTCCCTATAGGGGCCCCTTCATAAATCGGTTTATTTCGATTTATTATGGTTGTTTTGACGCCCGGCTATTTTTGAATATCTTTCCACATTGAAACCCAGTTTTCCGGCGAGGGCGATTAAACCCGGGTGGAGCGGTTTCCCTTCTCCCTCCCCCCACCAGCACTTCTCAAGATCCCCGATGCACTCTTGCAATATTTCGCCAACCGTATTCTGGGCTTCCTCCAGGGAAATTTCAAACCCCCACTTTTTTAGCAGGTCGAGGAGCGTGATGATCTCCTCAATTTGCTCACTTTGGCGGGACAGATCAAGACCCCTGCTCTCCCGGAGTCCATCCATCTTCTCCCTCAATATCTCGTTCAAAGTACCAAGGGACTTCTCCATTCTTAGCTGATAATTGTGCTCTCGCGCCTCTTTGATGATCTCATCGATCACCTTTCTTTCTATCGTTCCTTTGAAATCTTTTCTCAATTCTTTCATTTCTTCGAATAAACGATTACTCAAGGTCACTTCAGCGGCGACGCGGATTTCGTATGGAATTTCCAGCCCCTCTCTGGATAAGGCTTCAACAGCCAGTTTCGTCCTGTCGAACAGGTCAGCGTAGATCTGGCAATGTTCATCAAATTCTTTCTGTATGAGTTTAAAGAAAAGGGTTTGTCTTTCTTCCTTAAAGGTATCCCGCATGGTGAAGACCTGATTTCCCAGCAGGGAAGTAAGAACCTTGAGCATCTCTTCCCCACCTTTCTCAAACCCCTCACGCCCTTTTTGCTTGAGGACATTGAAAGGAAAATTCTCCCTTTTTTCGGATACCCAGGTGCGGAAAACTTCGCTCGCAGACGGAATCAGCGCAAAGAGAAATTCTTTCGGCTCGGGGATAATATGCGGAGTAACCCGCACATGGCCCAGGACCAGGAAGTCCTGATCCCTTTCCATCCTCTCGTGATCAATTCCCTCCACCCGGTAGGAATAGATTTTCCTCTCTCCTTTCACGCCATCGAATAAAGAAGAGATGGCGAAGTGGTTCACCACCTTTTCAGACGTTATACATTTCGGCTTAACCAGGTGCTGGAAAATTTGATCGCCGCTCCCCATCTCAGGAAGATTACTCACTGCTTCGGATAAGCGTTTGAGGAATTTTTCTTCTACTGGTTGACCGGTTAATTCCTCTGCTATCTGGATCGCCCTTGCCGCCCTTTGAAGGATAATCTGGGTCTCCAGCCCCGCCAGGTCGGCAAAGAACCACCCGCAGCTCGTATACATCTGTAAGGCATGCCTCTGCATCTCGAGAAGCTTAAGGCCTTGGATCCTCTCTCTTTCATTGAGGCCTCCGGCTCCGTGTCGTTCGAAGAAGCTCTTGACGTTCTCCGAAGAACGATCAAGGATCACTTCAATATACCCATTTCTCGCTTTCCAAACATCCTGGAATATCTTCTCCCCTTCTCTCTCAAAAACCTGACCCAGTTCCTCTCGCAAAAAATCGAGGGACTCCCGCAAGGGCTTTCTCCATTTTTGGTTCCATCCGGGATTCCCTCCCACACTACACCCGCAATCCTCCTTCCATCTCCCCACTCCATGGCTGCAGCTCCACGAGGTTCCTTCTCCTTTTGGCCCCTCATCGATCTCCACCTCATAGACAGGGGGAAACCGCTTCAAAAAAGCACCGTAATTGATGATCTCAAGCCCGAGGGACGTGAAGCCTTGATCGAGCGCATAAGCCAGGGCCATGTCACCGAATTTCTTGTGGTGTCCGTACGTTTCGCCATCCGTTGCAATGTGAATCAACTGCGGTTTCTCCTTCGACCCCTGGTAGAATTCCAGAAACCGATTGCAGAAGGCCTTGCCGTCTTTCAAGAGATCCCCAAAGGCTATCTCCTTTGAAATGATCCCGTTATAGAAAAAAATGTCGATGAATTGCTCTAAGACTTTTCCCCCGGCCGAATCTTTGATGAAACATCGATAGGGCTGGCTGGAATCGATCCGGCCTCCGGAGACATCCGTCCACTTTTTGCTCCCGAAAGACCTTACCTTCAGCGCCTGTAATGGGCTCAGGATAAGGTAGCGCATTCCATGTTTGATTAACACCCGGAGGGTTGGGTAATCGACCGCAGTCTCGGGAAGCCACATCGCATCGGGTCTCCGGTGGAAGCGTTTTTCAAAATCAGAGATTCCCCAGAGAACCTCGGTCTCCTTATCCCTCTCATTGGCGAGCGGCATGATGAGATGATCGTAAGTCTGTGCGATCGCATTTCCATGGCCCAATCGTTTCAGGCTGACCCGCTCTGCTTCAAGGATCTTCTGATAGACGGAAGGAAATTTCCTCTCCAACCACGTGAGGAGGGTGGGACCGAAATTGAAACTGATGGAGGAGTAGTTGTCGACAATATCCAGGATCTTCCCTTTGCCGTCAAGGGTCCTGGCATAGGCATTGGGCCGGTAACATTCAAAGGCAATCCGCTCATTCCAGTCGTGAAAGGGATGGGCGCTCTCCTCGGTCTCAACAGCCTCGATCCATGGATTCTCTCTTGGAGGCTGATAGAAGTGGCCGTGGATCGCGACAAATCCATTTTTCTTCTTCGAAGCATCGGCCATGATTTGAGCCTCAATGTATCATCTTACAGAACATCTTCCCCGATTTCAAAAGAAAATTTTTGACAAAAGAAAATTTTTGACTTGACAATGTCTAAATTTCCATGGTGAAATTCTCATAAGAAATCGTCCCTGGCCAATCAGAGTCTTTCGGTTCGGCCTAAGGAGGTCCACTGAATTGATGTTAAGAACCCTGGTTGTCTCGGTAAAAGCAGGCGCGGGACACCTGAAAGCCGCCGAAGCTGTGGAAGCGGCATTCAAGAAATATCAACCCGATGTCAAAATCAAGAACGTTGATCTCTTGGACTATTCCAATGACCTGATTAAGTATTTATACGGAAAAATGTACCTGGACATCGTGAAAGCCTTCCCTGAGTTCTATGGGTATAGCTACACGCACTATGCGTCGTCGAAAAAATTCATCAAGCCTCGTTTCTTGATCGATAGATTCAATTTCGGCGATTTCTTTGCAATGGTCGAGGAGTTTAACCCCGATATTCTCGTTGCAACCCATTTCATTTCCGGGGCGGTCTCGGAGAATTATCGGACGAAGAAGAAAAAAGAGTTCAAAATTGCAGTGACCCTGACGGATTATGAATTTCATCCTTTCTGGCTGGTCTCCAATGTGGATCTCTATTTAACAGCCACCGAAGAGGTGAAAAGCAGTTTGGTGTTTTACGGGATCCCTGCCGAAAAAATCGTGGCAAGTGGCATACCGATCCACCCAAAATTTTCTGAAGAGAAAGACAGAAGGGGATTGTTTCACAAATACGGGTTAAATGACCAATCGCCGGTGATCTTAATTTCGGCAGGGAGCTTCGGGGTGACTCCTCTTGCAGAGGTGATTGGCGACTTTTGGACGATTAAAGAGGAGTTTCAGATCATGGTGGTTTGCGGCCATAATGCCGAGCTCAAGACTGAACTTGAGATGGAACAGAAGTCGGAGCCCAGGCTGAAGAAGGTATTCGGCTTTGTCAATTTTATGGACGAGCTAATGGCCCTGTCCGATTTATTAATAACGAAACCCGGTGGACTTACGGTTTCGGAGAGTATCGCTGCGGGGGTTCCGATGATTCTGATCGAGCCGATTCCTGGACAGGAAGAGGCTAATGCGGATTACTTGGTTGAGCAGGGTGCCGCAGTAAAGGCCCGCAGCCTTCCCGTCTTGCTTCATAAGCTTGGTGAATTAATAAGAGATTCCGGGAAACGGACGGAGATGTCAAGAAGGGCCAAAGTCATCTCCCGTCCCTTTGCAGCCAAAACCGTAGCAGAAAGAGTCATGAATCTCAAATAACATTGAACGCCTCTGCCGCCCTCGCCCGCTCCCTCTCCCGCGAGAGGAGAGGGTCATCGTTTCCTTTTCGTCGTTGCGAGTGACCGGACGAAGCGCGGCAACCCGAGAAGTCGTTACGAGGGTGTACCGAAGTGGCGTTACGGCCCGCAGGCGTTGCAACAATCCCTGGAGTTCCCTCCCTATGCATAGGCCGCTTTATTGACACCTATAAAGAATCATCTTAAGATTAAAACATTAACGGGCGTTAGAGGTGAGTTAGTTTTAGGTGTGAAGATGATCAATCGCCATTAGAAAAAAAAGCCTCCTTACCTCCCTGTTAACATCGTGTTTCCTTCTTGTCTTCGCAGCTTCACCCTATCTGCGTCGTAAACACCCTGATGAAGGTCGGGTTTATGACACTCAAGGAACAGTTGACTTTTATTGATTGCAGGTTAGATCGGCTATGGGTGTCAGAAACAGAGAACTGAAAAAAATAAAGTCTTTACTAAGCAAAAAGTGAAAGGATCGTTCATGAGACCATTCGTGATTGTCTTGCTGCTAGTCCTCCTAAGCCTTCTTCCACAGTCGATTTTTGCTGCCTCCGTGGACAAGGCCGGTCATCTTTTCTTCATCGAACGGAGTAAGAATAAAAACCTCGTTCAATATGACATCCACCTCACCGAAAATAGGGATCTTCCGGATTCAAGACCTGTTAATGCTTACTGGATTTTGGAAAACGGCAGGCGTGAGGAACTTAACTCGATTGAGAAAAGGTACGCGTATGGAATTGTCAGTCAGGAAAAGCTCGACAAGGATAAGTTCAAGATCGTCCTGGCCGCTTTTAAACGTTTGGAGATCATCGTCGAAAAAATGAACGATTCCTTTAAAGCAGTGATCTCCATCAATGGCAGAGAGAGTATCCTCCAAAGAATCTACATAAAATCAGAGGAGACAAGGGCCGGACTTCCCAGGGTCCTGTACGTCGACCTTTTTGGCCGGATTAAGGAAACGGGTTTTCCCATAAGACAACGCCTTACCCCAACTAACTGACATAACGGATAATCGCGCCCCTACCCGAACGCCGTAATTTTCGTCTCCCCCTTATTCCTTCGGGTGTTTGACTTCGTAGATGCGCCGCTTAATCTGGCCGATCTGTTTTGTTACAGGAATCTCTTTCGGGCAAACCTCCGTACATTTCCATAGAGTCTGACAACCCCACGCCCCCTCCTTGTGATCCAGAAGGGCAACTCTTTCATCCTTCCCTTCATCCCTGGTATCGAAGAGATATCGAAAAGACCGGACCAGGGCTGCAGGGCCCACGTACCCTGCTGTTTCGGGATTCTGATTGACGGGACAGGCTGCTGTACAGCATGCGCAGAGGATACAACGAATGGCCTTTTCAAGAATATGTTGGTCTTCGGCCGGTTGTCGTCGTTCCTGTTCGGGTGGAGGAGTCTTCGTGATGAGATAAGGTTTGATCGAATTGTATTTTTCAAAGAAGGGGTCGAGATTCACGATCAGGTCTTTGATCACCTGGAACACCGGAAGGGGCTCGATCAAAATCTCCTCCTTATATTCCTTGGCCAACTTCTGGCAGGGCAAGCTGCAGATGCCATTGATCCTCATTCCGTCCGATCCGCAGATTCCGTGTCCGCATGACCATCGATAGGATAGCGTCGGGTCCTGCTCCCACCGGATCCGGTTCAGGCAATCGAGAAGTCGATCCATTGGATCGGCCTCGACTTCATAAGTCTGATAGTAAGGCTCTTTGTCTTTGCTGGGATCAAAACGGAAGATTTTCAACTTGACGATCATGGAAGTCTCTCACCTCTAGCGTATCAGATGATCAGGTCATCAGGTCATCAGGGCGTGGCTATCAGGACATCAGATTATCAGGTTGAAGCATCCCGATTCTTCCTGATCACCTGATCTCCTGGTATCCCCTGCCCATCAGCGGGCAGGATTCTGATCTCCTGATTGCCTGATCACCTTTTTTAATAGACTCTCGCCTCGGGTTGGAATCGCGTGATCTTCACCGGTTTGTACCTGACCTCCATCCCTTTTGGAGTCTGAAAAACAAGCGTATGTTTGAGAAAATAACGATCCGCCCTACCTCGAAAATCCTCCCGATAATGGGCCCCCCGGCTCTCCCTCCGATGAAGGGCGCTAAATAAAATGACCTCCGAGAGTTCCAATTGATGGCCCAACTCGATCGTCTCCATCAATTCATAGTTGAAGGTCTTTCCCTTATTCACCACCCCGATCTCTTTGTAACGTTTTTTCAAGCTTTGAATCTCCTCAATCCCCTTTTTCAAACCATCCTCATCCCGAAAAACCGAGCCATAGTCCATCATGATCGATTGCATCTTCTTTCTTACCAGGTCAGCCTTCTCCTTGCCCTCTCGGCTCAAGAGCCTGTCGATCTGTTCCTCCACACCTTTCAAAGAAGCATCCGCGATCTCCGGAAGCTCGACCTTTTTCACTTCTTCCTTCATGGCTAGCCCGCTTCTGCGGCCAAAGACGAGTAGATCAAGGAGAGAATTGCAGCCGAGCCGGGTGGCACCGTGAACCGATACGCAGGCGCATTCTCCTGCTGCATGTAGCCCGGACACGATGGAACCCCTCTCATCGAGGAAAACCCTTCCATCGACGTCCGTTGGAATGCCCCCCATCATATAATGACAGGTAGGCGCCACCGGAACGGGATCGTAGACCGGATCAATCCCCGTGTAGATTCTGATAAAAGATGCAATTTCCCAGAGCTTCTCCTGAATCTTCTCCTCTCCGAGATGGGTCAGATCGAGATTCACATAATCCTTTCCACCAATTCCCCTTCCCTCGCGAATCTCTGTCAGAATCGCTCTCGACACGACGTCTCTTGCAGCCAGGTCCTTCACAGTGGGTGCATATCGCTCCATAAAACGCTCACCCAATCGGTTGCGCAAAAAACCGCCCTCGCCCCTCGCCGCCTCACTTACGAGAATTCCTAAAGGATAAAGCCCTGTGGGATGAAACTGGACAAACTCCATGTCTTCGAGAGGAATCCCCAGGTTATAGACTAAGGTGAAAGCCTCACCGGTGGTCGCATTGCCATTGGAGGTCGTCTTGTAAATTTTTCCGCATCCACCGGTGGCCAAGAGGACAGATTTAGCCTCAAGGAGATGAAGCTTCCCTGTGGCAAGGTCGTAGATCACCACCCCTGCACATCTCTCTTCATTCATCACTAAAGAAAGGAGGTAGTGCTCGGGATAGAACTTTACCTGATGCCTTAGGCATTGGTCGAAGAGCGTGTCGAGGACCACCCTTCCGGTATGGTCTGCAGCATAACAGGCCCTTTTCACCGGTCCCTTCCCGTAATCGCGTGTATGCCCCCCGAAGTTCCGCTGGGCGATCTTTCCCTCGGCAGTGCGACTGAACGGCACTCCCATGTGCTCCAGCTCATAGATGGCGCGCGGCGAATCTTTGACCAGGATTTCTACAGCATCCTGATCCCCCAGATAGTCGCCTCCCTTAACGGTATCATAGAAATACCATTCCCAGTGGTCCTCCTCCTCATTTCCAAGGGGAGCGGTGATCCCTCCCTGTGCGGCTCCGGAGTGAGACCTCGTAGGAAGAACCTTGCTGACGACAGCCACATTGGCTTCACCCGCGCACTCAACGGCTGCTCTCAGTCCTGCAAGCCCTGCTCCGATGATGACGATGTCGTGTGAAAACTTCATCCTGTCCGCTTCTCCATGGGGATATATTCGCAACCCTGAAAGCCGCAATAACTTCCCACATAGTCTGCGTCCGGCCGGTAAAGCTCGGGCTTGGGCTGTGCCTCGGCAAACTTCTCCTCAATAATGTGGGCTGCCCAACCCGGAACCCTCGCCACGGCAAACACAGGGGTGAAAAGATCCGTCGCAATCCCCATCATATGGTAGACAGAAGCGCTGAAGAAATCAACGTTTGGATAGATCTCTTTTCCTTTCAGTTTCTTGAATTCCTCTTTCGTAGCAGCCTCGACTGCCTTTGAGAGCTGACACCATTTCGGATGACCGGTACGGATTGCCAGCCGCTCACAGATCCCCCTCAGGAAGGTTGCTCTCGGGTCCTCCGTGTGGTAGACCGCATGCCCCATTCCCATGACCTTTCCGCCTTTCTGAAGTCTCGCACCAACCCAGGATTTTACCCGTTCCTCCTCCCCGATCTCGGATAACATCTTCATCACCTCGCTGTTAGCCCCTCCGTGGAGCTCGCCGGAAAGCGCGCACAGAGCCGCTATGATGGAAGCATACATATGGGCATGGGTCGATGCGACCTCTCTCCCTGCAAACGTGGAGGCGTTGAAAGAGTGTTCGGCATGGAGGATGAGGCAGATATCAAAATCTTTCGCTGTGGCCGGATCGGGAAGAGATCCCGAAAGCATATACAAGAAGTTTCCTGCATGGTTGAGGAAAGGATCGGGACGGACCGGTTTATTTCCTTTTCGAACCCGATCCCACGAGGCAACAATGTTGGGTAGTTTCGCAATAAGTCGAACAGCCTTCTTCACGTTGGCTTCCCTGGACTCGTCGCGCACCTGCGGATCATAGGCCGCCAGAACGGGAATGGATGCCTCCAGGACATCCATCGGATGAGCCGCATTCGGCATCATCTTTAAAAACTGATATACCGTCTCGGGAACTTCTCTTTCTGAAACGAGCTCCGAGTGAAACTTTTTCAGTTCCTCTGCCTTGGGCAACCGGTCGTTGAGAAGGAGAAAAGCGACCTCTTCAAAAGTAGAATGGCTGACAAGGTCGCAAATATTGTAGCCCCGATAGATCAGATTTCCTTTCTCTCCGTCGACATCCGAGATTCGGGTGTCTGCTATCTTTATTCCCCGGAGCCCGACATTCTTTGTATCCAATATTTCAGTCACGGCGCTCACCTCCATCCTTTTGATGTGTTCTAAGCCTACTAAACCTGGCCGGCGAAATGAATAAGGTGAAATTTGTATTTTGAGAAAGAAAATACGGTATTTCGGGAGGAAAGAAGGATAATGACGGAAGCGAACCTATGGATGACGACCTTTGAGATGTAATTGAGTATAATTCAATAACCCGCCGGCGAGCAGACTCTCGACTTCTCTCTGGTTGAGCCCGTGCAAAACTTCAAAGGATCTCTTCTGTGTCGCGTTTTCGACAATGAGAAGGTCATTCACCTTTAACCCTTTTCGTAGATTTTCGATTCGGAGATGATCCCCCTGCTCAATCCTCGAAAACTCATCGGGCTCTTTAAACGTCAGAGGAAGAACACCAAAATTGATCAAGTTCGAACGATGGATGCGTGCATAGGATTGCGCCAGGATGGCTTTAATCCCGAGATACATGGGTGCCAGAGCCGCGTGCTCCCTGCTCGAACCCTGACCATAATTCTGTCCTCCCACCACAAACCCACCACCCAATTGCTTGGTCCTCCTTGCAAAAGTCCTATCTATCCTCTCGAAGAGGTGCTCCGAAATGGCAGGGATATTGGATCGAAGCGGAAGCACTCTCGCCCCGGCAGGAAGGATATCATCCGTGGTGATATTGTCGCCCACTTTCAAAATGACCGGACCTTCCATGGAATCCTCCAGCTGATCTCGGAGGGGCAGCGATTTTATATTTGGACCGCGCTCGATCATCACCTTTTCCGGATTGGATGAGGGAGCAAGGATGAGACGATCGTCAATCAGGAATCTCTCCGGCATGACGACGCGTGGCGGCCTTGAGCCCAGTTCTCTGGGATCGGCAATGCACCCCTTCAAAGCACAGGCGATTGCCACATAGGGACTGGCTAAATAAACCCAATCCTCCGGTGTGCCGCTACGGCCCGGAAAATTCCGATTCATTGTCCGGATTGAAATGGCATCAGAGGGAGGGGCCTGACCCATTCCAATACAGGGGCCACAGGCCGACTCCAGAATGCGAGCCCCTGCGCTGATGAGTTCGGCAAGAGCTCCGTTCCGTGCGATCATCTCAAAGACCTGTTTTGATCCAGGGGTGATGGTAAGGTTGACATCAGGATGAATCTTTTTTCCCTTTAAAATTTTTGCGAGGCTCGTCAAATCGAAATAGGAGGAATTGTTGCAACTTCCGATGCAGACCTGTCTCACCGGCTTCCCGACCATCTCCCTCACCGGGCAAACTTTGTCCGGACTGGACGGTTGAGCGATGAGCGGTTCAAGCTCACGGAGGTCGATCTCTATCATCTGACCGTATTCCGCATCCTGATCCGCCTCGAGAGGAATCCAATCCTTTTTTCTTCCCTGGGCCTTCAGAAACTCAAGCGTTTGCGCGTCGCTAGGAAAGATCGTGGTGGTAGTACCCAATTCCGCTCCTAGATTGGCAATGGTAGCCCTTTCCGGAACGGAGAGCGTCTTGACGCCCGATCCTCCAAATTCAAAAATCTTTCCTATACCCCCCCTTACTGTGAACTGTCTCAATAACTCCAGCATAATATCCTTTGAAGCTACCCAAGGTGAAACTTTTCCCTTCAACCGTACTAAAACTATTTCTGGCATCTTGAGGTAAAAAGGTTCCCCTGCCATCGCAAGGGCTACGTCCAAGCCCCCCACCCCGATGGCGATCATCCCCATTGCACCGGCATTGGGAGTATGACTGTCTGAACCGAGTAGGACCTCGCCTGGCTTTGCGAATCGCTCTAAATGGATCTGATGGCAGATGCCATTGCCGGGTTTGGAAAAGAAGATCCCGTATTTCGCAGCAAATGTTTGCAGAAATCGATGGTCATCCGCATTCTCAAACCCGGTCTGGAGCATATTGTGGTCGACATAACTGATTGAGAATTTGGTCTTGACCTTGGTTACCCCTAGTGCTTCAAATTGAAGATAGGCCATGGTGCCCGTGGCATCCTGCGTAAGCGTCTGGTCAACGGTGATTCCAATATCTCCATTAGAGACTAATCCACCCCTCACCAGATGCGCTTCAAGAATTTTTTTTACAAGATTCTTGCCCATAGTCAGAGATTTCGAACTTCCTCCGAAATCTCAGAATGATAATCGATGCTTGTCCAATTTGTCAAACAAGTTGAAAGCTCGCGTTCCCGCAGCTTTTCGTTTTCCACGATCGGGTGGGTCCCTGCAGAGCCTCCATCGGCCAAACCTTCTAAGAATCTGCAGCATAGGTTTCGAAGAAAAACTGGGTTCCAAGATTCCTGCGGCGGTTCAATCTCTGATGAAGCCACTGAGGGGACTTACCGGGCCGGCAAGATGAGATTTCGAGTTCAGGAGAAATTGAGTGGTTGATAATTGAATCGGTTTTCAATAGAATGGGAAAAGACTGGAGGTGTTCAATGACTCCCTCAAAAAAGCTCTATAGAATAGAGCGAGATTCGATGGGACCGGTCAGGGTTCCGAAGGAAGCCTACTATGGTGCCCAGACGCAGAGGGCGATTGAAAATTTTCCCGTGAGTGGCTGGAGATTCGGAAGAGAACTCCTCTATGCGCTCGGCCTGATCAAATATGCCTCGGCAAAGGTGAATCTTGAACTCGGTCTTCTAAAAAGAAGAACTGCTAAGCCCATCGCACAAGCTTCTGAAGAGGTGATGGAGGGGAGATGGGATGAACAATTTTCAGTCGACATCTTTCAAACCGGCTCCGGGACTTCCACGAACATGAATGCGAACGAGGTGATCGCCAATCGGGCTAACGAAATTCTGGGAGGCAAAAGAGGGACCTATCGACCCGTTCATCCAAATGACCACGTCAACCGGGGCCAATCCACGAACGATGTCTTTCCGTCTGCGATTCATATCGCCTCGATCGTCCTCCTCGAGCAGAACCTTCTCCCGGCCCTGAACACTCTCCATAAAGCTTTAAGGAAGAAAGCCCGAGAATTTTATCCAATTCTTAAAATCGGAAGAACTCATCTCCAGGATGCGACGCCGATTCGGTTAGGCCAGGAATTTGGAGGTTATGCACGACAAGTCGAATTGGGAATCGATAGAATTCGCAACGCCATGCACTCTCTCTCTGAACTTCCACTGGGAGGAACTGCAGTCGGAACAGGGATCAATACTCACCCTCATTTCGCAAAGAAAGTCATTGCGATCGTCAATAAAGAAACCGGCCATCGTTTTTATGAGGCTGCTGATCATTTCGAGGCGCAAGGTGGAAGAGATGCCCTGGTCGAAATGGGCGGAACTCTTACTACGGTCGCTGTGAGTCTGACCAAGATCGCCAATGACATCCGTTGGCTCGGCTCAGGGCCCCGGTGCGGAATCGGAGAGCTTCATCTTCCAGAAACCCAGCCCGGCTCTTCGATCATGCCCGGAAAGGTCAATCCTGTCATCCCTGAATCCCTCGTTCAGGTATGCAGCCAGGTGATCGGAAACAACTCGGCCGTTACACTGGGAGGCCTCAGCGGAAATCTTGAGCTCAATGTCATGATGCCGTTGATGGGCCACAATCTCATGCAGTCCATCCGGCTCCTTTCAAACGGGGTGAATAACTTTTCTGAAAGATGTATTCAGGGATTGAAGGCAGATCGTCGGCGGTGTGAGGAAATGGTTGAGAAAAGCTTAGCGCTTGCCACGGCCTTGACGCCGATAATCGGATATGAGGAAGCAGCGCGAATCGCCCAAAAGGCTTACGCTCAAAATCAGACGATTCGTCAGGTTGCGCAGAAGGAAGGAATTTTTTCTAAGGAGGAGTGGAACCGCTTACTCGAACCTCGATCAATGATAGCTCCGGTGAAAACAACAAGGAAGAAAAAGCAGAATTAACTTTTCTTTTTCCCTCTTCCCTTCAGGTACAAGAATAAGGCGATCCCTCCAACAATCATAAATGACGAAAGGATTTGACCCATAGTGAGGGGCCCCAAGATAAATCCGAGCTGCGGGTCCGGTTCTCTGAAGAACTCCACGGTAAATCTGAACAACCCATAAAAAGAGAGGAACACGGCTAAAAGCCCGCCTTCGGGAAGATTTTTGTCTTTAAGGAGCCAGAGGATCAAAAAAAGAGCGCCTCCCTCCAAACCACTCTCGTAAAGTTGAGATGGATGTCGGGGGAGTGGGCCTCCTTTTGGAAAGATCATTCCCCATGGGACCTGAGTCGCCCGACCGTAGAGCTCCCCATTAATGAAATTCCCGATCCTCCCCAAGCCCAATCCAATGGGAACGGTGACAATGAAGAGGTCAGCAACCTTCCAGAAGGACTTCTTGTTTTTCCAGCAAAAGAAAATCCCAACGATGAGGACGCCGATCAACCCTCCATGAAAGGACATGCCGCCATGCCAGACGGCGAAGATCTCAAGAGGGTCTGTCAGATACATCTTCAGATCATAGAAGAGAACGTACCCTAGGCGGGCTCCAATGATTAATCCGAGGATGAGGTAGAAGAAAAGATTTTCAACGTCCAGTCTTGAAACCCCAAACTCTTTTTTCTTCATTTGATACCGGACAAGAAGATATGAGGCAAGGAACCCAAAGACATACATCAACCCGTACCAGCTCACCCGAATCGGGCCGAGATCAATGAGGATCGGATTGATATTGACAGTGATTGCGAGAACCATGATTTCAATTCTATGGTATAAGGGGTAAAGATTCAAGCGCTTTTGACGGGACGATCAGAACAAAAAACAGCCGGTCCTTATGACGCAAGGGTCTTATTCCGGTCGGGACTGAGAAAAAACCGGGTGAGAAAAAGAAGAGTAGTTCGCAATTGACGGCGAATAATATTTTTTGTATAATCCGTCCAGCCATGGAAGAACTCTCCAAAAAACAACAAATCCTTCAAGACCTGAAGAAGTTTGTTCTGTCGAAGGCCTCCATCGTTTATGTCCTGTCCGATGAAGAAGACCGCGTGGAGAACCTTCTTAAAGAACTCACCGCCACCTTTCAACCTAAACCCAAGCTCTTCATCTGGAATCCTTTCCAGGGATTGACCGTAGAAAACGAAAAGATCGATAATTCCAAGAATCCGATTGAGGCCCTCGATCGGGTGATGCAAAATTCCGAACAGGCTTTTTATCTTTTCGAGGGGCTTCATTCTTTTTTTACGACAGACCTTTTGGTGCCAAGAAAACTAAAGGATCTTCACCGCTCCCTTCGCAATCGATATGCCACCCTCTTCATCGTCGCTCCAATCCTGGTTGTCCCCGAAGAACTGAAGCGGGATATGGTGGTCTACGAACTTCCCATGCCGGATGCAGTTGAAGTGGAGCGGACGCTCATGGGGGTCATTTCTTCAACGCCGCAGGCGAGCAAGTTGACGGAATTCCTGACCCCGGAGATGAAGGATCGCCTGGTGAAGGCCGCCCTGGGTCTTTCCCTCGACCAGGTGGCCAGGGCATTTCGGAGTGCCCTGATCGGAAGGACAACCATCGATCCCTCTTTGATTGACGCGGTGATTGAGGAAAAGGGACAGCTTATTAGGAAATCTGGAATCCTCAATTTGGTAATCAATCGACCTGGTCTGGAAGATATCGGCGGGCTCGAAAATCTCAAAGACTGGTTGCGCAAAAGGTCCAAAGTTTTGAGTGGTGAAGGCATGTCCTTCGGCCTTCAGATCCCAAAGGGGGTTTTGATCACCGGCCTTTCTGGATGCGGGAAAAGCCTTTGCGCTAAGGCGTTCGCTTCCTTCTGGCATATTCCTCTGCTCTACCTCGACATGGGCAGGCTTTATGACGGAACCATTGGAGAACCTGAGGAGGCTCTGCAGGTTGCTCTTCGAACTGCGGAATCGGTTGCACCCTGTGTCCTCTGGATCGATGAGATCGAGGCAGGCATCAGCATACAGAGCCAAAAAGCAGGCGGCGGTTCCCAATCTCGGGTCTTCGCCTCTTTTCTCACCTGGATGCAGGAAAAAACTGTTTTTGTCTTTATCGCCGCGACCGCCAATGTTATCGAACTCCTGCCGCCGGAGGTATTGAGGAAGGGCCGTTTTGACCAAATCTTTTTTGTCACCTTACCGAATGTTCAAGAACGAAGATTGATTTTTTCCATTCACCTAAAAAAGACCGGTGCGGATTTATCCCAGATCAATTTGGACATGCTGGTGAAGGTAAGCGAGGGGTTTAACGGCGCAGAAATTGAGCAGGCGGTCAACGGAGCGATGATCGAAGCATTCAACTCAGGCCGGAAGATGAATGAACAGGATCTGGTGATCTCAGCCGGAAATATCGTCCCCCTCTCCATCACCATGCGGGAGGAGATTGGCAGGATGGAGCGCTGGGCCTATAACCGGGCCATTCCCGCCTCTCGATAAAACCGAAGCTCCTATCTACCTCGGTCTGGTCCAAGAAAACTTGGGGCAGGCAATAACGATTGTTTCGACCCCTTTACGGGTGAAAACTGCTTCCTGGACCACGAACTCCTGATCGGTGCCCTTGTACATTTTCCCGCCGATGTTTGAATATTCGCCCTCATTATCTCTCTCACCACACAGAAATCTATTTGTCCCGCTTCGATATTTCGCAGGGGACTTGTAATGCCCCTCATGTTTCTGAGGGGTCTGAAGTTGACATATTGCTGAAAACCCCTTCTGATAGGAATCAGCAGTCCCACAACGACACATGATCCGGCACACCAGGGTAACCGACTGCGCCGAGGAAGATGGATTCACATCCTTTAAGGATATCCAGCCCGTTTTTTCGGCATCATCTCCCCCTACCTGCCGCTGGCATTTTTTATCATCTTTCTCCTCTTTCCGTTCTACTGGATGAGTCTTGTTTCCCTCAAGCCCACCAACGATCTCTTTGAACTGAAGTATAACCCTTTCTGGCTTCAAACCTTCACGCTGGAGAACTACCTTTATCTCTTTCAGAGCACCGACTTCCCCGAATGGATAAAGAACACCATCATCGTATCAATGGTCTCCAGGCTGCACGCGGATGGAAGCCCTGCTGAAGATCATACTCCCTTGTCCACACCTGGATTGATCTCAGCAGGCATCTTCTGTTTTACCCTGTGCTGGAACAAATTTTTGTACGCCCTGATCTTTATGTCTTCGGGACCGATGAAGACCATTCCCGTTGGAACCGTGAGCGACCTAATCAAAGCAGACACTCTGTTCTGGGGATCCCTCATGGCTTCGGCGGTACTGGGGTCCTTTCCGATCGCGTTTCTCTATTCTTTCTTCGTCAAGTATTATGTCTCGGGCCTCACGGCCGGAGCAGTCAAACGATAGACATTAGGAAAGATGGATTGTATTGGTGAGCCGTTGGTGATCGGAGATTCGTTTGAAGGTTAGATCGGGAAGGCACAGGACGCCAACCTCCGGATAAAACAAACGGAGAGCTGACTGGCGGCTGGCTTCAATGTCGTCCGCCTGTTACGACTAGTAATCCTCTCTGTCTTCATCGTTGTAATCTTCCTCGAACTCGTCTTCTTCTAAATCCTCTTCATCCTCCTCCTCCTCTTCTTCTTCCTCTTTTTCTTTCTCTTTTTTCTTTTGCTTTATTCTTAAGCTAATTTTTTCTAAACTATCGTCTCCAAGATCATCGATCACCTCATTAAAAAACATGGCCAGCGAGATGACATATTCCTCGGGCAACTCCCGGAACCAATCAATCACCTTCTCCCCGAGTTCCATCTTCTCGCTCGTCGAGCAGCTCTCTACAAGATCAATCGCCTTACGATAATGTTTATTGAACGCTCGAATCATAGAATCACTTTTGCCTCCTCTAAGATTAGCCTCTCCTATATCATTATATCCTATCCTTCCCCGTTCTAAGCAACAAAAAATTTTGAATGGGCTAAGAAGGGGTTACTGAAATCGGGTGATTTTGACTCCGATGAAGCCCATCTTGGAGAGATAATCTTTTAACAGGACCTTCCTCACCTCTCCGCCCTTCTGTTTCGTACCACCGGCATGGATGAGAAAGACGTCTTTCGATCCTGAACGGTTGGCTCTTTCTTCAACTTTTATAAATCCCACGTGTCCGATGATCTCTCCGACTTTTCTCTTTTCAGGTTTCGTTGCAAAGAAAATGATATCGCCGTTCTTCAAATTTCCCAGCCCCATCAAAAGTGCTCCTGAGGAAAGAACTTCCACAACATCCTTTCCCCTCGACCCCTTGATTCTTGTAATCTTTCCGATCTCAGGGGTCACTTCCTTCCCCCACTTTCCACTCTCAATCATGTCCTCCCCGTATTCGAACCGGTCGTCATAATTCATGACCTGACCATTTTTCAGAACACCCTTCGAATGGAATCTTTTCTCGAGACCGACTTGAATGGCCTCCTCCGGAGTCCGGCTCAAGGCCAGTTCTGCCACCCTGAAGGTTAAATACATGCAATCCACCCTCTCATCTGCCACAATCGTTGCCTTTGAGACGTACTCTCCTAACGGGTCCCTATCGTAAGGGACGCCTATGAATTTCTCCACCCAGAAAACGATCTTTTCCCCTATGGGCTTACCAATTAGGAAGGTTTGAGATTTTTGAATTTCTTCATCCGTGAGTGCAAAACAAGGGTGGAGGAAGAGAAAGAATATTAGAGAGATTAGAAAAATCTCTCGAAATTTCAATGGATCCCTTCTGCCCCGACGCCTCATTCTGTGGAGTCTCGTCTTTCTCCGCTGTTTCCTGCTCAATTGTAGCACAACGGCCTCGGACTTAGTAGAGATGATTAACAACATGCACACGGCACGAGGCGAGAAGTGGTCTTGAATAAAGAGGGTATTATTCAATGTTGCTTAAGTCCGTCAGCAAACCGCCGGTGCAGGGAATTTCCTTCTCTACTGTAGGAACTTACTTCATAAAATTACTAAAGAAATATTTTCGTTTAGAAAAGTATTTTAATTTCAATGACTAATAATCATCAATAGATTTGGCATCGTATTTGCTTATCTCATCCCCGTTCTATCTAAGTTGACTAGATTAATGAAGTTTCTCTTGGCATGTTTCCAGTCTCGCTCCCCTTCGAGGGGTGAAGGAAACGGGTTTCCAAGGCCTAATATACAATTTCGTCCACCTTACAGAATTAGAAGATAAAAACCTGAAAAACATTTGGATACGCGGAAAACAATTCTGAATTCAAGAATTAAAGGAGGAGAAAATGAAGAAAAGAGTGGGATCTATTTTGTTTGCAGTTATTTTTGTCGTAGGAGTCTTTAACGTCGCCATCGTTCACAGGGCTAACGCTCAATCTGCCACACCTACGTGGGATCAGTACTGCAAGAGCTGTCACGGCAGTGCGGCCAGTTTCGGGCCAAGGACCGTTGCCCAGATCAATACCGCACTTAGTAACATTGGTTCAATGAAGAACATTGTGCTCACTGCTGCTCAGGTTCAGACTATTTCCAACGAGCTGTCCGGAAATACTGCCGATACCACTCCCCCAACTGTCACAGTGTTTACTATTCCTGCAGCATCGAATTCACTGACCGTATCCATCACGACTTTGACCGCTACCGACAACGTTGGAGTCACAGGTTACATGGTGACCAGTACGGCCACGGCGCCCGCGGCTTCGTCCACAAAGTGGAGTGCAACACCCCCGGCGAGCTTTACCTTCCCGGCAACTACAAAATCAGGAGCCCAGACCCTGTGCGCCTGGGCCAAAGATGCCGCAAAGAACGTTTCCCTAAGCCTCACTGCCCAGGTGACGCTTAACCTTCCAGGACCTGACAAGACGAAACCCTCAGTGACGTCCTTTGTTATTCCTGCAGCCTCCAACTCGTTGACCGTCCCCATCACAACCCTTACAGCGACGGATAATGTTGGAGTGACAGCTTACATGGTAACCAGTACGGCCACGGCGCCCGGGCCTTCGTCCACAAAGTGGAGTGCAACACCCCCGGCGAGCTTTACCTTCCCAGCGACGACCAAGTCA
>Ga0335070_10003308_pt1 | contig 18793 bp, 19 predicted proteins | sample Lox_Sample_13_FD_206722 | JGI IMG/M metagenome (GOLD analysis project Ga0335070, IMG submission 206722) | Soil microbial communities from Loxahatchee National Wildlife Refuge, Florida, United States - Lox_Sample_1.3 | ecosystem: Environmental > Terrestrial > Soil > Wetlands | place: USA... | reverse complement strand
ATTCGATCCGGGGAAGGTTCTTCTCGACCCCTACGGCAAGGCCGTTGTCGTTCCCGAAAAATACAGCCGCGCCTTGGCGAGCAAGCCGGGCGATAATTGCAGTACCGCGATGAAGAGCGTGGTGGCAGATCCCGGTTCCTATGACTGGGAGGCTGATCTGCTTCCCGGGCATCCCTTTGCACGCACGATTATTTATGAGATGCATGTCCGGGGCTTTACCGCAAATCCGAATGCGGGCGTCCCGCCCGAGAAACGGGGCACCTATGCGGGCCTCATCGAAAAGATTCCCTACCTGAAGGACCTCGGCGTTACCGCGGTCGAACTCCTGCCGGTCTATCATTTTGATGAGCAGGATGCTCCGTTAGGGTTCAAGAACTATTGGGGATATGCGCCGGTATCGTTCTTCGCACCCCACCCTGCCTTTAGTTCGCGGAGGGACCCGCTTGGCCCGGTCGATGAGTTCCGCGACATGGTGAAGGCCCTTCATCGCGCGGGGATCGAAGTGATACTCGATGTGGTCTATAACCACACTGCCGAAGGCGACCATAAGGGACCAACGCTCTCTTTCCGGGGCCTTGCGAACGATACCTACTATATCCTCGAAAAAGACGGCAGCTCCTATGCCAACTACACCGGCTGCGGAAATACTCTCAATGCAAGCAGTCCGTTCGTTCGCAGGATGATCATCGACAGTCTCCACTACTGGGTTCGGGAGATGCATGTGGACGGCTTTCGTTTTGACCTCGCCTCGATCCTTAGCCGCGACGAAGAGGGACAACCACTTGCGAACCCCCCTGTCCTCTGGGACATCGAGACCGATCCGGTATTGTCCGGCGTCAAACTGATCGCCGAGGCCTGGGACGCGGCAGGGCTCTACCAGGTGGGCAGCTTCATCGGCGACAGCTGGAAAGAATGGAACGGAAGATTCAGGGACGATGTGCGGAGCTTTCTCAGGGGAGACAGGGACACTGTTTCAAAATTCGCATCCCGTCTGCTGGGCAGCCCCGACATCTACGGACATAAGGAGCGAGAGCCTGAGCAGAGTATCAACTTCATTACCTGTCATGATGGGTTCACCATGAACGACCTCGTCTCTTACAACGGCAAGCACAACGAGGCGAATGGAGAAGAGAACCGTGACGGCAGCAATGACAACCTGAGCTGGAACTGCGGAGTCGAAGGCCCGACGGCCGACCCGCTGATCGAGGGTCTCAGAAACCGTCAGGTGAAGAACTTCTTTGCCGTTGCCCTGCTCGCAGCGGGAGCGCCGATGCTTCTCATGGGTGACGAAGTGATGAAGACGCAGTGGGGGAATAATAATGCCTATTGTCAGGACAATGATATAAGCTGGTTCGACTGGTCCCTTGTCGGGAAACATGCCGGCCTGCACAGGTTTGTGAAGCATCTCATTACGGCTCGCCTGCAGTCGGACGTTTCCCGTGAAGACCCCGGACTGACTCTGAACCAGATCCTCCAAAAGGCTCAAATAGCCTGGCACGGAGTGAAACTCAACCAGCCTGATTGGAACGCAGACTCTCATAGCATCGCCTTGACCGTGAGAAGCATAGGGGGCAGGTTCATGATCCATATAATGGTGAATGCATACTGGGAAGGGCTGGAATTCGAGGTCCCTTCCGTCCCGAAACGTTCAGGCGGCTGGATGCGCTGGATCGATACGTCCCGGGAATCACCGGATGACATCTGCCACTGGGAAGAGGCAGAAGCGGTCCGTGAAAATGTTTATCTGGTGAAGCCGAGGTCAGTAGTGATACTTGTAGCTGGGATGGAGAATTATGGAGAATAGTAAGCCTGTTCTTTTGAAACAGATCATGTGAGGTGGTAAAATGCAGCCGTTTAACATTATGGTCTTTCTGATTCTTTTCCCCTTAATGCTTGGTTTGGCCAGCCTGGTGGCCCGCCAGCAGCCGCGGGGCGAAGTCACCTACTACGTCAAAGGTATCGAGGAGATCGATCCCCTGATGAAGCAGGCCTCCGAGACGTGTCTGAAAGGTATTCTCGAATACACCGAAGAAGAAGTTGTCTCCACCGACTTCATTCATTCCAGCAGCTCTTCGATCTATGACTCTCTCGCCACGATACGGAACAATTTCAAGTACGAAAAGAACGCGTTTAAGATCATCGCCTGGTATGATAATGAATGGGGGTATTCGAATCGGGTGGCCGACCTCCTCAGACACATGGTCTCCAGGGCCTGAAAATCCTGATTGAAAAGGAGTGGGAATGTTGCTGAGCGAATGCGAACCCGATCATAACCCGGAAAAGAAAGTATTGGAGGCCTATAGCCTCTCGCCGGAAAGCCTCTTGCGGGAAGGCATTTCCGACGTTGACGGGAGGGAGGCAGCGACCGTGCATGAGGCTGAAGACTCATGAGCCGGGGGACAGGATATGCTGCTCAATCGTTGCCGAGCGTGATTATTGTGGGAGGTGGTTTTGCCGGGATTGCGGCTGCAAAAGCTCTGAGGAAGGCTCCTGTGAAGGTGCTCCTTATTGATAAAGTCAACCATTCTCTCTTTCAGCCTTTGCTTTATGAGGTTGCAGGGGCAGTGCTCGACGGCGGAGACATTGCCTTCCCGATCCGTGCAGAATTCCGAAACCAGAAGAATATCGTCGTTGCCATGGCTGAGCTTACAGGGATAGACAAAAGCAGCAAGTCTGTGCACGTGACCAACTGGCCTCGTCCTTTAGTCTATGATTACCTGATACTGGCGACCGGCGTCGAAGTAAGCTATTTCGGCCACGAAGAGTGGGCAACTCATGCGCCCGGGATGAAGACTCTGTCCGAAGGCGTAAAGCTAAGGTCGATGATCCTCAAGGCATTTGAAGATGCGGAGAGGCTTGAAGATCCTCAAAGCCACCCGGAGCTGACCACATTCGTGCTTGTCGGCGCAGGCCCAACGGGGTGTGAGCTTGCAGGTAACCTTGCAGAAATGTTCAGGTATACGATGAAATCCGATTTCAGACGGTTCTCACCTGAAATGGCTCGCATCGTCCTTGTGGAGGCAGGTCCGCGGGTCCTCCCGATGTTCTCTCCCGAACTCTCTGAAAAAGCTCGGATCAAACTCGATCAGTTGGGGGTGGAAGTCCGTCTGGGACACGCTGTGCAACAGATAGACGCGGAAGGCTTAACGGTCGGAGGGGAGCGGATCAGGTCTCGTAACATCATATGGTCAGCCGGGGTCAGAGCGACAACTGTCGGGAAGTGGCTCGGCGTCGGGACTGATCGCCTCGGAAGGATAAAGGTGGCCCCCGATCTTACGATTCCGGGTCACCCTTCGATCTTCGTCGTAGGGGATGCGGCAGAGATTATGCAGAATGGCAGGGCACTCCCCGGGCTCGCGCCGGTAGCAATTCAGAGCGGGCGGTACGCAGGGGAAGTCATCGCGCGGAAGGTTGCTGGCAAACCAGTTTCCCCGCCGTTTGTCTACCTTGACAAAGGCATGCTTGCAACCATCTCACGCAATTGGGCTGCTATGGAGTTAGGCCGCTTGAAACTTACCGGCCCCATCGCGAAACTCGCCTGGGCCTTTGTACACATCTTCTCGCTCCTCCAGACCGAAGACCGAATGGTGGTCTTTCTCAAATGGTTCTATACCTATCTCACCAACAAACGGGGGACGAGACTGATTGAGAAGCCCATTAAAGAGGAACGTAAAGCAGCATATGAATGAAAGGGGGTCAACTTACCCAAACAGGAGTGCGTGTTAATAATATTATATTCTTGTCTGAAAGGAGGTAATTATGCCGATAGCTGATCACAAGATCTACTGTGAGATGCTCAAAAGGGCGCGGGAGGGACGCTATGCCTATCCTGCCATCAACGTTACATCCCTCACGACCGCCAACGCCGTGCTCAAAGGGCTCGCGGAGAGCAGGAGCGACGGCATCATCCAGGTCTCGACGGGCGGAGGAGCCTTCGCCTCGGGGTCATCGGTCAAGAACATGGCCCTCGGGGCAATCTCGATCGCCGAACACGTACATAGGGCAGCGGAGCGGTATCCGATCTACGTCGCTCTGCATACTGACCACTGCCAGGCTGACAAGCTCGATAAGTTCGTCATCCCGCTCGTGGAGGAGACGGAACGACGCAGGGCGGCGGGCAGGCCGAACCTATTCAACAGCCATATGTTTGACGGAAGCGCGCTACCGCTTAAGGAGAACCTCGACATCGCCGCCGGGCTGCTGGAGCGTTTTCAGAAGAATGATCTCATCCTTGAGATTGAGGCTGGAGTCGTCGGCGGAGAGGAGGACGGCGTCAGTGGTGAAGCAGGCGCCAAGCTCTACACTACCCCCGAGGACACCCTCGAGGTTGCCCGACGACTCAATGCTATCAAGGGGGGCCGGTATCTTCTTGCCGCGACCTTCGGTAATGTCCACGGCGTCTACAAACCGGGCCACGTGAAGCTGAAGCCCTCTATCCTCAGGGACTGCCAGGACGCTGTCGTCAAACAGTGCGGCGAGGAGGCCCGGTTCTACCTTGTATTCCACGGAGGATCTGGTTCTGAACTCCGTGATATCCATGAGGCGGTCGATTATGGCGTTGTCAAGATGAATATCGATACGGATACCCAGTATGCCTTCACCCGGCCCATTGTGGAGCATATGTTCAAAAACTATGACGGGGTGCTCAGGGTGGACGGCGAGGTAGGGAACAAGAAGGCCTATGATCCAAGGACGTATCTAGAGGCTGCAGAAAAGGCGATGGCTGAGCGGGTCAAGAAAGCAGCAGGCGATCTGCGGGGGCATGGGACGACCCTTTTTGGAAAGGGCCATTGAGACCGGCCCGCATGAGTTTTTAAAACTATCTGATTCAAGGAGGTTCATATGCCGGCAAAAGTGGCGATAAACGGATTTGGAAGGATCGGGAGGCTGGTTCTGGCAGCAATGGCGGAGCAGGGCCTCCTGGGAAGCGAAATCGACGTTGCGGCTGTCGTGGATGTCGGCACAGACGCGAAATATTTCGCCTACCAGATGAAGTATGACTCTGTTCACGGCCGATTTCCGAAAAGTCTGTCTACAGAGAAAGGCGGGCCTTCTGCGGCAGAAGACGACGTTCTTGTTATCGACGGACACAGGATCAGATGCGTGGCAGCCACAAAAACGCCGGATCTTCTCCCCTGGAAGGAACTCGGCGTCGAATATGTGATCGAATCCACAGGCCTGTTTACCGCGGCGGATAAGGCTGCCCTTCATTTGAACGCTGGCGCCGGGAAAGTGATCATCACAGCGCCGGCGAAAGGGGATGCGAAGACATTTGTCATGGGCGTCAATCATCGGGAATACGATCCGGGAAAACATCACATCGTCTCCAATGCCTCTTGTACGACCAATGGTCTTGCCCCAATCGTTCACGTGCTCCTCAAAGAAGGGATCGGCATCGAAAAAGGGGGGATGACGACTATCCACTCCTATACCGCCACGCAGAAGATAGTGGACGGGCCGTCGAGAAAGACCTGGCGGGAAGGCCGGGCAGCGGCCGTGAATATTATCCCGTCCAGCACAGGCGCTGCCAAGGCCCTTCATGAGGTGATTCCCGAGGTGAAGGGCAAGCTTGTCGGGATGGCGTTTCGGGTCCCCACACCGGATGTCTCCGTGATCGACCTGACGTTCCAGTCAACGAGGACGAGCACCATCGAAGAGATCGACGCTTTGATGAAGAAGGCCTCGGAGACCTATCTGAAGGGGATTTTGGAATATACGGATGAAGAGATCGTTTCCACAGACCTGATTCATTCGAAAAGCTCTTCCATCTATGACTCCCTTACGACCATTCGGAACAATTTTAAGGGAGAGCAGACCGGATTCAAGATCATCGCCTGGTATGACAATGAATGGGGGTATTCAAACCGGGTGGTTGATCTGCTCCGCTATATGGTATCGGCCGCGGCCTGAACATCTTCATTGAGAAAGGAGCGCTATGGAAGAAGCAAAGGATTTCACAATACAGCGTCTCGGCGACTGCACGGTCCCGTCTCCCATGAGCGGCGTCCGCTTCACCCGTGATGAGGAGCATGTACTTCTTCACAGCGACCTCGGCACGATAAGGCTTTACCTCGATGCAGGCAGTGAGCCGCCGAAATTTGAGGCGGCAGGTCCGAGGGAGAAAATATTTTTCGACCCCTCAAAACTCTCCTGCGGCATTGTAACCTGCGGCGGCCTCTGCCCGGGGCTGAACGATGTGATCCGGTCCGTAGTCCTGAGCCTCCACCACCACTATGGGGTCCGGATGATTTATGGTTTTCCGTACGGATACGAAGGGCTTGAGCCGAAATTCGGTCACCAGCCTATTATGCTCACCCCTCAGGTCGTATCACAGATAGACGAGATGGGCGGCACCATTCTCGGCTCCTCACGCGGCAATCAGGATGTCCCGGTAATGGTCGATACCCTGGAGCGTATGCGGATCGGCATCCTCTTCTGCATCGGAGGAGACGGCACACAGCGGGGAGCTCTCGCTATCAGCGAGGAGGCCTCGCGGCGCGGTCTCAAAATCGGCCTGGTCGGCATCCCGAAGACGATAGACAACGATATCTCCTATGTCCAGATGACCTTTGGTTTCGAGACCGCAGTCTCGGAGGCGAAGCGGGCGACTTCTGCCGCGTACGCAGAGGCTGCCGGCGCGCGTAACGGCATAGGCCTGGTCAAACTCATGGGCCGCGACTCCGGCTTTATCGCTGCCTTCTCGGCACTCGTGGACAACGAAGTAAACTTCTGTCTCATACCGGAGGTACCATTCACGCTAGATGGTTTTTTTTCCGCCCTGAAGCAGCAGCTGGAGCAGCGGGGTCATGCCGTGATCGTTGTTGCTGAGGGCGCCGGACAGGAACTCTTCGAAGCAACGGGAGAACGGGACGCCTCCGGCAATATCAAGTATGGCGACATCGGCATCCTGCTTCGTGACGGTATCAAGGAGCATTTCAAGCGGACCGGCATGGAGATTAACCTCAAGTACATAGACCCCAGTTACATGATCAGGAGTCAGCAGGCCAACCCTCATGACTCGGCCTTCTGCCTGCTCCTGGGGCACAACGCGGTCCACGCTGGGATGGCAGGCAGGACCGGCATGATTGTCGGTTTCTGGAATCACCAGTTCACCCATGTACCGATACCGCCCGCTGTGTCACAACGTAAGAAGATCGACCCCGAAGGATGGATATGGAGCAGCGTACTCGCATCGACAGGCCAGCCGGCAGTAATGAGGTGAACACATGAGAAAAGGAGACAAAACAGTATGATGCTTCCCCGTAATAAGACAAAGATCGTGTGTACTATCGGGCCGGCTTCGGAATCGCCCGAGGTCATGGAAAAGATGATACGTGCAGGCATGAACATTGCCCGCCTCAACTTCTCACACGGCGACTTTGACAGCCACCGCGCCGTGGTCCGCAACCTGAGATCAGCGGCACGCAGCGCAGGGAAAAGGCTGGTGATCATGGCTGACCTTTCGGGTCCGAAGATGCGGATCGGCAAACTCGCTAAGGAGCCTGTGGAACTGAAGCCGGGCGACACCTTTGTTCTGACAATCGACGACATTGTCGGCGATGCGGGAAGGGCCTCGGTCACATTCAAGAGGCTGCCGCAGGCGGTCAAATCAGGTGACACGCTTTTTTTGAACGACGGCATCATCCAGCTCGATGTCTCTTCGGTCAAGGGCAATGAGGTGATCTGCAAGGTGGCTGTGGGCGGCGAACTGCGGTCCCGCAAGGGCCTGAATCTCCCCGGCATAAACCTCGGCATCAGCGCCTTCACGGAACATGATCACGAATGTCTGAAGTTCGCTGCGGAAGAAGGCATTGACGCGGTCAGCCAGTCCTTTGTCGAGACCGGCGCTGACATCAGGGCGGTGCGCCAGGCTGCTGACGCCCTGGGCTACCAACCGTTCATCATAGCCAAGATCGAGCGCTCGAACGCCCTCGATCACATGGACGATATTCTCGATGCAGCTGACGGGATCATGATAGCCCGGGGAGACCTCGGCGTGGAGGTCCCGATAGAAAGGATCGCTATTATCCAGAAGGACCTCATGAGGCAGGCCAACAGAAAGGCAAAACCGGTCATTACGGCTACGCAGATGCTCGAATCCATGACCGAAAACAGGAGACCGACTCGGGCAGAAGCTACGGACGTCTCGAATGCGATACTCGACGGCACCGACTGCGTCATGCTTTCCGGAGAGTCTGCTATGGGGAAATATCCTATAGATTCTGTGGAAATGCTGGCGAAGATAGCAGCCGAAGTCGAACCGCACAGAAACATGGTCTCAGTAAAGGATCTGTATCAGGGGATCGATATCAAGGGCCGGATCAAACCGACGCACCTTGTCGCGATAGCAGTCGAAGCGAGCCTAGAATATGCCTCACCTGCCGCGGTGTTCGCACCTACGCACAGCGGTGCCACGGCCCGGGGCCTCTCTCTCTTCAGGCTGCCTGTCTGGGTTATCGGTATAAGCTCGAACGAGAAGACATGTCAGGGACTGGTATTCTCCTCCGGCGTTTATCCTGTCTTCAATGAGGACCATCCCAAGGATTTTACGCCTTTTGTCCGGACATGGCTGAAGGAACACGAACTCCATGGCGACATTGCCATCCTTACGGAGGGGCCCTCATCAAAGCACCCCGGTGCGAACAACCGTATGGAGATTATCAAGCTCCGGGATAAGCCGGGCGGGAGGTGACCATGAGTCAGGGCATCTACATCACAGGTGGCGAGCAAGGGAGCGGCAAGTCCGTCGTTGTCCTCGGCATCATGGAGATGACGGCGTGGTCATCACTCCGTCCCACAATCCTCCGGAGGACGGGGGCTTCAAGAGCCGCACCAAGAGACTGATGAAAAGCTCCCCTCGGAGGTCTTTGAACTTAGGGATGAGAAGGCTTATGTCATAGGTTCCGACAAGTGCGGTACCTACGATTGCCAGGAAACTGTGAACATATGTCCGGTGCAGGCGATAAGTATTGTCGAGGGATAGATATTGATGTACCCGAACGACACTTTGCAACAAAGTAAATGGCAGATGTCTTATCTGAAGGCCGTACGCATGGGGGGTCCGAGTTTGCATGCAGATGCATGACGAAAGCGACGGCAGGAGGAGGTTATGAAGAAAGTCGTATTGATAAGACATGGCGAAAGCGTCTGGAACAAAGAGAACCGCTTCACGGGCTGGACTGACGTGCAGCTCTCTGAAAAAGGGATAGAGGAGGCCCGGGAAGCAGGACGCCTCCTCCGCGAGAGCGGATACACCTTTGATATTGCGTATACATCTGTCCTTAAGCGGGCGATCAAGACCCTCTGGATCGTGCTGGAGGAGATGGACCTCATGTGGATTCCTGTTGTCGGAAGTTGGCGTCTCAACGAGCGGCACTACGGCGCGCTGCAGGGGCTCAACAAGAGTGAGGCCGCCGCTGAAATGGGAGAGGAACAGGTGAATCTCTGGCGCCGAAGCTTTGACGTGCCTCCTCCCGCTCTCAATCTGGACGACCCTCGCCACCCCCGCTATGACCCCAAGTATGCCGATTTCCATCCCGAGGATCTCCCGGCGACGGAGTGTCTCAAGGACACTATCTCGCGCTTTCTACCGTACGCCCAGGAGAATATCGGGCCAACAATAGGCTCGGGAAAGCGGGTGCTTATAGTTGCCCACGGAAATACCCTTCGCGGCCTGCTCAAGTACGTGGAGCGGATATCCGACAAGGACATTGCAGACCTGAATATCCCTACTGCAATCCCGATGGTATACGAGTTTGAGGATGATATGAAACCGATACGCAGATACTACCTTGGTGATCAGGAGGCGGTGAAAAAGGCAGCTGAGGCTGTGGCGGCTCAGTCAAAGGCGAGGGCATGACAGAGTGTAATGATTTCAGGAATGCGTGAGAGATAGAAGGAGGCAACACCATGAAAATTCTGACCACACCGAGAATGGAGCGCTGCATTGGATGCCACTCGTGCTCGCTCGCCTGTGCACGGCTTGTGCATAAGCGACTGTCCTGGGACACAGCGGGTATCCGCATCAGGTCTTCGGGGGGCCTCTCGACAGGGTTCGAGCCACGGCTCTGTCTGGCCTGCGACCCGGCTCCCTGCGTTGCCGCCTGTCCGACTGCCGCGTATTCGCAGAGGAAAGGCGGGGGCGTTGTGGTGAGAAAGAAGCTCTGCATCCGCTGCGGGGCATGCGCCAAAGCCTGTCCGGTGGACGCAATCTACCTTGACACGGCCCTTGAGCCCTATGTCTGCATCCACTGCGGCAAGTGCGTACCCTATTGTCCCCATAACTGCCTGGAACACACCGAGTTTTCAAGGGGAGCAACACCCGTGGGAATACAAACGGCAGATGCCGGGGAGGTGGAGTTATGATAAGGGACTATTTCAGAGTACTCATGGTCGATCTTTCGTCCGGACGGAGTACCATTACGGATATAGACGGCAGGAATACAGTGGCAGGCGGAAGCGGCCTGGCGGCGATGCTCTTTGAAAAATACGGCCTCCTTGATAAGCCATGGAATGACCCGGATCAGCCGCTCATCTTCGCCATCGGTCCGCTGACAGGATACTTCCCTCTCATGAGCAAGACCGTATGTGCCTTCAAGTCTCCTTATCATGATCAATACGCTGAGAGTCACGCTGGAGGACGCTCGGCATTGTCCATGCGCTTTGCCGACTATGATGCCCTGGTGATCAGCGGCAGGGCGAAGTCGCCCTCCGCACTCATCGTGGGGTCCCGGCATATCGAGATCAAAGACGTCCATTATCTGTGGGGGACCGACCTGTATGTCGCGGGAAAGATGCTGCGGCGCATGCTCCCCGGCTCAGGCCACCGGACGATCCTCAGGATCGGTCCCGCAGGGGAGCGGCAGTCGCCTATGGCCTGCATCAACGCGGACAGCTATCGCCACTTCGGCAGGCTCGGCGCCGGTGCAGTGATGGGCTCAAAGAACCTCAAGGGGATAATGATCCACGGCGACAGCTCCTTCCTGCTTCCGGAAGGCAAAGACTATGTCACGGTCTTTGATAAAGTCTACAAGGACATGACCGACACCGACATGATGAGCAAATACCATAACCTCGGCACTCCCGGCAACGTCAGAGTCATGAATGACCTGAAGGCCCTGCCGATCAGGAACCTTCAGTCAACCTCCGACCCTGAGGCCGAGGGCATTACCGGCGAGCGGTTCGCCGAGGTCGCTCTCCTCAGAAACGCGGCCTGTGCCGGATGCCCGGTAGGCTGCATACATATCGGTTTCGTGAGAGAACGCTTCCGGGAAGAGAACCGCTACATCTATCGTCAGATCTCCTACGACCATGAGCTCATTTTCGCCGTCGGCTCCATGCTTGGTGTCATGGACTGCTTCGAAGTCCTGAAGCTTATCGACGTGGCAGAGAGGATGGGGCTCGATGTGATGTCGCCCGGCGTCGCCTTGGCATGGGCGACAGAGGCGCTCGAAAAGGGCATTATCACCGAAAAAGAGACCCTTGTTCCCCTTGCGTTCGGCAACTCGGCTTCGTACCAGGCTGCCCTTCAGCACATGGCTTACGGGACGAATGAGTTCTATCAGATCCTGTCCCGGAGTACGGCAAAGGCAGCGGAGCGATACGGAGGCGGCGATTTCGTCTGTGCCCTCGGACAAGAGATGGCAGGCTATGCAACGGGTGAGGCGTTCTTTGTTTCCCAGGCCCTCGGATTCCGCCACTCGCATCTTGATGCCGGAGGCTACTCCTATGACCAGAAGCCGAAGGGCAAGACTGTTGATGATGCGGTGAAGTTCCTGGTCAATGATGAGAAGGGAAGGGTCTTTCTCACCTCGATGGTTTCCTGTCTGTTCGCGCGGGGAGTATACACTGATGAGGTTCTCGGAAATTGCCTTAAGAGTGTGGGTTATGGGACTCTTGCAGACAATATGGGGAAAGTATCTGAAGACATACAGCGACTAAGATGGAAGCTGCGCGTCAGAACGGGTTACCGGCCGGAAAACGTATCGATCCCGAAACGATTCTCAGAGATAACGACCTGGAAGGGCCAGGTCGACCGGCAGTTTATGGAGGCGCTTAAGGCGGGATATGCTCAAGGCATTCTTGATCTGGCAGGGGTTACCGGAGGAGAAAAATGACGTTGCAGTGCAGCGGACAGAAGAAAGGGTGAGATATATGGGACGGCTGAAAAGTTGAGATCAGAATCGCCGAAAAAGCGCCGACAATATTCCTTTGACAGGGTTTCTTTTGGTGATACAATGCTGATAGATGTAAGCTGGAGAACATACGGAGGAATTTGGCATGAAGCGGTTCAGCGGTGATAAACATTTTCGTCTGAGACTTGTCACCTCGTGGGACATGAGAAATAAAAAGAGGATTCATTGAGGGAACCTATCTCTCTCGACTTCAGCAGGAAGGATTCAGATACGCTGCTTATCAGTCTTTCAGGAGATTGGAAAAAAAAGAATAGACTGCCGGCTGCAAGTGAGGTTGAGAAACAATTCGAAATGGTGCCACGGGTAAAACGTGTATTATTTAAGACAGAGAATCTGGCAGGCTGGGACAGTATGCTTTTGACATTTCTGATCAGGGTTCGTACTTTGGCTTCAAGCAACAATATAGCTGTGGAAGAGGATACCCTTCCCGAGGGCGTGCAACGGCTCCTCGCCCTTGCCTCTGCAGTGCCGGAGAGAAAGGGGGAGAAAAAGGAACCGGCGCGCATCCCCATCCTTGAGCGGTTCGGCGAATCAGCGCTGGTATTCTGGCGGTCACTTCTCGACATGACAGACTTTATCGGGGATGCCCTTATCGCTTTTATACGGCTTGTCACCGGAAAAGCTAAATTTCGACGGTCCGACCTGCTTCTCATTGTCCAGCAATGCGGCGCTCAGGCCCTTCCGATAGTTTCTCTTATCAGCATCCTTGTCGGCCTTATCCTCGCTTTCATCGGCGCCATCCAGCTCAAGGTTTTCGGTGCGCAGATATATGTCGCAAGCATTGTAGGCATCGGTATGGTCCGCTTCCTCGCCCCTGTCATGGCTGCTATTATCATGGCGGGCCGCACGGGGGCATCATTCGCCGCTCAACTCGGCACGATGCAGGTGAACGAGGAGATAGACGCCTTGGCGACCCTTGGCATATCACCCATGGAGTTCCTGGTGCTCCCGAGGATGCTCGCCCTTTTCCTCATGATGCCTCTTCTGAGCCTCTATGCAGACCTGATGGGGATACTCGGCGGCGTGATTATCGGTGTCTCGATGCTGGACCTGGATTTCCTGGAATACTATGCTAAGACTCGTGAATCCGTACAGCTGAACGACTTCTGGATCGGACTTTTCAGCGCTGCGGTCTTCGGCGTCCTCGTGGCGCTTTCCGGATGCATGCGGGGCATGCAGTGCGGCAGGAGCGCGGCCGCCGTGGGTGAAGCGACAACCTCTGCGGTGGTGACAAGCATAGTCAGCATCGTTGTGGCGATGGCGGTGATAACCGTTGTTTGTAATGTGCTGAATATCTGAGGAGCGTGGAGCGGAGATGAAGAAAGCGGAGCCCCATATTATTGTACAGGACCTGACTGTAGCGTACGGGAGCAATGTGATCCTGCACGATCTCACCTTTACCATTAACAGGGGTGACATTTTCATTATTATGGGAGCAAGCGGCGGAGGCAAGAGCACCGTTTTGCGGAGTATGGTGGGACTCCTCCCGCCGGCAAAAGGACATATCCTTTACGACGGCCTGAATTTCTGGTCCGTTGGGCCCGAAGAGCAGAAGAGCATCATGAGGAAATTTGGCATACTCTATCAGAGTGGGGCCCTCTGGAGTTCCCTCACTCTCGCCGAAAACGTCGCCCTCCCGCTCCAGCAATACACGGATCTGGATCCGGCTCAGATCAATGAAATAGTCTCTCTGAAGCTTTCACTCGTCGGGCTTTCCGGTTTCGAGGACTATTATCCCTCTGAGATCAGCGGCGGTATGAAGAAGCGCGCCGGACTTGCCCGCGCCATGGCGTTAGACCCTGAAATCCTCTTCTTCGATGAGCCGTCTGCCGGACTCGATCCGATCAGCGCACATCTCCTTGACGAGTTGATCATCGAGCTGAGAAATAGTCTCGGCTCTACGGTAGTCGTCGTGACCCATGAGCTGGCGAGTATCTTTGCGATCGGAAACAACTCGGTCTTCCTCGATGCCGATACGAAGACAATGATCGCAGCTGGAGATCCCAGAAAACTTCTCGCCGAATCAAAAGACCCCAAAGTGATCAACTTTTTGACCCGCGGAGAGGGGCAAGCAGAGAAAGCAGCGAGGTGGAAATCAATGGATAGAGGGGGAAAACAATGAGTAAGCAGGCGAGCAAGAGTCTCATCGGAGCGTTTGTTCTTGGCTCTATTTTTCTCGTCGTTGCGGGCATAGTAGTTTTCGGTTCAGGCAAGTTCTTCACAAAGGCCAATAAGAGTGTGATGTTCTTTGAGGGCTCGGTGAAAGGGCTCCAGATCGGGGCGCCGGTTGTGTTCCGTGGCGCACGAATAGGGCAAGTGACCGATATCGTCGTGAAAATGAATGCGAGCGAGCTTACCGCTTTCATTCCCGTTTACACGGAAATCCATCCCCAAAAAATCGTGCCGATAGAAGGAGATCAAAGCTATGACCAGCGGTATCTGCAGGCATTGATAAAGAAAGGACTGAGAGCTCAGCTCCAGTTGCAGAGTTTTGTCACCGGCCAGCTCATGGTCAATATCGATTTCTACCCGAATACGCCGATAAGGCTTGTCGGCCTCGAAAAGCGGTATCCTGAGGTCCCGACAATCCCTTCGGGTCTGGAGCAACTGACAAGAAGATTGGAGGAACTGCCGCTCAAGGAGATCTCCGATCAGTTAAACGAAACACTCGCAGGAATAACCAGGCTCGTCAATTCCCGCGACCTTCAGGCAAGCATCGCCTCGCTGAATCAGTTGCTCAAAGACGGTGATATACTCGTGAAGAATCTCAATTCTAAGGTCGGGCCCATAGCTTCAGACATCAAGGGAACAACGGATGCCGCCCGTGCAGCCTTTGCTCAAGCTGAAAAAACACTCAGGTTCGATGAAGGTTCACCCGGGCAGATTGCATCGAGCATCAAGGAAACCCTAGCGGCAGCCCAGGATACGTTAAGAAAGACAGGCACAGCGGTTGAAAATATCAACGTGATCGCCGTGCAGAATGCAAATCTCGGATATGAGATAGGCAGGACACTTGAGCAAATCGCCGAGCTCTCCCGTTCCATCCGTGTTCTGGCGGATTACCTTGAACGCCACCCTGAGGCATTGCTCAGAGGCAAGAGCCATGATAAAGGAGAATGAAATGAAAACTATTCGTTTGGATCAGCGTCCCTTCATTGCCCTTGGACTGTTAGTGGTAATCCTGGCTGGATGTGCCAGTTCTCCTCCTTCGAAGTTCTATCAGTTGAACCCTTTGCAAAACAGGACCTCGATCACCCCTGATGCCTCCCCTGAACAAAACCAAATAATTGCCATAGGTCCCGTTCGCATACCCGACTATCTTGACCGGCCTCAGATAGTGACCCGCACCGGCAAAAACGAACTCAAACTTTCGGAATTCGACCGATGGGCCGGTTCTCTGGAGAGCGATGTCACACGTGTCCTCGTAGAGGACATCTCCGGCCTTCTGCCTGCCGATCGTTTTTTCGTGGTGCGTTGGACACCCTATTTGGAGAGTCAGGTGCCTGCTTCCTACAGAGTCGAAGTGCTTGTGGACCGATTCGAAGGAACCCTTGGTGATTCAGTGCTGCTGAAGGCCCAATGGGCAGTGTTCGTCCATGACAGGGATTTGCTTCTGAAAAGGGAATCGCTGATAAGAGAACAGATAGATGGCGATAGCTATGATGCGCTCGTTGTCGCGATGAGTAGTGCCCTTGAGAGGTTGAGCCAGGACATCGCTGGCGGGATCAGGTCTGTGTTCCAGAAGGAGCAAACGGGAGGATGACAGTTTTTAGCTATTTTGTATTTCGGAGCCCGGAATGACCCTTGCCTTGGGTTTCAGGGCGGAAAAGGTCATCAGTTTGATGCCGAGAAGAAGAGCCTGCTTGCGTTGGGATATGCGCTTCCAGCGGCTCTGCTTCTCGGCATGGCATGTCGATTGCACGCTCTTGCTCCGACAATGGTCATGTTGATCGGGTATTCAGCAGTGGAGTGACCGGACGCTATGGTCGAATCCACGAAAGGAGAACTATGGATGCAGCATATCTTTCCGCACTTGCCGCATTGGCCGGATCTGCGGTGGGAGGCCTCACTTCCTTGACGGCATCGTTGCTGATGCAGCGCGCGCAGTTCAACGCCCAGCAGCTCGCGCATTATATCGGCAGACGAGGAGACTTGTACAAGGACTTCATCGAGGAGGCATCGAAAACTTTTGCGGACGCCATTGAACACGATGTGGTGAATGCCTCAAAACTCGTCCGCCTCTACGCCCTAGTCAGCCGGATGCGCGTTTTGTCGTCGCAGGTAGTCATCGACCATGCGGACAGGGTCATGAGAAGGATCGCCGAAACGTACCTGAGCCCGAACAAGTCGCTTCGCGATATTGTAGCGCACGATCCGAACAGCGACGTGCTGGACCCCTTGCGCGATTTCAGCAATGCGTGCCGAGACGAATTGAGCATGCAGGAGGTTTCTCCAAGAAACCACTGATGCCCAGGTGGTAACCGCACGAAAAGTGAGGTTGTTGCTCGGCAACTCGACACTTTCATCGCGCTATCGCACCGTATTGCAAGCTAGATGTACGTCTTGAATTCTCAGCGGCCGATTGCTATTTGATATGGGCAGAAAGACGCAGGCTACTTTGTCTCCTCATAGTGTTGGCTTCTTTCCCCCCTTATTTTCCGAGCGATCTTCTTACTGGCAAGCACCTCAAGCTAATAAAAGGCCACTTGCGCAATATAACCGGACGATATTCCGCAAGTTTCTCAACAAATCTGAAATAAAACTGATAAAATAATGTCATGAGACAGGCAGTCAAGAGCGTTGAAGAGGTAAAGGCGATCCTGAAGGAGCACAAGGCTGAGGTGATGCAGAAGTACCAGGTACGCGAGATAGGCATCTTCGGTTCCTTTGTACGTGGCGAACAGAAAAGAAGGAGCGATATCGATATCCTCGTTGAGTTCGCCCCGAGAAATATCCCTGGCCTCATTACATTATGCGAGATGGAAAGATATCTACAGAGGCTTCTTAGGAAAAAGGTCGATGTAGTCATAAAGAGCGGCATTCGTCCTGAACTCAAGAAAGTCATCCTGAAAGAGGTTGTCTATATATGACGCGGGAATGGAAATTCTTTATTAAGGACATCTATGACGCAATTCAGCACATAAAGGCGTTTGTCGGCACAATGAAGCGCAAGGAATTCCTCGCCGATGAGAAGACCAAGAGCGCAGTTGCGTTCAAGATCGAGAATATCGGGGAAGCTGCCAAAAATATACCCAAAGAGATAAAGGCAAAATACAAGGGTCTCCCCTGGAAGGATATGGCTGGGATGAGAGATAAGATTACACATTTCTATTTTGGAATCAATTACAGAGTTGTCTGGTCGGTCGTGAAGAAAGAACTGCCGGCTATAGAACCTGCCATAGCTAAAATGCTGAGTGACCTGAAACCTACCAAGAAACAGAAGAAATGAAGCATAAAGCCGACAAAGAAAACGACGCCCTCTATGCTGAGACATCGATACTAGAGTTGGAAGAAGTGGAGCGAGGGTTGTTTTGGACTTCAATGCTGATCGCTTCCCGTAGCCTCACTTCTCAAATCTGAAAATGTCTCAAAGATAACAAGATAATCGACTCTGACATTGTTCCCGAGGAACAAACTTCATTATTTGTTTCTGACAGAACCGGAGGAAAGGAATCCTACCGGTCAAGCCTTCCATACCACCGGAAAACCTGACGGAAAAACTACTGAGAATACCACAGGAAACACTACAGGAAAACCTGATGGTTTTCGTTTGACTGCTTAAGCGCATGTCTACCCTGAAGAAGGACAATCCATCGAGGGTTTGTTAAGCGCTCGCCGGCGCTTCGCCGTATAAACTCTGTTTCTCATCTTTCTAACAATTCCCTTTGCAACATTCTCAGGCACTCCATAATAGGTGGCGATCTCACTTGCTACCCTCCCCAGCGAAAGTCTGCTCTTCGCGTTCAGGTATCTGTTCAGGACGTATCTTTCCGGCTTTGTCAGTTCCAGTTCCCGGACGAGTTTTTCTCGCCTTGCTTTTGACCTTACCTGAAGGAGAGTTATTTTAATCCACTCGGTCTCCTTCCATAACTGTTTCATCCGTGATAGAAAAATCATATCCTCAGCAGTCGGGATCCTCTGGATAGCTCCAACTTGCACAAGGACCCCCATGTATTTTATTGTGAACCCAAACTCCCTTGCCGCATCCTCAAGTGTCATTTGTTTCCTCCATTAAAGAATTGAGGGCTCCAAGAATCTGACAACGTTTCGGAGATAAACAAGGTTATCGCATCGAACATCGTCACAGACATAACAAACGTAGTTATCCTTGTTCTTGCAAAACCCGCTACAGATATATACAACGGGGGCAACCCGCTATGCCCACGAAAAACCGCCGGGAATCCCACGGAAACCCAACGAGAAACCGTGGATTTTGCGGTTGTCCCCTCGCTATTAACACTTGAGGAACAAACCGCATCTCTGAGTTCCGTACATTCCTTGAGCGTCTCAGCATACGGCACCTGCTTGAGCTGTTCGGCTGCTTCGCCACGAATTCTCTTGGGAAAACAGTCAAGGACATTTCTGATCTTGTGGTTCCA
>Ga0335070_10003307_pt1 | contig 18795 bp, 17 predicted proteins | sample Lox_Sample_13_FD_206722 | JGI IMG/M metagenome (GOLD analysis project Ga0335070, IMG submission 206722) | Soil microbial communities from Loxahatchee National Wildlife Refuge, Florida, United States - Lox_Sample_1.3 | ecosystem: Environmental > Terrestrial > Soil > Wetlands | place: USA... | reverse complement strand
CATCCCCGAGCTCATCGAGCACGGCGCCACCGGGCTGCTGGTCGAGCCCGAGGCGCCCGCGCAGCTCGCGCAGGCGCTCGAGCGCCTGCTGCGCGATCCGGCGCAGCGGCACGCGCTCGGCGGCGCCGGGCAGCGCCGCGTGCAGCAGGAGTTCGAGCTGCGGGCGAGCATCGGGCGCCTCGCGCAGCGCTTCGGCCTGCGGGCCGCGGACTAGAATTCGCGCAGGCCCTCCGCCGATGCGCATCGCCTTCTACGCGCCGCTGAAGCCGCCCACGCACGGCACGCCCTCGGGCGACCGGCGCGTCGCCGCGCTCTACATGGACGCGCTCGCGCGTGCCGGGCATCGCGTCGAGCTGGTGTCGACGTTTCGCAGCTACGACGGCGGCGGCGATCCGGCGCGCCAGGCGGCCCTGCGCGATCAGGGCGTCGCGCTCGGCCGGCGCCTCGCCGCGCAGTGGCGCGGGGGTCCTGCCGCCGCGCGGCCGGCGCTCTGGTTCACCTATCACGCGTACTACAAGTCGCCCGACTGGCTCGGACCCGAGGCGAGTGCGCTGCTGGGCATTCCCTACGTGATCGCCGAGGCTTCGCACGCCGCCAAGCGCGCCGGAGGCCCGTGGGACATCGGCCACCAGGGCGCGCTCGCGGCGATCCGCAGCGCGCGGCTGCTGCTGTGCCCGTCGCGCGACGACCTGGAGGGATTGCGCGGCGTCGCTCCGGATCCTGGCCGCGTCGCGCACCTGCCGCCCTTCCTCGACGCGGCGCCGTTTCGTGCCGCGGCCGGGGCGCGGGCCGCGCACCGCGCTCGAATCGCGAGCGCGCACGCGCTCGATGCGGGCGTGCCGTGGATCGCGACCGTGGCGATGATGCGCGAGGGCGACAAGCTCGCGTCGTACCAGCAGCTCGCCGGAGCGCTCGCGCATCTGCAGGACCTGCCCTGGCGCCTGCTCATCGCGGGCGACGGCCCGGCGCGCGCCAAGGTCGAGGCGGCGCTCGCCGCCGCCGCGCCGGGGCGCGCGCTCCTGCTGGGCGCGCTCGGCCAGTCCGAGGTCGCCGCGCTTTACGCGGCCAGCGAGCTGTGCCTGTGGCCGGCGGTGAACGAAGCCTACGGCATGGCGATGCTGGAGGCGCAGGCCGCGGGGCTGCCCGTGGTCTCCTGCGCGGCGCGCGGCGTACCCGAAGTCGTCGAGCACGGCCGCACCGGCTTGCTCGCGGCGGCCGGTGACGTAGCCGGGATTGCCGTATTGGCGCGGCGCCTGCTCGCCGACGCGCGCGAGCGCGCGCGCCTGGGCGAAGCGGCCGCGCAGCGCGTCGCCGCCGCGCACAGCCTGGAGGCCGCCGCCGAGAGCCTGCAGCGGCGATTGGGCGCGCTCGCGGCCACGGCGGGTGCGCATTGAGCGCGCCGCGCGCGTTCGTCTACGTCCAGCACCTGCTCGGCATCGGGCACCTGCAGCGCGCGGCCGTGCTGGCGCGCGCGCTTGCCGCGCAGGGCATCGGCGTGACGCTCGCCAGCGGCGGACGGGTGCCGCCCGAGATGGCGCGCTCGCTGGCTGCCGAGGGCGTGCAGTTGCTGCTGCTGCCGCCGGCAAGCGCCGCCGACCTGACCTTCAAGGCGCTGCACGACGAAGCGGGGCAGCCGATCGACGAGGCGTGGAAAGAGCGACGCAAGGCGATGCTGCTCGCGAGCTGGCGTGCCGCCGCTGCGCAGCTGCTCGTGCTCGAGCTCTTTCCGTTCGGGCGCCGGCAGCTGCGCTTCGAGCTGCTGCCGCTGCTGGAGGCCGCGGCCGCGGCCGAGCCGCGGCCGGCGATCGTCTGCTCGGTGCGCGACATCCTCGGCGGGCTGAAGAGCGCCGAGCGGCGCGCCGAGGCGGTGGCGCTCGCCGAGCGCTACTTCGACCGCGTGCTCGTGCACGGCGACGCCAGCGTGGTCGCGTTCGAGCGCACTTTCCCGGAGGCGCGGCGCATCGCGCCGCGCGTCGTGCATACGGGCTACCTGGTCGCGATGCCGCCCGCCGCGGCTGGAGACGCCGGCAGGGACGAGGTCATCGTATCGGCCGGCGGCGGCGCCGTCGGCGCGCGCCTGCTGGAAGCGGCGATCGGCGCGCGGGCGCTCGGCAGCCTGCGCGAGCGGACCTGGCGGCTGCTCTCCGGAACGAACCTGCCGGAAGCGGAATTCCGGCGCCTCGCGGCGATCGCCGCGCGCGAGCGCGGGATCGTCCTGGAGCGCTCGCGCGCCGATTTCACGACGCTGCTCGCGAACTGCGCGCTGTCGGTGAGCCAGGCGGGCTACAACACGCTGCTCGAGACCGTGAGCGCGCGCGCGCGCGCCGTGGTGGTGCCGTTCTCGGGCGGGCACGAGACCGAGCAGGCCTTGCGCGCGCGCTGCTTCGCCGAGCGCGGGCTGCTCGAAGTGCTCGAGGAAGCGGCGCTCTCGCCGCCCGCGCTCGCCGCCGCGATCGAGCGCGCGCTGGCGCGTCCCCGCCCCGGACCGGGCGCGGTCGACCTCGGAGGCGCGCGCCGCAGCGCCGCAATGCTCGCGGCGCTGATCGCGGAGCGCGCGCGATGAACGCGGCCTGGCGCCGCCTGCTCGACGAGATCGGCCGCGCACGGGACGCGGGGCGGGAGGTCGAGTTCTGGTGGCGCGACGACGACGCGGCGCGGCCCGACCCGGCGCTCGATCGGCTGCTCGCGATGGCAGGAAACTACAAGATGCCTCTTGCGCTCGCGGCGATTCCCGCGCAGGCCGAGGCCGCTGCGTTCGCGCATCTGCCCGCAGGAGTCTCGGTGCTGCAGCACGGCGGCGACCACCGCAACCGCGCCGGCCGCGGCGAGAAGAAGACCGAGTTCCCGGCGCTCGAGTCCGCGGATGCCGCGATCGGGCGCCTGAAGGCGGGGGGTCTCAGACTGTCCCAACTTGTCGGCGAGCGGCTGCTGCCGGTGCTCGCGCCGCCGTGGAACCGGATCTGTTCTTCCCTGTTGCCGCATCTGGCGGCGGCCGGCTATCGCGGCTTGAGCCAGTATGGGCCGCGCGGCGCCGCGCGGCCGGCGCCCGGGCTGCTTCAGGTCAACACGCACGTGGACCTGATCGCCTGGCGAGCGGGGCGCGGCTTCGCTGGCGAGGAGGCGCTGCTTGCCGCCGCAGCCGCGCACCTCGCGGCCAAGCGGGAGGGCAGGGCCGATGCCGGAGAGCCGACCGGCTGGCTGAGCCACCACGCCGTGCACGACGAGCCTGCCTGGCGTTTTCTCGAACGCTTGTTCGAAACGCTGGAAGCCGCGCCGGGCGTGCGCTGGCTGCACGCCGAGGCACTATTTCGCATTTCCGCGCCGTGAGCTTGCGCAGTCTCCATGCCTATCCGCTGCACGCGCTCGGTCGCGACTATGCGGGCGCCGCGGCGGGCCTCGGCGTGTCGCTCGGCCTGATCGTGTTCGTGCGCTTGGCCGCCCCGATCGCATGGGTTCTGACCGGGTCCGCCGTGCTATTCCTCGTATACTTCGCGCGGACGGTCTGCCGCCAGTTGACCCGCATCGAGCTGGACGAAAACGGAATCCGCGCTGTAGGACCCGCAGTGCTGACGTCGGGCGCGGCGATCCGGTGGGACGACTTGCGCGCGCTGCGACTGGATTACTTCTCCACGCGCGCCGACCGAGAGGGGGGATGGATGCAGCTGAAGCTGGCCGACGCGCAGCATACGATCCGCATCGACTCGGATCTGGAGGGATTCGCGCAGCTCGCCGAGCGCGCCGCGCGCGAGGCCGCGCGCCTGGAGCTCGCGCTCGAGCCGGGCACCGTGAGCAATCTCCAGGCGCTGCGCTCCTAGCGCGATGGCGGACGTCCTGCAAATCCGCGATCTGCGCGTCTACCTCGAGGTCGACGCCGGCACCGTCAAGGCTGTGGACGGCGTCTCGTTCCGCATCCCTGAGGGGCGCACCGTGGCGCTGGTGGGCGAGTCGGGCTCGGGCAAGACGATGGTCGCGCAGGCGGTGATGAGCATCCTGCCGCAGGTGGCGCGCTTCGAATCCGGCGAGATTCTGTTCTACGACCCGAAGCGCCCGGGCAGCGTCACCGACATCTCCCGGCTCGATCCGCAGGGCGAGGCGGTGCGCGCGATCCGCGGCGGGCGCATCTCGATCATCTTCCAGGAGCCGATGACGGCGCTGTCGCCACTGCACACGGTCGGCAACCAGATCGGCGAAGCGCTGATGCTTCATCGCACGGACCTCGGCCCGGCGCAGCGGAGCGCGGCGGTGGTCGAGATGCTGCGGCTGGTCGGCTTCGCCAATCCGGCCAAGGCCGAGCACGCCTACCCGTTCGAGCTCTCCGGCGGCCTGCGCCAGCGCGCGATGATCGCGATGGCGCTGGTCTGCCGGCCGGCGCTGCTGGTCGCCGACGAGCCCACCACGGCGCTGGACGTGACGATCCAGGCGCAGATCCTGCAGCTCGTGAAGTCGCTGCAGGCGGAGCTGAAGATGGCGATGCTGCTGATCACGCACGACCTGGGCATCGTCGCCAACATGGCCGACGAGGTCGTCGTCATGTACCACGGCAAGGTCGTCGAGGCCGGCGCGCTCGAGGACATCTTCCGCGACGCGCGCCATCCTTACCTGAAGGCGCTGATGCGCGCGGTGCCGCGCTTCAACATGGCGCCGGGCGAGCGCCTGACGCCGATCCGGGAGGTCCAGGCCGTGACCGACCACCTGGTTTCCGGCGGCGGGCATCCCCACGAGCAGGAGATGAGCAACGATCCGCTGCTCGCCGTGCGAAACCTCGTCAAGCATTTCCAGACGCGCAAGACCTCGCTGCTCGGACGCAAGCTCGCGGGCGAAGTGCGCGCGGTGGACGACGTGAGCTTCCACGTCGGCGCCGGCGAATGCCTGGGGCTGGTGGGCGAGTCCGGCTGCGGCAAGACGACAACGGCCAAGATGCTGCTGCGCTCGATCACGCCGGACAGCGGCGAGATCGTCTTCAACGACCGCGGCCGGCCGCGCGACGTGCTGGCGCTGCAGGGCGAGGATCTGTTCGCCTACCGGCGCAAGGTGCAGTTCGTGTTTCAGGATCCGTTCAGCTCTCTGAACCCGCGCATGACGGTGAACGAGATCCTCGCCGAGCCGCTCGTGATCCACGGCGTCGGCGACCGCGAGGAGCGCTACGCGCGCGTGAAGGAGCTCATGACGCTGGTGGGCCTGGACGTGAGGTTCCTGCGGCGCTATCCGCACAGCTTCTCGGGCGGCCAGCGCCAGCGCATCGGCATCGCTCGCGCGCTCGCGCTCGGACCCCAGCTGCTGATCTGCGACGAGCCGGTGTCGGCGCTCGACGTCTCGGTGCAGGCGCAGGTGCTCAACCTGCTGCTCGATCTCAAGAGCGCGCTCAACCTCACCTACCTCTTCATTTCGCACAATCTCGCGGTGGTGCACTACCTCGCCGACCGCATCGCGGTGATGTGCGCCGGGCGCATCGTCGAGCTCGCCGCCTACGACGAGCTGTTCCGCAATCCGGTGCACCCCTACACCAGGGCGCTGCTCGCGGCCGTGCCCGATCCGGATCTCGACCGCAAGCTCGACTTCGCGGCGCTCATGGAGGGCAAGGCCTCGGACCCGCGCGCCTGGCCGGCTCCTTTCCGCCTCGACGAGGGCGTGAGCGCGTCCATGCTCGACCTCGGCGCCGACCACTTGGTGCGCGCGCACGCATCAGCGAATATCTCGGAGCTCCGCTCATGACACGACCGTTCCTGTTCCTGCTCGCCGGCCTCACGTTCGCTGCCTGCGCCGCGGCGGCGCCCGCGAAGTTCGTCGAGCCGCCGTCGCTCGCGGCCGACGTCAAGGCGGGCAAGCTGCCGCCCGTGGCGAAGCGCCTGCCCGACAACCCCCTCGTGGTGAAGCTGCCGGCGGGCGCGAAGCCCGGCCAGTACGGCGGCACGCTCAACATGCTCATCGGGCGCGGCCGCGACGTGCGCATGCTGGTCGTGTACGGCTATGCGCGGCTGGTCGGCTACGACCGGGACTTCAAGATCCAGCCCGACATCCTCGAGAGCGTCGACGTCAAGGACGATCGCGTGTTCACGATGAAGCTGCGCAAGGGCCAGCGCTGGTCCGACGGGGAGCCCTTCACCGCGGAGGATTTCCGCTACTACTGGGAGGACATCGCCAACAACAAGGAGCTCAGCCCCACCGGGCCGCCTTCCGACTTGCTCGTCAACGGCGAGGCCCCGAAGGTGGAGTATCCGGACAAGTACACGGTGCGCTACAGCTGGTCCAAGCCCAATCCGGACTTTCTGCCGCGCATGGCGGGAGCGTCGCCCTTGTTCATCTTCCGGCCGGCACACTATCTGAAGCAGTTCCACAAGAAGTACAACAAGAAGCTGGAGTCCGGCGAAGGCGGCGGCAAGCGCGGCTGGGCGGCGATCCACAACCGCGAGGACAACATGTACCAGTTCGACAACCCCAGGCTGCCCACGCTGCAGCCCTGGGTCAACATCACCAAGCCGCCGGCGGACCGCTTCGTCGCGGAGCGCAATCCGTATTTTCACCGCGTCGACGCCGCGGGCCTGCAGCTGCCGTACATCGACCGCGTCGTGATGCAGGTCGCGGAAGGCAAGCTGATCCCGGCCAAGACCGGCGCGGGCGAGTCCGACCTGCAGGCGCGCGACCTCCAGTTCAACAACTTCACCTTCCTGAAGAAGGGCGAGCAGGCGAACAACTACAGCACCTACCTCTGGAAGACGGCGCGCGGCTCGCACGTCGCGCTGTTCCCGAACCTCAACGTCAGCGACCCGGTGTGGAAGAAGCTGGTGCGCGATGCGCGCTTCCGGCACGCGCTGTCGATGGCGATCGACCGCCAGCAGGTGAACCAGGTGCTGTATTTCGGCCTCGCCAACCCGAGCAACGACACTCTCGTCGAGCCGAGCCCGCTCTTCAAGCACGAGTATCAGAGGCGATGGGCGAAGTACGACAAGAAGGCCGCGGAGAAGCTGCTCGACGCGCTGGGCCTGAAGCGCGGCGCCGACGGCGTGCGCACGCTTCCCGACGGCAGGCCGATGGAGATCATCGTCGAGACCGCGGGCGAGTCCACCGAGCAGACCGACGTGCTGGAGATGATCCGCGAGACCTGGCGCGACGTCGGCATCAAGCTCTTCCCCAAGCCCTCGCAGCGCGAAGTGCTGCGCAACCGCGTGTTCTCGGGCGAGGCGCTGATGTCGGTCTGGAGCGGCATCGAGAACGGCATCGCCAATGCCGACGTGAGCCCCGAGGAGTTCGCGCCCACCAGCCAGCAGCAGCTGCAATGGCCGAAGTTCGGCCAGTATTTCGAGACCTCGGGCAAGGCGGGCGAGGCGCCGGACATCCCGGAGGTCGCGGAGCTGCTGAAGCTGAACAACGCCTGGCGCCAGGCTGCGACGCGCGACGAGCGCACCAGGATCTGGCAGCGCATGCTGGAGATCTACGCCGAGCAGCAGTTCGTGATCGGCATCGTCAACGGCGTTTCGCAGCCCGTGGTGGTGCGCAACACGCTGCGCAACGTGCCGGAGAAGGGCATCTACAACTGGGATCCGGGCGCCTTCTTCGGCATCTACCGGCCCGAGACCTTCTGGTTCGCCAAGTAGGCGCGTAGCGGCCGCCGCGGCGACGCATCGCTCCGGGACATGCTGACCTACACCCTGCGACGGCTGCTGATCATGATCCCGACGCTGCTCGTGATCAGCTTCGTCACGTTCAGCATCATCAAGCTGCCGCCGGGCGACTATCTGTCCAACCAGATCGCCGAGCTGCGCAGCCAGGGCGACCGGGCGGCGCTCGAGCGCGTCGAGTTCCTGCGCAAGCAGTACGGGCTGGACAAGCCGTTCATCCAGCAATACGCGGTCTGGGTGGGGCTCTGGCCGACCGAGCGCGGCTTCGCCGGGCTGCTGCAGGGCGACTGGGGATGGTCGTTCGAGCACGACCTGCCGGTGAGCGAGGTGGTCGGCGACCGGATGCTGCTTTCGTTCGTCATGAACTTCACGGTGATCCTGTTCACCTGGGCGGTGGCGTTTCCGATCGGCGCCTACGCGGCGACGCACCAGTACAGCTGGGGCGATCATGGCCTCACGCTGCTGGGCTACGTGGGGCTGGCGACGCCCAATTTCCTCTTCGCCCTCACGCTGATGTACTTCGCCAACGTCGAGTTCGGCCTGGCGATCGGCGGCATCATGGATCCGGAGTTCCTGGACCAGCCCTGGAGCCTCGCCAAGTTCGCCTCGGTGCTGTCGCACCTCTGGATCCCGGTGATCGTCATCGGCACTTCGGGCACCGCGGCGATGATCCGGCGCCTGCGCGCCAACCTGCTCGACGAGCTGCAGAAGCAGTACGTCGTGACCGCGCGCGCCAAGGGCATGCCGCCGTTCCGCCTGCTCGTGAAGTACCCGCTGCGCATGGCGCTCAATCCTTTCGTGGCCGACATCGGCAACCTGCTGCCCTCGGTGATCTCCGGCTCGGCGATCGTCGCCGTGGTGCTTTCGCTGCAGACCTCGGGGCCGATGCTGCTCGACGCGCTGCGCAGCCAGGACCAGTACCTCGCGGGCTCGTTCCTCATGTTCCTCGCCCTGCTCACCGTGATCGGCATGTTCATCTCGGATCTGCTGCTGGCGGCGCTCGATCCGCGCATCCGTCTCACCGGGGGCGTGGCGAAGTGAGCGAGCGACTCGAGCACTACGTCTCGCCCGAGCCGTTCGAGCCGCTGGCGGCCGAGCGGCTCACGCAGGAGCAGGAGCGTTTCTACCGCGCCTCGCAATGGCGCATCATGTGGTGGAAGTTCCGGCGCCACCGCGTCGCCGTGCTGAGCGCGGCGATCCTGCTCGCGGTGTATTCGTCGATCCTGGTGAGCGAGATCCTCGCGCCCTACAACCTGCACACGCGCGACTCGAGCAACATCTACGCGCCGCCGCAGGAACTGCACCTGTTCCACGACGGCCGGTTCGTCGGGCCTTTCGTCTACGGCTACCGCATGGAGCTCAACATGCAGACCATGCGCCGGGTCTACAGTCTGGATCCGGCCAAGGTGCAGCCGCTGCGCTTCTTCTGCGGCGGCGACGAGTACGAGTTCTGGGGCCTGTTCGAGGCGAATTTCCATCTCGTCTGCCCGGCCGAGGACGGCACGTTCTACCCGTTCGGCACCGACCGGCTCGGCCGCGACGTGCTCTCGCGCATCGTCTACGGCACGCGCATCTCGCTCACGGTCGGCCTGCTCGGCATCGCGGTGAGCTTTCTCATCGGCATCACGCTCGGCGGCATTTCGGGCTACTACGGCGGCTGGGTCGACACGCTGATCCAGCGCTTCATCGAGATGGTGCGCTCGTTCCCCGAGCTGCCGCTGTGGATGGCGCTGTCGGCGGCGCTGCCCGTGAACTGGAGCCCGGTGCTGGTCTACTTCGGCATCACCATCATCCTCGGCCTGCTCGACTGGCCGGGCCTGGCGCGCGCGGTGCGCTCCAAGCTGCTCGCGCTGCGCGAGGAGGACTTCGCGCAGGCCGCCGTGCTCATGGGCGCCTCGCCCTCGCGCGTCATCGGCCGGCACCTGCTGCCCAGCTTCACGAGCCACCTCATCGCCTCGCTCACGCTCTCGGTACCGAGCATGATCCTCGGCGAGACGGCGCTGTCGTTCCTCGGCCTGGGCCTCAGGCCGCCGGTGACGAGCTGGGGCGTGCTGCTCAACGAGGCGCAGAACATCAACGTGGTCGCGCTCTATCCCTGGCTCATGCTGCCGGTGATCCCGGTGTTCGTGGTGGTGCTCGCGTTCAACTTCTTCGGCGACGGCCTGCGCGATGCGGCCGATCCGTACAAGTAGCCCGACGTCCGTTCGCTAGAGCTTCAGCTCGAGGCCCTCGCGCGCGACGATCGCGCCCGGCAGCGCCGCGGCCGCCTCGCGCCCGATCGCGTCCATGCGCTCGTCGTCGTGGTCCGGATCGTGGTGGAAGACGACCAGCCGCTTCACGCCCGCCGGCCGGCACAGGCGCACCGCCTCCTGCCAGGTGGAGTGGCCCCAGCCGACGTAGGACTTCTCGTATTCCTCGTCGGTGTACATGCAGTCGTAGATGACGACGTCCGCGCCTTCGATAAGTCCGAGCACATTGCGGTCCGGCGTGCCGGGCACGTGCTCGGTGTCGGTGACGTAGGCAAGCGAGCGGCCGCGGAATTCGATGCGGTAGCCGGTCGCGCCGTCCGGGTGATTCAGCGCGGCCGTGCGCAGCCTGATCCCCGGCGCGGGCGTGAGCGTGTCGCCCGCCTTGAAATCGCGATATTCGATCTGCGCGCGGAACACCTCCGGCGGCACCGGGAACAGCGGCGCCATCATGAATTCGCGCAGCACGCGGCGCAGCGTGAGCTCGCCGCCGAGGTGGCCGGCCCAGAGCCGGAAGCGGTTCTGCGGCTGGAAGAACGGCTTGAAGAAGGGCAGGCCGCAGACATGGTCAAAATGTGTGTGAGTCAACAACAAATCCGCATCGAGCGGCCCCTCGGCGAGCAATTTGCCGCCCAGGGTACGCAGGCCGGTGCCGGCGTCCAGCAGCAGCAGCCGGCCGCCGCAGCGCACTTCGAGCGAGGAAGTGTTGCCCCCGTAGCGCGACGTCGCAGGGCCGGGCGTCGCGATGCTGCCGCGCACTCCCCAGAATCGAACTGAGAACTCGCCCGCAGCGCTCTCCCCCGGACTCACGGGCCCTACTGTGGCACGAACCGGGGCCGCTTGCACTATGATCCGGGTCCATGGAGCGGTCGCTGTTCGGCTTCATCCTGCGCTATTCGAAGCGCGAGCAGGCGATGATCCTGCCGCTGGTGCTCGCGTCGATGCTGATCTACTTCTCGATGCTCGACCTGCCGAAGGCGATCATCAACGAGGCGATCCAGGGCAAGCGCTTCCCGGACCCGGGCGCGACGGTGGCCTTCCTCAAGGTGCACGTCACGCTGCCCGCGCTGCTCGGCGGCGGCACGCTGCGCGTGTTCGACGGCATCGCGCTGCACCAGCTGCCGTACCTGCTCGCGCTGACCTTCTCGTTCCTCACGCTGATCGTGGTCAACGGCGCGCTCAAGTTCCAGATCAACACCATGAAGGGCTGGCTCGGCGAGCGCATGCTGCGGCGGCTGCGCTACGCGCTGTTCGACCGGATCCTGCGCTTTCCGCTGTCGCGCTTCCGGCGCGTGAAGTCGGCCGAGCTCGCCACCATGATCAAGGACGAGGTCGAGCCGCTCGGCGGCTTCGTCGGCGAGTCGCTGATCTCGCCGACGTTCTACGCGCTCGAGGCGATGACGGCGATGTTCTTCATCATGTTCCAGCACGTCTACCTCGGCCTGATCGCTCTCGGCGTGGTCGGCACGCAGGCGGTGGTGATCCCGCGCCTGCGCCGGCGCCTGCTCGTGCTCTCCCGGGAGCGGCAGATCACCGCGCGCCAGCTCGCGGGGCGCATCGCCGAGGTCTCCGACGGCATCGTCGAGGTGCATGCGCACGACACCTCGAACTACGAGCGTGCCGAGATCTCGGGGCGCCTGGGACGCATGTTCCGTATTCGCTTCGAGCTCTACCAGCGCAAGTTCCTCGTCAAGTTCCTCAACAATTTCCTCTCGCAGGTCGGGCCGTTCTTGTTCTACCTGATCGGCGGCTACCTCGTGATCGCCGGTCGCCTGGACATCGGTACGCTGGTCGCGGTGATCGCCGCCTACAAGGACCTGCCGAGCCCGATCAAGGAGCTCATCGACTGGGACCAGCAGCGCCTCGACGTGCAGATCAAGTACACGCAGGTCGTCGAGCAGTTCACCGTCGAGGACCTGCTGCCGGCCGAGGTGCAGGCGCCCGCGGCGGAGCCGCCGCTGCCGGCGCCGGCGGGGCGCCTGCGCGTGTCCGGCCTCACGCTGGCGGGCGAGGCCGGCTCCAAGCTGATCGAAGGCGTCAATTTCGACGTCGGGCTCGATCAGCACGTGGCGATCCTCGGCTCGCACGCGGCGGGGTCCGGCGAGCTCACGCAGATGCTCGCGCGGCTGGTCGCGCCCACCAGCGGGCGCATCGAGATCGGCGATGTCGACATCACCAAGGCGCCCGAGGCGGTGACCGGGCGGGCGACCGCGTACGTAGGGCCCGCGACCTACCTCTTTCCGGGCAGCGTGCGCGAGAACCTGCTGTACGGGCTGCGCCACTATCCGCTGCGCGCCAGGAGCTACGAAGGCGAGGAGGCCGAGGAGCGCGCCTTCTTCGAGCGCGAGGCGGAGCGCACGGGCAGCATGCCGCTCGATCACAACGCCGACTGGACCGACTACCGCGCCGCCGGCGCGAGCGGCCCGCAGGACATCGACGAGCGCATTCTGGAGACGCTCAAGGTCGTCGAGCTGGAGGAGACGATCTTCGAGTTCGGCCTGCGCAGCGCGGTCGACCCCGCCGAGCACCGCAGGCTGGCCGACAGCGTCTTGCGCGCGCGATCGGCGATGAGAACGCGCCTCGTCGCGCCCGGCATGCAGGGCCTCGTCGAGCAGTTCGACGCGACGCGCTACAACCGCAACGCCTCGCTCGCGGAGAACCTGCTGTTCGGCACTCCGATCGGCAACAAGGTGTTCGACATCGAAAACCTCGCGCACAACGAATACGTGCTGCGCGTGCTGCGCGAGACCGGCCTCGCCGACGACCTGCTGAAGATGGGCCACAAGCTCGCCGAGACCATGGTGGAGCTGTTCAGCGGCCTGCCGCCCGGGCACGAGTTCTTCGAGCGCTTCAGCTTCATCCGCCAGGACGACCTGCCCGAGGTCAAGGCGCTGCTCGCGCGCGTGGCCGACGCGGGGCTGGAGAAGATCGGGCAGGCGGACCGCGACGTGCTGCTGGCGCTGCCGTTCAAGATGATTCCCGCGCGGCACCGCCTGGGCCTCATGGACGAGGCGTTCGAGGCGCGCATCCTGCAGGCGCGGCGCTATTTCGCCGACAACCTGCCCGCGGAGATGCGCATCGGCGTGGAGTTCTTCGACGCCGACCGCTACAACGCCGCGGCGAGCCTGCAGGACAACATCCTGTTCGGCAAGGTCGCGACCGGCCAGGCGCAGGCCTCGGCGCGCATCGGCGCGATGCTGCACGAGATCCTCGAGGAGCTGAAGCTGCGCCCGGAGATCGTCGCGATCGGGCTGGCCTTCCAGTGCGGCGTCGGCGGCGCGCGCCTTGCCTCGGCTGACCGCCAGAAGGTGGCGATCGCGCGCGCCCTGCTCAAGCGGCCCGCGGTGCTGCTCCTCGACCAGGCCGCCGCGGGCCTCGACGCGGGCTCGCAGAACCGCATCGTCGCCAATGTGCTGGAACACCGCAAGGGACGCAGCGTGATCTGGGTCCTGCAGCGCAACGATCTTGCCGAGCGCTTCGGGCACACGCTGGTCATGGATCGGGGGCGGCTCGCGGAGCAGGGACGCTTCGCGGACCTGAAGGGGCGCGGCGGCGCGCTCGACAAGCTGTTGAGCGTCGGTTGAGCCGCGCCGCGCGCGCGTGATGCTGCATTGCATAGGAGGACGACGATGAGCCTCGAACAGGAATTCGAACTGATCCGCCGGGTGCCGATCTTCAGCACCACCGACCCCTCGATGCAGAAGCTGCTCGCCTTCAGCAGCGACCGCCTGTCCTACGAGGAGGGCCAGCTCATGTTCAGCGCGGGCGACCCGCCGGACAGCGCCTACATCGTCATGGAAGGCGAGGTCGACATCATCGTGCCGACGCCCAAGGGGCCATTGCTCGTCAACACGCTCACGCGCAACGACGTGATCGGCGAGATCGGCATCTTCGGCGACGTGCCGCGCACCGCGACCGCCGCGGCGCGCACGCGCGTCGAGGCGCTGCGCATCTCGCGCGACGTGTTCGTCAACGTGATCCGCGGCAACCCGGACGCGGCGATCGCGCTGGTGCGGATCCTCGCCGACCGCCTCGCCAAGACCACGGCGCAGCTGCGGCGCATGGCGGCGGAGGGCGGCCGCTAGATCGTTGCCGGCTTTCGGTCGGCTGCAACCTGGCCGGCGCTGCGCAACGCTAGAATGCGGTGTCGAATCGCTCGGGAGGAGGCACCATTGAAGTCGATTCTGCTGTTCATTCTGCTCGTCGCTTCCGCTCTCGCGTGGGCCGAGGCGCCCAGCGGCAAGTGGACCGGCAGCGCGGCGCCCAATCTCGGACAGACCGAGCGCTGCCAGCCCACCATGAAGTACGAGCTCGTCGTCGAGAACGGCAAGCTGAAGGGCAAGCTCGATTTCGGCGTCAGCGAGTTCGATATCGCGGCCGACGTGGCGCCGGACGGCAAGTTCGAGACCACGTTCATCAATCGCTTCGGCCACACCATGATCGTGTCGGGCAAGCTCGACGAGAGCTTCACCGTCAACAACCCTATCCGCTGCGGCTGGGGCAATATTCCGCTGAAGCGATAGCGGGAGATCTTCGATGAAGAATTTCACCAGGCTCGCCTGCGCGCTCGCGCTGGCTCTCGCGGGTGCCGCCGCTGCGGCGCCGATCCCGGAGCCCCAGCAGTCGGCCGAGGGGATCCGGAGCCTGGACCTGCCCGCGCAGCAGAAGGGATCGTTCGAGCTGTCGTTCGAGGCCACGCCGCTGGCCGACAAGATCGATTGCTTCACGGGCATCGCCGAGTCCGCGCCGCGGCGCGCCGCCGACGTGGCGGTGATCGTGCGGTTCAACGACACGGGGACCATCGACGTGCGCAACGGCAACGCGTTCGCCGCCGACCGGAAGCTCGGCTATTCGGCCGGCAAGCCCTATCGCATTCGCATGGTGGTGGACATGGCGAAGAAGACGTACTCGGTCTTCGTCGCGCCCGCGGGCGAGGCCGAAGTCGCGCTCGCGACGAACTATGCTTTTCGCGCCGGACAGGGCTCCGTGCAGTCGCTGGGCAAGCTTGTGCTCGCCGGCTACAAGGGATCGAACGGCTTCGCCGGCGGACACCGGGTCACCGGCATCTCGCTCAAGCCGGCGCCCTAGCCGCCATCCTAGGGTCCGTAGCGCCTGATCCGCTCTACCGTGCGCACCACGCCCTTGTCGTCGATCTCTACAGAGACGTTGTAGCGTTCGCCCAGGCTGTCCAGCCAGTAGCTCCAGGAGTCCACGCCCTTCCGCTCGAAGCGCTGGATCCTGTAGGGCTCGCCGAGGATGTCCTTCACCTGTTGCGCGGTCGTCTTGCCCGCCTGGATCCGGTCCAGCAGCGCGGGCGAGTCGATTCGACCGCCCGCCGCGACGACCGGCAATCCCTGCAGCAGGAGCGCGATCGCAAACAACGCTGCGGCGTACCTCTGTCCGATCTTCATGATGTCTCCTTGGATTGAAGCGAAAGTGACGGCGGCGCGCTCCATGGCTCCGTTCCTCCTCTTCCTCAGGGGAGCGCGAACACTTCCTCGGGCTCGGCCAGGCCGCGCAGCGCGAAGCGGCCCAGGCTCGCGCAGTCGCCGCCCAGCTCGGCCGCCACGACGCTGGAGAGCACCACGTCCGCGCCGGTGTCCTTGCACAGCGCCTCGATGCGCGCGGCCTTGTTGGCGGCCGCGCCGATCACGGAGAACTCCAGGCGCTCGGGCGTGCCGATGTTGCCGTAGTGCACGCGGCCGAGGTGCAGGCCGACGCCGCAGGCGAAGCCGGGCAGTCCGGCGCCCCGGCGCGCAGCGTTCGCCGCGCGCACGCGCTCTCGCGCGATTCGCGCTGCGGCCGCGGCGCGCTCGCAGGCCGCGCGCGCGGGCCCGCCGGCGGTGGGGAAGACGGCGAGCGAGGCGTCACCGATGAAGCGCAGCACCTCGCCGCCGTGCTCGAGCACCGCGCCGGCGGTGGCGACGAAATACTCGTTCAGCAGCTCGAGGAAGCGCTGCTCGCCGAGCGCGGAGGCAAGCGGCGTCGATTCGCGCAGGTCCGAGAACCAGATCACCGCGTCGATGCTCTGGCCGTCGCCGCGCTTGATCTGGCCGTCGAGCACGCGCGAGCCCGAGATGCGGCCCAGATAAGTCTCGAGCAGCGTGCGCGCGAGCTCGCGGCCGGAATGGATCTCCATCACCAGCGCGAACGGGTGCAGCAGCTCCTCGATCTCGGCGATGTCGTGCTCGGAGAACCCGCCCGGGCGGCGCGTCGCGAGGCTCACCGAGTTGCGCGTGCCGTCGCTGAAGACGACCTCGGCGATCACGTAGTCGGTGAGCCCGGCCGCCTGCAGCTCGCGCAGGAACGGGAAGTCGAGCTGCCCGGCGGGCACCTCGAGCCGGCGCCGGATCGCGCGCTCGCCGGCGCTGATGCGCGCCGCCGGGCTGACGCGGTACTCGTCGGTGAGCAGGAAATCGTGGTCGCCCGGCCGCACTGTCACCTTCTCGCCGTCCCAGTACAGCGCCACGCCGAAGTACTGCGGGTGCAGGGCGTAGAAGAAGAACGCCACGCGCTCGATCGGCAGGCCCGCGGTGCGCACGCGCTCGCAGATCTCGCGCACCACGGCCTCGCGCGTCGGCAGGCGCCGGCCCTTGTGCAACAGCCAGTCGATGACCGGGGCGATCGACCACTGCGCCATCGCCTCGCTCCTAGTGCAGCACGCGCGGCACCGACAGCGTGAACTCCGGGATCGGCGCCTCGAAGCGGGTGCCGTCCTCGGCGACCATCTGGTAGCTGCCGCGCATCGTTCCCACCGGCGTGGCGATCGCGGTGCCGCTGGTGTACTCGTGGCTCTCGCCGGGTCGCAGCACGGGCTGCGCGCCGACAACGCCGAGGCCGCGCACCTCCTGCACCAGGCCCTGCGCGTCGGTGATGATCCAGTGGCGCGCGATCAGCTGCGCGGTCGCGTTGCCGGTGTTGCGGATCAGGATGGTGTAGGCGAACACGTAGCGGCCCGCCTTCTCGTCGGACTGCTCCGGCAGGTACTTGACCGATGCGCTGACGGAAATCTCGTGGCGGCGCTCGTTGGCCATGAACGCATTGTAAGACCTCAAGCTAGAATGCGAGCCGCCATGGCGACGTACCGAATCGCGCCCTCGATCCTGTCCGCCGATTTCGCGCGCCTGGGCGAGGAGGTCGCGGCGGTGGAGGCTGCCGGCGCGGACCTGCTGCACTTCGACGTGATGGACAACCACTACGTGCCGAATCTGACGATCGGGCCGCTGGTCTGCGCGTCGCTGCGTCCGCGCACCCGGCTGCCGATCGACGTGCACCTGATGGTCAGGCCCGTGGATCGCATCGTGCCCGAGTTCGCCAGGGCGGGCGCGAACCTCATCAGCTTCCATCCGGAAGCGTCCGAGCATGTCGATCGCACGATTGCGTTGATCAAGGAGTGCGGCTGCAAGGCGGGCCTCGTGCTCAACCCGGCGACGCCGCTCGCGTACCTGGACCACACGCTTGAAAAGCTCGATCTCGTGCTGCTGATGTCGGTCAATCCCGGCTTCGGCGGCCAGCAGTTCATCGCCTCGGTGCTGCCCAAGATCGCGGAAGTGCGCAGCCGCATCCGCAAGGCGGGGCGCGAGGTGTGGCTCGAAGTCGACGGCGGCGTGAAAACCGACAACATCGCCGACATCGCCAGGGCCGGCGCCGACACGTTCGTCGCCGGGTCGGCGATCTTCGGCTCGAAGGACTACGCGGCGACGGTGCGCGACATGCGCACGCGGCTCGCCATGGTATAGTCCTCCGGTCATGAAGCAGCGCAACGCTCCCTCCGCAGTCCTCTGCTGGCGTAGCTGGCGCCCCTGGCGCAGCTAATTCGCGTCGTGCCGCGGGAGCCGCATTCCCGCACCCCGTAGTTCCCCGAAGTTCGAAGTCGCTGGCTGGTTGGAGTCGCTCATGACGGAACTGGAATTTCAGGCCCTCGCGAAGCAGGGCTACACGCGTGTGCCGGTGGTCCTGGAGGCGCGCGCGGACCTCTACACCCCGCTCGCGGTCTACATGAAGCTCGCGAGCGGCCCCTATACCTACCTGCTCGAATCCGTGGTGGGCGGCGAGCGCTTCGGGCGCTACTCGTTCATCGGCCTCGCCTGCGCCGAGCGCATCGAGGTGCGGGGCGGCGTGGTGCGCCGCCTGCTGCTCGAAGCGCGCGGGAAGGACCACTGCATCGAGAGCGTCGGCTCCGAGCAGCAGCCTGCCGATCCCTTCGAATACCTGCGCGGGTACCTCGCGCGCCAGCACATCGCTCCGGTTCCGGCGGCGCTGCGCTTCGGCGGCGGCCTGGTGGGCTACTTCGGCTACGAGTCGGTGCGCCACGTGGAGCCGACGGCGCTCAAGCGCGCCAAGCCTGATCCGATCGGCACGCCCGACCTGCTGCTGCTCGTGTCCGACGAGCTTGCCGTGGTCGACAACGTGCTCGGCAAGCTCTATCTGGTCGTCTACGCGGACCCGCGCGCGCCGGGCGCCTGGCGCGCGGCGCAGGAACGCCTGAAGCTCCTGCATGCCAGGCTGGCCGTGCCGATTTCAGAAGAACTTTCCAATGAAATCGAAAGGAAAAGCCCGGCCCGGCCCGAAAACCTGCGCTGCAGCGTTACCGAGGAGCAGTTTCTCGCCGACGTGCGCCGCTGCAAGGAATACATCCTCGCGGGCGACTGCATGCAGGTGCAGATCTCGCAGCGCACGACGCGCGACTTCGGCGCGCCGCCGCTGGAGCTCTACCGCGCGTTGCGCGGCGTCAATCCCTCGCCCTACATGTACTACTTCGATTTCGGCGACCACCATGTCGTCGGCGCATCCCCGGAGATCATGGTGCGCCTGCAGGGGGGCACGGTGACGCTGAGGCCCATCGCCGGCACGCGGCCGCGCGGCGCGACGCCGGAAGCGGACGCCAAGGCCGCCGAAGAGCTGCTCGCCGATCCCAAGGAGCGCGCCGAGCA
>Ga0335070_10003306_pt1 | contig 18798 bp, 15 predicted proteins | sample Lox_Sample_13_FD_206722 | JGI IMG/M metagenome (GOLD analysis project Ga0335070, IMG submission 206722) | Soil microbial communities from Loxahatchee National Wildlife Refuge, Florida, United States - Lox_Sample_1.3 | ecosystem: Environmental > Terrestrial > Soil > Wetlands | place: USA... | reverse complement strand
ACGGCCGAAGGCCTGGCCAAGCTGAAACCTGTTCAGCCGGGCGGAGTGTTGAGTTTCGGGGCCCAGACGTTTCCTGCCGACGGCCACTGCGGCCTCATCGTGACCACAAGGGATAAGGCCAGAGCGTTGAGCGCTGATCCAAAGACGGAGATACAGATTGTCTCCTACGGCTTTGCGCGGGTCAAACCAATGTTCATGCCAGCCGCACCGATCCCGGCTGCAGAGATGGCCCTCGCAAAAGCAGGCCTCAAGGTCACGGACGTGAAAGCGATCAAGACCCATAATCCTTTTGCCGTCAACGATATCGCCTTCTCGAAAAAGACGGGCTACGATGTCATGAAGATGAATAACAACGGGTCCTCGCTGATCTACGGCCATCCTCAGGGTCCTACAGCGGGCAGAGGGATCATCGAATTGGTCGAGGAAGTGGTACTCCTCGGCGGCGGCTACGGCCTTTTTACCGGCTGCGCTGCCGGCGATACAGCCGCGGCGATGGTCTTGAAGGTCAGCTGAGCAGCAAGGAGGCCGCGTGATGCATGGTTATGTCAGTTCGGGAAGGCCGCCGCTTTCCGAGCCGCCAGCCTTTGTTTTGGGTTACCAATTGTCGCCCCGTGCGAAGCGGTTTGCTTCAGAGTACGCGGATTTCCTCGTCCGGGTGGATTTCAAGGATATAGCCGATCACCCGCACCAATACATTCGTTCCGCGGAAGCTCACTGCTCATGCGACGGTCATCGGCACACTATCTGGTTAGACAAGCAGAGCCACGATTTCGAGAGCCTCATGATGCACGAGGTGATGCGCGGCATTCTGATGGAACGAGGGTTCCCAAGGACTATCTGTCCGCCTATAGCGACCTTTGACGCTTTACTGCTCTGCCTTAGCTCGCTGCTGTCGAGCGTGGTAACGGATCCAATTATTGACGGCTGGTTGATGAAAGATGGTTACGGGGTGTATGACCGGGAGGAATTGACCAGCCGCACCATGGCCCAGGTGTGGCTCGATGCGCGGCAAGGAACTCCCAAAGAGTACGGATTTCTGTTCTGCAGGTGGACCCTGCTTACCGTCCTTTTGAGGCTGGACCCCACCTTCGAAGGTGACACTATAAATCTCCTGTATGCCCTGATCCGCAAAAAATTCCCGGGACCATCGGAGCTTGCGGAAAGGCTGTCAGAGTCAATCAAGAAAAAAGGATTTACGGAGCCGTGCACAGCCTCAATGGCGATGCTGGCGTTGCGGGACGCACTAAAATTGCAAGGCAGAATAATAATAGTTGACAGGGAAGACAGACGTCTCTGAGCGAGCAAAAAATCTGGAGGTCAAGCGATGGAAATCATCAAGACGGATTGTGGGTTATGCATTAACTGCTGTGGTGTCAACGCGTACGTGGAAGACGGCAAGCTGGTCAAGGTAGAGGGCATACCTGAACACTGGCTCAACAAGGGTAAATTATGCCCTAAAGGCGAGCGGCTAATGGACATGCTTTATTCGCCTTCTCGGTTGAAATATCCCATGAAAAAGGTCAACGGGCGTTTTCAGAGAATATCTTGGGACGATGCCCTGGGCGAGATAGGGGCCAAGTTGCAGGAGTTGAAGGATAAGTATGGCGCCCACACGCTCGCCACCTGGACCGGCTCGGTGGGTGTCGAGCACTTCGAGATGGCAGCGTTTAACCAACGCTTTAAAGGGGCCTATGGCACTCCCAATTTCTTCAATCCCGAAGGCATCTGTTTCCGCACCCGCATCCTCGCGCGCCAGATCACCTTCGGCCGCTATCCCGTGGAAGAGCCGGTGAACGCCAACTGTATCCTCCTCTGGGGCCGCAATCCTGACGAAAGTTACTGGCCAGTAGGCCGACAGGTGCGCGAGAGGGTCGCGGCCGGGGCGAAGCTCATCACGATTGACCCGCGCCGCATTCCCATAGCCAAGCTGGGGATCTACTTGCAGCCGCGCCCGGGTACGGATGGTGCCATCGCCCTGGCAATGATGAATGTCATCATCGAAGAAGATCTGTGGGACAAAGAATTCGTTGAGAAATACACCTTTGGTTTCGACAGGCTGATAGACCATGTCAAGGAGTATACGCCTGAAAAGGCCGAGACGATCAGCAGCGTACCAGCCTCAGAAATAAGACGCGCGGCACGCATTTTTGCGACCACGAAAAACGCCTGCATCCTGGAAGGGGTGGGCCACATGAACCAGTTCACGAACGGCCTCCAGACGAACAGGTGCTATTCAATACTGATGGCCATTACCGGGAACGTTGACGTACCGGGCGGATGGGTCACCTGCCCTCAGGTCAGACTGGCCGACCTGCGGCTGCCCCAAGAAGAAAATAATCTCGGGTACGATGAATTTCCCGTGTTTCACCAGTTCGGCAAACGTCCACCGCCTTATGGTTCCGCATCGTTGATGACAGAAACGATGAGATCAGAGAAGCCTTACCCGATAAAGGCATTTATATCGTCCGGCAGTAACCCGGCCCTGACCTTTCCCGATACCAAGCTGTTCCTGGAGGGTATAAAGAATCTGGAGTTGTTTGTGAACATAGACCCCAACATGACCGAAACAGGACAGCTCGCCGATTATGTCCTACCGGCCTGTACCTTCCTGGAAGAGACGGGCATAGGCGGTTTTCCCTACGGTATATCGTACTGCGAGCCGTATATCATGCTTCGTAAGAAGGTAGTCGAACCCCTCTATGAGAGCAAGCCCATCTGGTTGATCTGGACAGAACTCGGTCGCAAAATGGGTTACGCGGAACATTTCCCGTGGAACACGGATGAAGAAGTGGCAGAATACTTTTTTTCAACGAGCGGTGTCACACTCAAGGATTTGATGGATCATCCGGAGGGTGTCTATTTCGGCAAGAAGGAATACAAGCTTTATGAAAGGGTAGGTTTTGGCACGACAAGCAAGAAAATAGAGATATACTCCCCGAGGATGGAAGAGCTCGGCTACCCTGGGCTCCCCGTACACATGGAGCCGCAGCAAAGTCCCATTGCAAATCCTGAAATCGTCAAGGTATATCCGGAGATCTTACTCACTGGAGTGAGGCAGGTTGAATATATCGATGCACAGATGCGTGATGTGCCTGCCTTGAGGGCCAAAAGACCGGACGCGGAAGCAGAGATACATCCTGCTACAGCGGGTAAGTATGGTATCGTCCACGGTGAGCTCATCGGCCTTGAAACCCCCAGGGGCTCGATCAAGATTAAGGCGAATGTCACGCAGGATATTAAGCCGGGTGTGGTCGCTGTCCCGCACGGGTGGGCGGACGCGAACTGCAATATACTCCTGGATGCCAACTTAAAGGATCCTGTTTCGGGTTATATTACGATGAACAGCGTTGCGTGCCGCGTTGTAAAGCTGGCTTAGCGAGCGCGATAATAACCTGTTGAGGGGGCCGTCCGCGTGCCCCCTTTACAAACTGTCCCGCGAGATTTATTGTTACCTTAACCAGCACGCATGGAGGTACCAACACCATGAAGTTAAGCGCCCGCAATGTACTAAAAGGCAAGGTAAAAAAAGTCACTCACGGGGCAGTTAACTCGGAGGTTATCATTGAGTTGCCGGGAGGCATCGAACTTGTTTCTATAATCACCAAGAGTTCAGCGGAAAACCTTGGTCTCGCCACCGGTAAAGATGTCTACGCAGTGATCAAGGCCTCCAACGTGATGATCGCTGTCGACTGACTATCCTACCGACCTCTTAAGGAGCCCCATCGCAGCGATCCCCGGAGACAAAGAACTGCCCCGTGAGCCGGGCCTTCCGGTAAGACATTTTCATCCCCATTGCTGTCTGTTACGACAAGAAACATTGACGAAAAAGTGCTTGACTCTCCGTTATGCATGATGGTATATAACGAGAGCGTTATTACCACCGATAGCTAACGCTGCATCATAAAGGAGGACGTAACTTGAAGGGTGTTGTCAGTGGATCGTTTCTGGTGTTGACCATCCTTGCTCTATCTGTCTCGCTCTCCTGCGCCGCTGACGTCAATCTGTCCGTGGCTGCAAGCTTGCGGGAAGTGGTCACCGAGCTCTCGGACAATTTTGCGAAAAAGAATCCTGGCGTCAAGTTTCTCAACAATTTTGGCGGGTCAGGCGCGCTGGCCAAACAGATTGAAAACGGGGCTCCTGCCGATCTCTTCTTCTCCGCCAACACGGAATGGATGGATTATCTGAAGCAGAGGAGGCTGGTGGAGGATAAGAACATTGCCACTTTCGCGTACAACGTGCTGGTCTTTGCCGGCAAGCCCGATCTGAAGGTGAGCAAACTGCAGGACGTGGCGAGGCTGAACAAGATTGCCATCGGCAGCCCGGCCAGTGTCCCCTGCGGCCAATACACGGTGGAAGCGTTTAAGAACGCTGGCATCGAGAAACAGTTGGAAGGCAAACTGGTGATGGCCAGGGACGTGCGTGAAACCCTCGTCTATGCGGAGCGCGGTGAAGTGGATGGCGCCTTCGTATACAAGACCGATGTTGAGGAGATAGCAAAGAGCGTGAAGATACTCTTTGTGGTCCCCCAGGAATACTATTCGAGGGTGAGCTATCCCATGGGGTTGACTCTCGCCGGCGGCAAGAAGGCTGAAGCAGTGGCATTCTTCACGTTCCTTCGATCTGCCGAGGCAAAAGCAGTCCTTGCGAAGCACGGTTTCCCGATAAAGTAGATAACCATGCTTGGTTTTACTCCTGCCGATTACTCGGCGATGTATTTGTCGCTCAAGGTGGCGGTCACGGCGACCCTGCTCTCGCTACCCTTTGGCTTCGCCGTGGCTTACCTCATGACCTACCGGCGGTTCCGGGGGAGGATTGCCGTCGATGTGGCCGTCAATCTTCCCCTGACCCTGCCACCCGTGGTGATCGGGTACCTTCTGCTTATCCTGCTCGGGCACAACGGACCTATCGGGAGATGGGTGCTCGAGCCCCTTGGCATCAAGCTGATCTTCACCTGGAAGGCAGCGGTTATTGCCACGGCCGTGGTAGGCTTTCCTCTCATGGTCAGGTCCATACGTACCTCGATGGAGGCAATTGACCTGCGACTGGTCCATGTCTCCCGCCTCCTTGGTGCGCGAAGGCTTGACAGAATCATAACCGTCATCGTTCCGCTCTCCGTGCGCGGGATCATAGCCGGATCGGTGCTCATGTTCGCCCGCGGGCTCGGCGAGTTCGGGGCTACCATAATCGTCGCCGGCAACATTCCCGGAGTGACCCAGACCATCCCCCTGGCCATCTATGAATACGTCAGCTCACCGAAAGGCGATATCATGGCGCTCAGCCTCTGCGCCGTCTCCATCTCCATCTCCGTCGTCGTACTCGTTTTCCACGAGTGGCTTGGCAGACACATCGTCAGGAGCGATTAGATGAAGCTCCGCGTTGCCATACAAAAACGGTTGGGTAATTTTTTCCTCGATACGGACTTTAGTGTCGACGGGGAGAAGGTTGGTATCTTCGGCCCGTCAGGAGGCGGCAAATCGACCCTGGTCGGTCTCATTGCCGGGCTCATCAGACCCGACACGGGCTCCATCACCCTCGACGGAGAAACCCTCTTCGACGGCAGTGCCGGGATAAACACGCGCACGGAAGACCGACACATGGGCATGGTTTTTCAGCGTCCCAGCCTCTTTCCCCATCTCAGTGTGAAGGGGAATCTCCTCTACGGCTATAAGCGCTGCGCACCTGAGAAGCGCAAGATCGCTTTCGACGACGTGGTGGAGGTCTTGGAAATCGGCAAGCTGCTTGAACGTGGCGTCAAACATCTCTCCGGGGGCGAGAAGCAGCGCGTGGCCATCGGCAGGGCAGTCCTCCGTAACCCGCGCCTGCTGCTGCTCGACGAGCCGTTGTCGGCACTCGACGACAGCTTGAAGTTCCACATCGTCCCCTTTCTGAAAAACGTCTGTGAAGCCTTTAGGATCCCCTACCTATTTATTTCTCATTCACTGCTCGAAATGCGGATCATGACCGACCGGACTCTGCATCTGGTCAATGGGCGCATTGTCGAGGAGACAACAGCTGAAGACCTCGTGCGGAAGCACATGGGGCAAAGCATGGCGGGCTACATGAATCTCATCCGGCTGTCAGAACCGCGCCAGGTAGATGCCCTCTATGCTTACACGTGGGGTGACGGCCAGCTGCTCACCGCCTCCGGCGACGACCGGCCTGAAGGCCTATTCGAGCTTTCCTCCACCGACATCATGCTTTTTAAGAGCCATCCGGAAGCGATCAGCGCGCGCAACCTGTTGAAGTGTGTGGTGGTGGACACCTTCGAAGCCGGCAACAGAATTGGCATCAATCTGGACTGCAGCGGCGGCCGTCTCGTAGCTGAAGTAGTGAGACAGGCAGCCGACGAGCTGGGCATAACCGCTGGAGTCGAAGTCTACGCCGCAATCAAGGCCACCGCATTCAGAAAGCTTAGTTAGACCTAATTCTTCGCGTCGAGCAAGGTTTCATGCGACCTGCTTTCCGGTAGGGGGAATTCGGTCACAGAGACCTGCCGGAGAATGTGGGAGGGCCGCTACAAGCCCAGAATCTTTACGAATAACTTAATCTTTCCCATTTCCGCCCGACAATATATTCAGACAAATGTGCACAGAGGCCATAAGGGCGGAATTGCTGACGAAGGCCAAGACGCTGAGGGTACTCCCCACCCTGAGTACCGTCGTCGATCGGGTCTTCGAGGTGCTGAATGACAAGAATGCCTCATTCCGGGAGCTGGTAGATATTGTGAGGTACGATCAAGCAATTTCGTCGAAAATCATCAGTATTGCCAACTCCGCCTATTACAGCAGGGGAGTCAAGATCATGAGCCTGCAGCGCGCCATGATCATTATCGGGCTGGAGGAACTGAAGTACATTGTAACCTGCCTCGTCTTTCTGGAAGGCATTCTTCGCAAGCTTGCCCTCAGGGATGATGATCTCATGGCGTTGTGGAGACACTCCGTATACGTCGCGTACGCGGCGAAAGTGCTCTCCACAAATACCCTCGTTGAGGAACCGGAAAAAGTATTCACGATCGCGCTGGTGCATGATATAGGGAAGGTGATCCTCTACATGTATCTTGACGATTATCGCCATTTGATCAATGGATGCGACGGCAAACGGAAGGACCTGTGCAGCGAGGAACGCGCCAGGTTCGGCATAGACCATCAGGAGATAGGCTATTATATGTCGATGAAGTGGAGGTTCCCGTCAGAGTTTGGCAAGATAATCCGGTGTCACCATGAGGATAAACCCGTCGGCGAATGTGAGGCGCTCCTCAACATCATCAGAAAAGCTGATCTATTTGCCGATTTTCCGGATACCGATCTTGGGACCGACGGCTTAATCCTTCTGCGCGAGAAAGAGAGGATAGATAAAGAAGCGGAGCGGATCAACGCGCTTCTTGGATCGGCCTATGAAAAGAAATAAGCTCAGTCCCGAATCAGTACTTTTTCAGTGGAATTTCTACGAGAGGACCATTGCGAATTACTCGATCATTATGAAGATTTTCCAATACGTCGAGGACAGGGAGAGCCTCATAGGCTATATGCCGAAGGTCTTTGTTGAAGAGACTGACTTTGATATGTGCCAGATCATAAAAAATGGAAGAGACGAGCCGCAGGAGGGCTTTTTTACAATAGACGATTCTTTAAAGAGTCTCTCTCTTCAGGAAATCGAGCGGCTTCGCGGGGCACTTTTTTCTCCGTGTCTGCTCAACAATGTCTCAGGTTACGGCACCATCTACATTTACCCCCTTCTGCAGGATGTGGATATTTTAGGCTACCTGCTGCTGGGCAAGAAAGACGCCATCCAGTTAGATGAGCATATCCTGAGAGAGTTCGAACTCCTTTGCCAGGTCTTGAACAAGTCGCTGCTACTGAACATTTCGATCGACCGCCTGAAAGCTCTGGATGATCTGAGACTGCGCGATCTTGACTCGAAACTCGTTTTGACCAAAACGGTCCTCAATTCCGTCATCGACCAGTTTCCTGAGGTGTTCTTGCTGGTCGACAGAAGCGGTCGTATCTGCTTTGCCAACAAGAAGGCGAGGACTGAGTTTGACGGGCAGAAAGCCTTGCTCGTGGGTGAGAAGATCGAAAAGCTTGTTTCCGGAATCGACAGCGATTCCTTCGAGAAGGACCTCTTGCTGCACGGAACAATCCAGTATCGGATCGGTGATCAGTTCAGGCTCTTTGAGCTGGAAAGTTACCCCATAAAAGACGATACAGGGGCAGTGGTGTTCAAGAGCATCGTACTAAAAGATGTCATGGATGAAAAGCTCCTGGAAGAAGAGAATATCCACAGGAGCAAGATGGAGAGCATAGGGAAGCTTGCCGGAGGGGTAGCCCACGACTACAACAACCTTCTCACGGGTGTGCTCGGTTACGCGTCTCTGATGAAGAAATTTGTCAATGAGGACAAACAGCTCTCCCGGTATGTTGATGTTATTGAAGGATCTGCGAGACGCGCCGCCAAGTTGACCGAACATCTACTTAATTTTTCAAGACGGCAAAAGCGGTCGACCGGGATCGTGGACGTAAACGTTATCGTGGATGATGTGCTCTTTCTCGTGAGCGAGAGCTTCAGGGATTTAGAGGTAGTAAAGACCCTGGATCCGCTACTGCCTCCCATCAAAGGTAATGAGGGGGAGCTTCAGCATGCCTTGCTGAACCTCTGTGTAAACGCAAGGGATGCTATGGCCAATGAAGGAAAATTAACGGTCAGGACAGAACGCAGGAAACATGTGGGCAACAAGGATTTTATCCTTATTGAGATAGAAGACAGCGGAACCGGTATGGATGAGGATACCAGAAGGAAAATCTTCGAGCCTTTTTTTACCACCAAGGAGAATGGCACGAAGCTTGGTATGGGCCTCTACCTGGTCGACAGATTTGTGAAAAGTTCCGGAGGCTTCATTGAACTCGAGAGTGGGCCGGAGCAAGGAACTCGTTTTAGAATCTATCTACCAATGGAGACGGCCAAGGCACAGGTTTCCCAGGTAGAGACTGGGACATCGCCTGCGGGACAGGATGGCACGGTGCTTGTGGTCGAAGACGAAGAGACAATCAGAGAGCTGGTGGGGGGGATCCTCAAGCGGGAGGGACTGAAGGTTCTGGAAGCGCCCGATGGTCGCAAGGCCCTCGAACTGCTCCAACATCCTCCCCGGCCGATCGACCTCGTGATCCTCGACATGGTTATGCCGAAGCTTAAGGGTGAAGGGGTCTTGAAACGTCTCAAAGAACTGGGGATTGATGTCAAGGTTGTTGTCTCCAGCGGATTCATGAATGAAGGCCAGCGGGAGAAATTAAAGGCTTGGGGCATACATGCCTTTCTGGATAAGCCGTATCGAGAAGCGGATTTACTCAGTCTGGTTCGCAAGATGCTCGCGCATGAGGCGAAATCAGCGGCACGCAAGAAAGCTCCTACCCTTCCGACAGCTTAAAGGCGCCTGGCGGCTTAAATTTCAAATTCCAAAGTCCAAAGTCCAAACAAATTCCAATGTTCAAACCTTTCAAATCAGAGCGCTCGTGGTGTAACCAAGGGTCGTTTAGAGAATTTGGTATTGGGTAATTTGATTCTTGTTTGGAATTTGGATACTGGGATTTGGCGATTTGCCCACGAGTGGGCATTGGCTGACGAACGTGGTATCATTTTGTGCGGGCCGCAGCCCCAGTTGCTCAACAGGGCAGGGAGGTAGAAAGAGCCATGAAATATCAGGTCGGTCAGGTGGGAAGATGCGTGGTGGCGAGGATTGAAGATGGGGACCCAATCCTAGATTGTCTTATCAATATAGCAAAGAAGGAAGAGATAAGAGCGGCAATAGTCTATCTTGTGGGAGGGATAACCGAAGCTACGATTGTGGTGGGGCCGGACAAAGATGAACTTCCGCCGAACCCTGTCTGGCGCACGCTCACGGAAAGTCATGAAGCAGCGGCCATCGGCACGATATTCTGGGAGGGAAACGAACCGAAAATCCATATTCATGGGTCATACGGTAAGCGAGATATGGTGAAAGTAGGCTGCCTCAGGGAGCAGGCAAACGCCTTTCTTGTCATGGAAGCTATTATTCTCGAGATAACGGGAGTGAAGGCCGTGCGGGAGTTAGACCCTAAATCGAACATGGTGCTGCTTAAACTGTAACTTCAGTTTCATTGGCTGAATTCGTTCAATCGGTTTCATTGGTTCCAGCGCACCATACAATACCATCGTTTCAAGAATCGGTGCCTATACAGAAACGTCAAAGTTAACATTTGACCCTTCGGACAATGTAGGGCGATAGTGATTCTTATCCATCAACGTATTTTTGTACCCCTCCAATAGGGCTTTGTCAACATCTTCGGCGAGCACCCGTAAACGGGCTCTCTCGCCGGTGATGGAGTAGAGGAGTCGAATCGGCTGCTTGACGACTTGGTAAATCTAGTCTCACAAAGATTGTTGAACATTTCCTGTAGACAGTTTGAAAACACAGTGGTAGAATCCTTCTGCGCTAAAAAGCGAGTTCTTATCAGGGTCGATTATTGAGATTGAAGCCGAAGGTGGTGGAAATCGAACCCACATCGTGCGACCCAATCCGATCAAAGGCGTTCCAGAGAAATTGACATTACAGTCTGTCCTTGAATCGCTTAGAAGAGTGAATCAACCCGGCTCTGGGCCTCAGATTCTCTACCCAATCCATATGAAATATTGGCTTAGGATAAAGAAGGAGCTGTAGTGGTGATGAGCGTCTTATCGTGAGGTCGTAGAGGATGGTTCAACGATATATCTTCCCTGAAACCACCGAAGCCTGCTTAAAGGAATTGGGGAAATATTCTGGAGAGGCGCGAATCCTGGCAGGAGGAACAGATCTCATTCTTGCCATTCAGAGGGGAGACTGCAATCCCATCGTGCTTCTCGACATAACACGAATCGCGGAGTTGGAAGGGATCGTGGAAGAGGGTGGAGAGGTTCGCATAGGTGCTCGAGTCACCCATGCCGCCTGTGCCTCTTCCGCCCTCATTCAGAAATCAGGGGCCTGCTTGGCAGAGGCCTGTGCAACCGTTGGTTCACCTCAAATACGACATATCGCTACTCTGGTTGGAAATATGGTGAATGCTCAACCTGCGGCTGACGGGGCCATAGCGCTCGTCGCGCTCGGAGCGAGGGCAAGGATCATTTCGGCCCAACGGGTATGGGCAGACCTTGTTGAAAATTTATATGCGGGGATAGGACATTCCCGTGTTGACAGTTCGAGAGAAGTAGTAGCTTATCTCTCTTTCCCATCTGCAAAGGACGGGGAAGGATCGGCCTTTCTGCGCATTTCACCTCGCAACGCTATGGGTCTGCCTGTCCTCAATGGGGCAGCCTGGGTGTCCTTACGTGAACAGAGCATTGCAGACATCAGGATCGTCTTAGGTCCGGTTTCGGACCGCCCTTTCCGGGCTCAGAGGACTGAGGCAGTTGTGAAGGGAGCCCGATGTGATAATACAGAGCTTCTGGAGGAAGCCGCATCCGTGGCAAGTGAGGAGGCGAACCCAAGGGACAGCCTGTTGCGAGGTTCAGCGGAATACCGCCGGGATCTGATTAGAACACTGGTAAAGCGACTACTCGAGACGGCGATCGCGAGAGCTCGAGGCGACTCTATCCCTCTGGCTGGCTCCATCAGCCTGTGACCGATCCTTTAAGGAGGATAGCTACCCTGGAAAAACTGGTTTTTTCTGTTAATGGAAAGCCCACGGAACTTGAGGTAGAGGCTTCTGAGACGCTGCTTGACGTATTGCGTCGGCGTCTCCACCTCAAAGGAGTTAAAAATGGATGCGGAGAGGGCGAATGTGGAGCCTGCACGGTCTTGTTGGATGGGGTGCCCATTCACTCTTGCATTGTGCCAGCCTTGAAGGCGAGTGGTCGGACGGTTACCACGATAGAGGGATTAGCAAGACCCGACGCGCTTCATCCCCTCCAAGCGGCCTTTATCCGTCACGGTGCCATCCAGTGCGGCTTTTGCACACCAGGAATGATCCTAACAGCGAAGGGACTTCTTGATATAACTCCTGATCCTACCGAAGAAGATATTAAGAAGTATTTAAAAGGCAACCTCTGTCGGTGCACAGGTTACTATCCCATCATCGCCGCTATCCAGGAAGCAGCCAAAATTTTACGGGGCCATGGAGAGGCTTCTCCTGGGACATTCGCTGGTCCATCTTCTGGAGAGGGCCTCTTAGGAAAGTCCCCCTTGGAGAAGGAGGTGGTCGATAAGGCTACGGGCCAACTGGTATTTTCTGATGACCTTCACCGAGAAGAAATGCTTTTTGGAAAGCTTCTCTTGTCTCCTCTACCCCATGCAGAAATTTTGGAAGTCGATACGTCTTTGGCGGAAGAGGTAAAAGGGGTTCACAAGATCCTGACGAGTAGAGATGTCCCCGGACCAAACCGGTATGGGGGGAATCGACCGGTGTTCGCAGATCATAAGGTGCGGTTTATTGGGGATGTCATTGCTGCAGTTTTCGCTGAAACTAAAGAGGCAGCGGAAGAAGCGGTCCACAAAATCAAAGTCAATTTCAAATCGTTGCCTGTTGTTTTAACACCCACGGACGCCCTCCGGCCGGATGCCCCAAAGATTCATGAGGAGGGAAATATCTGTGGACAGACGGAGCTCAGCTTAGGAGATGTTGAAAAGGGGTTCGAAGAAGCAACTGTCGTTGTCGAGGATGAATACACAACCCCTTTTCTGGAACACGGTTATCTGGAACCTGAAGCAGGATTAGGGGTTCCTGAACCGGATGGAGGAGTGACTATCTGGATCGGTACTCAAGTTCCCTTTATCGCACGCGACGAAATTGCCACCAACCTCTGTCTCCCTCAAGAGAGGGTGAGGGTGATCGGAATGCCCATGGGAGGAGCTTTCGGGAGTAGATTCGATCTCACTATTGAAATCGTACTAGCCTTAGGAGCATTCTTGACGAAGAGGCCGGTCAAAATCACTCTCACCAGGCAAGAATCGTTTCGAATGAGTACCAAAAGACACCCCTACTATATGAAATACAAAATAGGAGCGACGAAAGAAGGAATATTCACGGCTCTTCAGGCCTGCTTAACTTCTGACGCAGGAGCCTATGTGGGATGTAGTGCGTCGGTCATGGAGAAGTCCGTGATGTTTGGAGGAGGGCCTTATTACTGGCCGACCTATCATCTTGAAGGCCGTGCGGTTTATACGAACAATGTTCTTGGAGGGGCCTTCAGGGGGTATGGGGTCAACCAGGTCCATTTCGCCATTGAGTCTCTCATCGATACCTTAGCCCATGAGTTGAAGATGGACCCTTTTGAAATCCGTTTGAAAAACGCCCTCGAAGAAGGGAGGATGACGATCGCAGGGGAAGTAATGGGGAGCGCTGTTGCCGTAAAGGAAACGCTCATAGAAGCCAGAAAGCTTGTCGACCTTATGCCTCCCTATGAGCGCAGACCCGGCAAGAGGATCGGGATGGGGGTTGCCTCAGGATGGAAAAACATCGGGATTACCGGGTTAACGGATGACCGGGGGGGTGCGATTTTTGAACTGATGGAAGATGGAAGGGTTCAGGTGACAGTCTCCGCTGTCGACATGGGCCAGGGAACAAGAACCGTGATGGCCCAGATCGCCTCGGAAGTAACAGGGATTGATTATGATCGAATCGACATTCTCACCGGAGATACCCTACACATGATGGAGTGGTGCCAGGGTACCTCTCAGCGACAGACAATCGTAGTCGGGAACGCTGTGATGAAGGCAGGGGAGAAATTTAAAAGCAGGGTCTTCTCTCTGGCCTCCGAATATACGGAGACCCCGCAAGATCTCCTCGGTCTGAAGGGCGATCTGTTTTTCAACAAAAAGAACGGTAAGAGGGCCATCTCACTAAGAGAGCTTCACCGATCAGCTAAAAATCTAGGGATAGAGGTTCTGGAAGCGTTCGATTACCATTCTCCAAGAAGCTTTCGGCTCAAGGAAAGCCCGGTGTACGTGAGTCAAGACCCAAAAGAGATAGAGAGGATGGGAAAAGAGAGCCTTTACAGAAATTATATCAGCTATAGCTATGGAACTCAGGTGGCCGTGGTGGACGTCGACGATACTGATGGCACTGTAAAGGTTCTTAAGATGATCCTGTCCCATGATGCTGGCAAGGCCTTCAATCCCAAAGTCATAAAAGGCCAATTGGAGGGGAGTGCGGTCATGGGATTGGGTTATGTGCTCACCGAAGAGTTTGTCATGAAAGACGGCTTCATTATCACCGATAGCTTAGGGAAGTGTGGCATTCCGAGGATTCAGTCCATCCCGGACCAAATCGATTATGTCCTCGTGGAGAAGCCTGAACCCCACGGCCCTTTTGGTGCGAAAGGAATCTCGGAGGCAGCACTTGTTCAAACGGCTCCTGCCATCACCAACGCCATTTATGATGCCATCGGAATCCGGATCCGTTCTCTTCCCGTAAAGAATCATTTATATACTGAACTAAAGAAACGTAGAGCATAGGGCTAAAGTAGAGGCTATGGGGCGTTTAGATATTTATAGTTCTGGTTTTTGGCTATTGCTTTCCATCTATATTGCTGTTGAGTCATATCGCCTTGACTTGGGGAATTGGCATACGCCTGGGCCTGGCTACTTTTCTTTTGGTGCTGCCCTGCTTCTGGGAGTGATGTCTTTATCGGTTTTGGTAAAGGCGCTGCTAAAACCCCCAAAAGGGGAAACTCTCGCCGTTGCTCCGGAAGAGGTGCGCTGGCAGAACGTTGTCCTTGTCATTGGGAGCATGTTTTTCTATGTTCTTCTTTTAAATTCGGTCGGCTTTGTTGTATGTACCTTTTTACTTTTGGTATTTTTTCTTTTCGGGGTTTCGAGACAGCGCTGTTTGACTGCTATCCTGATAGCCTCCTTAGTAACCATCGGGTCGTATATCGTTTTTGACACCTTGCTGAATGCACAGCTCCCCAAAGGCATTCTGGGCGGTTAAGGAGGATTACCTTGGAGAGTTTGCAGAATCTGGTGATGGGCCTTGGTACGGCACTCCATCCAGTTAATCTTTTTTATTGCTTCATCGGCGTTTTGATTGGCACGTTGACCGGAGTACTCCCAGGCATTGGTCCGGTCGGAGCCATCTCCCTCCTGCTGCCTGTTACCTTTCACGTTCCGCCCCTTTCCGCTTTCATTATGCTTGCAGGGATAATGTATGGAGCACAGTACGGTGGCTCCACCACGTCCATCCTGGTCAATATTCCCGGAGAAGCATCTTCGGTCATAACCTGTATGGATGGCTACGCAATGGCAAGGAAAGGAAGGGCGGGACCAGCCCTGGGGATGGCTGCTTTCGCTTCTTTTATTGCAGGAACGGGGACCCTTTTTGCGCTGGTATTGGTGGCTCCACCCCTGGCAGAGTTTGGCTTACGTTTCGGCCCCCCTGAGTATTTTTCCCTGATGGTATGCGGTTTAACCATCGTGGTTTATTTAGCCCGCGGCTCTATAGCCAAGGCTTTGATGATGATGTCCTTCGGGCTTATCCTGGCGGCTGTCGGACTTGACCCAATTTCGAGTCACCCCCGTTTCACCTATGGGGTCTTGGCTTTGAGGGACGGAGTAGGCTTACCCCAAGTGGTCATCGGTCTTTTCGGAGTTTCTGAAGTCCTGATCACAGTGGAGAGGTCCTTCAGTCGCGTGGTTTTTGAAACTAAAATCAAGGGGCTTTTACCAACCTTGCAAGACTGGAAAGATTCTATTCTCCCTGTGCTCCGTGCCTCCTTCCTCGGTTTTTTTATGGGGATTATCCCGGGGATTAGTGTGGTGATTCCTACCTTTGTCTCTTATTCTCTGGAGAAAAAACTTTCTAGATTTCCGGAGAAATTTGGAACCGGAGTGATTGCGGGGGTAGCCGGACCAGAGGCAGCCAATAATGCTGCCGCATCAGGGACATTGGTACCTCTGCTGAGCCTCGGCATTCCTGCCGGAGCTTCCAGTGCGATTGTTTTGGGAGCTCTGATGATCTATGGATTAAATCCTGGTCCGTTGCTGATCAAAGAATCCCCACAAGTTTTCTGGGGGGTCATCGGAAGCATGTATATCGGTAATGTGATGTTGCTGCTGTTGAATCTCCCCTTAATAGGCATCTGGGTGAAAGTTCTTAAAATACCTTATGGTATCCTCTTTTCACTGATCATCCTTTTCTGCCTCATTGGGTCATATACCATTAATAACAGCCTTACAGACATGTACATCATGATCATCTTTGGTGTGATGGGTTACCTGATGAAAAAATTCGACTATGAAGCAACCCCTCTCATTCTGGCGTTGGTGTTAGGCCCAATGATCGAAAATGCGCTCGCTCGTTCCATGATTATATCGAGAGGAAGTTTTTTGGTCTTCTTCCAGCGTCCAATCTCTGCAATCTTTTTGGGGATGGCCTTGTTGATACTCCTCTCATCATTTCTTAGCAAAAAGAAATTGGGGGAAGATATTTTAAACATGGAGGAGTAAAAGCGAAAGGTAATTTATAAAAGGCAAAATAAGATTATCATGGGGGGTAGTGAAATGAAGATGAAGATAGTATGGATCATTCTCATTGCGACGGTAGTAGGGATTGGGTTTAACGCGGTCGGTTATGCACAGGAAAAGTATCCGAGCAAGCCAACTCAGATAGTGGTTCCCTTTGGGGCTGGCGGTTCAAGCGACCTTTTCTTCCGCTCCCTTACCGATGAACTGTCAAAGACGATGAAGGTGCCGGTCACTGTTGTAAACCGGACGGGTGCAAGTGGATTAGTAGGGGCCGATTTTGTTGCTAATTCCAAGAATGACGGCTATACCTTGCTGGGAACCAGTTCAGCTCCCGTCACCATAGCGCCTGCAATCGATCCTAAGGATGCACGGGAGCTCGACCCACTTGCTTTGTTAGCCTACCAAGCGAATATTATTGTGACCAGAAGCGAATCAGAATTTAAGACACTTGATGATCTGGTTGCGTATGCAAAGAAAAAGCCTGGGGCTCTGACGTGCGGCACCTCAGGGATTGAGTCAGAGCCTTACTTTGCCCTTGAGTTATTTAAGGCTGCTGCCAAGATTGACCTCCGACACGTACCCATCAGCAGCAGTAGAGAAGGCATCACCAGCACCTTAGGTGGACACATCGATTTCTGGTTTGGCTCCTTAGCCACCTCTCAATCTTTAATGAAGGCTGACAGAATTCGAGGTCTTGCGGTTTGTACAGAAAGGCGTCTGGAGAGCTTTCCCAGTATTCCCACTTTTGCTGAAAAGCATTATCCGCAGGTTAATGTCAATTTGATCATCACTTTATTGGGGCCAAGAGGCTTGCCACCGGCAGTCATTAAGACCTGGGAAGATGTTTTAAAGTCCGTTCTGGCAAATCCTGAGGTGGCAGCCTCCATCAAAAGATTAAACTATGACATCGATTTGCAGGTGGGAACGGAAAAGTTGAGGACATATTTCAAAGGAGAGGTTGAGAGATTTTCTAAAATCGCCAAACAAACAGGGCTAAGGAAGTGAAGAGCACCCTGCGTTCCCAGAGATCCGCCTAGCCGCGCGCTAACGATCGTATTTACCGTTAATGCAGGTCTACTTGCCTTCTACTTTGAAGAGGATGTCCTTGAGTTTGGCCTTCATGGCAGCATCCAACTTTGCGGAGTTTGCCACTGCGGCTGTTAAGTCTTCGGGCGTTGTCGGGTCGAGACTCACTTTCATCCTGTCGACTTCACCCACGAATTCGGGGTCTTTCATCGTTTCCGCGAACGCCTTGCGCAGTATCTCGACGCGGTCCTTCGGGGTTCCCGGCGGCAGCGCAAACGGCCTCGAGTAGTCGTTAGCATCGTGGATCACGAACTGCACGAGCTTTTTTTGCTCATCGGTCTTCGCGAAATCGATCATCTTTGGAACGTTGGGAAGATCCTTGAGCGGTTTTGCCGTACACTGGATGACAACAACTAGTTCACCCCTATCCAGTGCACCCTTTCTGTTTGTCTTCGCGCCGTCCCAGGATGGGGGACCGCCGGCCAATTCGCCGCTTTCCGCGGCGGTGAGGATGTCGGCCGTGCCTTTGTAGCCGGTGATGATTTGCGTGGGGAAGCCGAGCACGTCTTTCATCATGCGGTCACAGTTGTCGATAAAATTCCCGGGCACAAGACCTCCAATCTTGACGGGCACCGGTGACGTCCGCCATTTATCGGCTGAGGTGATGCCGCTTTTGTTGCTGAAGATGAATACATCGTTCTCCTTGTTTGCAGCTCCGATGTAAATGAACTTCTGGCTGTCGAAGTCGTATCCAGGCTGACCCAGCATCTGACTCAGGATGAGCCCGCCATTGACGTGGCCTATGGTGAGGCCGTCGGGTTTGGTCGCTTTGAAGAGCTGGTTTGCCATTATTAGACCGCCCGCGCCGGTGACGTTGTCCACGATCACCGTGGGATTGCCCGGAATGTGTTTCCCTATGTGACGGGCAACCAGCCGTGCCCATAAGTCAAATCCTCCTCCCGCAGAAGAACCGACCGTGAGTCGTATTGCCTTCCCCTGGTAAAACGGGGCTGCAGACAGGCCCGGCGACACGGAAAGCGCCAAGAGTGCGAGTGCTGCCATTATTAAGAAAGCTCTTTTCATACTCATTACCCCCTGTCGGATGACTCTGTTTCCTTGTGTCTCGTTAGGTTCACGATCGGCCTTTCCGGCGTTGTCCGGATGCTTGCGTGTGCACACGGAAACAACGTTTATCGAAATAATAGCAACAATCCAGAATTAGTCAACAAAAATTGGTCCACCACCCTTCGGACGAACGCTGTTTTCTATCCGTGGGACACCCACGGGTGACCCGGGGTACCCGGCCG
>Ga0335070_10003305_pt1 | contig 18798 bp, 21 predicted proteins | sample Lox_Sample_13_FD_206722 | JGI IMG/M metagenome (GOLD analysis project Ga0335070, IMG submission 206722) | Soil microbial communities from Loxahatchee National Wildlife Refuge, Florida, United States - Lox_Sample_1.3 | ecosystem: Environmental > Terrestrial > Soil > Wetlands | place: USA... | reverse complement strand
CTGCCGCCCCGGCTCCACCAGATCGTCGCGGACAATCCCTGTCTGCATTGAACGCCTGATCGAGGCCGCTTGATCCGCGGCGGCCCCTGGTCAATGCTCGGGGCCGATGAGCGGCAAGCTGAAACTGACGGTGGCCTGCGGCGATTACGAGATCGTCCGCGCGCTCAAGGAAGGCGCGGTCGAGGCCGACGGCATCGAGCTCGTCCTGCTGACCGGCATGGGCTCGCGCGAGCGGCACTGGCGGATGGCGCGCAAGCTCGAGTTCGACGTCTGCGAGATCAACGTCGGCGCCTATTTCATGGCCCGCGACCGCGGCGCGCCGGTCACCGCGCTGCCGGTGTTCCTGCATCGCCGCTTCCGCCACGGCTTCGCCTTCGTCAACGTCAACGCCGGCATCCGTTCGCCGAAAGACCTGATCGGCAAGCGGATCGGCGGCACGAATTTCCAGCCCGCGGGCAACATCTGGCTGCGCGGCATCCTCGAGGAGAACTACGGCGTGCCGCACCAGCAGGTCACCTGGGTGGTCGAACGCAGCGAGGACGTCGAGTTCACGCCGCCACCCGGCCTGAAGATCGAGAAGATCGCGCCCGGACAGTCGCTCGATAAGATGCTGGTGGACGGTGAGCTGCCGGCGCTGATCCAGCCGTATATCCCGCGTCCGTTCCTCGCCGGCGATCCGCGCGTCGCGCGTCTTTTTCCGAACTACAAGGACATCGAACGCGAATACTTCGCCCATACCGGCATTTTCCCGATCATGCACGTGACCGCGATCAAGCAGGAGATCGTCGACCGTTATCCCTGGGTCGCCACCAACCTGGTGAAGGCGTTCGACGCGGCGAAGCAGCTGGCCTACAAGCGCGTCGCCAACCCGCGCGTCCTGCCGCTGGCGTGGGGACGCACGGCCTGGGAGGAAGAGCGCGACGTGCTCGGCGACGATCCGTGGCAATACGGGCTGACCGAGGCCAACCGGAAGAACCTTTCGACGATCCTGGGCTATGTCCATCGGCAGGGCTTGATCGGCCGTTCGCCGCCGCTCGGCGAGCTCTTCGCCGACACCGATCTCGGCGACGCCGGTGGCGCCGACGAGAACATCTGACGGATGACGGTCCTCGACCAATTCGGCGCCTTCGTCGCTGCACCCAAGCGCCTGCCCGAAGCGGTCGAGCGCGCCGCGCGCCGGCACGTCCTCGACATCGTCGGCGCCTGGATCGCCGGACGCGCGACGGCGGAAGGCGAGGCGTTGACGCGGTACGGCGCGCGGGCCCTCGGCCAGAGCGGCGCCGACCGTGCCGTGGTGCATTGCGGCCACGCGCGCTTGAGCGAGATCGACGACATTCATCTGTCGTCGCTCACGACGCCCGGCGCGATCGTCGTGCCGACCACACTGGTGATGGCCCGTGCAGAGCGGCTGGACCATGCCGCCGTCGTCGAGGCGATCGTCGGCGGCTACGAGGCGATGATCCGGCTCGGTATGGCGGTCGACGGCCCGAAGATCCTCTATCGCGGCATCTGGCCCACCTATCTCGCGGCCCCGTTCGGCGCCGCCGCCGTCGCCGCACGGCTGCTGCGCCTCAGCGACGCGCAGGCGGCCAACGCGCTGGCGCTCGCCTTGAGCCTCGCATCGCCCGCCGTCGGTCACCAGGCCGGCGCGGCGACCTCACGCTGGCTGGCTTGCGGCCTCGCCGTGCGCAACGGGGTGGGCGCGGCGCTGGCGGCCCGCGACGGCTTCATCGCCGACCGCGGCCTTTTGGACGGTGGAGCTTTCGCCACGACCTATTCCGCGAATCCCACGGCATTGATCCAGGGCCTCGGTGAGGACCACGCCGTGCTCGACGTGTCGTTCAAACCGTGGTGCGCTGCGCGGCAGACGATGGCGGCGACCCAGGGCTTGATCGAGCTGCTCGCGGACGGCGTCGCGGTCGGGGATATCGCCGAGATCGCGGTCGCGATCCCGCCCGTCCAGCAGAAGATGATCGACCACGGCGTGAACGCCGGCGAGCGGCTGACCTATCTGACCAGCCTGCCCTACATGCTGGCGACCGCGGTTCTGGCACCCGATGCGAAATTCGACATCCGGCCGACGCCGCAGCGGTCCCCCGACATCCAGGCCGTCATGGCCAAAGTGAAGGTCAACGCGGACGACAGCTTGATGGCCGAATACCCGGCGGTTTGGCCGGCGCGCGTCACGGTGCGGACGGCGAGCGGCACGCGCGAGAAGCTCGTCCGCCAGGTTCCGGGCGATCCGGCGCGCCCGCTCGATGAGCGGCAACTTCTCGACAAGCTCCGTCGCGTCATCGCAGCCGCGACGTCCCCGGCCGCAGCACAAGCGGTCCTGGCGAGTGCGGCACCGTTGCTCGCCGACGGTGACGTTGTCGACGCGGCCGCGACGGCGCTGCGCGCCGGCGGCGTCAGTCTCTAGCCAAGAAAATCTGAACGCGTTCATCTCGGCTTGACACCCGTCGGCCGGAAGCCGAGGATTTTGCCCGCACACGGGCGACATAAGGCCGCGCCAAATAAGGTCAGGAGCCGGGGGAGGAGCAGCGGGAGATGATCCTCGACAAGGACACTGCCGTTCCCATGCGGGATGGCGCGCAGCTCCGCGCGAACGTATTCCGTCCGGAAGGCTCGGGACGCTTCCCGGTCCTGATGACGCTGGGTCCGTATGGCAAGGACGTGCACTTGAGCGAGTTCATGCCGATGGCATGGAACGCGCTGCAGCGCCGCCATCCGGAGATCCTCAAGGCATCGTCGTGCAAGCATCTCGCCTTCGAGACGCCCGATCCCGAGGTGTGGGCGCGCGAAGGCTACGTCGTGGTGAAAGTCGACTCGCGCGGCTCCGGCAAGTCACCGGGCAAGCTCGACGTGAACTCGCCGGCCGAGTTCCGCGACTTCTACGACGCCATCGAATGGGCGGCGGTGCAGCCGTGGAGCAACGGCAAGATCGGCCTGCTCGGCATCTCCTATTACGCGGCGGGTCAGTGGATGATCGCGGCCGAGCGCCCGCCGCATCTGGCCGCCATCCTGCCGTGGCAGGGCACCAGCGACTTCTACCGCGACCGCACGCGCCAGGGCGGCATCCTGTGCTGCGGCTTCACCCAGCGCTGGTGGAACATGAGCGTGCTGCGCAACCAGCACGGCAATCCGGCGTGCCCGTTCAAAGACATCGTCACCGGCGAGCGCAACACCGGCCCGGCCACCCTGTCGCCGGAGGAGCTCAAGGCCAACCGCGTCGAGTATCTCGAGACCTTGCGGCAGCACCCGACCAACGACGCCTGGTATCAGGAACGCACGGCCAGGCTCGACCGCATCGAGATCCCGGCGTTGGTGGTCGCCAACTGGGGCGGGCTCGGCCTGCATCTGCGCGGCACGATCATGGGCTACCTCGGCCTCGCCTCGAAAGAGAAGTGGCTCAAGATCCAGTCAGGCTCGTACTTCCTGACGTTCCTGGTGCCGGAAAGCGTGGCGTTGCAGCGCAAGTTCTTCGACCGCTACCTCAAAGGCATCGACAACGGCTGGGAGAAGGAGCCTAAGGTCGACGTCGCGATCCGCACGGTGGACGACAAGGTGAAGCGGCGCGTGCTCGACACGAGTTGGCCGCTCGCCGGCACGCAATGGACGCGCCTTTATCTCGAGGCGGCGGCCAAGACTCTCGACCGCGAGCCGCCCGCCAAGGCGGCGCAGACGAGCTATCCGGCGATCGGGGAGGGCGTCACCTTCGACACGCCGCCGCTGACCCAGGAGACCGAGCTCGCGGGCCCGATGAAGGCGAAGCTGTTCGTATCGTCCGACACCGACGACATGGACCTGTTCGTCACGGTGCGCGCCTTCGCGCCCGATGGCAGCGAGGTCACGTTCTTCAGCGCCACCGAGCCGAAGGCGCCGGTATCGCAGGGCTGGCTCCGTCTGTCGCATCGCAAGCTCGATCCGCAGCGCTCGACCGAATGGCAGCCGCATCACACGCATGACCAGCTGCAGATGCTGACGCCGGGCGATGTGTACGAGGTCGACGTCGAGATCTGGCCGGGAAGCCTGGCCTTGCCGGCCGGGTATCGCCTCAGCCTGACCATCCAGGGCAAGGATTTCGAGCGGCCGGGTGTCGAGGGTGAGTCGAAAGGCTCGGGCTTCTTCACCCATCACGACGCCATCGAGCGGCCGGCGCCGCGTTATACCGGAACCCATACGATCTACACGGGTGCCGCGCGCGCTTCGTATCTGCTGCTGCCGGTGCTCGAAAAAAGATAGTCCAAAGGGGAGGACGGCGATGGGTATCGATCCAGCTTTGTCGCGGCGGGAAGTCTTGGCTTCGCTCGCAGCCGCCGCCGGGACCGCCGCCTTTCCCGGGTTCGCGCAGGCGCAGTCCGGGGTGGCGCCGGTGAAGCGGCGGCGCATCGACATGCACGCGCACTTCCTGCCGCCGAAATACATTCAGGAAGAGCACGAGCGGAACAAGAACTATACCCACGGCAGCATGGCGCCGGCGGCGCTGGCGTCATGGTCGCCGCAGAAGGCTCTCGATGGATGGACGAGAACGGGATCGCGACGGCGATCGCGTCGATCAGCACGCCGGGTGTCTGGTACGGCGACGTCGAGCTGGCCCGCCGGCTGTCCCGCGAGTGGAACGAGTATGCCGCGCAGGTGATCCGCGATCATCCCGGCCGCTTCGGGCTGTTCGCGGTCGTCGCACCGCCGGACACCGACGGCGCGCTCAGGGAGATCGAGTACGCGCTCGACGTGCTCAAGGCCGACGGCATCGGGCTGCTCAGCAATTACGACGGCAAGCTGCTCGGCGACGAGGCGTTCGCGCCGATCATGCAGGAGCTCAACCGGCGCAAAGCCGTCGTCTACGTCCATCCGACGGCGGCGCCGTGCTGCGCCAGCGTGATCCCCGGCACACAGCCGCAGCTGGTCGAGTTCCCGTTCGAGACGACCCGTACCATCACCAGCCTGATGCTGAACGGCACGATCGTCAAAAATCCCGACATCCGGTTCATCTTCTCGCACGGCGGCGGCACCGTGCCGTTCATCGCGCACCGCATCCAGGAATCCTCGCGCGGGAAGATCCCAGGCGGCGCGGAACCCACGTTGCGCAAGCTCTACTACGACACGGCCTCGGCCTCGAACGGCCCGGCCATGGCGGCGTTGATGAAGCTGGTGCCGACGTCGCAGATCCTTTTCGGCAGCGACATGCCGTTCGTCCGCGCGAAGGCCGGCGTCGAGGGACTCGCGGAGATCAAGCTCTCCAAGGCGGCGGCGGAGGCGATCGATCGCGGCAACGCCGTGCGCCTGCTGCCGCGCCTCAAAGCGTAAGCGTCGGGAGGCGCGACATGGCCGGAGGGCTTTTCCAGAACCGCTGGTGGGTGGTCGTCGCCTCGGTGCTGGGGCTCATGGTCGGCACCGGCGTCATCAATGTGTTTGCCTTTGGCGTCTTCCTGAAGCCGGTGGCGCAGGAGCTCGGCTTTGGCCGCGGCGAGCTGGCCGGCGCCTTGTTCCTGGGCTCGACGATGACCGCGGTTGGCGCGCCCGTCCTCGGGATCCTGATCGATCGCTGGGGCTTGCGGGTGGCGATGTTGCCGGGCATCGCCTTGTTCGCGCTGATCACCGCGTGTTACTCGCTGATCACGGCGGCGGCGACGGTCCTCTTCGTGCTCTACGCGATTTCGGGCTTCGTCGGCGCCGCGCAGTCGCCGATCGGCTATTCGAAGGCGGTGGCCGCCTGGTTCGACAAGGAGCGGGGCCTGGCCCTCGGCATCGCGATGGCCGGCGTCGGCCTCGGAACCGCGCTGATACCGCCGTTGGCCGGCATTCTCATACAGGCGTTCGGTTGGCGCATGGCCTATGTCGGCCTCGGCGCGACAATCTTCATCTTTGCGTTCTTCCCCGTGGCGCTCTTCGTGCGCGAGCCGGTCGCGTCCGATGCCGGCCGCAGCGGCGCACCGGCGACCGCCCTGCAGGCAGAGGGCGTCACCGTGTCCGATGCACTGATGAGGTCTTGGCGGTTCTGGGCACTGACCGCCGCGTTCTTCTTCGGCGTGGTGGCGATCAACGGCACTCTCACTCACGTCGTGCCGCTGCTGACCGATCGCGGTGTACCGGCGCAGGCGGCGACCGCCATGTTTTCGGCCGCCGGCCCCGCCATCATCGTCGGCCGGATCCTGTCCGGCTATTGCCTCGACCGCTTCTTCGGGCCGTACGTGGCGGTCGTGTTTCTCGCCTCTCCGATGGCCGGAATCGCCGTGCTCGCGAGCGGTGCCGCCGGCATCATACCGCTGGCAGGGACCGTGCTCTGCGGCCTCGGTATCGGCGCCGAGGTGGACCTGATGGCCTTTTTCGTCAGCCGCTACTTCGGCCTGCGCGCCTTCGCGCAGATCTACGGCTGGATGTTCGGCTTCTTCACCATCGGCACGGGATTCGGGCCGTTCGTCATGGGCGTCGCCTTCGACAGATGGCATTCCTACGGCGCGATGTTCATCGCCTTCGAGGCGATCCTCGCCCTCGCCTGTCTTCTGCTCCTGCGCCTCGGGCCTTATCCATACCCGCCGGCGGAACGACGCCTGCGCAGCCGCATGGGTGAAGCGCTGCCCTGAGGGTCGGTCAGCGCCGGATTCACAGGGAGCGTTTTGCCGCCCCATGCATTGATCTCGGCAGATGGCGGGATCTGCCGGCGATAACCTGACCCCAGCTGAGATCGAGCATGCCAAGAACGCGCTCGTCTGGGACGGCGCCTGGGCCAACGTCGTCGGCGTACTCACCAGCGGCGTGATCCTTGTCGGCTTCGCGCTCGAGCTCGGCGCCCCGCCGCTGGTGATCGGCGTGCTCGGCGCCGCACCGTTCCTGTCGCAGCTGGCGCAGATTCCGACGATCGCGCTGATCGAGTGGCTGCGGAGACGGCGCGCCATCGCCGTGACCTCGGTGACGCTCGGGCGAACGATCGTGCTGTGCCTCGCGTTCGTGCCCTTCGTCGCCGACCGCCGGATCGGCCTGACGCTTCTCGTCGCCGGATGCGTCGTCATCGCCGTCATGGGTGCTGTCTGCGGCTGCGCCTGGAATTCCTGGATGCACGACCTCCTGCCCAAGGAGCAGCTCGGTCGCATCTTCTCGCGGCGGCTCTTCTGGGCGACCGGTTTCGCGCTGATGGCCGGTCTTGCAAGCGGCGCGGTGATCGATCACTGGCCGAAGGCGCATACAATCCACGCCTATTCCCTGCTATTCGCCATTGCCGCGGTTTCGGGGTTCCTCAGCTCCTTTTGGCTGTCGCGCGTCCCTGAGCCGCCCATGCAGATGGGCGCCATACGGCCGCCGCTGTCGCAGATGTTGCGGATGCCCTTGCGTGACCCGGCCTTCCGGCCGCTGCTGGTCTTCACCGGCATCTGGAACTTCGCATCGAACCTGACGGCACCGTTCTTCGCCGTGTATTTCGTCCAGCAGCTCGGATTGGCGCTCGGCACCGTCGTGGCGCTGTGGGCGATCAGTCAGCTCGCGAACATGCTGACGTTGCGGGTGTGGGGCCGGCTTTCGGATCGCCTGTCCAATCGCGCGATCCTCGCCGTCGGCGCGCCCGTCTATCTCGGCGCGGTTCTGGCACTGCCGTTCGCGGCCCTGCCGGGGCCGCATGCCTTGACCATCCCGGTGCTCGCCGTCATTCACGTCGTGATGGGGACGGCGACGGCCGCGGTGGCGCTCGCGTCCGGCAATATCGGGCTCAAGTCCGCGCCGGCCGGCCGGGCCACCGAATATCTCGCCAGTATCAGCCTGACCGCGTCCGTGGCGGCCGGCGTCGCGCCGCTGCTCGGCGGCGCGCTCGCGGGGCTGCTTGCCGAGCAGGAATTCGCGATCGTCGTCCAGTGGGGCGCGGGCGGGGTCAGCACGGCCGTCACGGCCCTGCGCTTCCGGCACTGGGAGTTCCTGTTCGTGCTGAGCTTCATCGTCGGCCTGTTTGCCGTCACAGCGCTCGCACAGGTGCGCGAAGGCGGCCAGGTCAGCGAACAGGACGTGATCCAGAACTTCTTTCTCGAGGCGCGCCGGACGATGCGCAGCCTGTCCTCGGTGAGCGGTTTGCAGATCGCGACCTTGTTCCCCTTCGGCCGGTTCGCGGCCGCACGGGTCAGCCGAAAATCCGGACGAGATGGGTGACGAGGTGGGTGAGGGCGAAGGCCGTATCGGCGGTGGCGACGTGGCCGGCGGCGAGACCGAGGGCGGCGAGGGCGGTGAAGGTCAGAAAGGCGATGCGCATCGTGGTGTTCTCCGTCCGAATCACCGTGCCGCCACCCTTGTTAAAGCCGCGTTAACCCTGACGTTTTCGCTGTGGATAGCTTGCGCTATTGTCGGCGCGCCACATCATTCTACCGCAGCCGCGCACCAGGTGATCATGAAGGACACGCTCAAACCCGGCCTCACGCATACACTCAAATTCACGGTCCCGGAGAACAAGACGGTGCCGCATCTCTATCCGGAGGCCCCGGGTTTCACCGTCATGCCGAAGGTCTTCGCCACGGGTTTCATGGTCGGGCTCTTCGAATGGGCGTGCATCGAGCTGATGGCGCCGCATATGGACGCCGGCGAGGGCAGCCTTGGCGTGCACGTCGACTTCAGCCACAGCGCGGCGACGCCGCCGGGGCTCACCATCACCGTCACCGCCACCTGCACGAAGGTCGAGGGCCGCCAGCTCGAGTTCGAGGTCCGCGGCCATGACGGCGTCGACGAGATCGGCGGCGGCCGTCATCGCCGCGCGGTCGTTCGCTGGGATCGGTTCAACGAGCGCGTGGCGCAGAAGCTTCAGAAGGCGCGCTCAGGCGCGTAGCGCCAGCAGCCGCCGATAGACCGGCCCCGCGAGCGACGGGATGAAGTACATCGGGAACTGGTTCACCGCGAGGACCAGATAGAGGTCCGGGCTGGCGGCATTGCCGAGCACGGCCACGAGCGTGGCGATGTTGCGGGTGCCGGCGACGAGCGCGGCGGTCAGGCCTTCGGATCCGGAAAAGCGCCACAGCGGTGCGGCCGCCCAGAAGGCGAGGATCCCAAGCGCCTGGAATCCGAAGCTCGTCGCGAACACCGCGAGGACGCAGGCGAGCACGTGACCGGGTGCCGCAAACAGCTGCGTCCGCAAGCCGTCCATCACGCCGATCGCGAACACCAGCAGCATGGCGACGGCGACGCCGCCGACGGCAGGTCCGTGGCGCTGGATGCGCTCACGGCCGGCGATCGCCCGCAACACGATGGCCACGGCGAAGGCGCCGCCGATGAACACGCCAAGCCGGGTCATCAGCGGCACGAGCCCGATATCGAGCTTGACGCCGACCAGCGCCAAAGCGACCGGCGGCTGAATCAACGGCTGCAACAACGACGCCGCGATCATGACCACAAGCGCGAGCGGCCCATCGAGGCCGAGCAGGAAGGCAAACGCCGGGACGGAGATCAGCGGCGGCGACGACGCGAGCAGGACCAAAGGCCCGCGCAGGAATTCCGGCACCGGCAGCACGTCGACGATCGCCGCCATCACCAGCGGCGCGGCCACCATCAGGACGGCAACGATCAACAGCGGCCGGAGGGGCCTGCGAAAGCGCCACAACATTTGCGCCCAGTCGAGGCGGAGGATGGTTGCGGTCAGCAGGATGAAGACCGAGGGCCCGATGACCGGTTTGCAGAAGGCTGCGAGGTCCTGCGAGATCAATCCGACGAAAACGCCGATCGCGAGCAGGGCGGCGCTCCGCCGTTCCATCCAGGCCAGGACACGAATGATCATGACGTTGTGTGGGAGTTGAATAGGTCCGGACGGTGAAGCGGCACGTCGTTGTAGCACGTGCGCCTCTCAGGGTGATCGCCTATAAGTCACGCATGACCGATGAACCGATTCCGACGCCGCTGGATCTGCACCGTGAGGTCGTGCGGCCGGACTGGATCGACTACAACGGCCATATGAACGTGGCGTTCTACGTCCTTGCCTTCGACCATGCGACGGATGCCGTGTTCGAATATTTGCAGATCGGTGAAGACTACCGGCGGCGCACCGGTTGCTCGATGTTCGCGATGGAAGTGCACGTGCTCTACATGGCGGAGCTCAAGGAAGGCGAGCCGCTGCGGATCACGACGCAGATCCTCGGCGCCGACGAGAAACGGCTGCACTTCTTCCATCGCATGTACCATGCCGGACGCGGCACCCAGGCCGCCTGTCTCGAGATCATGGGGCTGAACGTCGACCTGACCGCGCGCAAGGCCCAGCCTTTCCCGTCCGATGCATATGCCAGACTCCAGAGGGTCGCCGCCGCGCATGCGGCGATGCCGCGGCCGGCCGAGGCCGGGCGGGTCATGGGGCTACGGGCTAAACCGCCCCAGTAAAAGCATTTTCCGGGCGCAGCCTGGTGCCGCGCCTGTTGAAACCGGGCTTTCGGGATTTGACCGCAAGGCCCGGAGTGTTTGCGATCCGGACCCGCTCTAAATGTCTGGATCAAGGACGGACCCCGTCCATTTTATCCAGAGGAGCGTATGATGGTTGCCGTGCCCCAGAGATCCGACCAAAGCACATCCGACCATAGCCGGACAGCTTCCGCCCCGGCCTTTGCGACCGACGAGCAGCGCTGGCAGGCGGTGGTGCGGCGCGACCGCGCCGCCGACCGTGTCTTCTACTATTCCGTGGCCACGACCGGCGTGTATTGCCGCCCTTCGTGCGCGGCGCGGCTCGCCCGGCGCGAGAACGTGCGCTTTCACGCGAGCTGTGCCGATGCCGAGCGCGCCGGCTTTCGCCCCTGCAAGCGCTGCCGCCCGAACGAGGCGGGCACCACCGATCGGCAGGCGGCCATGGTGGCAGCGGCCTGCCGCGAGATCGAGGAGGCGGACGAACCGCCGACGCTGGAGCACCTCGCCGAGACGGCGGGGATGAGCCGCTTCCACTTCCACCGCGTCTTCAAGGCGCTGACCGGCGTCACCCCGAAGGCCTATGCGGACGCCCATCGCGCAAAGCGCGTGCGCGACGCGTTGACCCAGACCGCGACGGTGACCGAAGCCATCTACGATGCCGGCTTCAACTCGAACGGCCGGTTCTATGCGGCGTCCTCTGGCCTGCTCGGCATGACGCCGACGGCGTACCGGAACGGCGCGCCGGGGGCGGAGATTCGCTTCGCCGTCGGCGAGTGCTGGCTCGGCTCGATCCTGGTCGCCGCCACGGACAAGGGGGTATGCGCCATCCTGCTGGGCGACAATCCCGATGCGCTGGTCCGTGACCTGCAAGACCGCTTCCCGAAAGCACGGCTGATCGGCGGAGATGCAAGCTTCGAGGCGCTGGTCGCCAAAGTGGTGGGTTTCCTCGAAGCCCCCGGCAGCGGCGGCGATCTGCCGCTCGACGTTCGCGGCACGGCGTTCCAGCAGCGCGTCTGGAAAGCCTTGCGGGAAATTCCGGCCGGCTCGACCGCCACCTATGCCGAGATCGCCCAGCGGATCGGGCAGCCGAAGTCGGTGCGCGCGGTGGCGCAGGCCTGCGGCGCCAACCCGGTCGCCGTCGCCATCCCATGTCACCGGGTGGTGCGGACCGACGGCGGCCTTTCGGGCTATCGCTGGGGCGTCGAGCGCAAGCGGGCGTTGCTCGCCCGCGAGCGCCGATGACGGGAGCGCCTCTCAGGCGGCTCGGACCACCCTCCCGGTCGGTATCGCCGGACGTCGCGTCGCGCATCGCGGGCCTGGATTGGTCTGCGATCGCGGCCGATCTCGAGGCGCACGGCTGTGCGGTTGCGCCGGCGATCCTGGCGCCCGGCGAGTGCGCGTCGCTGGCCGAGACGTATGCGTCCGATGCCCTGTTCCGCAGCCGGGTGGTGATGGCGCGGCACGGCTTCGGCCGCGGCGAATACAAGTATTTCGCCGCACCACTTCCCGACATGATCGCAGGCCTGCGCACGGCCTTCTATCCGCCTCTGGCCGACATCGCCAACCGCTGGAACGCGGCGATGGGGATCGAGACCCGCTATCCCGGCGAGCACGGCGCCTTTCTCACCCGCTGCCACCACGCGGGCCAGACGCGGCCAACGCCGCTGCTGTTGAAATACGAAGCCGGCGACTACAATTGCCTGCACCAGGACATTTACGGCGAGCATGTTTTTCCGCTGCAGCTCACGGTGCTGCTGTCGCGCCCGGGGACAGACTTCACCGGCGGCGAGTTCGTGCTGACCGAGCAGCGGCCGCGCATGCAGTCGCGGCCCGAGGTGGTGCCGCTGCGGCAGGGCGATGCGGTGATCTTCCCGGTCCATCACCGGCCGGTGAAGGGCACGCGCGGCGTGTACCGGGTCAACATGCGCCACGGCGTCAGCCGCCTGCGCTCCGGCAGGCGCTATACGCTCGGTATCATTTTTCACGATGCCCGCTGAGGGCCCGGCGCACGCGCGCTAGGTCCCGTGGCGGGCGATGACTTCGAGGAACGCGGCGCCGTATTTTTTCAGCTTCGTCTCGCCGACGCCGTGGATATCGTGCATCTGCTCGATGGTCTTCGGGCGGAGTGCGGCAAGCTCCAGGAGCGTGCGGTCGGTGAACACGACATAAGCCGGCTGCGCGATCCGCCGCGCGATGTCGCGCCGGAGCTCCTTGAGCGCCGCAAGCAGCGCGAATTCCGCCTCGTGACCCGGAGCCTCCGCGCTGGCCGCCGGCTTCACGGCTTTCTTGCGACGTGTGCCGGTGGCGGCCCGCAGGACGTCCTGGCGCAGATCGACTCGCGCTTCGTTGCGCAGTACGGCGGCCCCGCTGTCCGTCACCGTCCAGCGCGCGTACTCGCCGATCTCCAGGGAAATCACCCCGGCCGCGTAGAGCTGGCGGAAGATGGAGCGCCATTGGTCGGCGCTCCGGCCGCGTCCGACGCCGAAGGTGCGGAGCGCGTCGTGGCCGTTGCGCTGTACCGCCTCGCTCCGGTTGCCGAGCAGGATGTCGATCAGGTGCTCGGTGCCGAAGCGCTCGCCGGTCCGCAGGATCGCCGACATCGCTTTCTGCGCCTCCACCGTGCCGTTGAACACCTCGGCGCCCTCAAGGCAGAGATCGCAATTGCCGCACGGGGCCGAGCTCTCGTCGAAATAGGCGAGCAGGCTTTGGCGGCGGCAGCGCGGCGCCTCGCACAGGGCCACGAGCGCGTTGAACTTCTGCCGCTCGATGCGCTTGCGCGCCTCGGACGCTCCGCCCTCCTCGATCTGCTGGCGCCGCAGGCGCATGTCGTCGAGACCGTAGAGCGTCAGCGTGTCGGCCGGCAGGCCGTCGCGGCCGGCGCGCCCGATTTCCTGGTAATACGCCTCGACGTTCTGCGGCAGATCGGCATGGCCGACAAACCGGACGTCGGGCTTGTCGATGCCCATGCCGAAGGCCACCGTGGCCACGATGATGACGCCGTCGTCCTGCAGGAACACGTCCTGATGGGCGTTGCGGATCGCCGCGTCCATGCCGGCATGATACGGCAGCGCCTTGTGTCCCGCGTCGGCCAGCGCCGCGGCCAGATCCTCGGTGCGCTTTCGTGACGAGCAGTAGATGATGCCGTTTTCGCCGCGATGCGAGGCGGCGAATTCCAGGATCTGGCGCCGCGCATTGGCTTTCGGCCGCATGGCGAGCCGCAGGTTCGGCCGGTCGAACGACCGCACGAACGTGCGCGGCGCCGCCGCGAAGAGTCTCTGCCCGATGTCCGTGCGCGTCGGCCCGTCGGCCGTCGCGGTCAGGGCGATCGTCTGGACGCCGCCGAGTTCGTCGCGGACCTTCCCAAGAGACAAGTATTCGGGGCGGAAATCGTGTCCCCATTGCGACACGCAATGCGCCTCGTCGATCGCCAAGAGCGTCACAGCGGCACCCTTCAGCATCGCCGCCGTTTCGCTGCGCACCAGCCGCTCCGGCGCCACGTAGAGGAGGCGAAGTTCGCCGGCGCGGATCTGCCGGTAAACACGGCCATTCTCCTCCGGATCGTTGCTCGAGTTGAGGGCGGCGGCTGCGACGCCGCATTCGCGCAGCTGGCCCACTTGGTCACGCATCAGCGAAATCAGCGGCGACACGACGACGGTGAGGCCCGGCCGCACCAGGGCGGGCAGCTGATAGCACAGCGATTTGCCGCTCCCGGTTGGCATCACGGCCAGCACGTCGTGGCCGTCCAGGACCGCGCGCACGATCTCTTCCTGACCCGGGCGGAACGCGGCAAAGCCGAATACGCTCTCGAGGCACGCCCGCGCCTGATCGAGAAGGGCCTGAGCGGGGCGGACGGTCATGAGTGAGGAAAATCCGGACGTCGTCACGGGCGCGCCGCGACTCACGCGGCCATTCTGTTAAGAATGCATACACGACAAGCGCCGCGCGGCGCCAGCCTACGAAAGCGGGATATGATGACATTCGCGTACGGGATGATCCTTGCGGCAGCGCTCCTGCCATACCTGACAGTGGCGCTCGCGAAGCTGCCGGGCGGCATCGACAACCGGGCACCACGCCGCGACATGGAGGCGCTCGACGGCTGGCGCCGGCGCGCCGACTGGGCCCACCGGAACCATTTCGAGGCGTTTGCGCCGTTCGCCGCGGCGGTGATCGTGTCCGGCTTGGCCCAGCCGGCGCCGGGGCGAATCAACGTGCTCGCGGCCGCGTTCGTGCTGGCGCGCGTCGCCTACACGGCGGCGTACGTCGCCGACCGTGCCACGTTGCGCTCGCTTTTCTGGGCCGTCGGTTTCGGCGCGGTGATCTCGCTCTTCGTGCTGGCGCTGTGAGCGCCGCGAGAACCTGGCTGGCGGAACCTGTGCCGACGGCCGTACGGCCCGCGGCTTAGCCCGCGGTGGCCGCCGCCGCTTTCGCCGGCTTGGCCTGCATCAGCTTCTCCGAGCAAAGCTCGGCTGCGCCAGCGATCGGCTTTTCGCCGCCGGGAAGGGTGGCCCAGCCGCCCTCTTCGATGAACGTGTCGCGCTTCCATGAGTCCGTAGCCTGCAGCGTCGCGAGCTGAACCGAGGCGTTGGTGCTGCGCATGAACTGGTCCGCGCACACCGCCGCGGCGAGCTCGGCGCGGGCCGATGCTGCGGCTTTCGTCACCATGGCATCGGCTGTGCCGCCGAGCACCCAGCCACCCCAGTTGAATCCGACGATCATCGTGGCCGCGACGCTGCCGGCGACGATCCAGGCCGCAGCGGATTTCGAGACCTGATATCCGTCCCAGCGCTGGGCAAAGCTCTGTGTCTTCATGTTGGCGTCCCTCCCTGTGGGGCATGTCGAGCCAGACGGACCTGGGTTCAGGAGCGTTGCCGGGCGACACTACGGACGTGGGGACGAATTGAAAAAAACCTAATTTAAATTGCCGTTTCTTTTGAAAAAGGGAGTAGCATCATAGAAATCGAGGCGAAAAGCCGGAAAACGCACAAGAAAAGCCGTAATTCTCGCCCCAACATGGCGCACGGGCCATGTGGCGCGTCGGGTGTTGCGCCGGACCCGCCTGCGGCGAATGCGGAATCGCAATCTTCGGACACCGGCACACCGCCGCATCGGAGCGCATCGATCATGAACCAATCGCTGTCCGCAGAAGTCCTGACGGTCGTCGGTGCCGAGCCGAACGCGACGGATCCGCGGCTCTACCGTTTGTATCTGGACCTCAAGGCCGAGCCGGGAACGGACTCGACACGTCTGGTCTTGCTCCTCGATGCGGAAGTAGGTGCCAGTCTCGTCGAGCACCTGGCGGCCCTGCTGCCGAAATCGGCATCTTCGCAACGGCTTGGGGACGGCCTCGCCGCCGGCCGAACGAGTCTCACATGACCGACTACGATGCGGGGCCGAAGGTGCCGGTGGCGGCGCGCGCGACACCGTTCGGCGATGTCGTGCCCACTGACCCGCAATGGCCGGCCGCGGTGCCGGTCGGAGCGGGCACCTCGCTGCGCGAGTACCGGTGGTTCTTCCATGATCGGGCCGCGCGGCTGATCGCTGCCGATCACGGCAGCTTTCGCACCGACGACGACGCGGTCTCGTCGGCGGCAGCGCTTTTGAGCCGGCACGCCACCGCGGTCGCCGTCGAGATCTGGGACGGACCCCGCCTGATCGGGCGCCGGGACCGGGTGCAGGTGTGATGTCGCTGACCCCGCAACGAACCTCGAGGGGGATAGGAGGCGGATGTCGTATTTCGTGAAGTGGATCCCGGAAAACGGGACGGCGGTTTTTCAGACAGGCGTCGCATATACGCGGCAGACGGACGCGATGGATTTTGCCTGCGTTCTCCTAAAGCGGACACCACACGACATCTGGATCGAGGATGGACGCGGCGCCCGGACGTCTCTTCAACCGGCGATCCTTCAGCATTGCCGCCTGCGCGGCCGCGCGCAGTAGGGCCGGGCGCTAGAGGGCCGGGCGGAGAAGTCCTCCGGAGCCGGCCGCCGGCCTGAACTTCACGGCAACACCGGACGGCGTGTGGCATGGACCTTCGAGCACTCGGACATCGCGCACGCCGTCGATCGGCTGGTTGGGGCGCAGGCCGAGCTTTGCCAGCGCCTCGCGCGACCCCTGAATCTGCACCTCGAGGCGCCGGTCGATGCAGCGCACGTTAAGAAAATCGGCGAATACCGGCGCCGCGGCGGCCGCGGCCTCCCCGAACTGGTCTTCCGGCCTGAACTCCCAGACCGTGGTTTCACCGCGCAAAGCACCACGGATGCAGTCGGTCAGATTGCGGGCCACATGAACTCCTGTATTGAAACGCGAGTATACACCGCATTCGTACGCGCGCGGCGCTAAATCGCCCGGCAGAGGCGATTTCCCCTCGATCGGCAGCAATAAGGTCTATACTGCCCGCATGCTGATGCAGCCCGTCGCCATCGATCTCGGCGAGATTTATGTCCCGGCGAAACTGCGCGAGACGCTCGACCCGAAGAAGGTTGAGAAGGTCGCGGAAACGATCCTGAAAAGCGGGCTGCCGGCGCCGATCCAGCTGCGGCGGGATGAGGAACGCAAGCGATATGTCCTGGTGACCGGCCTTCACCGGCTGGAGGCCTTGCGCGCCATCGGCGAGACCTCGGTCCAGGCGCTCCTCGTCCAAGCCCGCAAGCACTGACGCCGTCGCGGCCGGGCCTGCCCGGCCGGGTCGTTCAGAAGGATTTTCGCATGACCGACGAGCCAGTCGATCTCGATCATCACCGGGGCATGCAGGCTCAGAAATCGACGGAGATCCGGCGGCGTCTGCACGAGGTGCAGGCCGACCAGGCGGCTCTGCGGCATCGGCAGCACGACCTCGAGACCTTTCTCCTCGCGGCGCCGGCCACGACCTGGGCGGAAGCGGCCGCCAAAGCCCGCTATCTCATCGAGCTGTTCGCGGCGACGCCAGAAGCGCGCGATCCGCGCCGTCAGAAGCTCATCGCTGCGACTCTGACCGACCTCAGCCGCATGACGGACGAACCGCCACACGATTCCCGCTGAGCGCCGGCGTCTTCCGCGACGCGCCAGTCCGCGGCAGGTTACAGGCCGCGCCGGGTGAGCTCGTCCTTCGCCTTCTGATGGCCCTGGGCCGCCGCCTTCTGGAACCAGCGCACGGCTTCGGCCTCGTCCTTGTCGACGACGACGCCGTCCGCGTAGGCCCGCCCGGCGGCGTATTGCGCCTCGGGATAACCGCGTTCGGCGCTGAGGCGGACATAGAACTCCGCCAGACCGTCGTTTTTCCCGACGCCGCGGCCTTCATGATAGAGAACGCCGACGATGTAGAGAGCCGCGAGCTCGCCCTGGTCGGCCGCGATCTTCGCCAGCCGGAAGCCCTCGGCATCGTTCGCGGTGACGCCGCGCCCGGTGAGGTACGCCGCGGACAGGTTGACGTTCGCCGTCACGACTCCTTCGTCGGCCGCTCGCCGATAGAGCCGGACGGCTTCCGCGTCGTCCTGCCGGACGCCGGCCCCGGCCGCGTAAAGCACGCCGAGATTGTACGCGGCCTGCGGCACGCCCGCGGCCATCGCCGCGCTGAAAAGTGCGGCCGCCCGGGCGGGGTCTTTGCCCACGCCCGATCCGTTCATGTAGAGGACGCCGAGATTCGACTTGGCGGCGGCATTGCCGTGCTCGGCCGCCTTCGCATACCAGCTCGCCGCGATGACGTCGCTGCGCGGAACGCCGATGCCGCGGCTGTAGAGCACGCCGGCCTGGTTTTCCGCGACCGGGTGACCTTGCGCCGCGGCGCGCGTGATCCACTGCGCGCCCACTTGCGGATTTTTCGGGACGCCACGACCGGCGGCGTACATCACGCCGAGCGTCAGCTGGGCGTTGGCGTCGCCGGCCTCGGCGGCGGCCTTGTACTTGCGCTCGTCGTCGCTGCCAAAGCCCGCGACATAGGTGAATTGCGACTGTCCCGGCGCTGCCTTCAGCCCGTTTGCCGTCCACATCTGGAACTCGCCCGATGACTGCAGCAGCGCTTCGATGGTGCGGGCGCGGTTCTCGGACGACGGATGGTCCGACAGGAACTCCTTCTGGCCGGGGTCGAGCTGCTCCATCTTCCGGAACAACGTCACCATCGCATATGGGTTGTAGCCGGCGTTCGCCATCAAGGTCGCGCCGATGCGGTCGGCCTCGGCTTCCTGGCCGCGCGTATGCGGCAGCGTCCACAAGAGGCTCGATATCATGGCGGCGTCATTGACGGCCGGCCGCGCGGCCGACGCGGTCCGGCGATTGGCGGCGAGCGCCGTGCCGATGCCCGTGAGCAGCAGATTTTCCGTGAGCTGCAGGCTGACGGATTCGCGAACGTGCTGGGCGAGCGCGTGGCCGATTTCGTGCGCCACCACGCCGGCCAGTTCGTCGTCGGACGGGTGCATTTTCTCGATCAAGCCGGACAAGACCATGATCTTGCCGCCGGCCATGCAGAAGGCGTTG
>Ga0335070_10003304_pt1 | contig 18803 bp, 20 predicted proteins | sample Lox_Sample_13_FD_206722 | JGI IMG/M metagenome (GOLD analysis project Ga0335070, IMG submission 206722) | Soil microbial communities from Loxahatchee National Wildlife Refuge, Florida, United States - Lox_Sample_1.3 | ecosystem: Environmental > Terrestrial > Soil > Wetlands | place: USA... | reverse complement strand
TCGTTGTCATGAACGATGATGACCTGCCGCAGCTTCGGTTGAACCCGACCTACAAGAAGCTGCTGAGCCGCGAGGCCGCTGAAAAAGACGTGCGCAACTACGTCAAGGAGCGCTACAAGTCGGCCATCCAGCTCATCAAGAACATCGAGCAGCGCAAGCAGACGATCCTGAAAGTTTGCTACTGCATCATCAGCCGGCAGAAGGAGTTCCTCGACAAGGGTATCGATCAACTGAAGCCGATGATGATCAAGGAAGTCGCAGAAGAAATCGGCGTGCATCCTTCCACGGTGAGCCGCGCCGTCGCCAGCAAGTACGTGCACACCCCGCAGGGCGTCTTCGAACTGCGCTACTTCTTCAGCGAGAGCGTGAATGGACCGGAGGGCGGCGGTACCTCTCTGCTGATCCTCAAGCGCCGCGTTAAGAAGCTGATTGAGGAAGAAGATCCGACGCGTCCGCTAACCGACGAGCAGATCACGCGCATCCTGCAGTCGCAGGGGATCCAGGTCACCCGCCGCACGGTTGCGAAGTACCGCGAGGACATGAAGATTCCCAGCACGCACCAGCGCAGGATAAGAAACTAGTTTTCAAAAATGTTGTGCCCCACTTCTACCGTTCATGGTGGAAGTGGGGCTCTTCTTTTTTTAGACGGTATTTCGGCAGCTCGCAAAATTCAGCTGACGGGATTTTGGCACCTGCACGATAACGCCCCCGTCTGTCAAAGATGGGCCCCAACCAGCAATAGGAAACATATTGCTGGATTTAACTCTCCTTCCGGCTATTCACGATCTGCCGTCACCCAATTGGAACCTATGTTGCATTTGCTACGGCGCGGATTGAAGGTGTGCATGCCCTTGTGCGTGGTTATCTCGGGTTGAACCACGCCCGGCACAGTTTCAAGCCGACATAGAGCTGAGGTTGGGACATGTCGTGGATCTCGAAGACTCTTGCAATCATGGTGATTTTGACGGGCGCTTGCGCCGCACAAGACTCTCCAGTAACCGTCGTGGACAGAAAGGGTCACCACAGCTTGCAACTCACGGACATTAACAAGTTGTACCTCTCAGCCTTTTCTGCGGTGCAGCAAGAGTTTGGGATGCGAAACATCCCCATGCCCTCAATCACGCTCATTGTCGGGGAAGGGGAGGACCACGTCGAGTTCGATAAGAAGACAATTGTGCTTTCCAAATGGAATCGCGGCCGCTTTGTGGAGGGCGTCGTGGTGATTGCATTCGAGGAGATGCTCTCAGTCGAGAAGCGATTCCAGATCGCTAACCATGCCATGCAGATGGCAGACGCGACAATTGACGTAACGCAGTTTGCAAGGAAGTGATAGCCGAAAGGCACGACGAAATTTCCAAATTCCTACGGTGCCCTACCCTTCTCGCGCCAGCGAGGGGGTGGGGCTTTTTGGTTACAGTTCCGAATCGCAACACTGCGCAAGCTGCGAATTACGCTTCCTTACGTCAGTCACTAGCCCTGCGACCCGCCAAGTGGTATAACCCATAGCCCACCTCTTTTTTCGGGGCTGGCACCTGCGGCCCGGGGAGATGGACACCGCGCGACGTGCCGGTTGGTTCCGGATTGCCGCGCGGCTGCGGCAAGTCCAGCGGACGAAGTGCACTTTCGTCAGCGGGGCATGTGTTCCTGAGGCCTTGGCCTGAGGGCCGAGGCGGAACGGAGGGAGTCCAAGATGATCGTGGAATACACCGGTAGACAATTCGCCATCAGTGCGTCCTTGAAAAAGGACATCGAAGCGGGGCTGGAGAAGTTGACGAAGATCCTGGGGGATTTCAAAAGCAAGGTGATCCTGACGGCGGAGAAGCAGCGGCGTATCGCTGAGGTCTCCGTAAGCCGCCGCAACAAGCTGTTGGTGGGGGTAGGTGAAGGCACGGATATGATGGCCGCCGTGGATGAAGCGCTGGAGCACATTGAGAAGCAGGCGCTGAAGCACAACGGACGTCGGCGCGACACCAAGCGCGACAAGAAGCCGGAATGGAAGCAGGAGGCGCCGGAGATCGAGGCCCGCATGGCTGTGGGTGCGACAGCTTCAACCGCTGTGCCAGTGGTGGTGCACAAATTTCCGCACGTACAGCGCGTGACCGAAGCTCACCTGGTGAAGAGTGACGAGTGTGTCGCGCTGCGCCCGCTGACCATCGAAGAGGCCGTAAAGGAGTGTGAGTTCCGCGACCGCGGAATTCTTGTGTTCCGCGATAAAACGAATCAAGTCAAGGTGCTTCACCGCCGTAAGGACGGCAAACTGGAACTGATTGAAGCTCCATAACACAGTACCCGGTCTGGGTGGAGGGCGTCCTGCCGCGTGGACGCCCTTTTTCGTTGCCCCGCCGGCCTTCTATTCCGTGGCTCTACCATTCATGTGTCGAAGTCATGTACATTTAGCGCATGGCTCTACGGTCTGAGGCGAAACGCCGTTCACGGACGCATGCACCGTCGGCTGGCAGCACGTCAGAGGACCGCGCCCGCTCGCGGCTGGTCATCATCACCGGTCTCAGCGGTTCCGGCAAGGTCTCCGCACTTAAAGTCTTTGAGGACATGGGCTACTACTGCGTGGACAACCTGCCTGTGGAACTCATTCCGAGCTTTGGAGAGTTGATCGCCACCTCGTCGGAAACGCGGGATGGAGCGATGGTGGTCGATATTCGCGAAGGCAGCAATCTCGACCAGGTGCCGCGAATCATCGCCAAGCTGCGTAAGCGCCTTGAAGTGACCCTGATTTACCTGGAGGCCAGCGACAGCGTGCTGGTGCGCCGCTTCAGCGAGACTCGTCGCCCGCATCCGCTTGGGCGAACCAGTTCGTCAGTTTCGGCCTCGATCGGCAGCGAGCGCCGGCGATTGGAACCAATTCGCAACATCGCCGACATTGAGATCGACACGTCGAAGTTCAACGTTCACGAACTTCGCCAGCACCTGCAGGATTACTTCCAGAAGGACACTCCGCGCTCCAAGAAGCTGCTGGTGTCCACCGTGAGTTTCGGATTCAAGAACGGCGTACCGGAAGGCGCGGACCTGGTGTTCGATGTACGCTTTCTGCCGAACCCGCATTTCGTGCCCGAATTCCGACCGCTCACGGGCCGTCATCCCAAGGTCGCCAAGTACATTCGTTCATTCCCGCAAACGCAGGAGTTCATCAACCGCGTCTCCGACCTGCTGATCTACCTGTTGCCGCACTATGTGGACGAAGGGAAGAGCTATCTGACGATCGGTTTCGGCTGCACGGGTGGCCAGCATCGTTCCGTGCTGATTGCGGAAGAAGTGAAGAAGCGGCTGGCAAAGGCGGGTTACCGGGTTAAGGTCGAGCACCGCGACATGCCTCGCTAGAACCGGTCTGACCCTCTTAGAATTTCGCTGCCGTAGCACATTGGCGTTCGTTTCCTGCTATAGTGCTTCGCGCTCTGTCCAGGGTTGTGGGCCTGCATTTCCTGAACCAGGAGATAGTATGGCGGTCATTTTCGAAGCACACTGCCCGAGATGTGGGTCCAGCAACGTTCATCGCTCAGGTATGGTGTCACCAAGAACATTGCTGGCCCGTGCCGCCCTGATGCGTGCGTTCCGATGCCACGAGTGCATGAAGTTGTACTTTGGCCCATTCTGGATGAAAGCATTGCCGCCTGGACGGCGAAATCGCGAGCAGAAGGCGACGTAAGCTCCCCTAGGCAGCTCTATGAACCTTTTCGGCCACAACTGAGGTCGACCGTACTCTGTCATTCCGCTGCAAGCTTCAGTAGAATCAACTCTTGCGCCCAAGTCCCACAATTGTCGTTTCGGCCCACTGGCTCGGCCATCATAGAGGTGAGCGATGCGTCGCCTGATTCGCCTCCTCTGGTACGTGCGCCCATATTGGCTGCAATTGTTCGCGTCTGTGGTTCTGATGGCCACGGTAGGCGCGCTTGAAGCCTTCCGCTTGCTCCTGTTCCGCCCAATCTTTGACCGCGTCCTCAAGCCGGAATCGCCATCAGGCAACCTCGTGTTGTTCACATTGCCGGAAAGATTTGGCGGACAGACGATCTATCTGCAGCAGTTTGTTCCAAGCCACTTCCACAACGCATGGACCATCGTGGCCTTCGCGCTCGTGGGGTCCACGCTGCTGAAGGGCATTTGCGATTACGTAGGAACCTATCTGGTGAACTACGCTGGGTTTGGTCTCATTACGGACATGCGCAACGACCTATACAGCTCGTTGATGCGTCGCTCGGCAGCATTCTTCCAAAAGCACCCAACAGGTTTGTTGGTTTCGGCCGTCATTAATGACGTCGAGAAGATCCAAACTGCGATGACAATCGTTCTCGCAGATTTCCTGCAGCAGCTCTTCACTCTCATTTTCCTCGTCGGCGCCGTCATAGTTACGGGCAAGCAACTGGCATGGGTGTTGCTTGTCTTCGTTCCGGTGATACTCGCATCAGCGAGACGCGTGGGTCGTTCCGTACGGAAGACTACGCGCACGGGGTTAGACAAGCTGGCGGAAATCCAGAACATCCTCCACGAAACCATCACCGGCAACCGCATTGTGAAGGCTTTCGGCATGGAGCTGTTTGAAGTGCTGAGGTTCAAGGGCGCGGCTCGCAAGTTGTTCAAAGCGAACCTGCGGTCGGTAAAAGCACAAGCCGTTACGTCCCCGCTTATGGATGTACTCGGATCGATCGCAATCGCGCTCCTATTGCTGGTTGGGCGTGACCGCATTAACCACGGCCAGTCCACTGAAGGCATGTTTGTGGCCTTCATCTTTGTCACATTCCGTCTCTATGATCCGATTCGAAAATTCGCGGGCATTTACAACAGCTTCCAGCAATCGCTCGGCGCGTCGGATTCGGTGTTCAAGTTCATGGACTTCGTAGATGAAGTGCATGAGAAGCCGCTTGCCCGCAAGTTGCCTCCCTTTCGCGAAGGCGTCCGCTTCGAGAATGTGCAGTTTAGCTACCGCGACGAAGTGAACGCTCCGATGGTGCTGCGCGACATCAACCTGGAAGCCAGGGCCGGCGAGGTCGTAGCCATCGTTGGTTCCAGCGGCAGCGGCAAGAGCACGCTGGTGCACCTGATTCCGCGCTTCTTCGACGTGACCGGCGGGCGCGTGCTGATCGACGGCCACGATGTGCGCGATGTCTCATTGCACTCGTTGCGCGCGCAAGTCGGCATCGTGACTCAGGAAACGGTATTGTTCAACGACACCGTGCGCAACAACATTGCCTACGGTCAGCCGCATGTTAAGCAGGAGCAGGTTGAGGCTGCAGCGCGCATGGCGCTGGCGCATGATTTCATCACGCGCATGCCGCAGGGCTATGACACGGTGATCGGCGAGCGCGGATTCCGCCTTTCCGGCGGCGAACGTCAGCGGCTTTCAATTGCGCGCGCCATTCTCAAAAATGCGCCAATTTTGATCCTCGACGAAGCCACGTCGGCCCTGGACACCGAGAGTGAGCACTTGGTGCAGACCGCGCTTGAGAACCTGATGCAGAATCGCACGGTGTTCGTGATTGCGCACCGCCTCTCGACCGTGCGCCGCGCCGACCGAATCATCGTGCTCGATTCCGGCAAGGTCGTCGATTCAGGCACGCACGACGATCTTCTCTGCCGTTTGGGCCCATATCGCCGGCTGTACGACATGCAGTTTGTGCAACTTGATCCGCCGAGCCCCGTTCCGGTTGCGGGAGCGACAGGCGAAGGAGCCAACGAATAAATGCCACTCCGCTCCATGACTGGCTTTGCCCAGGTAAAAGGACAATGCGGCACGACCGCGTTCACCCTGTCGGTAAAGTCCGTCAATCACCGTTTCCTTGATCTTCACCTTCGACTTCCCGCAAATTCCGACGCTCTCGAACAGAAGCTGCGAAAACTTTTCAAAGAAAATCTGCACCGCGGACACATCGAGATGACACTTACGCTTGAGCAGTCCGCAGGCGCTGGCGTGAGCTTCAATCGTGAACTGGTGGGCGGATACGTCGAGGCGTTCCGCCGGGCGGCACAGGAGTTCGGTGTCGCCGGCGAGCCAGACCTCAACTCAATATTGCGCATCAATGGTGCAATCACGGCGAACGGCGAATTGCAGTCGTCTGAAGAGCTGGAGCAGGCGGTTTTGCAGACCGCCGAAAACGCGATCTCCCGGCTGAACTCCATGCGTGCTGACGAAGGCGCAGGCCTGAAGCGCGAATTACTCGCCCGCTTGCAGGAACTCGAAACCAATACCGCGGAAGTGGAACAGTATCGCGCGCTGGTGAGCAAGGCGTATGCGGAAAAGATTCAGCAGCGTCTCGAGGAGCTGCTGAGCACACAGGTCGAGATGGATCGCATTCTCCAGGAAGCGGCGATGATGGCCGAGCGCAGCGACATCCATGAGGAGATCGTGCGCATGCAGACGCACATCGCGCACTTCCGCGTGTTGCTGGACGAAAAGGGAGAGATCGGCAAGAAGCTCGACTTCTTATTGCAGGAAATGAACCGCGAGGCCAACACCATGCTCTCCAAGACCGGCGGAATTACCGGGGAAGGGTTGCGCATCACGGAGCTCGGATTGGCACTCAAGTCGGGAATCGAAAAAATTCGCGAGCAGGTACAAAACATAGAATGAGCCTGGTCTTCATAATTTCGGCACCCTCCGGCTCCGGCAAATCGACGTTGGTGAATGGGCTGCGCACGGCAGTGGAGGGCATCGATTTCTCTATCTCGTTTACCACGCGCGCCCCCCGCGGCAGCGAACAGGATGGTCGCGAATACCACTACATCACTCGCCAGGAGTTTGAAGCCCGTATTGAACGTGGCGAATTCCTTGAGTACGCCGATGTGTTCGGCAATTATTACGGGACCGCGCGCTGTTTCCTCGACAAGGCCCACGAGCGTGGAAACGACCTGCTGCTCGACATTGACGTGCAGGGCGCAACGCAGTTGCAGGCGAAGTTGCCCGAGGCAATCAGCATCTTCATCCTGCCGCCTTCGAAGAAGGAGTTGGAGGCGCGCTTGCGCCGTCGTAGCACCGCGGAAAAGATGACCAACGAAGAGATCATCCGCCGCAGGCTGGCGACTGCGTCACGAGAGATTGAAAAGTATCAGAATTACGACTACATTCTGGTGAACGATCAGCTCGAAAGATCCATTGACGCGCTGGTCGCTATTGTCGTCTCGGAGAGGGTACATGCGCAGGGGCGCGTGCCAACTCCCGAGGAGAACAAACGGATAGAGCTTGCGGAGCAGTACAGGCTGGAAAACGTTCGCGAAAGTATCCAGACGATTCTGGCGACGTTTGCGAACTCCACAGAAGCCAAACCGGCGAGGAGTTAGCCATGGAACTGAAGCATGGGTTTGACAGCAACTATCGCTACATTCTGGTTGCGGCGCGTCGCGCGCGCCAACTGCAGTCGGGAGCGCGTCCGCTAATCGAAACGGATACGAAGAAGGCCTGCCGCATAGCCGAGCAGGAAGTAAAAGCGGAGAAAGTAGCGTGGTTCATCCCCGAGCCGAAAGCGGCCCCGGTCCCGGACCCCGAGCCGAAGGACGACGAATAGTTGGTAGGGCACGGCTTCAGCTGTGCCAAATGGGACGACACCCGCAAGGGACTTTAGCCCTGAGGTAGCACCGACGCGAGCGGCCTGATTCGCTGTGTCCGGTGTGCTCATCCAATCTGTAGAGGATCAGCAAAATGAGAATCGCTCTCGGAGTGAGCGGAGGAATAGCGGCCTACAAGGCAGCGGAAGTACTGCGCCTTCTGCAGGACCGTGGCGTCGAGGTGCAGGTGGTTATGACCGCCGCGGCACAGGAATTCGTGCGCCCGCTAACGTTTGCCGCTCTTTCCGGACGGAAGGTGATCACCAGTATGTTCGGTGAGCGCGAAAACGAAGCAAATCTCGACTCCGCGGTTGAGCACATCAGCGTGGCACAGAGCGCAGATGCGTTGCTGGTCGCGCCGGCTACTGCTGACGTGCTGGCGAAATTCGCGCAGGGAATCGCCAATGACTTCCTGAGCACGCTGTATCTGGCGATGAAGGCTCCCGTGATTATCGCCCCGGCGATGAACGTGAATATGTGGGAGCACGAAGCGACGCAAGCGAATTTGGCCACGCTACGCGCCCGTGGAGTCACTGTAGTTGAGCCCGGTCGTGGCTATCTGGCGTGCGGCATGGTTGGCGCAGGTCGTCTGGCAGAACCGGAAGAAATTGTTTCGGCTACGCTGGAGAGGCTCGGGGTGAGCCAGGAACTTCGCGGACAGACCGTGCTTATTACCGCCGGACCGACGCAGGAACCGATCGATCCGGTGCGCTACATTGGCAACCGCTCCAGCGGAAAGATGGGATATGCGATCGCGGAAGCCGCTATTCGCCGCGGGGCGCATGTCATATTGATCAGCGGACCGACATCGCTCACGCCTCCACACGCAGCGGACTTCTACCCGGTGCACACCGCTGCACAGATGCGCGACGCCGTCATGCTGCACGCGCCGGATGCGAATGTGGTCATCATGACCGCAGCCGTTGCCGACTACCGCACAAAAGCTGTCGCGGAGAGCAAAATTAAGCGTGAGGGCGCGCTGAAACTGGAGCTTGAGCCGACCATGGACATACTTGCCGAGTTGGGCTCGCGCCGCCTGCCCGGACAGATTCTGATTGGCTTTGCCGCGGAAACCGACCGCGTGCGCGAGAATGCCAAGAAGAAATTTGTTGCCAAGAAGGTTGACGCCATCGTCGTGAACAACGTGTCGCGCACTGGCATCGGCTTCGGCTCCGATCGTAATGCGGGCGCAATCCTCACTGCGAATGATGTGATTGAAATTCCTGAGATGACGAAATTTGAAATGGCTGGCCGCATTCTCGACTATGTAGTTGCGCTTAACCGTCGCGCCTCGAAATCGGAGGCCACGAAAGCTTAAATGTCCCGTACTTTTGACGCCGCAACCCGGCAGGCAGTGGCCGAACGTGTGCGCTTCTATCGTGAACTCGGCATCTACGATCTTTATCGCCGTCCTGTAGATGAGAGCGCAGAAGAAGTGGAAGCGCCGATCCGGGCAGCAGAGTTCGCCGCCGCTGCGGATTCGGGTGGCCCCGGAATCGCAGCGTTGGTCGAAGCAGTTCCGCAGCCCTCACTCGTAACACCGATCACCGACCGTGCAGGCGCGCTGCGCGTCATCCGCGAAGACCTGGGAGACTGTACGCGGTGTCCATTGCATCAGCAGGGACGCAAGCAGATCGTCTTTGGCGTAGGGAACCCGCAAGCCGAGCTGATGTTCGTGGGCGAGGGTCCGGGTGCAGACGAGGACGAGCAGGGCGAACCCTTTGTCGGCCGTGCCGGACAACTGCTCACCAACATGATCACCAACGGCATGGGCCTGCGCCGCGAAGACGTTTATATCGCGAACGTGGTGAAGTGCCGTCCGCCGCAGAATCGCACGCCATTGCCGGAAGAGTGCGCGATCTGCTCGCCGTTCCTGATGCGACAAATCGCGGTCGTGCGCCCGAAGGCGATCGTGGCGCTCGGAGCCGTAGCGGCGAAGACCTTGCTAGGCGTGAATGACACGATGGCGAACCTGCGCGGACGCATGTACGAATTCAGCCCCATCGTTCCGCGCACCGCGCCAGAATACGACCCGGGTTACAGCGCGCAATTGGCCGTCACTTATCACCCTGCATATTTACTGCGTGATCCGCGCCAGAAGAAGGAGACGTGGAAGGACCTGCAGATGGTCATGCGTTTCCTCGGATTGCCGATACCCACCAAGTCCGCTGACGGGCAGTAGCACATGGGCGCGCCCACGCTGTTCTCGCCAGAGGCGGGCGCAAATGCGCACGCGACCGCGTACTGCGACGTGGCGCTTCCCGTTCCGCTCGAAGCCACTTTCACATACGAAATCGGCGACCACGTGCCAGTTGTCGGCGGGCGCGTAATCGTTCCGTTTCGCACGACGAAGCTCTCCGGCATCGTCACGCGCCTGCATGATGAGAAACCGGAGTTCAAAGTGAAGCGCGTGGCGCAGGTGCTCGACAGCGAGCCTGTGCTGGATGAAAAGCTGCTCGCGCTGGGACAATGGATCTCGAATTACTATCTCGCTCCAATTGGCGAAGCGTTGCGCATGATGCTGCCGTTGCAGGCAGAATTCCGGCAGCAGTTCGGATGGCGAATCACGGCCCAGGGTGCGGATGAGTTGCTCGCGGGCGTTCCATCACGCGCAGGGCGCAGCGCTCGTAGCAGCGCGGAAGAGCACGACGCCGCATTGGCCGTGCTCGATCATCTAGCGGACGGAGATGTCGTGCGGGAGGAATCTCTGCGGGCTGCAACCGGTGCCACTCGCGAGGTGCTGCGTTCGCTGGCCGCAAAGAAATGGATTGCGCGCGAAGACCTTTCTGGAACTCGCGACGCACGACGCATCGTGAAGTTCGCGCAATTGGTCGATGGGGCAGAGCACGGCAAGCTCAATCCGCAGCAGCAGCTTGTCATCGACTCGCTGAAGGAAGGACGCGTCGAGGTTTCGCATCTCCGCGCAACGGTCTCCGCCAGTTCACTCGCAACGCTCGTGAAGCGGGGAGTGGTGCAGATGGTTGAAGAAGCGCTAGCTCAGGCTGCACCCACGATGAAGCCGCGCACCACGCTTGAGTTCATCTTCACCGCCGCGCAGAAGGAGGCGCTGCGCACCATTCAGCACTCGGTGAACTCGCGAAAATTCGGAGTGCATCTGCTGCATGGCGTCACCGGTTCGGGCAAGACGGCGGTCTATCTCGCGGCAATGCAGGCAGTGCTCAAAGCGGGACGCGGGGCGATTTTGCTGGTTCCCGAAATTGGACTGACGCCGGGGGTTGCCGCCGACCTGCACGGCGTTTTCGGTGAGGAGATCGCTATTCTGCACTCGTCTCTGACAGATCGTGAAAGAGCCGAGCAGTGGCATCGTCTGCGTCGCGGAGAGGCACACATTGCGGTCGGCACACGTTCTGCGGTGTTTGCCCCGGTTCGCGATCTCGCGCTCATCATCGTCGACGAGGAACACGATCACAGCTACAAGCAGGAGGAGACTCCGCGCTATCACGCGCGCGACGTCGCCGCCGTGCGCGCGCGCGATCTCGGCGCGACGGTCGTGCTCGGCTCGGCTACGCCTTCACTGGAGAGCTGGAACAATACGCAGAAAGGCAAGTTCAACCTGATCGAACTACCGGAACGCGTGCAGGCGCGTTCATTGCCAGAAGTAGAGTTAGTCGATATGCGAGCCGAGTTTCAGGCCACGGGCAAGGAGCACGTGCTCTCGCGCAAGCTGATCGAGGAAGTTCAGGCACGACTTGAGCGCGGGGAGCAGGCAATGATCCTGCTCAACCGGCGCGGATATTCTGCGTTCGTAATGTGCCGCGCCTGCGGAGACACGTTGCAGTGTCGCGATTGCGCGGTGGCGCTCACCCACCATAAGCGCGAACATCGGCTGGTGTGCCATTACTGCGGATACAAGCAGCCGATTCCGAAGCATTGTCCCAAGTGCGGCAGCGACTACGTGCAGTTCCTCGGCACAGGATCGGAGAAGCTCGAGGACATCATGCACGCGGCATTTCCAACGGCGCGCATCGGACGCATGGATCGCGATACGGTTCGCGGGCACGCTGACTTCGAAGAGATGCTTTCGACGTTTGCAGCCGGGGAGATCGATTTGCTCGTTGGGACGCAGATGATCGCCAAGGGGCACGACGTGCATGGCGTCACGCTCGTCGGCGTCGTGAATGCCGATACCGCCCTTACACAGCCTGATTTCCGATCCGCTGAACGCGTCTTCCAACTGCTCACGCAGGTGGCTGGTCGTGCCGGCCGCGGCGAGACGCCGGGAAGAGTGGTTGTGCAAACGCTGTTTCCGGAGCATTATGCGGTACAATTTGCCGCCACCCACGACTTCCGCGGATTTGCCGACAAGGAACTCCGTTTTCGGAGCTGGATGCATTACCCACCGTTTACATCCCTGGCTAACGTGCTGATCCGCAGCGATAAACAGGAGGAAGCGATGCACTGGTCGGGGGTGATCGGACGCTGGTTTGAGCGCACTCGCCACGAAGGTGTCCGAGTCATGGGACCGGCTGTGGCACCATTATTACGGCTGAAGAAAGACTTCCGCTACCACTTCGTGTTAAAGGCAGAAAGCCGCGAGCGTTTGAACGCGCTGCTTCGGGCTATGGTGGCAAATGCGGTGGAGCAGAAGGTGCCTCGCACATCGATCGTCATAGATGTTGATGCACTTTCGCTACAGTAGACATCAAAGGAAAATAGCCCAAGCGATGTTGCTGCTGAGACAATAAGTGGAAGGCAGAGGCAATGGCAGTAAGAGCGAAGAAAACATCAGCGAAAAAGAGCTCAGCAGCGCGCCAGGTTAAACGCACCCCTCGCGCCGAGAAAACTGCTGTGCCGGCACACGCGCCATCAGCGCACCCCGATTTCATGCTCAAAATGGAGATGGTGATTCCCGCCACTGCCGAGGCAATTAATCCGCTGGTCGACGCTGTCATGTCGGTGGTCAGGCGAATGGGACACACCAGCGAGCTTGAGATTGAGACCGCGCTCCGCGAGGCTCTGGCCAACGCCGTCAAACATGGCTGCTCGGGAGATGCGAGCAAGTTCGTTGAGTGCCAGGTCGTGTTCGAAAAAGAGAGCAGCGTGTTCATCGCTGTTCGTGATCCCGGCCCGGGATTCGATCCGGCCACCATCCCCGACCCGACGAACGGCGAACACGTGTACGAAGACCATGGTCGCGGCATTTTCCTTATCAACCAACTCATGGACGAAGTGCGCTTCCATCGAAATGGGAGCGAGATCCATATGAGGAAGTTCTAGAGCCAGTTCTCGGATCTCTGTTCTCAATTCTCGGTGGCTGGCGGCGAGTAGTATGCCCCGGTTCGCGGTCAATCAAGCCCTCGCGTCCCTGTCCCCGGATCAGTGTGTCAGGAATGTGCCCGTCTGGATTTCCTTCCCGCGGCAGACCCTCCCCCCTATATCGATACCGAAATATGCCAAAACAAAGGAGTTAGGTCATTGAATATTGAATAGCGAATATTGAATATTGCGGACCGGCGTGGAGCGTGTCGATTCGGTTCGCGCGACTGCCAATCCCAGTATGACAGGTCAGGAAAGGACTCTACTCGTGTGCGCGTGCGCCGAATTTCGTGTGTTTTGAACGGGATAAAAGCAGCAATGCAGGAATTCAGTCTTGACCGCATCGATCGCGGCAGATTCATGGATGAGAAGTAGAGATGCAAACGGCACCCCATCCCCTTCCGAGGAGAAGCGGGGTGCCGAAGTTTTCTATTCCAATTAGCTGACGCGTGCGATGCGTTTCAGGCTTTGCCATCCCGCAAAAAGTCCGGTTCCGAGGAGGAGAAGACTTCCTGGTTCAGGAACTGATGTGGTGGAACGTTTATGGTGCTTCCAGTCGTCGTGTCTGAAACTGTCCCAAGCACGCGTGTCGCGTTTGAAGTCGTCCCAGTGACGTGTGTCTTCGCTCTTGTATTCCCGACGTTCCCCAGCCATTGCCACGAGCCCGAGACCAGATACGATCAGAGTTACCAATACCACCCGGCGGACCATTTCATCCTCCTCGTCGCGAGTTGAGGATGAGTTGCGCGACTGAGCTGAAGCGTTGCTGAGCACAGCATGAATTCGGAATGAATTCTGCCCAGAGTAACGCCAATGTGCGTCACGGGACCGGACACCCGACCCAACCAAGGCAAACATGTGTACCAAGACCATGGTCGTGGCATTTTCCTTATCCACCAACTCATGGAGGAAAGTGCACTTCCATCGTTTACAGGCTGATGAGGTGCCTTCCGATGCAAAATCTCCGGAACTATACTTAAGCGGCTCTCGTATTCGAGACCAGGTAGTTGTGCGGTTTTGTGTGTGAGGAGAAATCCATGCGCAAACGATACGGGTGTTTTTCGTTTGGCCTCATATTGCTCTTGGCGCTGGGCGTGCCTTTAATTGCTCAAAATTCGGCGAAGGACAGCGCCAATTCCAATTCCATCGTAATCACGTTTAGAGATGGCCACCAACAGACCTTTTCGCTGGCCGAAATCGCAAAAATCGAGTTCAAGCCGCAAGCGGGTTCCGTTGCGAAAATGCCGGGTTCCTCGGCAGAGCTGCCCAGACGGGAGGCTTTCATCGGCCGGTGGCAGGTCGGCGACGGCCACGGACACTTCTACCACTTCACATTTCAAGAGAATGGCGAAGCCACAAACGACGTCCCACAGAGTGGGCATGGCAAATGGACCTATGTGAAAGGTGAATTGCGCGTGGAGTGGGACAACGGCTGGCACGACGTTATTCGCAAGGTGGGCACGAAATATAAGAAGTATGCCTACGCTCCGGGAGTGCCGTTCATCAATGTTCCGGACCACGTGGCCGACGCGGAGAAGACCGAGCCAATTTAGCCTCCAAGGTTTGGAGTCGCAATTGGCTGACAGGATTGCGCCTGATACCGGAAGGAACGCAAAGAAGCTTGCAGGCGCGCTGCTGGCTTGTCAACGAGGGCAACTTACGCAATAATAATGGTTTGCCACGTGTGTTTGCCGGGGTCTGTCTCCCGGACCTACCAGTGGTTGCCAGTTTAGCGGAAGATGCTTGGCGCTCCCTGCCGGATGCGCGGCTCATTTTTCATCTAAACTGAACGAATACCCGCACCGGCTCCTCAAGGGCTTGCATTTCGCAGCCATTTCAGGTGTCTCCTGGCTTGCGCCGCGCGCTGATGAAGCGCTCCGGTTGGCGCGCCACGGGTGGTGCGATGCTGCGGTTTCCCGCAGCGGAATGCACGTGGCCAGAGGCCACGTGTGAATGAACGAAGGATTTGAAGGAAAGGAATCGAGTTCCGTGTTAATGATTCGCCTGTCGCGCCGCGGCGCGCCGAAAAAGCCTGTATACCGCATTGTTGTTATTGAGAAGGACCGCGCCCGTGATGGTCGTTCGGTCGAAGTTGTGGGCCTGTATGATCCGCGTACCAACCCGCAAACCGTCGACTTCAAGCGTGATCGAGTCGAGTATTGGGTGGGCAAGGGCGCGAAGATGTCGCCGACCGTGAGCCGCCTGTTTGCGAAGGCCCCGGCGCCGACCGCTGTCGCGTAACCTCAGGGGCTAAAGCCCCGGTTGATTCGCGGCTGTTTCGGCACGGCTGAAGCCGTGCCCTTTCAAAGACGGCGGCGGTGGCACGGCTAAGGCTGTGCCCCTTCAAAGACCATGCGGGCGGCACGACTGAAATCGTGCACTTCCCAAAGCAGGTCCTTCGCCGCTACGCGACTCAGGATGACGCAGTTGGTATGAGAATACAGTTCAGGAGCGACGATGCCTGCTGATCTGCCGGGCTTGGCCAAACTGATGGCTGAAGCCCTCGTGGAACATCCGGAAGCTGTTTCGGTGGACGCCTTCGGCGACGACCAGAACGTCGAGCTTGAGCTCCGTGTGGCCGACGACGATTTGGGGCGCGTGATTGGGCGCAATGGACGCACGGCGCGCTGTCTGCGCAACGTTCTTTCGGCAGCGGCCGAAAAGGACGGCCAACGTTGCTCACTCGACATCCTCGAAGAAGACGAGGACGGCGAGGAAGAATAACCGTGGCATCCGAGGAAGGCGCGTACATCACGCTGGCGCGGGTAGCAAAAACGCAGGGAAGGCATGGCGAAGTTGCCGCCGACCTATTCACGGATTTTCCCGAGCGGTTTGCCGAGCGTCGCAAGCTGGTTGCGTGGCAGGAGCGTGGCGGGATTCGCGAATTGGAACTGCAAGAGTACTGGCCTCATAAGGGCCGAGTGGTTCTAAAGTTTGCGGGCATCGATTCGATCGATGAAGCCGAAGCGCTGATCGGCGCGGAGATTCGTATTCCGGCCAGCGAGCGAACGCAGCTTGAAGAGGGCGCGGTTTACATCAGCGACCTGACGGGCTGCAGGGTATTTGCCAAGAGCGGCGAGCGAGACGCGGGCGAGATCGGCGAGGTTGTAGACGTGGATTTCAGCGCGGGAGAGGCTCCGCTGCTGGTAGTGCGACAGGGCAAGAAGGAACACCTGGTGCCGTTCGTCGAGAGATTTGTGGTAAAGCTCGATCTGGCGTCCAAGCGGATGGAGATGCAGTTGCCGGAAGGATTACTGGAGTTGGACGAGCCGGGGAAGTAAAAGACCCACATCTGCCAACAGAGGGCAGATATGGGGCACGGCGGATGAAGTGTTTTGAGGCACACGGAATTGAAGTTCGAGATCATCACGATTTTTCCGGACTTTTTCCAGGGGCCACTGAATTACGGCATTGTGCGCAGGGCGCGCGAGGCCGCGATCATTGAAATTGGAATCCACGACCTGCGAGCGTTTACGCATGATCGTCACCGCACGGTGGATGATCGTCCGTTTGGCGGCGGAGAGGGCATGGTGTTAAAGCCGGAGCCGATCTTCGACTGCCTGGAGGGCATGAACGTTGCTCCGATTGAAGAGCGAGTTGCAGGCAATGCTCGCGAATCGGTGATCGTTTTGTCGGCGCAGGGTCGCAAGTTCGACCAGGCAATGGCGCGTGAACTAGCGCAGCTTGACCGTGTGTTGCTGCTTTGCGGACGCTACGAAGGCGTGGATGAGAGAGTCACAGAGAACCTCTGCGACCGGGAAGTTTCGGTGGGAGACTTTGTGATGAGTGGGGGCGAACTGGGAGCCGCGCTGATTATTGATTGCGTGACTCGGTTGCTGCCCGGCGCGCTCGGCAATGAAGCTTCGTCGATGACGGAAAGCTTCAGCGCGATGGCCGCTGCTCCGCGCTATGACGAGCGCGGACGCCTGGAGCCGGATTCAACATGCTCGACAGGCGGATTGCTCGACTATCCTCACTACACGCGCCCCGCGGAGTTTCGCGGATGGCCGGTTCCCGAGGTGCTGTTGAACGGGAACCACGACGAGATTCGGCGCTGGCGGCGACGCCGCGCGCTGGAAAAGACGCTGAGAAATCGCCCGGACCTCCTGCGGGAGGCGGCGCTCAGCAAAGAAGACGAGGAACTGATCCGCGAGATCCGTTCCAGGCAAGTTTTGAAGCAAAAGATTTAAAGCAGGTCTGCCGGCGAGGCCGGGCAGTCCGCAAGGAAAAGGAAAACGTTATGTCCACATCGCCGATTATCGCCAAGCTGCTTGCCAAGGCGCAGCGCACTGACCTCCCGAACTTTCAGCCCGGCGACACAGTTCGCGTGCAGGTAAAGATCAAGGAAGGCGACAAAGAGCGCCTGCAGGCGTTTGAAGGTGTCGTAATCAAGAAGGCCAATGGTGCACAACCGAGCTTCACCGTTCGGAAGATGAGCTTCGGCCAGGGCGTTGAGCGCATCTTCCCGATGCAGTCGCGCGTGGTCGACAAGCTCGAAATCGTGCGCTCGGGCAAGGTTCGCCGCGCGAAGCTGTATTACCTGCGCGCGCTGCGCGGTAAGGCTGCCCGCCTGAAGGAAGTCGATACGCGCACGAAGTGAGGGAAGAATTTCGGTGGCCCATGCAAGCCTCCTTTGCTTACATGGGGTCGAGATGAATGCTGTAACTCTCATGCGGTCCTGCCGCATGAGAGTTCGCCTATTCGCAAACTGCTCCGGTATATGCCGGGGCATTTTCATTGCTGCGAAATTCGCATCTCATCACAGAGCGCACGAGTGGAGGTACTCTGTGGCAGAAGATCCCAAGAAGCACAATGCCGAGAATCCCGGCAGCAGGCGCGATCCGGAAGAACGTCCGACACAAAGTGAGCACGAGCGTCGCGAGAAGGCGCACGACAAAACGCTTGCGGATTCGTTCCCGACCAGCGACCCGCCATCAACAATTCCGGATCCGGAAGAGGATGCGGCGTAAGAGCAAGGTTTCAAAGTTTCAGGGTTCAAAGCAACAGCCCCGCGCTTGTCGCAACTGCGATAAGGGTGGGGCACCCTCTTGTTCTTTTTGCACCTAGTCGTGGCGCAAACCTTGCAATCCGAAAGCAGCGATGCGACCCTAGCGAAAGTGGCAGGTCGCAAACCCAATTCAGCGGTTAGTGAAAAGACGCTTTCGAAGGCGGCAGCGAAGCTGCGTCTGCTGAAGCGGCTGAAGTGCACGACGAAGCACGAGAATGCGCTGCTCGCGGCCGGTGCGCGGCACATTGCTGGCGTGGATGAGGTTGGGCGCGGTTGTCTGTTCGGTCCCGTCGTTGCTGCTGCCTGCGTGCTCGATCCGGCGTACCGCATTCGCGGTCTGCGTGATTCGAAGCTGCTGAAGCGGGAAGAGCGCGAAGCGCTTTACGTGCGCATTCGCGAGCACGCTGTCTGCTATTCGGTGGCGGCCGTCGCGGTTGCGACAATCGATGCGATCAACATCAGGCAGGCCTCGTTATTGGCGATGAAGCAGGCGGTTGCGGGACTGCCGCTGCGTCCATGTCATCTGCTCGTGGATGCAGAGCGAGTGGATTGCGACGTCCCACAGACGGCGCTCATTCACGGGGACGCGATTTCAGCGTCGATCGCTGCGGCCAGCATCCTGGCTAAGGTGGAGCGCGACGCGATTCTCTGCCAGTGGCACAAGATGTATCCGCTATACGATCTCGCGTCGAACAAGGGTTACAGCACGCCGAAGCATAAGGAGGCTCTCCGCCTCCATGGGCCAACACCGCAACACCGTCAGAGCTTCGCTCCGGTGTGGATGGCTTCAACACAGCAAACGCTTGCCTTCGAAGAAGTGGAGGCGGCGGACGAAGAAGCAATGCTGGAGTTGGAAGCGGAAGCGGTCGCGAGCGAGTAGGTTCTCGTCACTTGAAGGCCTGAACTCATTTTCGAATCCACTGTAGGCGATTTTGCCACCTCTCAGGCAAGCTATCGAGCAGCGAGGACT
>Ga0335070_10003303_pt1 | contig 18806 bp, 17 predicted proteins | sample Lox_Sample_13_FD_206722 | JGI IMG/M metagenome (GOLD analysis project Ga0335070, IMG submission 206722) | Soil microbial communities from Loxahatchee National Wildlife Refuge, Florida, United States - Lox_Sample_1.3 | ecosystem: Environmental > Terrestrial > Soil > Wetlands | place: USA... | reverse complement strand
GCGCGCGGAACTCGTCGAAGAGCAGCTTCTCCTCCTTGCGGATGAGGGAGCACAGGATGCCGATCTTCATTCGCCCCAGTCCTCCTCTTCCTCCGGCGCAGGCTGCAGCTCCGCGGGATCCACGCTGATCACCTCGAGGTCCAGGCCGCAGTCCGGGCACTGAATGATCTCGCCAACCTCGGTGGACGGGGCCAGGGTGATCTCCGCCTCGCATTCGGTACAGGTTGCCATGATCCCCACCTCCGGCACGGGTTTGCAGGGCGGAGGCAGGATATCACGCACTCCCGACCCCATCAAGGGAAACGCGGCCGCTCGGCCGGGAGGATCCGTTGGTACAGGCGACCTTGTTCGCCCGGGGCTGGAGGACTACCAGACGGTCGGCGGCTGCCAGCAGGGCTGGGACCGCTCCCCCCAGAACCAGTAGGTTCCCTGCTCGGCGACGTGCTTCGATGCTGGTAGAGCGTCTCCCCGATCCCCACCCTGCATTCGGCGCCGGCCACCGTGACGAGGGTCCGGGTGACGCCGCGCCCCGTCCGCCCGGCCGATCGGTGCGCTCGCCGGAAGGGGATGTTCACGGTGACCGTGTCGATCCTGGCGATTCTCATCGGCCTGATCTCCTTCGCACGGCTGGCTGCCCGCCGGCGGCTCCCCCTACACGCGCAGCCTCAGGATGTGGGAAGGGGACCCGGTTCGCCCGCCTCCGGGTTTCCTCCCGCTGGACGCGGGAATCGCTACTGGTAACTTAAGCCCGGAGAATTCACGGGCCCTTATGTGAATTCTCCGGGCTAGCGGTAGCGGATCCGGGGGTCGAGATACGCGTACGCGACGTCCACAGCGAGGTTCACCAGCACGAACATCAGGGAGATGAAGAACACGGCCGCGGCCACCACGGGGTAGTCGCGGCGCATGATGCCGTCGACCGTGAGCTGCCCGACCCCCGGCCACGAGAAGACGATCTCCACGATGACCGTGCCGGCCAGCAGGCTCCCGAACTGGAGCCCGAGCACCGTGACCACCGGGATCAGCATGTTCTTGATGATGTGCCTGGTCACGACGCCGGCCTGGCCGATGCCCTTGGCGCGCGCGGTCCGCACGTAGTCCTCTTGCAGATTGTCCAACATCCCGGTCCTGACCAGCCGGGCGGTGAGGGCCATGAGGGGGAGCGCGACGGCGATCACCGGGAGCACCAGCTGCTGCCAGGTGCCGCGGCCGAAGGTGGGCAGGAGCCGGAGCCCCTGCGAGAAGATCAGGATCAGCATGATCCCCACCCAGAAGTTGGGCATGCACTGCGCCGTGAGGGTGAAGACGCTGACCAGGTTGTCCCGCAGGCTGTTGGCCCGGAGCGCGGCGTAGATGCCGAGGGGGAAGGCGACCAGCACGCTCACGATCATGGCGGCCACGGCCAGCTCGATGGTGGCCGGGAGCTTGGTGAGGAAGAGCCGCGTGCTCGGCTGTGCCATGTACACGGACTGGCCGAAGTCGCCCCGGGCGGCATCGCGGAGAAAGATCGCGTACTGCACGGTGAGCGGCCGGTCCAGTCCCATGGCATGGCGCAGCCTGGCCAGGGTCTCGGCATCGGCGCTCACGCCCAGGCTGAGGGCGGCGGGGTCGCCGGGGAGCACGCGCACCAGAAAGAAGGTGAGGGTCACCACCCCCCACACCACCACCGCCGACGCGAGGAGGCGACGCACGATGTACTGGGTCACGACTTCCGCTCCGCGGCCGCGGGCCTAGCCCGGTTCATTCACGAAAAGGCCGTGAACGATCCGGGCTTAGATGCCAGACGCTATTCCCGCAGCGGGACGCCGCATGATTGAAGGTGCACCGGGTACCCATCGCGCGTCCCGCGGGTTGCATGCGGTAGCGAGGGGCCCCAGGGACGCTTGGCCCGTCCTGCTCCCCCGGGGCCCGGCGGCTACTTCACCCCCACCGGGTACAGGCGAATGATCTGGTCCGGGTACGACACGAAGCCGGTCACCCGGTCGCGGACGCCGTAGATCTCGACGTCGTCCAGGAGATACACGACCGGGCCTTCGTCGTAGAGGAGCTTGCAGATGCTGCCGAAGGTCTGAAGCCGCTTGGCGGGGTCGACCTCCGCCTGCTGCTCCAGCAGGAGCTTGTCCAGCTGCGGGCTCGACCAGGTCAGTCGCTTGTTGTTCGAGTGCCAGAGCCGGCGGAGCGGATCGTCGCCATCCCCCGCCGGGCTGGAGGCGCCCACGATCTCCATATCCCACTTGAGCGCCAGCAGCTCCTCGACCCAGAGGGCCTGATCCTGCGGCGTCACCTTGACCGTGATGCCCACCTCGCCCAGCTGGGCGGCGATGGTCTCGGCAATCTCCTTCTGCTTGGGATAGAGCTCGGCGCCGAACTTCAGGTCGACGGTAAACCCGTCCTTGTAGCCGGCCTCTGCCAGCAGGGCTTTCGCCTTGGCCGGGTCGTAGGCATAGGGCGTCTGCTTCACGTAGCCGACCACACTCTTCCCGACGCAGCCATCGACGATCTCGGCGTTGCCTTGCATGATGGATTCCACGATGGTCTTGGTGTCGATGGCGTGCTTGATGGCCTGCCGGACCTTGTTGTTGTTGAAGGGGGGCCGGCCGCCCGACATCCAGAGCTGGCGGATGAAGCTGGTGGGCTGCTTGATGATGGTGACCCCCGGGGCGGTCTTGGCCCGGTCCAGCTGCTCGGGCAGGATCTGGTCGATCAGGTCCACCTGGCCGGCGAGCAACGCGCTGAAGCGGGTTGTCTGCTCCTTGATGGAGCGGAAGACGATCCGGTGGAGCTTCGGCGGCCCCTGCCAGTAGTCGGGGTTCGCCTCCACCGTCAGGTGGTCGTCGACGATCCACTCCACGAACTTGAACGGCCCGGTGCCCACGGGCTTCTCGGTCAGGGGCCGGCTCGGCTTCGCCGGGACCATCATGGTGACGGCGAGGGCGGAGAGGAGGTTGCCGACCGGCACCTTGGTCTTGATGACGGCCGTGTAGTCATCGGGCGTCTCGGTGCGATCGTAGCTCTGCCAGTACCCGATCTGGCGGGCCTTGGTGGCCGGGTCCACGATGCGGTCCAGGCTGAACTTGACCGAGGCGGAGGTGAAGGGCTGCCCGTCGTGGAACTTGACGCCGCGTCGGAGGGTGAAGCGCCAGGTCAGCGGATCGAGCACCTCCCACTTGGTGGCGAGCATGGGCTGCACTTTTCCGTCCGGCCCGATGGTGACCAGGGAATCGAACATGGTCATCGAGATCGACCAGTTGCCCACGCTCAGCGAGAGGGGCGGGTCCAGGGTCTCGATGATCCGCGCCTGGGCGACGGTCAGCGTGCCGCTGGGGGCCGGCGCGCCGGCGAGGGCGGTCGAGCCCAGGCCGAGGACGGCCAGCACGACCAGGAAGCGGAGCCAAGCGATGGTTGCACCCGACTTCATCTGCCACCTCCTTGTGTGCGTGCCCCAAGCGACCGCCCTCGGCTGGCAAGGGCGGGGGCGATCATCAGACTCCCGGATCGATCGTCGCTTCCTTGGTCAGTGTGTTCCCTCATTAGGTTCTTGAGTCGGCGCATGCTTGAATGCGCCGACTAAAGAACCTGCTCCCTGATGGCCGCCAGTCCGGCCTCGAGGCTCGCGTCGTCTGCGGCAAAGGAGACCCGGATGTGGGCTTCCCCCGCCGCGCCGTAGTAGGAGCCCGGAAAGACCAGCACGTGCTTGTCCTCGAGCAGTTCGCGCGCGAATTCGTCCGAGGTGATCCCCAGCCCGGCGATCTTGGGGAACACGTAGAACGTCCCGCGGGGCGGCGGGCACACGATGCCGGGCAAGCCGTTCAGCTGCTTCACGATCCAGTCCCGCCGCCGGGCGTAGATTTTCGCCATCTGCTCCACGCAGTCCTGGGGTCCGAGCAGGGCGGCGATCCCGGCGCGCTGGACGAACGAGGAGGCCATGCGGCAGGACTTCTCGTGGATGTCCCGCATGGCGCGGAGGATGGGCCGGGGGGCGACGGCGTAGCCCAGCCGCCACCCGGTCATGGCGTAGGTCTTCGACAGGCTGTTCACCAGGACCGTCCGCTGCCGGGTCTCGGGCGACAGGGCGGCGATGCTCACATGGGCGCTGGGCGGGAAGGTGATCGCCTCGTACACCTCGTCGGTGACGATGATCAGGCCGTGCCGCTCGGTCACCTGGGCCAGCATCTCCAGCGACCCCCGGGGGAGGACGCTCCCGGTGGGGTTGTGGGGGGAGTTGAGGAGGAGCATCCGGCAGCGCGGGCTGATCAGCTCTTCGAGGCTCTCCCGGGTGGGCTGGAGCTGTCCGTCCGCCCCGAGGCACGGGATCAGGACTGGCTTCCCGCCCGGGAAGGTTACGAAGCCCTCGTAGTGGGGGTAGGCGGGGGCCAGCACCAGCACCTCGTCGCCCGGGTTCAGCAGCGCCGTCATCGCCAGGAACAGGCCTTCGATGGTTCCGTTGGTGACCAGGATCTCGCCGCGGGGATCCGCCGTCAGGTGATTGTCCCGCTGGAGCTTGGCGGCGACGGCCTCACGGAGCTCGAACAGCCCCGCCACATCGCCGTAGTGCGTCTCGCCGGCGCGCATGGCGGCGGCAGCCGCCTCCACCACGTGGGGGGGCGTGGGGAACTCCGGCTCGCCTCGTCCCAGATCCCAGACCTTGACCCCGGCCCGCCGCAACTCCGCCGCCCGGCGGAGCGGCGACGGGGCCGTCGCCTGGGCCAGACGCCGGGCGGCCGCGCTGATGTGTCCGTCAGTGAGCATGTCGGCCCCCTTAGCCCGGATCATTCACGAAGAAACTGTGAATAATCCGGGCTTACATGGCGCACGTGATTCCCGTGGGGCGTCGACGCACGGGACGAGGCGCACCGGCTCCCCATCCCGCGTTCCGCGGGATGGGCACACCGTCGAAATGCCCCAGCGATGCGTGATCCGTCCTGGACCCCCAACCACAAGGCCCTCTGTTAAGCCCGCAGTATTCGCGAGCCGCGTTCGCGAACAATGCGGGCTAGTGGAACCGGAACTTGGGATCCAGGGCATCCCGCACGGCGTCCCCGAACATGCCCATGATCAGCACGGTGACCGCGATGGCGACGCCGGGGAACGTGGCGGCCCACCACGCGCTGCCGAGATAGTTCCGCCCGTCGGCGATCATGCCGCCCCAGGAGATGTCCGGCGGCTGGATGCCCAGGCCCAGGTAGCTCAGCGACGCCTCCGCGATGATCATCTGCCCCAGGTGCAGGCTGGCCAGGATCATGACCGGGTTGACGGCGTTGGGCAGGACGTGGCGGAACAGGATGCGGGCGCTGGATGCCCCGCAGACGGTGGCGGCCAGCACGTATTCCTTTTCCTTGAGGGAGAGCACGATGCCGCGGGCCAGGCGCGCGTAGCTGGTCCAGTAGCTGAACCCGAGCGCCAGGACCAGGGTGAGCACGCTGGGACCGAGGGCGGCGGCGATGGCCAGGGCCAGGAGGAGCGCGGGAAAGGCCATCTGGATGTCGACCAGGCGCATGATCACGTCGCCGATGCGGCCCCCGAAGTACCCGGAGATCAGGCCGAGGTTCGTCCCGAGCGCGCCGGCGACGGCCACCGAGCTCAGGCCGATGAGGAGCGAGAGCCGTGCGCCGGCGATGATCCGGCTCAGGACGTCGCGGCCGACGCCGTCGGTGCCCAGCACGGCGATCGTCCCGTCGCGCAGCACCGCCCCCGGCGCCTTGAGCCGATCGGCGGCCACCACGCGCAGGGGATTCCTGGGGGCGAGCTGCATGGCGAAGAGACCCACCAGGAGGAGCGCGAGGAGGAAGAGCCCCCGGCGCAGGACGCGGTGCCACTTTGCGGGCAGCAGCCGCTGCGCGCGGCTCCCCGGCGCGCGGACCTCGTCCGGCCTAGGGGGACGCTGCGCTCCGGTTGAGGTGCCCATACCCGCCCCCGCGGCCGATCCCCTCCCTGCGCCTCACCGTTCCTGGAGCGCCGCGGCGATCTGGTGGCTGTGGGCGAACAGGGCGGGAACGCCGCCCGTGTGGAGAAAGACCACCGTGTCCTCGCGGGTGAGGCGACCCTGCCGGATCCAGCCGATGAGACCGCCCAGGCCCTTGTCGGTGTAGACGGGGTCCAGGATGATGCCCTCGCTCCGGGCCAGCAGCTTCAGGGCCTCGGTGCCGGCGGCGGTCGGCACCCCGTAGGCCTCGCCGATGTATCCGTCGTCCACGACGATGGGCGAGGCGGGGAGCGGCCCGGCGATGCCGAGCAGGCTGGCCGCGCCCGCGACCTTCTCGGCGATGCGGGGAATCATCTTGTTGGCGGGCTGCTGCACGCTCACCCCGACCACCTGGTACGGGAGCGCCAGGAGCGCCGCGCCGAGCACGAGGCCGGCCTGGGTCGTGCCGGAGCCCGTGCTGACGAAGAGGTGGCTGGGGTGCAGGCGCATCTCCTCGAGCTGCCGGGCCAGCTCGACCGAGGCGGCCACGAAGCCCACGGCGGCCAGGGGGCCCGAGGCGTAGCGCATGTCGATCACGTAGGGCCGGCGGCCCTTTGCCCTCAGCTCTGCCACGAGCCCGTTCATGGTGTCGAGGCTGAGCTGCGAGTAGGGGTCCGTGGTGTGGATGAAGGTGATGTGGGCGCCGAAGAGATGGTCGAGGAGGAGGTTGCCCTGGACCTCCTCGTCCTCGGTTCCGCGCAGGACCGGGTAGATGTCGAGGCCCAGCTTGGCGGCGGCGGCGCAGGTCATGCGGACCATGTTGGACTGGGCCGCGGCGCTGATGACGACGGCGTCGGCCCCCTGGGCCAGGGCGTCGGCCATGAGGAACTCGAGCTTGCGGGGCTTGTTCCCGCCCAGGGCGAGCCCGCTGAGGTCGTCGCGCTTGATCAGGATGCGGGGGCCGCCCAGGAGCGCCGAGAGCCGCCTGGCCTCCTCCAGCGGGGTCGGGAGGTGCGCCAGGGGCACCCGGGCGAGGTTCCCGAGCCGCCCCTCGAGCTCCGCCACGGTCAACCGCGCCTCGTCATGGCCCATGCGCCTACCCTCCGATGCTCATGCGGTGACGGGGACGGTAGCACCGGGCCCTGGAGGTGTCAAGCAAGCCGCCGGCTCCTTCCGCCCACTCGCGCTGCTCGGCGTCGTGCCGGCTGCTTCTCGCTCGCGGCGCGTCACCGGTTCGCTTCCTGTGCCTCGTACGCCTTCAGCTTCCGCCACAGGGTGTGCAGGCTGATACCGAGCTCCTTGGCGACCCGGGTCCGGCTCCCTCGATGACGTTCGAGGGCCGCGAGAATCGCTCGCTTCTCGAGTTCTTTGAGGGATCTCGGCTCCGCCAGCAACCCTAGCCCTGACGCGATTTCCCCGCTGCGGACCGCCGGCGGAAGGTCCGTAACCGTGATCCGGTCGCGCGCTGCCAGGACGACCGCGCGCTCGATCACGTTCTCTAACTCCCGCACGTTGCCCGGCCACGTGTAGGCGGTGAGGAGGTCGAGGGCTTCCGCCGAGATTGCCCGGATGCCCTTCCCCTGTGCCTTCGCATAACACTCCATGAACAGTCGGGCGAGGGGCAGGATGTCTTCCCTGCGCTCGCGAAGTGGCGGGATCGGGATATTGATGACGTTGAGCCGGTAGTACAGGTCCCGGCGAAATTCCCGGGCGGCCACGGCCTGCTCCAGGTTCTTGTTGGTCGCAGCCAGCAGACGGACATCGACCCTGATGGCGGTGGTGGCGCCCACACGCCGGATCTCGCGATCCTGCAGCGCTCGGAGCAGCTTCACCTGGATCGCCGGAGGCGTTTCGCCGATCTCATCCAGGAGCAGCGTGCCGTGGGTCGCCTGCTCGAAGAGTCCCTTCTTGTCGCTCACGGCCCCGGTAAAGGAGCCGCGGACGTGCCCGAACAGCTCACTCTCCAGAAGCGGCTCGGGGAGCGCGCCGCAGTTGACCGCCACGAAGGGGCCCTTCGCGCGGGGGCTCCGATCGTGAATGAGGCGAGCCATGAGTTCTTTCCCGGTCCCGCTCTCGCCGGTCAGGAGCACCGTGGTGTCCACCCCGGCCACTCGCTCGGCCAGTTCCAGCACATCCCGCATCGGGCGGCTCTTGGCGACAAGGGCCCCCGCACCCCGGACGCGCTGCGCCAGGGTCTTCCACCGTTCTGTTTCCCGCTTGTGGCGGGTGACGACCTGGCGTTGCTGCCGGAGGGCCTGCTCGAGCCGTGCGAGCTTGTCCTGGACCGATGACGCCTTGAAATAATCAAGATATGGCTCGAGCTCTTTGCCCCATCCGATGCGAGTCTTGCCAAGAATGCGGCAGGCAGGGTGCCCGATGGCGCGGCACTCCGTTTCGATGAAGTAGACCTCGTCGCCGAGGCAGGCGGAGAAATAACCGCTCGCGTACCCGGTCAGGGTCCAGCAGACCGGCTCGGTTGCGGATCCGAGGTGGCGCTGGTGCTGTTCCGTCTCGTGGCAATTGTTCCACTGAATTTCGATTTCCGGCTGACCTCCCTCCGCGATGCTACTCATGCGGGTCTGGATCGGGACCGCCTTCCCTTCGAGGGCATGGAAGAGAGGTCCGGCCCGGAGCCATTCCTCGGGGCTGTCCCAGCGAAACAGCTCCTTCAGGGTGTGCGCGTCTCGGTACCCGTTGGCGTAGCCCAGCCGCGTGAGGAGTCCTCGCGCGACAGGCCGCCCGACCGTGTCAACGAGCTCGCGTCGCAGGATGCCCATGGCGTCAACATCGTAGAGCAGCATCCGCCGCTCGCGAAAAGCGATCATCCCTTCGTCGGCCCGAAAATCTAGCAGTTCGAAGATCCGCAACTCGTCGGCCTTCATGAAAGCTTCCTCCGTGTTCCCCCGTTCAACCCCCCAGGTCGAACTCATGACATTTTAACATTCTCCATTATATTGTGACATGATTGCGAGGCCACGCCCACGTCCCGATTCGCTGGTCGCCCCAGGGGGCCCTGTAACCTGCGGTTTCTTGGGGGATTGCTCGTGACCTCCTCCCTGGCACACCGTATGCCATCTCTCGAAGATGGAGAAGGTAATGAGGCCAAAAGTTCTGGCTCTAGCGGCGGCATCGGAGGGAGGCCCGCCTCGTCTGGTTCGGCAAGTGGCCCCGCGGGACAAGGGTTCCAACCGAGGTGACCTTCAACAAACCGCTTCATTAGGACGACATCGAGCGGTTCTTCTCGCGGTGGAGATCTCCCGAGCCCCGTGGCGTGAGTCATACGGGGGATGCGCTGGCCGGGGGGCCCGCGGGCCGACCGGAGACGGCGTCTTGTCCCATGCAGGCGGAGGGTCAAGAGAGCCCGGGAGCCGCGAGAGGGGGGGATGGGACGACGGCGAGAGGAGATGAGGAGCGATGAAGGGAGAACCGGGTGCGCTGCGGACGCGGACTATGGCTGGTCGTGCTTCCACTTGGGTGCGGATCTCGATCGGTGAGAGACGCGCTCCGCGAGGATGTGGTCTTCGAGATCCGGACCGCGAACGTCGCCTCCTGGTCGGCTTCAGGCGGCGAGACCTGCATCGTGACAGGTGTCAGCTGGGTCGCGGCAGCTGCAGGGTGTTGGATGATGCCAGGGCCTCTCGGGCCTGGGCACGACAGCAGGCGAATACCGGTCGACCGCGATGTGCTGGTGGGCCCGGCGGCACTCGCGCCGGGATCCAGGCGAGCCCTCTCCAGACCACGGGGGGTCTCACTTCCCGGCGCATTGATCGCTGATCCCTGCACGTCCCGCAGCGGAGGCTGGGCACACGTCTGTTCCCTATCCCTGCAAGCGCTGCGTCCCATCCTCCGGCGTGCTGCGAGACAGGGGGGACGCCCGGCGGAAGAGGAGGTGCCAGCATGACCATCGTGGCGATCTCCCGAGAACTGGGGAGCGGCGGGAATGCCATCGCCGCCGCAGTGGCCAAGGCGCTGAATTTCGAGTTCGTGGAGCGGGAAATCATCCTCCAGGCTGCCCACGCATACGGGGTGTCCGAAGAAAAGATCACCGACGTCGATGAGCGCCGCCTGTCCCTCTGGGAGAGGTTCGACGAGGAGAAGCGGCGCTATCTCACCTTCATCGAGGCGGCCTACTTTTCCTTGGTGGAGCGGGGCGGTGTGGTCACAGCCGGTCGCGGCGGGCCGTTCTTCCTGCGGGGAATCGGGCACGCGCTCAAGGTCAAGGTTATGGCCCCCTTCGACGTTCGTGTGCGGCGGGTGATGGAGCAGAATCACGTGGACGAGCGGACGGCCGCAACCAGGGTCCGGGCCTATCACCGGGCGATTTGCGCTCGGATCGACTTTCTGTTCGGGCTGGACTGGACCCGGGCCGAGAACTACGACCTGGTGATCAACACCGCCGACAATCGCTGGCAGTTCTACACGGATCTCCTCGTGGCAGCGGCCCGTCACCCGCAGTACCAGCCCACGCCGGAGTCGCTCCAGAGGATCCACGATCTCAGCCTGGCAGCCCAGGTGCGCGCCGCCATTGCCTCGGATCCGACGACCAAGAACCTCAGGGTCGACGTCACGGCCGGGGCCGGACGGGTGGTTGTGAAAGCCATGGTCTTTAACCCGGCCCTGATGGACGCCGCCGTCGAGGTGGCCCGGCGGGTCCCGGGGGTTACGCAGGTCTCGGGAGAGGCGGTGGAAATCCAGCCCTACTACATGGGCCCGGTCATGTAACGGAGCTGGCCCCGGCAGGTCGGCTGGGGAGAGGTTTTCCTGAGCCTCTCTGTCAAGGGTCCGCGCGGGAGTCGCTCGGACGGAGCGTGCCAGAGGGTGACGGCGGTGAACGCGCCCTGCGGTGGAGCGGTAGCCCCCCGCAGATACGAACCGGAGTGGATCTGATGTTCCGTGCCGATCACCGGTCGCGGTACGCACGGGTGATCCCACGGGGCGGAGGGGAGGAGACGCGGCTCGCCCCGACTGAGAGGCGGCGCCTTCGGAGCGTTTCCTCCGTGCAGGTACCGTGAATGGATTCCACGTACATGCCGTCGGCTGGCTCCTCGTCTTCAATGCCCACGCACTGAGCACAGATGGGGGGCAATTGCTCTCCGGGCCGTGGGCGGCGCTGGTGCGTGCGCACGCCGAGGACAGGAGGCGGGCCCGGCCGCTCCTCGGCCTGCTCGGATCCCGCTCGATCCCGCTCTCGGAGCGAAGCACGGGAGCCTTCGCCGACCTCGTGGAGCGCATGGTGGCACTGCACCCTGAGCGTTTCGGCTACGACGCGCTCCGCCGCCGTCGCAACCACTGGGCGTGTCAGGCTGCACTTGCCCTCCTTTCTTGCCTCCTCGACGCGACCTGGCTTCCGAAGGGATCGCCCTTGGCCGGAGATGTTGTCCTGACGCTCTTCCTGCTGGGATGCGGTTTTCTGGCCGCAACCGCGACGCTCTGGCGTGCGGCGTCTGCTGTCAAGAAACTCCTTGCCCGTCGAGAGTGGAAAGGAAGTCCTCTGCGCCCCATATAGGGGTACTCGCCATGACACGCTCTCGGAGCCGCGCTCCGGCCATGAACTCGGCATGAAGTCTCCCGAGGAATCGAGCGTGCCGTGCGTGGATAGCTGCCGGGACTCGTATCGAGCTCGGACGCCGCCCAAAGGCCAGCAGCGCGGGACCGTTGCGGGCCGGACTGGTCCCCCGAGGAGTGCGTCCCGGCAAGCCCGGGGCACCCCGGCGGTGGGGTGGATGCCGTCCCCCGGTCCCCAGCCGGACATTCCATGGTGAAGGGAGTCGTCAGGTGAGCCTTCTGACGGTCATCCTGGTCCTGACCATGCGCCTTTGGGCCTTGGGCTTCCATGATCGCACGCTACGGGATAAGCGAGCGGCTGGGGGCTCGCCAGGTTCGAGGAGCCGCGGCAGGCGCTGTTCCTCCAGGCCCCGGACGGCGAGAGTACAGCGAGGAGACGGGGCGGCTGATTGACGAGGAGCTCCGGCAGATGCTCGAGGCCGCCCACGCCCGGGTGCAGCAGACCCTGGAGGCCAAGCGCGGGGCGCTGGAGGCCCTGGCCAAGCTGCTGATGGAGAAAGAGGTCGTGGACCGGGCGGCCTTGGCCGAGCTGCTGAATCCTGCGCGTGCGGCCTGACAGGGCACTGGATACCCAGAGGGCCAGGAAGGATTCGCGATGGCTCGAAAGGCGATGACCGTGGCGCTGGTAGCAATGCTGGTGGGGTTCGGCGCGTGGGCATGGGCCCAGCAGGCGGCGCCGCAGCCTCCCATGGGCCCGATGGGGCAGGGCGGGCCTGGCTACGGCTGGGGCGGCCCCGGTTATGGCTCCGGCATAGGCCCCGGGATGATGGGCGGCCCCGGAAGCTGGGGCATGATGGGCGCCCCGCCTATGTTCCCCTCAATCGACGCTTTGCCTCCAATGGCGAGCGGATCTATTACACGGGGATCAGCGCCAAGAACGGGCCGATCCCCCGGACTAGTGGCCCGATGTGGGTCTACCACGTGGGGGTAGGGTGCGTCGCCTGTCATGGAGTCCATGGACGGGGTGGGGTCCCGGTCATGATGGGGACGGCCATCCCCTCCGACATCCGCTACGCCGTCCTCACCGGGAAGGAGCGTCCGGAAGGCGAAGAGAAGATGGACCACCCCCCGTACACCGACACCACGATCAAGCAGGCCATCACCCAGGGGCTTGACCCGGCCGGGGAGCCCCTGGACTGGACGATGCCCCGCTGGCAGATGACGGACCCAGACCTGGGTGACCTGCTCGCGTACCTGAAGACGCTCCGGTGAGAGCAAGTATCGGGAGCCATCTTCTAGGAGGAAGTGCTTAACTCTCTGGGCGGGGCGTTCCGTCTGTCGCGTGAAGGTGAAGATCAAGAAGGAAGCACGGGCCACGTGAAGATGGTCTTGGTTCCGACCACGCCACTCTGGGCAGTAGGCTGTGCAGTAAGCGGACTGATTCCTGTCGAGGGATTATGTGAGGGTGTGAATCGGTATTTCGGCAAAGCGTCCGGCCAGCGGGGACCGAGGAAGACCCTTCGGACCGCTCCGCCGGAAGAGGAGGAACGATGCGGGCATCCACGCGAGGTCAGGTCAAGGCCACTACCTATCGCCGGATCCTGTGGCCGACGGACTTTTCGCCCCTGGCCCAGACGGCGCTGCCGCACGTTCTCGGTCTCGCCTCGGGGGCCGGGGCCGAGGTGGTTCTGCTCCATGTGCTGCCCTCGGCGGCGATGTATCTGATCCCGCCCAAGATGGGCCCCGCGCTCGGGCGCCTGCAGCGGGAAGCCCGGGGGGCGGCCCAGATGCAGCTCCGGGAGCTGGAGAGGCAGGTGCAGGGCCCGGGCATCCACGCGCACGGGGTCCTGGCCATGGGAGTCCCGTTCCAGCAAATCGTACGCGCGGCCAAACGCCTGCGCTGCGACCTCATCGTGCTGGCAACCCAGGGCCATGCTGGCGCGGCCCATGCCATTCACGGCATCGTCGCCGAGCACGTGGTCCGATGGGCGCCCTGCTCCGTCCTCACGGTGCGCCCGCCGGGAACCCAGCGCGGGGCCTAGGGAGACAGGGGAGAGCCCACGGCGCGAGGTCGGATGTTGAGGATCCCGGCGGAGGCTACCCGGGAGGGGCACTTCCGCGGCGGCCGTTCGGAGGCCACTGGTGGCCGCGCGGCTGCGCCTGCCCAACTACTTCTAGCCAGTTCCCGAGGGGAGGGGGATGGCCCGGGGGCGTCCCGCCGTCCCCGGTGGTGAAGCGCGACGATCTCTTCCCAAGCCTGGAAGTCCAGGAGCGAAAGAGCGTACACGCCCACGGCCCTCGTACCCGCTCCCCCGGGCGTGGGCGGGCGCGCCTGCCATGTCTTTTTGGCATGTGAAACTGCAACTTCACATGAAACCGCCATGATTGATGCGTCAGGATTCGCGGTCTCAATTGCCCTGACGGCCGCAACGTCTCGTCATTGCAGGAACTTGGCCGTCTCGTGTCCGGCTGGCACGCCAAATGCCCCTGCGCGTGAAGGGGAGATCAATATGCAGCACAAGATCCTCGGGTTGATCGAAGACAACATCGCGACCAAGCTCCTCCTGGCGACCCGGCTCCAGGCCCTGGGGTGCCAGATCACCATCCTGTCCTCACCGGCCGCCTTCAAGAAACAGGTAGAACTCGATGACTTCGACTGGATCCTCCTCGACGAGGCTGCGCTGCCACCCGTCCGGCAGAGATTCCTGGATCACCTGCAGCGGCATCGGAGGGCGGCCCGCCTCGTCTGGTGCGGCAAAACTCCTCGGCGGATGAGTGTCCCGATCGAGGTGACCTTCGCCAAGCCACTGCGCTACAGCGAGATCACGGGATTCTTCACCCGATGGATGCCACCGGGGAGGGAGTTGGTAGAGCAGGGGGCGCGGCAATCCGGGGAAGGCGCCGCACGGGAGGCCAAGGCCGGCGCGCCTCCAAGCGATGCGCGGGGAATGCCAGTCATTTGCAGTGACAAGCGAGGCAAGAAACCATGCGTGCGAAGGAGATCATGACCCGCAGGGTTGTCCGCGTAGCCCCCGGGGCAGCCGTAGGCGAGATTGCAAACCTGCTCCTGAGACACCGCATCAGCGCGGTACCGGTCGTCGATGCGGAGGATCGGATCCTGGGGGTTGTGAGCGAGGCAGAGCTGACCCATCGGGCCGAGATCGGGACCGAGCGCTATCGGTCCTGGTGGACGAGGTTACTGGCCGGGCCAGAGACTCTGGCCCTGGAATACGTGAGGTCCCACGGCTCGCGGGCGGCCGACGTTATGTGCCGGGATACGCCGGCCGTAGGCCCGAATGCCCCGCTCGCCGAGATCGTTCGACTCTTTGATCGGCGACGAATCCACTGGGTTCCGGTTGTGGACGGGGGGAAACTGCTCGGGGTCGTGAGCCGCACGGATCTGCTCCGGGGCCTGAATATCCGGACGGCGCCTGACGGCACCTCGGGTCCCCCCGACGATGAAGCGATTCGCAGGCGACTCCTGGAGATCCTTCGGTCGGAGGGTTGGGCGTTCCCATCGGGCCTGCGCGTGTTCGTGAAGGATGGGGTCGTTGACCTGTGGGGCCGTGTCGACTCTGAAGAGCAGGACAAGGCCATCCGGATCGCGGCTAGCACCATCCCGGGTGTGCGAATGGTGGAGGATCACCTAGTGAGATTTCCGGCTTGGGCGCGGGCCGAGTGATCCCGAAGTCGGTGTCGCTTGGAATGCCAGGCGAGCCGGCGGGGCAAGGATCGAGGCAAGCCGAGGCGACAAGCCCGGCGTGGTGGCGAAGGGTCGGAGAATAAACCATGGGCTTCGTAACGGTCGGGTTGATTCTGGGCATGTTGCTTTGGGCCTTGGCGTTCGTGCTCAGCGGCTTGGTTCTGGCCGAGCGTGTCCTGTGGCGCAGCCCTGCGGGTGCGGCTATACCCTGGGTGTCCCGGATGCGGAAGGCCGGGGCCGTACTCCTGGTCGCCTTCGGGCTCATTCTGGTGGCCATGACCATCGGAACTGCTGGCCTGGCGACGGAGCATGCGGCGCGCTTCGCTCACCTCGAGGGCGCGATCTCTCGCCTCGAGACGCGGGTCCGAGCCGTGGATGGGGTGGACGGAGGGACGCAGCATGCCCCACAAATCCCTAGGGCCGGACTTGTCGCAGGCAGCGGGCAGAGCTGACCAAGAGGATCCAGACCATGGAGACTCAGAGCCAGTCCGTGCAAGGAGAAGGCAACTACATCGTCGCTGTCGATGCCCAGGTGCCTCCGCTCGATGGCAATATGACCTACGGGCTCAGCCAGGCCGAGGCCCAGCACCGGCTGGCCCAGCACGGCTACAACGAGCTGCCCGAGGCGCAGGTCAATGTCCTGCGGAAGTTCCTCGCCTACTTCTGGGGCCCCATCCCCGGGATGATCGAGATTGCCGCCGTCCTCTCCGCCGTCGTGCGGCACTGGGAGGATTTCGGGATCATCCTGGTCCTCCTGCTGATGAACGCCGGGGTGGGCTTCTGGGAGGAGTATCAGGCGGGGAACGCCATCGCGGCGCTCAAGTCCCGGCTGGCCCTGCGGGCCCGGGTGAAGCGGGACGGCACCTGGATCGTAATCCCGGCGCGTGAACTCGTCCCCGGCGACCTCATCCGGCTCCGCCTCGGGGAGATCATCCCGGCCGACGCCCGCCTCCTCGACGGCGATCCCGTGGAGGTCGACCAGTCGGCCCTGACCGGGGAGTCCCTCCCCGTCACCCACGGGCCCGGGGACACCGTGTACGCGGGCTCCATCGTGCGCCAGGGGGAGATCGAGGCGCTGGTCGCGGCCACGGGGAAGGACACCTACTTCGGCAAGACCGCCCGCTTGGTGGAGACCGCCCATACGGTCAGTCACTTCCAGCAGGCGGTCCTGAAGATCGGGGATTACCTCATCGTCCTCGCCCTGGCCCTGGTGTGCCTGATCCTCGTCGTGGCCCTCTTCCGGGGCGATCCCATGCTCACCACCCTGCAGTTCGCCCTGGTCCTCACGGTGGCCGCCGTGCCCGTGGCCATGCCCGCAGTCCTATCCGTCACCATGGCGGTCGGGGCCCGGCTGCTGGCGCTGAAGCAGGCGATCGTCAGTCGCCTGGCCAGCATCGAGGAGCTGGCGGGGATGGACGTGCTCTGCTCCGATAAGACCGGCACCCTGACCCAGAACCGACTGACCCTGGGGGAGCCGTTCAGCGTGGACCCCGCGCGCGCGCCCGAGCTGCTCGAGAGCGCGGCGCTCGCCTCGCGGGCCGAGGATCAGGATGCCATCGATGCCGCCGTCCTCGGCGGGGCGACGGGCCGGGCGGCACCGAGCGGCTACCGGGTGCTTCACTTCCAGCCCTTCGATCCAGTCCACAAGCGCACGGAGGCGACGGTCCAGGGGCCGGAGGGGCGCCCCTTCAAGGTCACCAAGGGGGCCCCCCAGGTGATCCTGGCATTGGCGGCCAATGCCGCCCGGGTTCAGCAGCAGGTGGACCAGGCCGTGAACGGGTTCGCCGCCCGGGGGTTTCGCTCCCTGGGAGTGGCCCGAACCGACGACCATGACCGGTGGCAGTTTCTCGGGGTCCTGCCCCTGTACGATCCCCCCCGGGACGATTCGAAGAGTACCATCGCCACGGCCCGCCAAATGGGCGTTCAGGTGAAGATGGTCACGGGGGATCAAATCGCCATCGGGAAGGAGATCGCCCGGCAGCTGGGGCTGGGCACCAACATCCTGGACGCCGGCCTCTTCGGGGAAACCAGCCACCATCAGGCCGCGCAGCTCGACGAGGCCATCGCCCGGGCGGACGGCTTTGCCCAGGTCTTCCCCGAGCACAAATACCACATCGTCGAGGTGCTGCAGCGCCGGGGGCACATCACCGGGATGACCGGGGACGGGGTGAACGATGCCCCGGCCCTGAAGAAGGCCGACGCCGGGATCGCCGTCTCGGGGGCGACCGACGCCGCCCGGGCGGCCGCGGACATCGTGCTGCTCACCCCCGGCCTCTCGGTGATCATCGACGCCATCAAGGAGAGCCGGAAGATCTTCCAGCGCATGACCAGCTACGCGATTTACCGGATCGCCGAGACCATCCGGGTGCTGCTCTTCATGACGCTCGCCATCCTGGTCTTCAACTTCTACCCTGTCACCGCGGTGATGATCGTCCTGCTCGCCCTCCTCAACGACGGAGCCATCCTGTCGATCGCCTATGATCATGTCCGTTACTCGGATCAGCCGGAGGCGTGGAATATGCCGGTGGTCCTGGGCGTCGCCTCTTCCCTCGGGGTCACGGGCGTGCTTGCCTCCTTTGGCCTCTTCTACCTGGGGGAACGCGTTTTCCACCTCAACCGCGAGGTCATTCAATCGCTGATCTACCTGAAGCTCTCGGTCGCAGGCCATATGACGATCTTTGCCACCCGCACGCGCGGGCCGTTCTGGTCGCACCGGCCCGCACCGGTCCTGCTGGCGGCCGTCGTCGGGACGCAGGTCCTGGCGACGCTGATCAGCGTGTACGGCCTCTTCATGGCGCCCATCGGGTGGGGGTGGGCGCTAGCCGTCTGGGGCTATGCCCTGGCCTGGTTCTTGGTCAATGACCGCGTGAAGCTCGCCGCCTACCGGGTCTTCGAGGCCAGGCAGCCGGGATTCATGGCCCTGCGAAGGAAGGAATGGATAACCTGGCTTGCCACCCGCGGATAGCCGCCCCCCGGGCGATCTTGCGGGGGTGCCCTTGCGGAGACGAGGCCGGCAGCTAACTGAACGCCTCAATTCACCGACAGGAGTCGCCGCATGAGCAGAAAAATGCTGGTGAGGCTCGTTGCCGGATCAGCGCTCCTGCTCGGCAGCTGGGCGTGGGCCCAGCAAGGCGGGCCGGGCCCAGGGCCCACGAGCCCGGGGGGGCAATGGTACATGGGGCCCGTCGTGATGGGGCTGCCCACCTACGCTCCCTTGAAGCGACGCTTCACCTCGAATGGCGAGCAAATCTACTACACGGGGGTCCGTGCCAAGAGCGGGCCGATCCCCCGGACCGGTGGCCCGATGTGGGTCAACTACATATGGGTGGGCTGCGTCGCCTGCCACGGTGTCCATGGGCGGGGTGGAATCCCGGTCATGATGGGGACGGCGATTTCCTCGGACATCCAATACGCGGTCCTCACCGGGAAGGAGCATCCGGAGGGCGACGAGAAGTCGGACCACCCCCCGTACACCGACGCCACGATCAAGCAGGCGATCACCCAGGGTATGGATCCGGCCGGGGAGCCCCTGGACTGGACGATGCCTCGGTGGCAGATGACGGACCCAGACCTGAGCGACCTGCTCGCGTACCTGAAGACACTCCGGTAAGAGCAAATTCGTTGAAGGAACCGTTAACTGCCGAGCAGATCCCTGATTTGCCGGTAAAGAGAGTGGGTGCTGGCTTGCTCCAGCCG
>Ga0335070_10003302_pt1 | contig 18808 bp, 15 predicted proteins | sample Lox_Sample_13_FD_206722 | JGI IMG/M metagenome (GOLD analysis project Ga0335070, IMG submission 206722) | Soil microbial communities from Loxahatchee National Wildlife Refuge, Florida, United States - Lox_Sample_1.3 | ecosystem: Environmental > Terrestrial > Soil > Wetlands | place: USA... | reverse complement strand
CGAAGTTAGACACCATAGAAACCATCGTTACATTAATGATGGCTTTTCCTACTGTTTGCTATTCTATCTCTTTTCATGAGTTTTATACCTGACCTTGACGCAATTATAAAAGCAAGGGATGTGCCAGCCCAATCATTCTAAAGTGCAACATATTGAATTAATATAGATATTTCAGCTATGCAGAGATAACTAAGTTTCTTTATCTGGCATAAACATGGATAAAAAGTATACAATTTTAATTTTTGTTTGTAGACAAATTACCCACTTGTTAATGGAAAGTTACCCGGTATCACTAAGCTCTTTGAATGATCCCTTTTCTTCCAGTATCATGGAGGGTTCAAGTCAAACTGGTCATAAGTGGATACTTTTTATGCAATTGGATACTTCGATTGGATACTTATTATCCATTATAAATATCGATGGCTGGAAGACAAAAAACATCAAAAGATATAACACTTTATAAATAAAGAATTTACATACATTTCTTACAAAGTATACATGCTATCTGGCACGACAATTGCTCTATCAAAGTTATTAATTTAAAAGAGGATATAGCTATTAAAAAATTAATAATCACGTTTTTAGTTCTTACTATATGGCTGAACAGTTTCTTCTTACCGACCAACACGGTAAGGATGGGTTCATCATAGGTAACGAGTTAAATTCTGACAAAATGCTCAGGCATTTTTTTTCTGAGTAAGGACAACGTAAATATCAGAATAGCAAGATGAGCACGCTTAACTGCCTTAAAAATTTATGGAAGGAAACAGTGAAAAAAACGAAGGAGATATTCGAATTTTGTTTGAACGTTTGATCATGTTCAAAGCAATATTTGTTTTTACATTAATTACAACGGCAATAACTGCGGGAGAACTTTCATCGGCGCCCGTCAATGAAAAAACGGCTAAACAGGCCACAGCTAAAGAACCCAGGCAAACACAGGTAACATTTGTTGGAATTGTCAAAGCGATCTCCACCACTATGCTAGTGGTAGAGCGGACAATAAAAGGCAAAGTGGAGACTTTGGAATTTGCTTTAGACAAATCAATAGAGAATATCAGGGTTGGTGACAGAGTAAAAATCAGTCACATCAAAAAGGACGGTAAGCACATTGCCATGCGTGTGACTTTATTTATTGATAAAAGGATAATAAAGACCCCTGAGACTAAGGCGGCAAAACAAGACGCGCACTAGTATAGCTCATGGACTGAAAATGCCCTCATGAGAAGATTCAATAGTGTTTGACAATCAAGTTAGTTTTTTATATTAATTTACATAGTTTACTTTGTTTTTACCAAGATGAATTTTTTGATTTAAACTAGGTATCACTTGATAAGCAGTGCCACCATAAGAATAACATTTAACGTTTTTCGGGGTGCTTTATACTTTTGGTACATAATGCCATCCGCATTCATTCTTTTTGAGGTTATGATTTTATGGAGAAACAAGAGAAGAACGCCTCGCTGAAACGGATTCTTCGCACTATTTTTTTAAAGCGCTGGTGGATGCTCCTGCTGGTTATCTGTTTATTGGCGGTGGGAATATATGCCATCCTGACCATGACAGGGAAGGCGCAGTCGCGGAAAGCCGGGCAAGAAGGTAAAACCATCCCTCCAGCTATTTCAGTAGTGGCAGTACCGACAAAAAAGGCCGATTTCAATATTTACATCACCGGTCTCGGCTCTGTTACACCGCTCAATACTGTCACAGTGAAGTATCGTGTAGATGGACAACTCATGGAGGTACTCTTCCGGGAGGGTCAAATCGTGAACCGGGGAGACTTGTTGGCCAGAATCGACCCGCGGCCGTTCGAGGTGCAATTGCTTCAGGCCGAGGGACAGATGGCCCGCGACCTGGCTCTCCTCAAGAACGCCCAGCTGGACCTGCGGCGATACAGGGAGTTATGGAAACAGGATTCAGTTCCAAAGCAGCAATTGGACACCCAGGAAGCTTTGGTCCGCCAACTGGAAGGCACCATCAAGACCGATCAGGGACAAATCGACAGCGCAAAATTGCAGCTTGTTTATTGCCGCATCACTGCTCCGATCAGCGGACGTGTCGGCCTGCGGCTGGTTGACCAGGGCAACATTGTTCATGCAAGCGATGCCAACGGTCTTGTCGTGATCACGCAGCTTCAGCCGATTACTGTTATCTTTTCCATACCGGAAGACAGCCTCCCTCAGGTACTTTCCAGGCTCAATAAGGGTGATCGACTGCCGGTAGAGGCTTATGATCGCGAGTTGAAGCAAAAGCTTGCTGTGGGAACCCTTCTGACTGCCGACAATCAGATCGATCCTACAACTGGAACAATACGCCTCAAGGCTGTTTTCCCTAATGAGAAAAATGAGCTTTTTCCCAACCAGTTTGTCAATGCCCGCCTCCTGGTGGCAGTCAGACGTGAAACGCTAGTCATACCCTCATCCGCTGTCCAAAGGGGTCCCCAGGGCACCTTTGTATATGTAGTGAAGGCTGATATGACAGTGGAGATGCGGCCTGCTACTGTCGGCGAGATACAGGGAGGTGAAGCATCCATAAAGGAAGGTCTGTCACCGGATGAACTCGTTGTGTCCGACGGCGCAGACAGGTTGCGGGAAGGCGCCAGGGTAGAGGTAAAGGCTCAAAGCAGCAATGCCGTGCAAAAGGGATACTGATGAATATTTCCCATCCCTTCATCGTGCGCCCGGTCGCAACCACCCTGCTGATGGTAGCTGTTCTCCTGGCGGGCTTTGTGGCATATAGCCAGTTAGCAGTATCTGCTCTGCCGGTGGTTGATTATCCGACAATCCAGGTGCGCACTTTCTATCCGGGTGCAAGTCCCGAGGTTATGGCTTCATCTGTGACGGCCCCGCTGGAGCGACAGTTCGGGCAGATGCCGGGCCTGACTCAGATGACATCAACAAGTTCCAGCGGCAGTTCGGTAATCACGCTGCAATTCAGTCTGGACCTCAGTCTAGATGTCGCCGAGCAGCAGGTACAGGCAGCCATCAATGCATCCTTCACCTTTTTGCCGCGGGATCTTCCAAACCCACCAGTGTACAGTAAAGTGAACCCGGCCGATGCGCCAATCCTGACTCTGGCGTTGACCTCGGACACTTTGCCGCTTTCCCAGGTGGAAGATCTCGCAGACACTCGGTTTGCGCAAAAGATCGCACAGCTTCCGGATGTGGGGCTCGTGAGCATTAGCGGCGGCCAACGGCCGTCGGTGCGTATTCATGCCAACCCTACCGCCCTGGCCGCTTACGGTCTGACCATGGAAGACCTGCGAACGGCTATATCGACTGCCAACGTCAATCAGGCCAAAGGCAGCTTTGACGGCCCACGGCAAGCCTATAACATAGGCGCCAACGACCAGCTTTTCACGAGTAGTGACTATCGGCAATTGATCGTCGCCTACCGCAACGGTGCACCGGTGTACCTTACCAATGTCGCCGAGGCCATCGATGATGTGGAAAGCGTAAAACAGGCGGCCTGGATGAACGAAACCCCTGCGGTGATCCTTAATATTCAGAGACAGCCTGGGGCTAATGTCATCAAGGTCGTTGACCGGATTAAGAAGCTTATGCCGCAGCTCCAGAGTTCCCTGCCGCCGTCAATTAAAGTTTCCATACTGACCGACCGTACAACGACCATCCGCGCCTCCGTCAGAGATGTGGAGTTCGAGCTGATGCTGGCCGTTGCCCTTGTTGTGCTGGTCATTTTTTTATTTTTGCGCAACCTGCCGGCAACGACTATTCCCAGCGTGGCAGTTCCTCTGTCTCTTGTGGGCACCTTCGGCGTGATGTACCTGATAGGCTTCAGCCTCAACAATCTGTCGCTGATGGCCCTGACGATTTCGACAGGCTTCGTCGTGGATGATGCAATTGTCATGATCGAGAATATCGGCAGGTTTGTCGAACAGGGAGATTCACCGCTTGAGGCGGCCATCAAAGGATCTAAACAGATCGGTTTTACTATTCTGTCTTTAACCGTATCTCTCGTCGCCGTGCTTATTCCGCTCCTCTTTATGGGTGACGTGGTGGGCAGGCTGTTCAGAGAGTTTGCCGTCACCCTCGGTGTTACAATCCTTATATCAGCGTTCGTATCGCTGACGCTGACGCCGATGATGTGCGCGAGAATACTTAAACACACACCCGAGGAACAGCAGGGCAGGATCTTTCGCGCTTCCCAGCGCGCATATGACAGGGTCATTCATTTCTACGGAAAGACGCTGCGATGGGTGCTTGAGCATCAGAGATCAACACTTGTGGTGGTTGTGTTCACCCTGTTTCTTACAGTGCTGCTATACATTATCGTGCCAAAGGGCTTCTTCCCTATCCAGGATACGGGGGTAATCCTTGGTATTTCAGAGGCACCGCAATCAATATCATTTCTGGGAATGGCTAAAGAACAGCAGGCGCTGGCCCGCGTAATCCTGCAAGACCCTGCTGTCGAAAGCCTGTCTTCCTTCATCGGAGTAGACGGAACCAATACCACCTTGAATAGTGGGCGTATCCTCATCAACCTGAAACCGCTGGAGGAGCGGAAGGTGAGTTCTACAGAGATCATCCGGAGGCTACAGCCAGAACTGGAAAAGGTCCAAGGAGTGACACTTTACATGCAGTCGGTGCAGGATATTACTGTTGATCCTCGCGTCAGCCGGACACAGTTCCACTATACACTGGAGGACCCCGACATCAATGAGCTGAACGGTTTCGCACCCAGGCTGGTAGAGGCATTGCGCAAGCATCCTGAGCTCAGTGACGTAACTAGCGACCAGCAGGATCAAGGGCTGAGAGTATTGGTTACAATTGACCGCAGTACCGCATCCCGGATGGGCATTACGCCCCAGCAAATCGATGATACGCTTTATGATGCCTTCGGCCAGCGCCAGGTATCCACGATCTTTACGCAGTCGAATCAGTATCGCGTCGTCCTGGCAGCCAAGCCCGAATTTCAGCAAGACCCCAGCTGGCTGCAGACGATCTATCTTCGCAGTGCAGCCGGTGGTCAGGTGCCGTTGAGCGCAATAGCCCAGGCCTCCGAAACCACGGGACCGCTCGTTATCAGCCGTCAAGGCCAGTTTCCGGCAGTGACTGTATCCTTCAACCTGGCGCCAGGCGTGGCACTCGGGGAAGCGGTAAGCGCCGTTGAGTCAGCCACAAATCAGATAGGAATTCCCCCAAGTATCCGAGGCAGCTTCCAGGGTACTGCCCAGGCATTTAAGACCTCACTTACAAACGAACCGCTTTTGATCCTGGCAGCGCTCGTAACCGTATATATTGTGCTCGGGGTGCTTTATGAGAGCTACATCCATCCAATCACCATTTTGTCGACACTTCCGTCAGCAGGTGTGGGAGCCGTACTCTCCCTAATGATCTTCCGCATAGACCTGAGCGTTATAGCCGTGATCGGCATTATTCTCCTGATCGGTATCGTGAAGAAGAACGGCATCATGATGGTTGACTTCGCGCTGGAGGCTGAGCGGAAGGAGGGAAAAAGCCCTGAAGATGCCATCTATCAAGCCAGCCTCTTACGGTTCCGGCCAATTATGATGACCACCATGGCGGCCTTGCTCGGGGCGCTTCCCCTGGCGATAGGAACGGGGGTGGGGTCCGAGCTTCGCCATCCCCTTGGAATCTCCATCATCGGCGGGCTTATCATCAGCCAGATACTCACGCTGTACACAACGCCGGTGATTTATCTCGCCTTTGATCGTCTGGCCCGACGCATAAGCAGCGGCCGTCCTTTAAACAGTGATGGTGGATCATCATGAATATTTCTGAGCAATTCATCAAAAGGCCTGTTGCGACGACACTTCTCACAGTCGGGCTGGCACTCGCCGGAGTGCTCGCTTTCCGCATGCTGCCGGTGTCGCCCCTGCCTCGCGTAGATTTCCCGACAATCCAGGTATCATCGGGTCTGCCGGGTGCGGATCCTGAGACAATGGCGACATCGGTTGCAACTCCTCTCGAGCGACGCTTCGGACTGATAGCAGGTGTGACCGAAATGACATCAAGCAGTTCCCGCGGCTCAACAAGTGTCGTCCTGCAGTTCGATCTGGATCGCAATATCGACGGGGCCGCCCGTGATGTCCAGGCGGCGATCAATGCTGCCAGAGGCGACTTGCCGTCGAACCTCCCGAGCAATCCGACATACCGCAAAGCGAACCCCGCCGAGGCGCCTATTCTCATCCTCGCACTCACATCAGAGACAATAAGCAGGGCTCAGATGTATGACGCAGCTTCGAGCATCCTTCAACAGAAGCTGTCCCAGGTAAATGGCGTCGGACAGGTATTTGTGGGCGGTGGATCGCTCCCCGCAGTCCGCGTTGATCTGAACCCCACGGCATTGAACAAATATGGGATAAGTCTAGAAGACATCCGCGGTGTCCTGGCCAGTACCAATGTAAATCGGCCCAAGGGGCAGCTAGCGGATGAAAAAAGGACATGGGAAATCCAGACCAATGATCAGCTCCGTATCGCTGAACAATACCGGCCTCTCATTGTAACTTACAGGGCAGGAGCGGCAGTTCGGATGATGGATGTCGCCGATGTGCAGGATTCAGTCGAGGACCTGCGTGCCGCGGGTTTAGTGAATGGAAAGCCCGCCGTTATGGTCATCGTATTCCGTCAGCCAGATGCAAACATTATTGAAACGGTCGACAGCGTCCTCGAATTGCTTCCTCAGCTGGAGGCAACTTTGCCCGGCAGCATCAAGCTTTCGGTCGTTATGGATCGAACACCCTCTATCCGCGGTTCCCTCCGTGACGTCGAGAGGGCCCTTGCTGTCTCAGTAATGTTGGTGATCTTGGTGGTGTTCGGCTTTCTGAGAAATGTCCGTTCTACTGTCATTCCCGGTGTAGCGGTCGTGGTGTCCCTCATTGGCACCTTTGCCGCCATGTATCTCCTCGGCTACAACCTTGATAACCTCTCCCTGATGGCGCTCACGATCGCGACGGGATTTGTCGTTGATGACGCGATTGTCGTTCTCGAAAACATAACACGGTACATGGAAAAAGGGGCATCGCCACTGGAAGCGGCATTAAAGGGTTCAAGAGAGATTTCATTTACGGTTATATCAATGAGCGTCTCTTTGATTGCTGTCTTTATCCCCATCCTCCTGATGGGCGGTATTGTGGGGCGTTTATTCCGTGAGTTTGCCGTGACACTCTCTGTGGCGATATTTATTTCGCTCATCTTATCCCTGACGACAACCCCCATGATGTGCGCCGTGCTTCTCAAGCATGAAAAGGCCAATAGCCACGGGCATCTTTACAGGGCCAGCGAGCGGATCTTCAACGGTATGCGCCGCCGTTATGACATGACACTCGGGTGGGCATTAAAACACCCGCGGTTTATGCTTAGCCTGACACTGGGCATGGTTGCAATAAGTGTCGTCCTGTTCTACTTTATACCAAAAGGCTTCTTTCCTGAGCAGGACACAGGGCGCATCATGGGCATAATACAGGCGGACCAGGATACATCATTTCAGGCGATGAGAGGAAAGATGGAGGAAATAGTAGAAATAATAAGAAGTGACCCCGATGTGGAGTCACTGGCGGCCTTTACCGGTGGAAATACAGCTTTGAACACCGCACGAATGTTTATCGCACTGAAGCCGTTCGAAAAGAGGAAAACAACCGTGAATCAGGTAATCGCGCGGCTGCGCAAAAAACTCTTGCAGGTGCCTGGCGCACCCGCATTTCTTCAGCCGGTGCAGGATTTGCGCGTCGGAGGAAGGATGAGCGGCGCACTTTATCAGTTTACACTCCGGGGAGACAACCTGGCCGATCTCAATAAGTGGGGTGCTCGCATGCTACAGCGAATGCGGACATTACCGCAGATAGCCGATGTGAACAGTGATCAGCAGAACAAGGGTCTCCAAGCGTCAGTCGTGATCGATCGCAGCACCGCATCACGGCTGGGCATCACACCGCAGCAAGTTGACGATATACTTTACGACGCCTTCGGACAGCGGCAGGTGTCGATCACCTATACGCTCTTGAACCAGTACCATGTAGTGATGGAAGTCGAGCCGAAATTTTGGCAGCGCCCGGAAACGCTGCGAGATATATATGTCAGTTCTTCCACTGGCTCGATGGTGCCGCTCAGCGCCTTCGCCCGGTTTGAACGGGGAACAGAATCACTCTCGGTAAATCACCAGGGCCAGTTTCCGGCTTTAACCATATCGTTTAACCTGGCACCGGGAGTAGCTCTAGGTGACGCGGTAAAGGCTGTTGAGTTGGCCTCACGCGAGATGGGGATGCCGACAAGTATCCGGGGCAGCTTTCAGGGTACGGCTCAGGCATTCCAGGCATCTCTCGCAAACCAGCCATATCTGATCCTGGCGGCGCTTCTCGCTGTCTACATAGTACTTGGGATGCTCTACGAGAGCTATATCCATCCTATTACCATCCTATCAACACTCCCCTCAGCCGGAGTGGGGGCGGTGCTTGCCCTCATGATCTTCCGCATGGATCTGAGCATCATTGCCATAATCGGTGTCATTCTTTTAATCGGCCTTGTGAAGAAGAACGGCATCATGATGGTGGATTTTGCACTGGAGGCGGAGCGCAAGGAGGGCAGAAGCCCGGAAGACGCGATCTACCAGGCATGCCTTCTGCGATTTCGCCCGATAATGATGACCACCATGGCGGCGCTCCTAGGGGCGTTTCCCCTTGCCCTCGGCCTTGGCATAGGTTCTGAGCTCCGTCGCCCCCTCGGCATCTCCATCATCGGCGGCCTCATCTTCAGCCAGATGCTAACCCTCTATACGACACCGGTGATCTATCTCTATCTCGACCGTTTCCGGCTGTGGATAAAAGGCAAGCGTGAAGAACATAGGCGCCGCTGGGCTGCGCAGACTGCAATGGTCATTGCTCTTCTCATGCTCCTTACTGCCTGCTCAGTCGGGCCTAATTATGTCAGGCCCAAAACCGAGGTTCCAGAGGCTTACAAAGAATTGCAAGGCTGGAAGGTTGCACAGCCAAAGGATGAGGTTATCCGCGGGGCATGGTGGGAGATCTTCGCTGACCCAGACCTGAACGTGCTCGAAGAACAGGTCAATATATCAAACCAGAATGTGGCTCAGGCGGAAGCGCAGTATCGCCAGGCCCGCGCGCTGGTCCAGGTTGCCCGTGCCGGCTATTTTCCCACGGTCGCGGCAGGGGCCTCTTACACACGCTCCTATGCTTCGTCCAACGTTGCCAAAGGTTTATCTACAACAGGGACTGAGATATCGGATTACCTGTTGCCCGTAACCTTCACCTGGGAGTTGGATATCTGGGGTCGAGTTCGCCGTCTTGTCGAAGCCGGTACGGCAAGTGCCCAGGCAAGTGAGGCAGAGCTTGAAGCCACCCGTCTGAGCACCCAGGCCTTAATGGCACAGGACTATTTTCAGTTGCGTGTTCTCGACGGGCAAAAGAAACTCCTGGATGAAACGGTCATTGCCTTCCAGAAGACCCTCGAACTTACAAAAAACCGCTATGCGAGCGGTGTGGTGTCCAAGGCAGATGTGCTTCAGGCTGAAACCCAGCTCAAGACTACCCAGGCCCAGGCAATCGACATTGGAGTACAGCGTGCACAGCTGGAGCATGCCATTGCCTTGCTCTGCGGCAAACCCGCATCTGACTTTTCTATTCCTGTCAAGCCGATAAATGTGACCCAGCCTGACATACCTATCGGCATCCCATCGGAGATCCTCGAACGCAGACCTGATATAGCTGCCGCTGAGCGTCTTATGGCAGCAGCAAACGCCCAGATAGGAGTGGCTATAGCAGCCTATTTCCCAACCATTACGCTTAGTGCGACTGGCGGTTTCGAAAGTTCCGATTTTTCCAACTGGCTGTCATGGCCAAGCCGCTTCTGGTCGGTTGGGCCGGCAATAGCGGAAACGATCTTCGAAGGCGGCTTAAGGAGGGCTCAGACCGAGCAGGCGCGGGCGGCCTACGATGCGACAGTGGCGTCCTATCGTCAGACTGTGCTTACCGGATTTCAGGAGGTGGAAGACAACCTGGCCACACTTCGCATCCTGAAGCAGGAGGCTATGACGCAGGAAGAAGCCGTGCAAGCTGCCCGGCAATCCGTAGCAATAGCCGTCAACCAATACAAAGCGGGAACGGTCAATTACATCAACGTCATAGTCGCCCAGACGGCATTATTGAGCAATGAAATAACCGCCCTTGGCATTCTCAGCCGCCAGATGACTGCCAGTGTGTCGCTTGTTAGAGCGCTCGGCGGCGGCTGGAGCGCTTCCGCCTTGAATACAGGCAACGAAAGCAGAGAGCCTGAAAAAAGATAGATTAAACATGTACTGAAACCGGCGCATTCTTATCCTAACATTCCATGGATGATAATGGATAAATTGTGAGGTCGCAAACTTTGGGAGGTACTGATCATGATTCAAGACCGCTATGAACGAGGCTGGGAAAAGTTAAAAGAAATAGACGGAGAGGCTGGTGAACGGGTAATCCAAAGCCTGCGTGATATCGCTCCCGACTTTGCGCGCTATGTTATTGAATTTCCGTTCGGAGATATATATTCCCGCCCTGCGTTAGACCTGAAGTCACGTGAAATAGCCGTGGTTGCGGCTTTGACGGCGCTGGGCAACGCAGCCCCGCAGCTAAAAGTCCATATTCACGGTGCCCTTAATGTCGGTTGCACACGTGAAGAAATAATAGAGGTGATCATACAAATGGCGGTTTATGCGGGTTTCCCGGCTGCACTAAATGGATTGTTTACGGCCAAGGAAGTATTTCAAGAACGGGAAAACGCCAGGCAAAGCTGATGGTTTTAGCTGGAAGCTGCGTATCAGGACTTACCATTCATAGTCGTTTCGCATTTCCATCGCGACATCCTTGCTCAGCTTCTTTTCAAACTCCGATAACCTGAACCCGACAAGAACCGTTAGATTCTTCACAAATACATAGCCCGTATGCGGAAACTGATCGAAAAGCTTAAACAGCTCCGCCCTTCTCAGGTAGATTTCCGCCGTATCTTCCATGCAGATCGCTGATGCCGTATATTGATAGGGTTCCACCAGGGCTGACCATCCGAAAGCTTCTCCCTTCGACGCGGTGTGGATTTTTACATAGATAGTCGGGGCCTCGAAGTGTTTGACAACAATGTCCACTTTACCGCTTCGACAAAGATGTAACTCGCTCGCCGGCGCTCCCTGCTGAAAACAGAAGACGCCTTTCTTCATGCTTCTCTCCTGACATAATGGTGCAATTCTGTTCAACTCGCCATCGTCCAGGCCACGGAATAGTTTGAAGGTTTTCAACTCTTGAATCGTCGTCATATTTCCCTCCTTTCCGGGTGGTTGCATAAATAGGCTGCGGTTTGAAACATTAAGAGACGGCTTTGATAAAATTCACTGACTTTATAGATTAATGATAAATAAAGGCATCACTGTCTGTCAAGACAATCCTTAAGGAGTGGCAGACATTTTGGACGGCGCCGTATCATCGCCGGGGCTGAACTTCACTGCAAGACTCCGTATGATCCCAAGACATAACAGGAGAAACCCGAAGGAGGCGATGTTTTGCCATCCGAGATTATGCTCCCCATAGAGCTTCACGATCATTTCCCGGATCACGAAGACAATGGCCGGATCGATCATCGTACTCAGGCGAAACCGGTGCACCTCGAAATAGCCAATGAAACCCCGGAATAATTCGATGATCACCAAAAACGTCAATATATCAACGACAATGACATTGAAGGACTGGCCGATAGGCCGCTTGAAAAGAAACTCCTTGATTTCGTAGAGCGTCTGAAGAAGGCCGACGACTAGCACTGCGATTATGAACAGGGTCAGAATGATGATTATTCCCTGAAGGGACTTGCTGAATATTACCTGTGTGTCCGGAATCTTCATGCTTATTTGCTCCTCATTTTATGGCGGCTTCAAGCTCCGCCTTTCAAATGCTTTCCTAGAGAACGCTTGATCTGTTTCCATATATCTTCACCGACATTATCTCTGTTGATGATCAAATGATGTGAAATTTTTTCTCCTGAGTTGTTGTCTTTCTGCACCGTATGGAGCTGCCATTGATCAAGATTTTTCTGAACAATCATCTCTTTCAGCTTTGAGCACGATATAAATTCATCCCTCTCATCGATAAAGACAGCTGTCGGTATGTTTAATCTACTATCTGCATTCTTTTCAAAATGCTCGATTGCTTCAAACAGGGCCTTGTAGGCCGCCATAGGCGTCCCTTCATTCGTCCGGTAGGATATTGGAGACAAACTATCAATAACAATATTCGGGAAAGGCATCAGAGCCTTTAGAAGATAACTTTCAGTTGTCACGTTCAAAGCTGGCGCAAAAAGAACCATACGGTCATAGAACACATCGGAATGCGATAGAAGAAGATCACAGCCCAGCAAACCGCCGAGAGAATAGCCGATGAAAAAGACAGGGACATTCTTTTTAGAAGCTCTTTCTCTTACTTTCAAATAGGCCTTATAAACCTCGTCGGACCACAATCCATATGTGACGTTTCGAAATGATTCAAGCCTTGCTTCTTCTGGGGAGATATTCACACACTCCAGATAGTTTCTGCCATGGCCTCTCAGCGATAAGTTCAGAACGTCTATGCCAACATTGTTAAGCTCTGCGACAATGTGCAGCATTCGATCTGGTCTTAGATTGAGGCCGTGTACAACAAGGGCGACCCCCTTCAGTCTTCTTGTTATTTTTCTTTTGAACCATTCCAGAGAATCATCCTTTTCACTGATTTCACTTGCCGCTGAAAATATTGTCTGCTGTACCTTATTACTTGTTAGCCAATAAGAACAGACGGCCATAGCAATGACTAAACATAAACATAATACAATGACCAGGCGCTTTGTCATAAAACAGCTCTGCGATTTTGTAGCAGTGTTTTGTTTCATTTCTGCGACGTTTTTTTTAAATTATCGTGACAATTTTATTTCCTCTTGAATAAAGGGGGGGCTGAGATATTTGATTGTGCACCTTCATAAAAGGTTGACTACTCTATTGTTTCTCCTTGAGCGCGTTAAAGCTGGATTTCTGTATTATATAGAAGATTACAATCGATAATCAAAAATCGCGATAAGAAAAAAACAAATATCCAACCATTCCTCACTTCTAATAGGTGTTGCATCTTATTGAGCTTATGAGTATGTGAACGATGTTCACCCCTGTTTATGCCTGACAAAAAAAGGTTTATAAAAAAATAATATTTTGCTTGTAAGTTTCATTATAAAACTATATAAAGTGTTTATGAAGAGGCAAAATTTTAAGCACCTCGAATGTTCACTGGCCAGGACGCTGGACGTTGTTGGTGAGTGGTGGACACTTTTGATCATCAGGGACCTGTTTTATGGTATCGACACCTTCGATAAGCTGTGTTGGGATCTCGGGGTGGCTCGCAACATTCTTGCTGACCGCCTTAATAAGCTTAAGGAACAGCGCGTGATCGAAAAGCGGGTGCAATTGGATTGGAGAGGGCGTAAACGATATGGCCTGACGCCTAAAGGGGAGGACTTATTTCAGATAATCATGACCCTAGTCGCCTGGGGGGATAGATGGGAAGCACCCAAAGGCCCGCCCGTTGTTTTGTGGCATGGCAAAAATAGGCATAGGGGTCGGCCGATCGTCATCTGTGCGGAATGCGGTGAAACAATGACACCTCGGAATGTCAAGCCTCTGCGCGGACCGGGAGCAAAGCGACCTAAGGCATTGCCCCTTCCGCTTAGGCCCACAAAAGTATAGTGATGAGAAGCCATTTTGTGAGTGAGAAGGATCTTTACTCCCGTTTCATAGCCTGGCTAGACAAGAGTTGGTGGCACTTGCCTGCATCTGAGTACCTGGTGCCGACCATCCAAGCGTTCTTAACCCCGGAACAGGCGGCGCTGCTAACAGGTTTTCCGTTCATGCCGACGGCATTGGAAGAGATTGCCCACCTGAATGGCATGGAGTCAAGTGAAGCGGAGGCAAAACTAGCTGTCCTAGCCCGGAAAGGCGCCGTCTGGCGGATGGAACGAGGCGGCAGAATTCTCTACAGTCTGAACGATGCCTTCTTCATCTTCTTCAGAGGCCCTTTCTATGCAATGAATCCGGATGAGTCTGCGAAGGCTATGGCTTCGCCGCTCAATCGCTATATCCGCGACGGATTGATGGATCAACTTGCCCCTGCCAATACCAAAGCCTTGCGGACCATTCCCATCAACAGGACAGTTGCAGATCCCAGCAGGGTCGCACCCTACGAAGATGTGCTGGGCTTCGTTGAGTCCCAGGATTTTATCGCCGTCACCAAGTGTGCTTGCAGGCAGAGGAAACGCATGAACCCAGAATTTGTCGAATGCAAACACCCGGAAGAGGTTTGCCTGCATTTCAAGGACATGGCTCGTTACCTGACGGACACCCACCTAGGTCGACGAGTCACAAAAGAAGAGGCAAGAGAAATCGTAAACTTGGCAGCAGACGCGGGACTGGTACATGCAATCTCGAATTGGCAGAAGGATCCCGATACCATCTGCAACTGCTGCAAGTGTTCCTGTATTTTCTTTGAGTCCTACCACATCCTGAAGCATAAGAAGAGCCACGATTTTTCGAACTATTGTCTGAAGATCAACCCAAAAACGTGTAAAGCCTGCGGTTTGTGTGTAAAACGCTGCCCTGTCCAGGCCCTGAGTCTGAAGGATTCTTCCGTAGCCGAAAATGAACAAGGAAAAGCGGCTACATGCGAGATGGATACGTGCCTGGGCTGCGGGGTGTGCGTACACAAGTGCCCGACCCAATCTCTATGCCTTGAGTTTCGTGATAAAATTCTGCCACCGCCCAAAGATGTGCGGGAATGGATGAAAAGGTGGGTTATGGATCACAGGCAGAAAAAGCAAATTGGGCAATGATTATAATCAGAGATAATCAGATTATAGTACGTATAGCTTCCTGAAAGGTATTGACCGGTTATTTTAATAGGCATACATCCTTCCACTGCGTAATGATCACCACCAATTGTTGGCTCAACATTCCCATTTGCCGTCAAATTTCGTTTGACATAAAAGATTCTTCCGCCTTATACTTCGACAGTAAAAATAATTCTTATCCTGATTGTTAGAGTGATTAGTGTGATACTTCTTTAATTGATGAGTTCACAGCCTTGTATCTAAAATGAAATTTAAGGTAGTGCGATGAAGAATAACCCGGAAAACAAACTGAGAACAGGTGCCAGTATATTTGCTGACACGATAAATGAATTAGGGATCCCTTACATTTTTGGACATACTGGCGGAGCCATAATGCCCATGTATGTTGAGTTAAATGAGAGGCTGAAAAGAAAAGAAAAAATACCCGAAGTGATAATGTTCCGGCATGAACAGGGAGCGGGGCATGCTGCGGAAGGTTACGCTAAAGTCACGGGGAGACCCGGATTTGTCTGTGTCACATCCGGACCTGCGGCAACAAACATTGTAACACCTATTGCCGATGCATTCATGGATTCAATACCTGTAATATTTGTAACAGGGCAAGTGTCTGCTCCAGCAATCGGAACTGATGCCTTCCAGGAAGTTCCTATTACACTGATTGTATCACAGATAACAAAAATTGCATTACTCATAAAGACGGCTGATGATATAGAGGAAGCATTAAGACTTGCCTATGATCTGACTACAACCGGCAGAAAAGGACCTGTACTGATCGATATCTGCAGAGACGCCTTGATTGGAAGTGAATCTTCTCATGCCAACAAAACTCCTCTTGTTACGAAAATGAAGAAACCCGTTGATACTTTTGATGCAGACTGCGTAGATGAGATGTTAAATAAATTTTCGAGTGCGAAGAGACCTATATTGTATGTGGGAGGCGGGGTTAAAGTCGAAGATTCGCAGGATCTTTTGAGAGAATTTGCAGAAAGATATGACACGCCTGTCGGCATGACACTTATGAGTCTTGGCACGATTGACCGGAATGACAGACTCTCTCTTGGAATGCTTGGTATACACGGGACGGTTGAAGCGAATTATTCCGCATTAAATGCAGATTATATTCTGGCAATCGGCGCACGGTTTGACGACAGGGTTGCTGTAAAAGGTTTCGGGAAACAGGCTAAAACACTCGCTCATGTTGATATTGATCCTTCAGAAATAGATAAGATAAAAAAAGTTGATTATTCTATAACGTCATCTGCAAAAAGGTTCTTGGAATATGCCCTCGGACATGGACCGGAAAGAGTTGAATCTCTAAAAGGCTGGCATGACGAAATCAGTGAGTGGAGAAAATTAAATCCAAAACTTGATGATGATAAGGAGGCGATTGTTCCGCAAAAATTCATTAAAACATTATCAGACCTGACCTCTGGCAGTGCTGTTGTCGCTACGGGTGTGGGGCAGCATCAGATGTGGACTGCGCAATATTATAATTTCAAACATCCGAAAGATTTTATTACTTCCGGAGGGCTGGGAACAATGGGTTACGGATTGCCTGCCGCAATCGGCGCCTATTATGCTAAAACGGATAAAGCGGTATTACTTATTGATGGTGATGGAAGTTTTCAGATGAACATTCAAGAGCTCGCAACAGTCGCCTCAAATAGGATACCTTTAAAGATGTTTATCTTAAACAACGGGTTATGGGGCTTACCCATGCAATGGCATGAGATGTTTGACAGAGGAAATCTATTTGAATGCTGCCTTTACAGAAACATAGACTGCCCTCCCGGATGTTCATCATTTAAAGACTGCATAAAGCGAAACCATAATCCTGACCTTGTGGGACTGAAGGATGTGTATCATGGAATAAAGACCAACAGAATATGCAGACCTGAAGAAATAATCCCTGCGATAAAAGAATCATTATCTCATAACGGTCCTTATATTTTAGACGTTGAAATAAAAAAGGAGTCTTACATACTTCCCATCATCCCTCCCAGAGCCGGGATTGATGAAATGATAACAGAAAGAAAAAAATGAAATTATCACCGGGAAAGACAATAAATAATTCGAAAGACAGTATCAGAAATTGTCTCTTTTTTCACATTTCAACCAATATTCCTCACATCAGTCCATAAGAACACAAGGTGTAGTTAGCAATTCCACCATTAGGGCACTTTCGACAAATCGTTTAGCGAGTCCCTTACTCAGTACTTCCTGCAAGTGAGGATTCCTTCATTTAGGAGTACATACATCCTTTCAATTGGAAATCAACAGAAAATCTCTTAATATTTTTTAATTGACATTCAATATCCTCTCTTCTACATTTTGTTTTAAAGTAACTTAAAAGGAGGGATCGTTATGAAAATTCCCAAAACAATTTTTGTAAACACCTTTACGAACGGTTTGGTAGGGCCAAGCATTCCCATGGTTGGCCCGGTGGCCAATGGCGGTACAATCATTGCTGATACTGCTCCAGGGTGCTGGGGTCCGATGATAACTCCTTCTTTTAAAGGAGGACATGAAGTCACCAGTCCGGTGTCTGTTGATGGCGCCCTACCCGGAGATGCCATTGCTATCCGTATCAAGAAAATCAATGTGACATCAATTGTGACGTCATCCGGTACCATGAACTTTGTTGAAGGGCGTTACACGGGTGATCCTTTCGTGTCCCGACATTGTCCTGGTTGCGGAACGAAAAACCCTCCCACGCGAATTGAGGGTATCGGGGTGGAAGCTGTACGCTGCGCTGAATGTGGAGCTGAAGTTAGCCCCTTTCGTCTTACGAACGGCTATACAATAGTCTTCGATGATAGGCGCAAGATGGCTGTCACCGTAAGTGGTACAGTGGCGAAGAAACTTGCAAAGAATGCCGCGAAGCTCATGGCTCTGCCTGATTTATCCTGCCAGAACCCTGTCGTATCTCTCGCTCCCTCTGACATATCCGGTTTAACGACTAGACTTCGACCATTCATAGGAAACATTGGTACCACACCTGCCATCGACATGCCTGACTCTCACAATGCAGGTGACTTCGGACAGTTTCTCTTGGGTGCTCCCCATGAGTATGGCATTACCAAAGAGCAATTAGAGAGCCGTACAGACGGCCACCTGGACATTGATTCTGTAAGAGAAGGGGCGATACTGATCTGTCCTGTGAAGGTGCCGGGCGGCGGGGTTTATATCGGTGATGCCCATGCGATGCAAGGGGACGGGGAAATCGCAGGTCATACCACGGATGTCGCTGCAAAAGTCGCATTGCAGGTGAATGTTCTTAAAGGTTTGAAGATTGGGGGACCGATTCTCTTGCCACCGATTAAAGATCTGCCCCATTTGGCCCAGCCCCTCACCGCGGCTGAAAAGAGGGATGCAAAATCCCTGGCTAAGAAGTTAGGCCAAAGGGGATTAGAGGATGCACTTCCTATTCAGATGATTGGTTCCGGGGCGAACTTGAATGAAGCAACTGACAATGGTGTGGCACGTATGGCAGAACTTTTCAAGATTTCCAAAGAAGAGGTCCTGAATCGAGTTACCATCTCAGGTGCAGTCGAGATCGGGCGGCTACCGGGAGTAGTTACAGTAACTATGCAGATTCCACTGCCTTGGCTGAAGAAAGCTAACCTGGCAAAATTGGTCAAGGAACAGTACTTTCTATAGGCATACTTCATTCGTGAGAAACAGGTTAACATCAGATTCAAAAAGATGTGATAAAGAAAGAGAGGCCAGAATTTATCCGGCCTCTCTTTTAGAAACTCACCATTCTTTATTATTGAGCTTAGAGCTCGCTTTCATTAAAAATTCAATTTCCTCCTCGTAAAATTAAAGACACGAATAAATTGGAGGAGGCAAGTGTCAAGAGTTCACACTTTCAAAAGCAACTATTTATAAGATAATTACACAATAAGATAGATATCTCCACAACCGTTATT
>Ga0335070_10003301_pt1 | contig 18810 bp, 15 predicted proteins | sample Lox_Sample_13_FD_206722 | JGI IMG/M metagenome (GOLD analysis project Ga0335070, IMG submission 206722) | Soil microbial communities from Loxahatchee National Wildlife Refuge, Florida, United States - Lox_Sample_1.3 | ecosystem: Environmental > Terrestrial > Soil > Wetlands | place: USA... | reverse complement strand
GCCACAGGCCACTGGATGATTGATTGTATGAAGCGTGGGACGAAGATTATCGCTGTCGACCCGAGATGTACCTGGATCGCTTCCAGGGCGGACCTCTGGCTCCAAATACGCCCTGCAACAGACGGGGCTCTGGCGCTGGGGATGCTGAATATCATCATTAATGAAGGGCTTTACGATAAGCCCTTTGTTGAAAAGTGGATCCATGGCTTTGAAGAATTGAAGCGGAGGGTTCAGGAGTATCCGCCGGACCGTGTCTCCCACATCACCTGGATTCCTAAAGAAAAAATCATAGAAGCCGCCAGGCTCTATGCTCGGAGCAAGCCCGCTGCCATCCAGTGGGGTGTCCCCGTCGATATGAATGCGGAGGCGACCTCGGTGATCCAGGCGATTACTTCGCTCTGGTGCGTTACGGGAAATCTTGATATTCCCGGCGGAAACGTAATCTGCAGGGGTCCCTTCGGGGTCTCGATTTATCCTTACTCTTCTGAAGAACTCACCGCGATTTATGGAAAAGCCTTTGTCCAAAAGCTCTCGGAGAAACGGATTGGAGCGGATCGGTATCCCCTGGTGAAAAATTTCAGAGGATGGGCCCTTTCCGATACCGTCCTGGAACAGATGGAGACGGGTAAACCCTATCCTGTCAAAGGGATGTGGATCCAGACGAACAATTTCCTTGCCTGCGCCGCTGGAGAACCACGGCGTCACTACGAAGCCATCCGAAAGCTCGATTTCAATGTGGTGGTCGATCTTTTCATGACCCCAACGGCCCAGGCCGTGGCGGATATCGTTCTCCCCGCAGGGACCTTTCCTGAAAAAGATTCCGTCTTCTCCACCGGAATTCCCCTCAATGCCATTCAGAAAGTGGTAGAAGTGGAAGAATGCAAATCCGATTGGGAGATCAACTTTGAATTAGCCAGGAGATTTAACCCGGAGATTGTTCATTGGAAGAGCGTGAGAGAAATGTTCTCCGAAAGGATCCATCCTTCCGGACTCACCTTTGATGAACTCCGCAAACAGGTCTGGGCCCTTCCCCCAAAGGGGCATCCCTCCGGAACCGCTCCTTACCGAAGGTACGAAGAAGGCCTGTTGCGCCCGGACAAAAAGCCCGGGTTTCGAACCCCCACCGGGAAAATCGAGGTCTACTCCACGACTTTGGAATCCTATGGTCTGGATCCCCTCCCCTATTTCGAGGAACCGCTGGAAAGTCCTCTGCGGACCCCGGAACTATGGAAGGAGTTTCCCCTGATTATGATGACCGGAAGACGTTCCCCCGTCTTGTTCCACAGCGAACATCGCCAGATCCCCTGGCTGCGTGAAATCGACCCCGACCCTATTGTGGAAATCCATCCGGAAACAGCCCGGGCCCTCGACATCGAGGATGGAAACTGGGTATGGATCGAGGGAAGGCGCGGCCGCGCCAAGAGGAAGGCCAAGCTCACTCCGATCGTTCACCGGCAAATGGTCATGGTCCCCCATGGATGGTGGTTGCCTGAGAAAGAAGGGGAGGATCATCTCTACGGGGTGTGGGATATCAATATCAACCAGCTCATCCCCATGGGATACCAGAGTAAGTCGGGTTTTGGCGGCGGGCCTTACAAATCGATGCTGTGCAAGATCTACAAGGTCTGATTAGCTCGCTGGGCCCAAGAATATTTCGATGACTCGGGCTAAGAGAATGAAACGGTCCGGATCCTCATACGTGGAGATGAGTTTCCGGCGCGTTTTTTAGGTTTGAAAATACTTTTATAGAGCCTGCCTATCCCGCATAAATCTTGCGACAGAGGATGTTTGAGAGGAGGAGAACCATGAGGTACTTGATCTTGGCTACCGCTTTGTTGTCGGTGGTCTATGGCTTAGGCATCGGAATGGCGACACTTCAGGCCCAGCCTTACCCCAACCATCCCATCCAGGTTGTTGTCCCCAATGACCCTGGATCAGCAGGCGACATGGCTGCGAGGGCCTTTTCCGAAGAACTGAGTAAGACCCTGAAAGGACCGGTGGTCGTTTTGAATAAACCGGGCGCATCCTCTACCTTGGGGACGGATTTTGTGGTCAAGAGCAAGAAGGACGGTTACACGATTCTCTATGCAAACACTTCAGCAGTCGTCTATGCCAGGGCAACCAATCCGGAAATCGTACCCTATGATCCTGTCAAGGACCTTGAACCCTTGGGATTACACTGCCTCTTGACATTGACCGTAACCGTCCGCGAAGACGCTCCCTGGAAAACCTTTAATGAGATGATCGACTATGCGAAGAAGAACCCGGGAAGTGTTCGTTTTGGAATTCACGGTCAGGGGACGATCGATCACTTTAACCTGGAGCTGATCAAGTCGTGGACGGGGGCCCAGTTCAACGTCATTCCATTCAAAGGAACGGCGGCAACGATAACCGCTTTGTTGGGTGGCCATGTGGATGCGACGGTCATTGTCAACAGTCTGGCGAGTCCCCATGTGGACGCCGGCAAATTAAGAATGCTCCTCCTCACCGGTAAAATGCGCGACTACCCAAATGTTCCACTGATCACGGATGTGGGGTACAGCCAGAATCTTCTCTCGGCGTGGTTTGGGTGGTTTGGCCCTGCTGGAATATCCGACGAGGCGAAGAAGGTTCTTATCCCGGCCATTGAGAAAACCACGAGGGTCCCTGAATTAATACAAAAAATTGAGAAGCTTGGGCTGGTGGTTGATTACAAAGCTCCCGAAGAACTCAAAAAAAACATGATGAGTGATTATGAGACCGCCCGTGCTTTAGCCCTAAAACTGGGCTTAAGCAAATAATAACGTGAGGATCAAAGGGTTAAAGGAATGCGGGCTCAGGCGATCAGCTCAGCCGGAGAAGACATTTCCCACTGTGGGCTTGAAGATAGGAAATGAGATTTATTAATGGTCTCAAAATAGAACCGACATAGCCGTTGAAAAATCTCCCCCCTGCCTTCGCCGAAGCGGCTTCGCGCAGGCAGGTCGCCCCTCTCCTTCGACAAGCTCAGGATGGTGAGTCTTGTCGAACCATTTGTCAAAGAGGGTAATTCCTCCCTGAGTAAAAGGGAGGGTAGGAGGGATTTTATAAATCAAAGTCATTCCTGTTTTGAGATTTTTGATAAGGAATTACTCGTTCCCCGGTTTCCGTAGAGGCGGGACCATCGGTTTCGCAATCATCTTGGTGATCCGATCTTCCGTCAGCTTGAATTCAGGAGGGTAGAGGCGTCTGTCTGTAATCTCTTTCTTTTCCGTGTTTCTCCATACGAAATCGCAGTGTTGACAACGATACAGTTCCCACGACCCGTCCTTGGGAGCTTCATAAATTTTGATTCCCTCATCCTGATCACATCTTGGGCAAAACACGCGTACCTCCTTATTTTCTTCGCACCGGATTGAGCAGGTCAACCCATTCCGCTGCTTCCTTCGGCGGTGTCAGTAATGAGAGGGTTCCCAGCGGAAGGTCGGGCGGAACAGGCTTCGTCGCATCCATTATCATCCGGGTCGTCAGGCCGGGCGGGTAGCCCGTTGGATCCAGGGTCGACCCTGGGGCATTCGGGATGAGGATGAGATCCCGGTCGGGTCTGAATCGGGTCAGCAAAGCCCACATGACTTCGTTCAGGTTGAAGGGATCGATATCGTCGTCCACAATCACGATCAACTTTGGATAGACTAATCCATGAGGGGTCGCTAAAAGTTTTGCTGCAATGATTTTCGCGTAGCCAGCCATCCTTGATTTTGTTGAGACAATGGTGCCGTACCCGTGGCAATACATGGCATTCACTGAAACGACCTCCGGGGCCATGGCTCTTAATTGCCGGTAGAGGGTCGCGCTCGTGATCGGGCCGATGAGATAATCATGCTCGCTCCAAGGTCTCCCAATATACAAATTTTCAAAAAGGATGGGATCTTTTCTTAGCGTGATGGCCTTCACCCTGATTTCCGCTTGTTTCATGGTGCCAGAATAAAACCCGGGATATTCTCCAAACGGTCCTTCGATGGACCTTTGCCTGGGGATAATTTCGCCCTCCAGCACGACTTCGGCACCCGCAGGCACCATCAAATCGACTGTTTCCGCCCGGATGACCTCTGCCGGCTCCCCTCGCAACGCTCCAACCATGTCGTACTCATCCTCATCGTATTGCAGGGGCATTCCCGCTGCCAGCGTGATGGCCGGATCGTTTCCGATCGCAATGGCCACGGGGAGAGGTTGATTCAATTCCTCTGCCTTTCTGAGATTGACAGCAATATCGTGCTGAGGAGATGTCTGAATGCCCAGCCGGTCTTTATCCTTCACTTGAAGCCGATAGATCCCCAAGTTTTGGTTTTTCGGATTTTCCGGGTCCTTGCTGACCACCACCGCTTTTGACAGATAAGGCCCCCCGTCATAATCGTTGACCCGGAAAACGGGGAGGATTTCAAAGATATTGATATTCTTTTTCAGAATCGTCTCTTTCAACGGAGCGTCATCCACCACTTTAGAGGAAATGGGGAAAGAGTCAGATTTCTTGACGAGCTCATGAAAGATCTGCTGGAGAGGAGTATCTATGGGGAGGTTGAGCATCAAGGCATAATTCCTCCAAGACCCATGAACATTCATCACCACCTTTTTTCGGTCATAGCCTCGTATTTTTTCAAATAAGACGGCTGGCCCACTCGGAATTTGTCCGGCGGCATAGGCTGCAGCACTGATGTCCGGTTCCGGAAGGACTTCTTCTTCAACCCTCCGTAACTGTCCTTCCGATTCCAATCTGATTAAAAACTCCCTCAGGTCTTTGTACGGCATGACATTCGCCTGGTTCTTAAGCGGCTGACTCCAAAAGGAACGACTCTCTCTGGCCCTATACTGTTATCGCGCGGCCACCCTTTTGTCAAGACATTTTACGCCTCCTCCGAATAAGGGCCGGGGTCAGTCGTTTAATTTCAGATAACGGATGAGGAGGAGGCCCCCGAGAACGAGTCCTCCCAAAAGAGTAAACGCGAGAGAAAAGAATCCCGTTTCACCCATCAGTCCGATTCCAACCGGAATGGCCCCTCCGAGGAGAGAGGCCACGGGGAGAGTGAGCGCGAGGACCAGATTTTTTACATTGGGGGAGCCTACCCTGGAGAGGGCTGCGAAACCTACGGGGAAGAAACAGGTGGCCACCATCCCTTGAATGAAGACGATCGGAATAACCCAGGATCCGGGGGCCACCCCGAGCAGACCCGTGAGCAACCCGGCCGTTAGAAACACCGCCCTCAAGTTTTTTCCCACACCCAGCCGATCGGTCATCCACCCTGAGACGAGGACGGTACCCAGAGTCGCAACCCGGGAAAGCCCTACCAACGTGTTGGCCCAAGTGCGATCCATTCCCCTTTCGGAAACAAGGTACAGGGGCATCATGGAATAGACTCCAGAACTCATGCCAAGAGCTAAGGTGAAGAGGACGATTAAAATGACGACGGAAGGGTCGACCAAGAGGCTTCGCATCATCCTGAGATTCGGCGCCTCTCCGTAAGAATTTCCGCCTTTCCCCCAAAAAACAAAGACCACCCCTCCGATCATAGAAGCGATTCCGATGAAGGCTAAGACCCCCCGCCACGAAAACCATCCCAGGAGAGCTTCTGCGAGAAGAGGGGCGATCAAGAAACCCGAATTGGGCGCCAGTTCGTGAATGGCAATCGCCTTCCCGATGTCTTTAGACCTCACCAGCCCGATAATGGTAAGAATCCCGGAAGGGAGATAGAGTCCCGCAGCCATCCCTAAAATCAAGAGTCCAAATCGGATTCCCCACAGAGAGTGATTGACACTGACAAAAAGAAAAGCCGCGCCCACGGCCAGCGAGGAGAGGATGATGGTTCTTCTATGATTGAGTCGAGAAGAGACAAAACCGGATCCCAGAAGCATCGGACAATATCCCAATGAGATGATGAAGAACAGGGACCCTGCTTCCCCGTGTCCTATGTTCAGGTCTTTTTCTACCGTCGGCAGCAGGGGAGCCAGAACGATTCTGGAAAGAAAATTCAACAGGAAAATCCCTGCGAGGAAGAGAAGGGGCGCCATCTGGGAACGAAAGGAGACGGGTTCTCTCTCTGTATTCTGTGATTGATCCATACTTTGTGTCTTCATCGTCAAAATATTTAAACAAAGAAAAGGCCGGAAGGGAATCTACCGGCCTTTTGACAGTCTCAAAATCTAAATTGTTTTTCTTATGATCTGATGAGCCGTTTAACGTCCTGCTCAGGACCAACGCAAGGAACCGCAGGTCGAGCAATGAGTTGCATGTGGAAACATCCATCTCATGGACCTCACCTCCTTTTCTTACCTATATTTTAAGTATTCTTCCTCCCCCCTGTCAAGAAAAATAAAGATTTGTCCTCCCTGACTTTTCTCTGCTGTGGAAAAGTAGGTTTTCAAAAAATGATCGGCTAGGAGGAGCCTATAGTGTGAGGGTGTGCTGTTATTGCCAGAACGGGGCGGAACCCTGAAGAGGCTTCATCGGCCCAACCTTTTTAGGGTTAGGCTGCGTAGGTTTCAAGGAAAAACCGGGTCCCAATATTCTTGGAGCGGCTTCATCCTGTTTGCCCCCAGAGCGGGCCTTATGAAGCCTCAGAAGGGTCTGCCCCGGTCATGGCAAAGAAAAAGAACCTTCTTTCTGATCAGGGGATCAATAATTTGACGACCATGATCAGGACAATGAAAATAAACAACCTTTTGATCCAAACGTTCCCAATCCGGTCGGAATAGTGAGCGCCGAAGTAGGAACCCACGGCGCAGCCCAAAAACATCGCTCCCGCCTTGGGATAATCGATCGCCCCCTTGCCTGCAAAGACCACTGCCGCCATCGTGGTCATCATGAGAGAGGTAAGCTTCAGTGTCGCTGTGCCTTCCAAGAAGGTCTGGTCAAAGACGGAGAGCAGAACATATAAAAGAAAGGTCCCTGCCATGGCGCCGTAAAATCCGCCGTAGATCCCGATGATGAAAGTGATGAAAATACCCGCTCCGTATGCGTGCCCTCCGATCATCCGTCCCTTTTTTTCCAGTCCGAGTCTCGGCTGGGCGATGACGATGATGAGAACTCCGACCGTCGCGATGGCGATGATCTTCCTTAAAAGACCCGTCGAGATCTCGAGAACCAGGCTCGCCCCCAAGAAGGAGCCGATGACAGCGGCCACACCCATCCACAGAGAGATTGGATAGTCGATCAAGCCTTTTTGATGAAACTTGTACCATCCCACGGTGGTCAAGCCCGCAATCCCTAACCTATCCGTGCCGATGGCGGTGTGGGGGGGCAACCCTAAGAAGATCAGGACAGGAATGGTGATGAGACTCGTCCCTCCAACGAGGGTTCCAAACGAGGCTCCGATGATGCTGGCAAGAAAAATGACCAAGAGACCTGAAAAATCCATGATTCATTATGCGGGGCTGGCGCCGCCGAATGGGTCAAGGCCCGTCTCTTCTGCAAAGGCCCTCATCAGTCGTTTCGTGACAGGTCCCGGCACTGGAGACAACGGGCGAATTCCGCTCACCTCTCGGACGGGTGTGACGCAGGTTGTGCTGGAGGTGATAAAAAATTCCTCCGATTGAGCCAGGTCATAAAGACTGAAATGTCGTTCTTCAAAGGATATCTTCAGCTGCGATGACAATTCGAAGACCACGCTTCGAGTTATCCCTTCGAGGACGTTCTGGGCAGGCGGGGTCCACAGGACGCCTCCTTTGACGATGAAGAAATTGGCGGCCGAATTCTCCGCCACATTTCCGTGGATGTCCAACATCAGGGAAAGACTGCCCACGGCGTCCGCTTCGATCTCTGCCAGAATTTGGTTCATCTTGCTCGTCACTTTCGCCCGTGTTTCAAGACACGCAGGGGGGACCCTCCGCGTGGGAACGATCGCTAGCGTGACCCCTTCCGTCAGACTTCGCTCGACAGCCTCCATGGCCACAGGGCGCCAGAAGATAAATAAGGTCGGCGGTCCCGCGGCCCGGGCTGTCATGCCGGGTGTATCCATGCCCCGCGTGATCCAGTGGCCAACACGATAGACACTCTTCTCGCCCAGAGCCGGAAGGTTCTTCGCGTGCAGGTCGAGGGTTAACTTCTCCATCTCTTCCTGACCCACGCCTAAGCTAATCCGAACGTACCGGAGGGAGCGGTAAAGACGATCCAAGTGGTCCTTCAAACGGTAGAGGCGGCGGTTGAAGCAGGGGGTGATCTCATACACTCCGTCTCCCCAGAGAAATCCTCTATCAAATGGGGAGAGGACGGCCTCGCCCTCCTTCACCACCTTTCCGTTTAAATAACAATAGAGCTCTTGAGGCATCTCGTTTTATGCTCCGCCGACAACTCTTGCAAACTTAAATCCTGAGGCCGCTAAAAAAATCTCCGAGACGGACTCGGCGGCTGAGTCTCTGGGATCAACTCCGAATTGTCTTGTCGATTTCTTTCCTTTTACCGATATCGGATTGGAGCCTCGATTGTCAAGCAAAAAAAGCCTGTCAAATAACCCGTTTTTCTCGGGCTGTCAAGAATGCCTTCCGCCAAAGGCGGAACAAGGCGCCGGAAATCCCTCGTAGGGGACGCATATAGGCGTCCCTTACAGTGATGCACGCTGCACCCTTCCCCTCTTTCCAACGAGACTGTGTCACAGTAATAAGAACCGGTTCCAAACAAGACGGAAGAAACGGTCGGGTGGAAAAGTCTTAGGGCGGCAACCTTATACTATATAAGATTCAGGCGTTCCATAACCTTGAGATCATTCCATTTTCTACAAGCACCCGTTAACCATTCCTAAAAGAACCGCATCCTAAGACGTTGGAACCCGATTGTTTCTTCCGCCAGGGCCGCGATTATGACACAGTCTCGGAGGAAGAGTGAATGGGTAAGGGAGCAAACACATTAAAAAAAAATTCTCAGGCGCGAACGCTAAGAATCTAATCCTTCGGCGTCTTAAAATGGTAGGGGATCATGAGGGCGGGGATAAATCCCAGCGCTGGCATATACACAATGAGCTTGAGAACAGTCATCACTCCCCATGAGTCCGCAACGATTCCAAGCAATCCCGCGCCGACTCCTCCCATTCCAATAACGAAACCCACCGTCAACCCGGAGGCCATCCCCAGTCGATTTCTGAGAATCCTTTGGCCCATCACAATCGTGACGGAAAAACTTGAGATCAACAGCAACCCGACGAGGAAAAGAAGGATAAAGACCAAGATCCCCCTGGCTTCCAGGAAGAGGAAGAGCAGCGGAACAGAAAGGATCATGGAGAGACAAAAATAATATTTATGCCCGATTCTATCCGCGATGGCCGCACCGATCAAGGTGCCCACCACCCCCCCCATGAGAAAGACGAAGACCAATCTCCCTGCCGTGATGGCGTCTCCGTGTAAGATATGAATATAGTAAAAAGGCACAAAGGTAATGAGTCCCATATGCGCCCATGAACGTATGGACACGGCAAAAACAAGAAGTGCCATGGAACCCCAGCCTTTGCTTTCTCCCGCAGGAGGCGGATCTATCCGCTTTTCCCTTAAGCCACTCTTTTCCCTTTTAGCGGGGAGGGTTAGCTCTTTTGAGAACAGAAGCAGGATGGCGAGCATCGGAATTCCCAGGAGGAGGTAATAAAGAGTCCCTGAGAGATCGGCCCACGCGATCGCATAGGTGATGAAAAGGGGGCCTAATGCCATTCCGAAATTGCCTCCCACCTGGAAGAAAGACATTCCGGTGGCCATCCTTGACCCGGAAAAGTAATGCATGATCTTCGTCCCTTCCGGGTGATAGACCGCTATCCCCAGTCCGTTGATGATCACAAGAATGAGTAGAACAACGAACGAGGAAGATAGGCCGAGAAAAGAAAAACCAAGATAAGTCAGGATGATTGAGACGGGGAGCAACCACTTCATTTCCATTTTATCCGATAGATAACCGAACAACGGCTGAATGATCGATGACGTCATGTTCGAAACCATGATGACGGCCCCGACCGCCGTGTAGCTCAGGTGGAGGGTGTTCTTCACGAACGGCATCATGGCCGGAAGGGCAGACCCGGTCACATCAATCATAAGATGGCTAAGGCTAAGGATCAGAATAATCTTTACGTTCACGTTGATTCCGGAGACAGAGACGGTTTTTTTCGAGTCCTTATTTTAGGGTGAACCGGGAAAGAATTCAATGGAGGTCGACAAGAAAGACCGGGAACTTTTTTCGACAGAGTCTTGCAGGTCGCATGTCCGCATTCCAGGCGAAGAAACGAGGGGCCCTGGCACAAAAATCGCCGGGGCCCCTCGGTCTGATGTGAGGATTCTTACTTGGACATTTCGTTGATGGTAGCGATCAAGACGTTCCGTGTGAACCTCGGGTTATGAACCCCCTTGCTGCCGTCGTACCAGAATAGCAAGTAGTTATGGAGGGCGCGGACGACCGGGTCGGATGTTGCGAAGACCGGCTTTCCCTGCTCTCCGCAGGCGTCCTTGATGTTTCCCATCTGGCTTAAGACCGCCTTGCCATCCTGCAGGATGAACTTCAAGGAAATCTGTCCGTGAATGCCCGGCGGGATCTCAACGGACTTGATCTGTTTGCCGTCGATGGGCGTGTTGGGAGTATCTTTATCGGTCTTCTCATCCCAGGAAGTCACGCAAGCGATCTTTTCCTTGGAGGCCAAGATTCTCTTCTGGATCGAGGCTCCCAGCTGCTTGCGCAACTCCTCTGTGCCGGTCTGAACAAACGATTCTTTCATCTTCTCGCCGTGACAGGTTTCGCATTCAGCGGGCTTAAAGGTATGGCCTCCCTTACTTAGCATTTTGTGGCAGGCCACACAGGAGTCGCCCGTAAAGATGGCATGGGGTGACTCGGTATTGCCCGTGTCATTGTAAAAATAGACGTTCTTGCCAAGAATGACATCCGTTTGAGCGGCCTCGTGGGGCTGGGTATATTGTAGCTTTGGATCGGGACTGTCCCACGTGATACGACCGTTTCGTGTATTGTGACAGGCCATACACAGAGCGCCCTTGCCGACCGCTTTTACAGGAATCCCGTTCGGCAGCAAGGGTATATTATCCTTGATGCGTAGCGCAGGGGGGCCGCTGTGACACGCCTCGCAGGTGATCGGGCGAACCTGAGCCTTCGTCAGTCCCAGGCCCTTGATGAAAGCTTCATCTGCTTTTGAACCATCGGGTTTCTTTAAGAAGCCGGGATCACCCTTCATCAACTCCGGCACCCACGTCTTAAATCCTTGTTCACTGTGGCACCGCCCACAGTGCGCCGCCGCTTCTTTCCGCACCTCCCAACTTGCAGCGTCATCGGCGGCCAGTTCCCTATTCGCGTGCTTGCTCTTCTGCCATTCCGCAGATTGATTTTGGGCTGCAGCGAAACCCACGACAACCAAACAAAGCACAAATACCAACAACCCTAAATATCCTCTTCTCATAGTTTTCTCCTCCCACCTTCCAGTATTTTACACCTCTTTCGTGGTGCATCCCCCTATGTTATTGATTATATAAGAAGTCGACTGACTGTCAAGACGAATGCCTCCATTGGATCCTTTGGATTTCAGATCGTCCTTACCTCTTACTTTCTATTTTCTCCTTGATATCTTTGACCAAAGCCATCTTGTCGATCTTTTCAGCCTTCGTGAAAGGCATGGTATCGATAAATTCGATTCTTTCAGGAAAATGAAGCACAGAGGCTTTCCTCTCTTTGAGAAAGGATAGGATATCATTGAACTGCAACCGGGTCCCCTGTCTGGGCTGGATATAGGCACAGACTCTTTCTCCCATCTCCGGGTCGGGCATGGGAATGGCGGCGACAAACGCAACACCGGGATGATCACTGATCAGTTTTTCCACTTCGACGGCACTGATGCTTTCGCCGCCCCGGTTGATCATTTCTTTGATTCTTCCGACAAGCGCCACATTTCCGTTCGGATCAATCTTTGCCACGTCCCCCGTCCTAAAGTAACCGTCTTTGTCAAACATCTTTTCATTCTCTTCGGGGTTTCGATAATAGCCGGTAAAGATCCCCGGGCCTTTGATCAGGAGCTCTCCCGGGGTGTTCGCCGGAAGCTCTTTTCCATCCCGGTCAACCAGTTTATAGGAATCGTAAGGACAGGTCGGCTTCCCAACCGTGGTAAACAGGGTTTCGAGGTCGTCGTCGGACCTGGTCAAGGTGGTCATGCCCTCGGTCCCACCGTAGCCGTTGAAAAAGGTGCATTTAAGTTTCTCCCTGACATCCTTGATGAGGTCGGGAAGGCTGGCCCCGCCGCCGCAGTGCATCTTTTTCAACGTGTTGAGATCATAGTTGCCCAAACTCTCAAAACCAACCAGTCGCCTGGCCAGCGTCGGGACCCAAACCAGCGCAGTGACCTTCTCCTTTTCGATCGTTCGACAGATGTCGTCAAGCTCCGTGGAATCCAGAAAAACGGTTTTTCCATAAGTCAAACTAGTGCCCAGGAAACCTTTGGTGAAGGTCAGGTCGTGACCGATGGGACCAACCAGGAGGCATATATCTGTTGCACCCATTTTCCAGGCCCTGGCGGCATGTTCTGACCCACAAATCAAGTCGTTGTGGGTGCGAGGAACGACTTTTGGCAACCCCGTGGTTCCTCCGGTGGGGCCCATATGAGACACCTGCATCGGATCCGGGCGCCTTTGAGTCAGCGCGGACAGATTTTTCTCCGTCAATTCCGCTTTCTCAATCAAAGCTTCCAGACAGGGATAGTCCCTTTGACCCTCTCCTCTTGCGAGGATGACATGTTTCATTTGAGGGCTTTCCTTCAACACCTCTTTGACGATAGGCAAATAATCCGTCTTTCGGTATTTCCACGGCAGAATCCAGGTGGTGGCTCCTGTCAACCGGATGAGATAATTGATTTCGTAGGGTCGGTACCGGTCGATCAGGAGCACATCGATCGCCCCTATTTTTTGGAGCGCGAAATAGACAGACACAAACTCGTTCCAGTTTGGCAGTTGGACAAGCACACGGTCCATGGGTTTTATTCCCATGTTCATCAGGCTGACGGCCAACCGGTTGACCCTGTCCCTCGCTTGTGCAAAGGTAAGGCGACTGTCTCCATCGACGAACGCTTCCTTGTCAGGATAGCGATCAGCGGCCCTGTCAAGGATATCCCCGAAGGTCAGGTCTCCCCACCACCCGAGCCTTTTGTAACTTTCAACATCTTCTGTGCGAAACGGAGTAAAACCATCAAGCAGTTTTGTCATGATCGTCATTTCCTCCTGACCGCCAGCGTCTCAGCGATCGAGTTAAGCGGATCGGTCCGGCTGGATTCAAGGATTCATGATCATTCGAGCCTGACCCTAAGTTTCTAATTTTAAATTTGTCAGATCATAAAATGCAAGACAAGGCATGACTCTCATCTGGCAGGTAAAACGCCGAAACGCCGGACCTTTTAGACACGCTAGACTCTCCCCTGTGCCCTCAGATAGTCTTTCCAGAACGGCGAGATGTCTCGCAGTCTCTGGATGATGGGGGGAAGATGTTCGATGATGTAGTCCATCTCTTCTTTCGTACTGTAGATGGAGAGGCTGAAACGGATCGACCCATGGGCCGCGGTGAAGGGAACTCCCATGGCCCTGAGGACATGCGAAGGCTCCAGCGAACCGGAAGTACAGGCGGACCCCGATGAGGCGCAGATACCCAGATCGGATAGCAGAAGGAGGATCGATTCTCCTTCGACAAATTCGAAGCTCAGGCTGGTCGTGTTGGGGAGCCGGTTCTTTCGTTCACCATTGACCAATGTATTCGGAATCCTCTCCAGAAGCTTTGCCTCGAGATAATCTCTCAAAGCCCTGACCTTTGTGTTCTCTTCGTTCAGATGTTTTTGGGCCAGTTCACAGGCCTTCCCCATGCCGATGATGTAAGGGACATTCTCCGTCCCTCCTCTTCTCCCCTTCTCCTGATGGCCGCCGATGAGGAAGGGAGAGAATTTGGTCCCCTTCCGGATATAGAGGATCCCGATCCCCTTGGGCGCATGGAGTTTGTGGCCGGAGATGGAGAGCATATCCAGTTTCGATTTTTTCATCTGAAGGGGAATCTTTCCTGCGGCCTGAACTGCATCACTGTGAAAGGGGATCCCTTTGGCCTTGACAATCTCGCCGATTTCTTCAACAGGAAAGATTACGCCGGTTTCATTGTTGGCATACATGATGGTGACCAGGGCGGTCTCGTCGGTCAGGGACTCCTTCAATTCGTCCAAATCCAACCGTCCCTCTCGATCGACGGAAAGCTCGGTGATGCGGTAGCCTTTTCGGCCCAGATAGGTGGACACATTCCCCACCGCGGGATGCTCCACCCGGGTCGTAATGATGTGCCGCTTCTCGGGATAGGAATCGAGTGTTCCCAGGATCGCCGCATTGTCGCTCTCCGTCCCGCAGCTCGTGAAAACAATCTCCGAAGGCTCCGCTCCCAGGAATTCCGCCACTTTTCCCCGCGCTTCATCCACCTTCTTTTGAACCTGACCTCCGAAGAAGTGCATACTGGAAGGATTCCCATAATACTCCGAAAAGAAAGGCACCATCACCTCCAGAACTTCCGGAGCCACTTTTGTCGTTGCGTTATTATCCACATAGACGGTCTTCACGGCCTGACCTCCTCGACTTCGATATCATCGCTGACAAACTCTCTCAATTTCGATTCAACATACTGTTTCAGCGTAAATTCGGAACTGGGGCAGAAGGAACATTTTCCCCTCAGGGCAACCAGGACTTTATTGCCTTCAATATCGACTAGGTCCAGATCCCCTCCGTCCGCTTTCAAGGCCGGGATGATCTCCCTTCCCAGTGTCTCTTCGATCAATTTAATCTTCTGGATGTTCGTCAGCTTCTTTTTCTCCGGCTTGGGAGGAGGCGCCTCTTTCTCCATCTCTTTTCTCACTTTTTCGATGATGGCCTCGATCTTGGGATGGCATTGACCGCATCCTCCGCCCGCTTTGGTATAGTAAGTCACCTGTTCCACCGTTTTTAGATTGTTCTCACGGACGGCCTTGATGATCTCGCGATCCGTGACGCCGAAACAGTTGCAGACCACCTCAAAATCCTCTTTCGTTATCTTCTCCCCACGAAAATTGGCGATCGCTGCCTCAAGCGCTTCCCTCCCCATCACCGAGCAGTGCATCTTTTCCTCGGGAAGCCCTCCCAGGTAGTCGGCAATATCCTGATTGGTCACCCGGGCGGCTTCTTCCAGCGTTTTTCCTTTAATGATTTCCGTCAATGCGGACGAAGAAGCAATCGCACTTGCGCAGCCGAAGGTTTTGAACTTGACGTCTTTAATCCGTTTTTTCTCATCCAGTTTGAAGGTAAGCCTCAAGGCGTCGCCGCAGGCCAACGACCCGACTTCCCCCGCTCCGTCCGGATTCTCAATCTCTCCGACATTTCTTGGATTAAGAAAATGATCTTTTACCTTTTCCGTGTAGTCCCACATAGAGAAACCCCCCAGGTTTTTTATAATTCATTATAAATTTAACCTCTCCGCACCGTCAACCCTTTTCTCAACCTTGCCGACCCGCAGAAGGGCGAGAGCCTTTTTTCAGGAAACGGGCAACTTTGATCAGCCAATTCCAAAACATAACCCCCCTCATCCCAATGGGGGGAATAGAAGAGAGTCATCGATTCATCGGCTCAACTTTTTAGGAGTTGGCTTAAAGAGGGAAGAAGCGTTTTGATGTTATGACCGGCGCTGATCCGATTTTACCCTCAACGCGGGCCTTATGAAGCCTCGGAGGGGATTGCCCCCGGTCGCGGGCAAGGAAAAACTGGGGGTGGGCAAGTCTTTGGAATACCTTGAATCATTGCAGATTTTAGATTACACTTTTGACGAAAGGATGTTTGGTGACATTGGATAAAGAGACTTTGACCGGTCTGATCTGTAAGCATTGCGATTTTTACAAAGAATCCGACAAGGATCTGGTATGCGGAGCCTACAAGATTCTCAAGCGGCTATTGGAAAAGAAGATCCTCACTCCCGAGGAGATCTCCGATGCCCTCCGCGAATAGGTTGATCAACCTCTCCCCCCACGCTGTCCTAAAACATCTCGAAGAACGCTACCTCTACGACACCGAAAAGGACGAACTTTATGAACTGAACGAGGATGGGTATCAGTTTCTCCTCCGCGCCTGCCGGGGTGAACGTCCTCCTGTTCGGGGCGAAGATGAGGAATTCATCCGATTCTGCTTGTCTGAAAATCTCATCACCTTCTCGGAAACCCCCTCCCCCAAAAAGATCGTTTTGAATCCTTCGCCGGTCCCTTCCCTCCGATATCTCGAGGTCCAGATCACCAACCGATGCAACCTTCGATGCCGTCACTGTTACATCGGCGAAAGCCCCCCTCAGGATCTCTCAAGAGAGCAGATTCAAAGGGTGCTCGAGCAATTTGAAGAGATTCAAGGGCTGCGACTCCTCCTGTCCGGAGGGGAGCCTCTGCGCCACCCTTATTTTTGGGAGGTCAATGAGATTCTTCGAGACTATGCCTTTCGATCCGTCCTCCTCTCCAACGGCACGTTGATCTCCAAAGAGGTTGCCAAGAGGCTCCGTGTCCATGAGGTTCAGATCAGTCTTGACGGGATGGAAGAAGGTCACGAGTCGCTTCGAGGGAAGGGAACCTTCGAGAAAGCGATCATGGCCATTGACCATCTGCAAGAAGCCAATGTGCGGGTCTCGGTAGCCACGATGATTCACCGCCGGAATCTGTCGGAATTCGACCGGCTGGCCTCCTTTCTTCAATCAAAAAATATTGAAGAATGGAACGTGGATGTCCCCTGCGTGGAGGGAAGACTAAAAGAAAACGAGGATCTTCAAGTTTCCCCTTCTGAGGCCGGCCGTTTTCTCGGTTACGGCTTCGGAGGGGGATTTCACGGTTCAGCCGAAAATTCTACTTGCGGCGCCCATCTTTGTGCTATAATGGCCAACGGAACGGTTTGCAAATGCGGTCTTTTCAGCCGGGAACCGGCGGGCTCCATCGAAGAAGGACTTCGAGCTTGTTGGGCTCGGATCCCGCGTATCTCAATAAAGGACCTTACTTGCAACTGTACAATGATTGAAGAGTGCCGAGGAGGATGCCGTTACCGAGCGAAAACTCAAAACGATCTTTTTCAACCCGATCTCTATCAGTGTTATGCCAGAGAGGTTTTGAAGGGAGGTGAATGATATGACCATCAAGAAGGTGGCCAAGAAGTTCTCCAGTCTCTGCAAATGTAAAGCATCGTGCTAAGTCATTCCTCGTGCCCTTCCCAGGAGAGGCTGTGTCATAATCGCGGCCCTGGAGGAAGAAAAAATCGGGTTCCAAAGTCTTAGGATGCGGTTCTTTTAGGAATGGTTAACAGGTGCTCGTAGAGAATGGAATTATCTCAAGGGTACGGAACGTCTGAACTTCCTAGGTAATAAGGTTGCCGCCCTAAGACTTTTCACCCACACGTTTCTTCCATCTTGTTTGAAACCGGTTTTTATTGTTGTGGCACGGCCTCAGAAGGGAAGGGCCCTCTACTGCCCTCTTGCGCCTTTGGATGACGGTCAGTATCCAAGGGGAAAGAACAGGTCTGGCGAGCCAGGACCTGTTTTTTTGTATGGGATCCATGTATCTTGGAATTGATTTTCTCATCACTCCTGATTTGAAACTCTACCTGGTGGAGGTGAACGTGGGCCTCCCTGGCGGGGCTCAAGAATATGATCTCACCCATCGGGTCCATTTTGGAAAACCCTCGGATGTTTTCCAGCGAATCGAATCGACCTCTCAAGAAGTCTACGGAAGGACTTTCAAAGAGTACCTTTATTCCCTTCCCTTTATCGGCAGCCTAAAGTCCTTCAAGATCTGGATGGACGGTATGGGCCCCTTCCCGGCTACCTTTCATCCAGGGTTGAGGCTGGAAGACAAGTGGAATCAATACCAGTTGCTTAGGGCCATTGCCCCGATGCCGGAGACGATGATCTTTGATCCGGGAGATGCACTGGCTGGTGACCGTTTCATCGAAACGAAGAAAAAGGTAATTTTGAAGCGGCGGGTGGGAAGAGGAGGAAGGGGATTGCAGATCGTCACGGAACCTTCTTCCCTTCGGAAATTGAATCTGGGAACGAACCCCTATCTTCTTCAAGACTATGTCGAAAACAAAATCAACGGATGGAGCCTATCGATTCGCTCGGTTGCCTTCGGGGGAGAGTTTATCTGTATGTATGCCAATCTGGCTGCCAGGCCCACTTCCAATCACGGAATATTGACCCTTATCTCCCCCGGGAATTCGTTCGCACTAAGTGAGAAGGATTTCAAGACTGAATTATTCAATCAAAAATCATGGGAGGCAGAGATTTGGTTCGGTAATCACGAGCCTGACTATCTCAGACACAATCTTTACGAAGAGGAGGTGGCCGGGGCAACGCTCCACATTCCTGAACCTTTATTAGGAAAGATTCAAGAACTCTCAATCGAGATAGAGAGATTCTACGAAGGATTAAATCTTTTCAGCCTGCCCAGGGCCTGCTTTGAAGATTGATGATCGTGAACAGTTTAATAAAGTTGTCATGGCAGGGCTGACGATTTGACAATTTATTATTCCCCCCGATATAAAGAAAGAGCGGAGAGAGTTTAATCTCTGCTCTTTTTATGACGACAGAAGATCATTTCATTGAATTGACGGATGTCACAAAAATTTATCACCAGGGGGATAACCCGGTGGTCGCCCTGGACCACATCCATTTGAACCTCTCAAAGGGAGGGTTTATAGCCATTACAGGCAAAAGCGGATGCGGGAAGTCTACCCTGATTAATATCCTCGGAGGACTCGATTCCCCGGACCAAGGCCGCGTCATGATTCAAGGAGAAGACATCTCCCGGATGGATGACCGGCGGCTGACTC
>Ga0335070_10003300_pt1 | contig 18810 bp, 16 predicted proteins | sample Lox_Sample_13_FD_206722 | JGI IMG/M metagenome (GOLD analysis project Ga0335070, IMG submission 206722) | Soil microbial communities from Loxahatchee National Wildlife Refuge, Florida, United States - Lox_Sample_1.3 | ecosystem: Environmental > Terrestrial > Soil > Wetlands | place: USA... | reverse complement strand
TCCTTTCTCAAAAATGGCGGGTCGAACGAACAAGGTGCCAGCCACCTCCATTGAAAGGGTAGGATAGCGGACGGGGCGGGTGATCATTTCCGGCCCCTGGGAAGTGGCGAGAATAGTGTCCTCTGATTTCGTCCCGGTGAGCGATGGATTCCAGGTGAAGGCTTGGTGCTCCCGGATCAGGTCAGGGGTCTTGAAATTGACTCGATAGTCCCTGCCTGTGTAACCGATCGAGCCTCCCTGGTGATGGAGTTTCCATTCTTCCGGATATTCCTTCTCCCGATAGGCTTCGATTCCTTTTTGGAGAACATCTCTTGCGAGAACTCCGGGACGGGTATGAGCCATCAGGGTGCAATCGATCAAAACATTGGCTTCGTACTTTTTTCTCAATGCTCTGGGCAATTTTCCGAAATAGACGAAGCGGGTGAGGGAGACGATCAAGCCCCATTTTCTGGCATTGACCGATACCATTAAGTATTTCTTGATCTTCTTCTCCGTGGGGATCGGATGGCGAAACTGAGAAACCCGTTCATCCGCCGCTGACATCAAGGTGACCGGATCGATTCGGTCCTTCCACAATTCGTTGCAAAGCCTGCCGACGACCTCTGACTCGGTTTCCCCCTTTTTCGTCTTCATCAAGGTCTTTTCCAGCGCGAGGGAAACCTTTTCTCCCAGCCAGCGATAACGGTCTTGTTCCTCGGGTGTGAGCGAGTATCGGAGCCTTGCCACGCTTTCTGCCACCATCACCGCATTTTGAAATGGAACATCACTGCCAAAAGGACGATCCCCCATGAGCTCTCTCACCATGGGGATTTCATAATCTTCATACCAGGGAAAGGTCTTCACAATGAACCCCTGTTTCTCCAGCCTTTCCTCATCGATCATGCGAGGGGATTCAATGTTGTTCGATAGGACGTACTTCGAATCCTCTGTGATGAGGAGAGAGGTGGCCCCCAACTCCGTCGTGATTCCCACGAGATTGAGGCCGCCGCAAGTCATCCAGGAGAAATTGGCCTGACGCCTAAGAAGCAAAGCCTTCAGGTTCTTTGATCGAAGAAATGCTCTCACCCTTCTTTCTTTCTCTTTAATTTCATCCGGCAATCCCATCCGTCTCCTTCCCTCCTTACTTCCTCACCCGTGCAGCTACTCTTCCCCCTTGGAGTAATTAACGAAAAACCATTCCCGTTGCAAGACGGGCCAGGCGGTTAGGTGAAGAAGCTTTAGAGCGGAAACCTTTTACGGTTAGCTGCTGGGCTACAAGCCCTTGAGAGGATTGCATTTGAAACAAGGCCGACTAACCATAACTCTAAATGACCGCATTCTAAAGCTGAGGAGCCCGACTGTCCGGCCCGCCCAAACGATTATTGAGCTAGCACCTCAGTCCACGTTGTGACCGACCATTGGGTTTTGAACAGCTCGTCGACCGCCGGCTTCGCCTTCGCACGGAATGAATCGGGGTCCGGGATCACCACCTGCATACCCTTTCGCTGGAGATCCACCAGGATGGCCGCCTCGCCGGTCTTGATCTTGTTGTTGGCCCACTCCTCCGCCTCCTTGCCGGCCTTGACGATGAGATCCTGGTCGGCCTTGGACAGCTTGTCGAAGAAAGGCTTGTAGATCAACATTCCCGCCGTCTGGACAAGGTGATTGGTGATGATCAAATGGCTTTGGACCTCGTCAAGCTTGAAGGATTGGATCTGAGGCAGGTCCCCTTCGGAGGCCTCGGCCTTGCCCGTCTTGAGGGAGCTGTAGAGCTCGGGCAAAGGCACCCCAACGGGGTCGGTACCGATCGCCTTCCAGACGGCCATCCAGCTGGGGATGGGCGGCAGCCGGAGCCTCATGTTATACGCATCTGCCGGTGTGTAGAGCGGTTTCTTCGCCGTTGTCTGCCGAAGCCCCCGGTAGATGGTTGCCAGGTACTTCAGGTCGTTCTTCTCTAACTGGGCCAGCGCCTGTTGGCCGAGCTTCCCGTTCCAGGCACGCATGTAGTGATCGAAGTCCTTCATGACGTAGGGACCCGTGAAGAAGTAGTACGGGGGGGCGTAGAGCTCTAGGAAATTCGTCCCGTTGGACTGCATTTCGAGCTCGCCGGCCCTAGTTAGCTTATTAATGTCAATTTCCGCTTTGGTGCCCGCGTCAATGTTCACCTCGATCCGACCGCCGCTTCCCTTCTCAACCAGCTCCTTGAATTTTTCAGCCGCCTCAACGACAATACCCGATTTAAACGGGCTTCCAATACGAATCGTCTTTTCCGCCGAGATAGCCCTCCCGGCGCCCATGGGGAGGAAGCACAGGATTGCGATGAATGAGAGAGTAAATCCGAGCTTTGGATTTTTCATTTTCTGACCCTCCTTTCGCTTAAAATTACCTTTTCATCTCCTTGATTAGTTTACCAAAGAATTCATTATCACTGGCCATCAATTTTCCAAAAGCCTCCGGGCCAAGGTAGGAGAGGTTGACAGCCATGTCCTTTGCATTCTTCTGGAAAACGGGGTCCTCCATTCCTTGTTTGAAGGCGTCGTGGAGTTTCTTCAACGCCTCGGGCGGGATGCCTTTGGGGGCAGCCAACCCGCGCCACATCCCCATCGTGAAATCGACACCCTGTTCCTTGACTGTCGGAACATCGGGAAACATCTCAAATCGTTTTTCCGCAAAGAGAGCAATGATCTTAATCTTCCCCGCTTTCACATGCTCGACCCCCTCCGGGGGAGAGACGGAAACAGCATTGATATGGCCTCCGAGAAGCGCGGTGACAGACGGGCCTCCGCCTGAAAAAGGAATGTGGTTGAATTTCACACCGGCCGCCTTCTCAAAAGCAAGAGCAACCAGGTGGACTCCCCCTCCCGAACCCGAGTTTCCTACGGTGATCATATCAGGGTTCTTTTTAGCATAATCCAAAAACTCCTTAAGGCTTTTCCAGGGAGCGTCGGACCTTATCAAAAACATGGATGGGTCGCTCACCACATTGATGATGGCGTCGAAACTTTTGTAAGTGAAGGCAGTGGTCACCTGGTGCGGAAGAATGGTAAGAGGTGTGACCGCAGAAACCAGCGAATAGCCGTCCGGTTTGGCCTGTGCAGCCTCGGTATATCCGACAGCACCTCCTCCACCCGGTCGGTTGACAACGACGACAGCCTTTCCAAGATATTTTCCAGTCGTTGCAGCCAAGGCGCGGAAAATGAGATCGGTTGCTCCCCCGGCTGCCCAGGGGATATTGATCTGAACCTCTTTTGCAGGGAATTCCGCGGCATGAATGGGTATCGCCGCCATGAGACCGAGAATGACACACAGGATTGGAATAATTCTCTTGAACATGACACCCTCCTTTCAAAACCTTGAACAATGAACGATGAACGGTTGACTTCGACTTTTCAACTTTGAACTTTGAACTTCTAAATCCCTCCTTTCCTTAATTTCCCGAAAAAGATCCCGAAGATCGGAATCAGAAGAAAGATGACCGTCGCAAGCAAAAAAACCATGGATATAGGTCGATGGATAAAAACTCCAAAATCGCCGTGAGAGATCATCAACGACTGACGGAAGGCCACTTCCAGTTTCGGTCCAAGAACCAATGCCAATAAAAGCGGCGCGCCTTCATAGGCCCATTTCCTCATCAAGAATCCCATGGCGCCAAAGAGGAGCATCATCCAGATGTCGAAGACGGAGTTATTCACGGTAAACATCCCTGTGAAGCAGAAAAGGATGACCAGGGGTAAAAGGATTCTCTTAGGAATTCTGAGAATGTTGGCAAAGAGGGGGACGAGGGGAAGATTGAGGATGAGAAGCATAAGGTTACCGATATACATGCTGGCGACGACTCCCCAAAAGAGTCCTGCGTGCTGACTGATCATTAAGGGTCCGGGTGACACTCCATGGATCAGAAGGGCACCGAGAAGTATGGCGGTGGGCGGAGCAAAGGGGATTCCGAGGACGAAGAGGGGAATGAAGGCAGCTTGGCAGGCGGAATTATTGGCAGATTCAGGGCCGGCCACTCCTTCGATCGCTCCCTGACCAAACTCCTCAGGGTGTTTAGAGACCCTCCGTTCGATCATGTAAGAAGCATAGGTTGCAATCACCGGTGCAGGCCCGGGAACCAAACCGATACCAAATCCGGAGACGGTCCCCCTGAGGATAGCCCCCATCGATTTTTTCAAATCTTGAAGCGAGGGGTAGAGTTCCCGCAGGCGTGGCATGAGAACCCCTTGATCCAGGAGCTCCGAAGGTTGATTGACATTGACCAGGACCTCTCCGATTCCGAAGAGCCCGATCGCGACGGCAACGAATTCGATCCCCCCCAGGAGAGAGACAGACCCATAGGTAAATCGTGCATCTCCTGTGACCGGATCAAGCCCGATCGTACCGATGATCAAACCGACTATGGCCATCATGAGAGATTTGAGGAGCGATTTGCCCGTCACATTGCTTAGGACGATGAACCCAAAGACCATTAAGGAAAAATATTCAGGAGGGCCGAAGGCTAATGCGGCCTCTGCCAAGGGTGGGGCCAGAAAGACCATCCCGAAAATTGCGAGGGTCCCTGCAACAAAGGATCCAATGGCCACGATAGCCAGGGCAGGGCCCGCCCTTCCTTTTTGTGCCATTCGATAACCATCAATACAGGTGATGACAGAGGCGGTCTCCCCGGGGACATTGAGAAGGATGGAGGTGGTCGAGCCTCCATACATTGCTCCGTAGTAGATTCCGGCAAGCATGATGATGGCAGAAGTGGGGTTCAGGCCAAATGTGGCGGGGATCAGAAGGGCGATCCCTGCGATCGGCCCGATTCCGGGGAGCACACCGATGATGGTTCCTACGATGCAACCGATCAGACAATAAAGAAGGTTTTGGACCGTCCCCGCGATGCCAAAGCCGTTGATTAAGTGCTGCAGTGAGTCAAACACTGCCGGTCTCCTCTAGACTCCAATCCATCCCTTTGGCATGGGAATATCAAGCCACTTGACGAACAGAAAATAGGAACCCGCAGCCGTCACCAAAGAGATCAGAATGTTTAGGCCCCACCGTTTTATCCCCAGGGTTCTCAAGAGGCCCAACACCAGAAGAAAAGAGGTGAGCGGATATCCCAGTCGACTGAAAAACAAGGTAGCCAAAACCATCGTTCCCAGGAAGAGGATCAATTGTACGGGAGATTCCGAGAATTCAACGGAGGCTTCCTTCCCCACCTGTTTTTCTTTGCCCTGAAAGAAAATTCTTAGCACGAAGACGCCCGATAAGATCATGAGGAGGATCCCGAGAAAGAGGGGAAACATCCCGGTCCCTGCCATTCGGAAGGTTCCGATGGGCATTCCCAAAGAAAGAGCCGTGGTGAGCAATCCGAACAGGAAAATGACGATCCCAACGATTGCTTCGTCCTTCTTCAACTTATCCCTCTAAAAATCAAAAATTCAAATGACAAATTTCAAATGTGAAGCTCGCTGGCCGGAGGCAGGGGCTCGGCCCGCTGAGATCATCCCGGTTTCAATGGCGCGGGGCAAGCGGGCGAACTTTCAACTCCGAGTAAAGGATTCATCTCCTTTCCCTAAATCCCAACCTCTCGGAGATTTTAGAAGCCGTTTCCATCACTTCCTTTTTCAGTGTTTCCTGGATGATTCTTTTCGTGACCCGAAAGGCAGGAGCCGTGATACTGATCGCAGCCACCGTCTTTCCGATCTCGTTATAGATCGGTGCCGCGACGCATCGGATTCCCTTCTCGTTCTCCTCGTCATCCACGGCATACCCTTGTTTCCGGACGGTTTTTAGGTGCTCCCGCAACAGGATCGGGTCGGTAAGGGTGTTCTCGGTTCTTCTGATGAGAGGTTTTTCTTTGAAGAAGTTTTGCAATTCCTCCTCGGAAAAATTGGCCAATATCATTTTTCCTACGGCCGAACAGTGAGCGGGATTTCGAAGGCCTATTCTGGAAGCCATCTTCAGGCCGCTCGGATTCTGGTCGGTCTCCACCTTATCGATATAGACGATCTCATTCCGGTCGAGGATGACGAGATGGATGGTTTCCTTCGTCCGATCCGCAAGGTCCCGCAAGAATGGCTCGGCCACTTTTCTGAGGTCGAGCTGGCTCAGAAGGACTTGGCCCAGCTCGACAAATTTGAGGCCCAAGAAATAGTTCCTCGTCTTGGGTTCTTGCCGGACATAACCAAAATAGATCAGAGAAGAAAGGAGACGATGCGTCGTTCCCTTGGGGAGTCCGATGGTCAAAGACAATTCCCGAATGCTGTTGCCCTGAGCACTTTGTGCGAGGATGTCCAGGATGGAAGAAACCCGTTCAATGGTTTGGACGAGGTTATTGGGTTTAGAGGGGTCTTTCCGGGGCATTGATTCGTTCCGTATTGCGAAATGATGTTCCATCATTATATTAGTTTCCCAAAATCTGTCAAGCTTTTTTTGAGGGGGAGAGGCGGACGGGAAACCGCCTGGCTCCGCATCCACTATTGTTGCGGGGGAAGGAGGGCTTTCGTCAATTCCGCTTCCCTTTTTTTATCATAGATGTTAAACATTTTGTCGGAGATTCCTAGAAAAGTTTGAAATAGGCTGTGAGGGAAAAGGAGGGGAGGTTTGAAGATGGAGAAATTTAGGGTATTCCTCTATGAGGAAATGCACGAAGAGGGGAAAGCGATGTTGAGGGAGAAAGCCGACCTCTTTGTTGCGGAACGGCTGGATGAGCCTTATCTCATTGACCACGTCGGGGATATGGATGGCATCATCGTAAGAGCCAACGGGAGAGCCAGCCGAAAGGTGATGGAGGCTGCTCCGAGGCTCAAGGTGGTCGGAAGGCACGGGGTAGGGGTGGAGAACATTGATCTGGAGGCGGCAACCGAGAGAGGGATATGGGTGGTGAACACACCCGATGCCAACGATGCCTCCGTGGCGGAGCACTTTTTTGGGCTGGCCCTGATGCTCTCAAAGATGCTCAAGAAAGGGGAGATGGCATTGAGGGAAGGCCGGTTTGAAGCCCGGTACCAATATATCGGCAATGAACTGCATGGAAAGACGCTTGGCATCCTCGGTTTCGGTCGAATTGGAAAGACGGTGGCGCGAATGGGATACAGGGGATTTGAGATGAAAATCCTCTATTATGATTCCGTTCGATATCCAGAGGCCGAGGAGGAGTTGAAAGCGAGCAAGGTGAGCTTGGATGAAGTTCTTTCACGATCCGATTATGTCTCCATTAATCTTCCCATGTTGCCCGAGACGAAGGGGCTGATTCAGGAGAGGGAGTTAAGATTCATGAAGCCGACTGCCTTTATCATCAACGTGGCGAGAGGTCCGGTCTGGGACGAGAAGGCCCTTTATCGTGCGCTCAAAGAAAGGAAGATTGCTGGAGCGGGCTCTGATGTGTTCGAGGTGGAACCCGCGTCAAAAGATCATCCGCTATTCCAGTTAGAAAATTTCATCGGGACGCCCCATATGGCCGCCCATACGGATGAAGCGCTCCGAAGAATGAGCAGGGTCGCTGTGGATATTCTAAGGGTTCTGGAAGGAAAGAAACCCGTCCATGCGGTCAATCAGCCAAGGAGATAAGATCGGTTAAAGACAATCCTGGCATGAAGGATGACCTTGAGCCGGGACCAACGCCATCAACCGTTCACTTGACGCTTTCGCCAACATTCGAGCCAGAGCAAATTGGAGAACTGAAGATCTTCAATTGAAAGTGAACAATCCGAAAGGGTCAAGTGACACCCGACAACGACCCTGTTTATTATTCTCCGTATACTCTTATCGTATACTTCGCGTAAAGCCATAAAAAACTCATGGCATCGTGATCCACATGATGAATTTTCGTAATGTTTCCATTTTTCATGGCCGCACTAATACTGCAATCCCCCGTGGCAAACCATCCCAGGATCGACGTGCACTCCCCGGTTCCAACCTTTGCAGACCCTGTGTTTGAAGTTGCTGTCACGGGGGCCTTAAGGTCGGTGTATACCCCTCCGTTCACGGGCGCAGTCACCATTGCACATCCCACGAATGATCCTACCGAAAACACGACGAGCAGCAAGCAACCTATTATCTTTTTCATGGTTTTTTCCCTCCTTTAATTTTTTTTGTGCCGTTCGAGATCAAAGTGATCTCTGATTGAATTGACGGAGGACATTCCCTTGTTACTCTATGCTACAAGAGCTGATTTGAGAATCAAATACGTTGAAGACCTTATTTTGCCGGATCAGAGTGCTGTATTTTTCAAAATAATAGACTTTATCTAGAGATTTTTCGGTCTAATGATTTCGTTCTGAAGCGGCGTATGAAGCGAAGAAAGCCAAGGTTAACTGCAACATTTGGCGAGTACACCTACAAAGAGTGAGGATCGGCCTGCATTAAGAGGTGACGATTCCCGTTTGAAAGAGAGTATAACGACTGAAATCAGCGGGGGCCGTAAGCCATTCGCTGGATTTCTTTGTTAGGCGGGTGTTTCTTTACATGGTAAGCACAATCTTGCCTTGTACCCCTGCAGCTTCAATAAGTTCATGAGCACGCCTGACCTCAGCCAATGGCATACGTGCGGCAATGACTGGCTTGATCTTGCCCTGAACCAACAAATCGAACAACTTCGTCAAGTCCTCAGAAAACCAATCACGCTGTTTTTGCCGTAACGGACCAATCGAGTAGAACGTCGTTGAGCGGCCGTTAGGGAGGATGTCCCACAGTTTAAGCCGGATGAAGTCAAGCGGGATGCTTCCGCCTTTGCCCATCACGGCGTTATAAAAACCATATGCCACCAGTATGCCACCTCGCCGAAGGACGCTGAATGATTTCTTGAAACTATTCCCACCAATTGGATCAAAAACTGCGTCAACCCCATCTCCTGTCAAAGTACGTATGCGCTCGACCCAATTCTCGCTTTTGTAGTCAATCGGCGTTGCGCCCAGCCCAGCAACCAATTCATGCTTGGACTTGGATGCCGTCCCGTACATCTCCAAGTCGAGCAATTTGCCCAGTTGGAGCATTGCTGTCCCGACAGCTCCGGCTGCCCCGTGTACCAGGATACGTTGGCCTCGCTTGACCTTCGTCATCCGGTGCAGCATTTGATATGCAGTGACATAGGATAAAACAAGACTAACCCCTTCTACCGGGTCAACGCCCTCAGGTACGGGCGTCAAGCGGCTTTCTGGTACACAAAGATATTCCGAATAAGCACCGATGACTGTGAGGTCCGCCACTCTTTGCCCGACCTTGAAACGGGTCACCCCCTCACCTATCTGGTCCACTATGCCGACCATGTCATAACCTAATGAGAAGGGTGGCTTTTCCTTCACATCGGGATACTTGCCTTTACGAATCATCACGTCAGTGAAAGCCGCACTCGTCGCCAGCACTTTAACCCGCACCTCGCCAGGCTTGGGATTGGGCAATTCTGATTCTTCGACCACCTTGAGGACTTCAGCCCCGCCAAAGCCGGTGATGATAACTCGTTTGTAACCCATTTCTTTTTCCTCCTTCCGAACTATACCTACTTTGCTGATTTACATTTGAAATATACACTATTCTCAAACACTAGGGAAGTGAATGTTTCAGCTTACTAAAGCGACAACCCTGCCTTTCCTTTCCTATAAACATAAAGATCCTATATCCCTGCCTTTAAAATGTAATGAGAAGAGTCCAGGATCTTCTTGGATTCGTTTTTATCCTATTAAAATCATTCCGATTTTTACATAGGAAATTGGCCTTTCTGGATAAATACCACCCTCCAGCTTTCAATGAAAACTCATACAGATAGAAAGTTAAAGGGTTAAGGGAGTAATCCTGTACAGGCAATCAGTAGACGCTTCTACACTTCCCAGGGAAGCTTTTGAGATGCTGGCTTAAAAAGCTAGGAATATCTGACCATATCTAAGCCCCACAGATTCAGTTTGAGATCCCTCCCAGACGGTTTCTCACTTCCAATCTCTCTTCCATCGCCGAACATATAAATGATACCAGATCAATACCAAACCAATTCAATACAGGAAGGAGGAACATCTATGTGGAAAAAGAAGAAGGTCAAACCACAGCAGTTGGCCGTAAATGTGTCTGAAGAGACTCGAAGGAGGATTGAGCAAGAGGCCGATGATGAAGACATCAGTATTTCAGCTTGGATTGGACGAGCAATTGAGAAGTATTTTGAATGGGAAAACAACGAAGGAAAGGAGAAGATGTCATGAAAGAAATAGTAATAAAAAACCCAGAGAATTGGGCACGCTGTCCCATTTGCAATGTAATATGGAATATTACTACAGAGTTTCTAGGTGGCTCTGGATATTTTCGATGGGAAGTTGAGGACTGCGATCTCCCCCCAGGAAAGCTGCCTGAGAGACTCTGCCCTGATCATGTCGAGGAAATTGTTGTTGATGGTAGAAAAAAGGGTATCAAAAGAACACTCTATCAGGACCAACTCAACGAGATGAAGCTAAATGGTTTGCATTGCCCAGTTTGCAAGGGGAAGGATCTTAGATCGCAAGGCTTCCTTCTGGATCCACAACCAAAGCTTCAAGAATTCTGCTTGAAATGTAACCAGTGCCATGCATTAATATATCGCGGAAAACAGTATATTGGTGATGAAGAGGATCTAGATGAAGTAGGAGAGCTCGTACATGTTTTTTACAGGGAGGACCTTCAAACGAAGAAGGAGCTGAATGAGGCAAGGAACACAATTTGTAGAATTATCAAAAGTAAGGAGGCAAGATCTAAGATATTATGTGAATAACGCTTAGTTAGTGCCTCCTCAATCGGATACGAATAGGAAACAGAGTATCTCGTATTCCAAGAGGAGGCACTTTCTTTGACTCTTGACTTCGATCTTATGAAGAATGAAGGGAGGAGGTTAAAAAGATGCAAAACCACTTTGCCGAAACAGGCCATGATTCCCACAGGTTACTTACAGAACTTGATTTAAACAAAGAGGAGAGGAAGAAGACTATGAAGGAAATAACACTGAGGTTTAGTGACAGGCAATATGAGATGCTGAAGTCTTTTGATACACTTGAGCTCAAAGAAAAGCTGAATATCATGTGTGCTGTGATTGATTTCATATTAAAGCAGGTTAAGAATGGGACAGACGGCAAACAGTGAATCTTGCAGCTTCTGTAAGGTCTGGGTACTCAGAACGAAAGCTAAGAATTCTTTTGTTCTGTCCCCTTATAAAATAGGCTCCAAAAACAATTTGCAGATCTGGTTAAGAAGTGTATATTCCAAACAGAAATGTTCAAGAGCCTACTGCTCACAAAGATGGGTGAAAACCTGTTATGAAAGTGTGTTCAGTTTTTTCTCAGCTTTCTTTACCCAGCGAAGCCAATGCCTCCCGTGCCTGCTTCAGATAAACGTCGGCCTCGCACTCTTCAAAAGATTGAACCGCCTGGGAAATACAAATTCTGGCATCTGCCAGTCTGCCCTTTGCTTTATGGAGCTTGCCCAAATCCAGATAGGCCTGACCGAGAACTGATTTGGCACCGATCTCCTTTGATGTCTCTATCGCCGTGTGCAAATATCCTTTAGCCTTCCTGGCGGCGAAGGGGACTGTTTTGATCAAGAAACCGATATTCTTCAGAAGAAAAAAGAAGCTTTTCTGACCCGCACCTCCCTGGGCGATCTGCGAATACACCCTTCCCAGCATGCCGTTTCCCCCTGCGTAGTGCCACCTAGCGCCGTTTTCTAAGGCTCGCTGTAATATGCTTTCACAAATATTGATTCCCTTGGCCACATCACCCTTGGTAATCATGACAATACCCATAAATGCTCGAGCATAGCTTCCGACGAATTCGAAGCCAAACTCCTCTGCAAATTTCATCATGTCTTCACAGATGGATTCTGCTTCATGGAAACGGCCGGTAGAAACATAACTGAAACCGAGCAGCATTTTTGCGGTATATTGAAACAAAGGTTCTAAAGAAACCTGAACCGCTTTTTTGTAACAATCTATCGCTCGATCGTGGTCACCTGCCACTGAATAACCCATACCTAAAGCAACATGGCCCGAACCTGTGCATCTCACATCAGCGTGCTTCTCACCATAGTCCAGGAGAATCCTTCCGCATTCAGCGGCTCCCTTGTTCTCACCTCTGTAGAAGTGATTTAATGCCATATGAAAAAAGGTGTCCCAAAAAAGAGTTCTGTCGGATGGCATCATTTCTAAAATTTCCTGAGCTCTCCTTCCATTAGCCAACGCCTCGTCCAATAAACCGAGATCTGAACAGGTTTGGGTGAGCCAGGAAGAGGAATATCCGATAATTTTACTATTATTGATCCTCTCGCCTATTTTGAGGGCTTGGGAAAGATGTCTGTAGGCCTCATGATATTTCTCCCTCAAAGTTAATGACCATCCTAAAAAGGCGTGAAACATGCCAAGTCTGGCTTCGTCATCCAATGAACTGACCCATGCCTCATGACTTTTCAGCAAACCTTCTAACCCCGTCATATCACCACGAACATTGTACACAGAACTCCATTGAATGAGGAGATCGATGAGGAGGATGTCTTCGTCCTTAGACCTGTCAGTTTTATTGGATAAAATGTCGAAAGCCTCTTTATAATGTTGATGGGATTCCTCTATCGTATAGCGTTCGAAACACTTCTCACCCGCCTTCATGAGGTAGCTTACAGCCTTGAGGTAGGACTGACCCTGTTTGTAGTGGTAGGCTAAGGTTTCATAGAACTCTGGGAGCCTTTCCCGGAAGAGCTCCTCCATGACATTCGCTATCTTCTCGTGGATGACCTGCCTCTCCTTTTTGAGGAGGCCGTTATAGACCACCTCCTGTGTGAGGGCATGCTTGAAGATGTACTCCAAATCGGGATCGAGGGTGCGGGTTCTTATGAGATCGAGCCTCTCCAGCCCTTGGAGGGAAAGGTCTATCTGCTCCTTGAGCTCAGTGATCCTCTTTAAGATCTCATAGAGAAAGGTCCTGCCAATGACAGAGGCTTCCTGAAGGATGCGTTTTGTTTCTCTTTCAAGGCGGTCAAGCCTTGCCGAGATGACCCCCTGGACATTAGAGGGGATATCAATCCCTGCAAGGGGCCTGGTGAGAACCCAGGTGTTGTCCTTTTCGGTGAGTGTCTCCGTTTCGATGAGGGAGTTGATGACCTCTTCAAGATAAAAGGGGTTTCCTTCCACCTTCGTCTGGATGAAACGCTGAAGCTCTGATGGAATATGATCCGCTCTGATGAGGGATTCAACCATTGTCTGGGCTTCGGAGGAAGAAAGATCCTTAAGTCTAATCTCATGGTATACATGACCCAGGCCGGCAAGCTGATGGGCGGTGAAGAGATTGAATGGGAGTCTGTAGGCACAGAGGAACAGGGCAGGAAGACGGAGGTCTTTCAGGATTAAACGAAGAAGCTCTATGGAGGAGGAATCAGTCCAGTGGAGGTCCTCAAGACAGATGACTGCGGGAGCCCTTCGGGTTAATGCCGATATAATGGACTGGATGGATTCATGGAGCTTCATCTTCCAGTATTCAGGGCTGATGTTTTCGATCTCCGGGTATTTGATGGAATATAAGCTTCCGATGAAGGGGATTACGTCCTTTCCATCCTCCATGATGTTGGTGATCCCTGTCTCGATCTTCTGTTTCAACCTCTCCTGGGAATCTCCCTCTTCGATCTGCCAGGCCCTGCTCAGTAGATCCATAAGAGGAAAGTAGGGGATGTTGGAGGCGTAGGCGTAGGAATGACCCTCACGCCATTGTATCCTGTTGAGATCCAAGGTCGCTTTAAATTCCTCAACAAGTCGGCTCTTTCCAGTTCCCGCATCGCCGGTGATGAAGAAGATGGCCCCTTTCCCTTCCAGAAGCTGTTGGGCCGCCTCCTTGAGCTGGGACATTTCGACCTTGCGCCCGATAAGCTCTGATCTTAAACCTGATAAGCGGTGGGTCTTGGTGGGCTCTTCCCTGGGAGATAATACCCTGCAGGCCCTAATGGGTTCTGCCTTGCCCTTGATACTAAAGGGTGTTAGAGGTGTAAAATTGAAAAGCCCCTCAGCCTGACGGTATGTATCTTCTCCCACTAAGATTTCACCAGGCTTTGCAAGTCCCGACAACCGTGAGGCTACATTTACGGTATCGCCTGTAACTCCAAGGGGTCCCTTTTCCATCGTCACTTCACCAGTCACAACGAGACCGGTATTTATCCCTGTATGCATCGACAAGGGCCTTCCGACTTTAGATTCAAACTGATGACTCATGGCATCGACTATTTCGTGTATCTCTCTGACTGCTCGGATGGCTCTGACCGGATCATCCTCATGAGCCTTTGGCACCCCAAAGAACGCTACAACCGCATCGCCAATAAATTTCTCGATAGACCCATCGTATTTCGCAACAACCTGGGTTACTTCTCCAAAGATTCGGCTTATGATGTTTTTAGCTTCTTCAGGATCGAGTCTCTCCGACATGGCAGTATATCCGGAAAGGTCAGAAAAAAGGACTGTAACCTGTTTCCGCTCTCCCTCGGTCGCCAGTCCTTCTCCAAATTTATGACCGCATTCAATGCAGAACTTGGCACCTTCAGGATTGTCAAATTGGCACTTTGGGCATTTCATCTTGGTCTCTCCTTTGAAAGAGACCCACGGGGCAATTCTAAAAGGTTGGGGTTGGTTAAGTGTTTAATCTGAGGTCTTACGATCTGATCAAAGACTACTCCTTTGGAACAGAAAGGTCAACAAGAATTAAGGATTACTATTTGAAGTGTTGTATTGTAAGGTGAAATTGAAAAATGAAGAGTACAGGAAGAACTTATTATTACACTTGATACCGGTGGGTAACTCACTCATCGCGTGGGGCAGATGCGAGAAGGGATGGGCTTAGGGATTTCAAATTCACAAGGAACTTTGGTTTGACAGAGACCACAACCCATAATCTCCACTCCATATTCAGCCATCTTAGCCGGGCGACACACAGTGTGCATATAGTCATAGCACTTGTCTTTGTCATGGCCCGACAAGGTAATCGCACCGCTTGGACAGCGCATGGCGCATACCTTACACGTTTTGTTGAAGTAATAGAGACAGTTGGCATGGGGATGGGGGTAAGGCTTGTCGGAAGGCTTCAGGACAAGGTCTGTCACCACGGTGCCGAGACGCATGGCCTTTCCTTTTGACGTAATAAACCCGTCGCAGAAGCCAAAAGTCCCAAGGCCGCAGGCATAAGCAGCATGGCGCTCAGACCAGTTGGAGGTGAAACCGACTTTAGAGGAATGCATATGATGTTTGAAATAGGGAGAGCTTGTTGGGGCGACGGCTTTGTATCCTTTTCGCTTCAACAGAGAAACAACATGATTTCTCAGCTTGACATTGAAGGATTCTCCAAAATAGCGCGTGTGACTCCAGAGCAGTGAAGGATATTCTTGCTCTTTGCGGTTGCGCTTGCGCGTATCTTCGGAAATTGGGAGGACCCAGGAGATTACGGACAATTCTTTTTTCCGGTTACTTTTCCCGAAGGTCAGATCAAAAATGTCCTGAGGGGAGAAGTGAAATCTTCCAATAATCTTCTTATATTGTTTGAAGAGAGGGTCGTTGGCGGAGGCAAATCCAACCAGGGGTGTACCGAAGTATCTTCCGCCGTCGACCTTGCGACGGTTGGACGAACTTTCCCGGACGAATTTCGCAATCGCTTGCTGAATAAACTTTTCCGGATCTTTCGCAAAGTAAACTCTCTCCTTTGATTTCATCGCGTTCCCTCTTGGATTCGAAAGTTCTGCCGCCAATCCTTGAACAGCAAAACTACGGCCGCTTCAATTCTTCGAGGCTGGATTTGGAGGCGTTGTATTGAAAGCTGACATCGGTCGAGTAAGCAAGGACAGTCATTCCTTTTGAACGCCACTTCTTGATCGCCTCGATATTTCCAATATGAATCCCCGTGGGCTTCTTTCTCTTCTTCGCCGTCTCGACGACTCTGTCGATGGCTTTGAGGAGTGATTCGGAATTCATCTGGTCGGGAATGCCCAACGAGATGGAAAGATCATTCGGGCCGATGAGCCCGACATCGATTCCCTCCACACCCAAGATCGCATCAATGTTGTCGACGGCTTCTTGAGTCTCGATCTGCGCAATAATGAAGGTGTTCTCGTTTGCCTCCTTCATGAACTCGACAGACTTCACCGGCTTGTAATCCGTCTGGCCCGTTTGACTCCCAAAGCCGCGGCGTCCCAGGGGAGTGTATTTGCTGTAACGAACAATCGCTTCTGCCTGTTCTCTTGTAGAGGTCATGGGCACCATGATTCCTTCTGCCCCTGCATCGAGGACCCTTGAAATAAAATGAGTCTCCAGATGAGGAATCCGGATGACCGGTGCAATGCCCGCTGACTTGGCGCCCCGGATGAGATCGGCCACGGTTTCCATCGAGTAGTTTCCGTGTTCCATATCGATGAAGGCAAAATCATAACCGGCTGCCGCGTAGATCGCAGGCGCCCCGGGATCCCGGGCCTGCCGGATCATCATCCCATAGACACACTCTCCTGCCAAAACCCTCTTTCTTAACCCTGTCCAAACCATCGCTACCTCCCAAAGTTCGAAATCTGAGGCCCCCTCACCCTATCCCTCTCCCGCCAGGGGAGAGGGTATCACCCGGGGCCGCCGAACACACCCCTCCCCCTTGATGGGGGAGGGTGAGGGTGAGGGTGGTAATCTCCCTCTTCGAATTTAAATCATTTACAGTAGAGCCATATTTTTCAGAATCTCTCTCAATTCCGTCTTCGCCTTTGGACTGATTCCTCCCACCGGCGGTATTCCCACTCCGGCATCGATGCCGAGCAGGTTGAGCGCTTCTTTGATCACTACGGGAAAAGTTCCAAGATCAAAAGCCAAACGAAGGGGCGCCAACCGGAACTGAGCCTCCAGCGATCGTTTCCAGTTTCCGGCCTGAAAAGCCTCATAAATCTCGACAACCATCTGAGGTGCCACATTGGCGGTGGCTGCAATGGCGCCTTTTCCTCCGTAGCAGAGGGTGCCGTAGATGAGGGTGTCCCGGCCTGCAAGAACCGAGAACTGATCGCCGGTTCTTCGAATGTACTCTGCGGTGAGCGTCACGTCTCCGGAGGAGTCCTTAATCCCGACAATATTCGAAATCTTGGAGGCCCGTGTGACAAATTCGGCCGAAATATTTACGCCCGTTCGTTGAGGATTATTGTAAAGGAGCAGAGGAAGCTTTGTCGCCTTGGCGATCGCCGAGTAGTGCTCGAAGAGTTCCTCTTCATTCGGTCGAATAAAGAAGGGAGTAAGAACGGAAACGGCACTCACACCCGCCTCTTCTGCCATCTTCGTCAGGGCAATGGCCTCCCGGGTGGTGACGGCTCCTGTACCGGCATAGACGGGAACCCTCCCGTTCGTCTCTTCAACGACGACTTCGATGACACGTTTTTTCTCCTCGAAGGTGAGGGCATAGAACTCTCCCTGACTGCCGATTGGAAAGAGCCCGTGGACACCTCCGTTGATCAAATAATTTGTGAGCTTCCGGAGCGCCTTCACATTGATTTTTCCGCCGGACGTTACCGGAGTGACCATGGCGGGGATGATTCCTTTGGGTTGAAATGTCATTTTCTCCTCCGAACCGCAAGAATAAAATCTTGTCCTATTTTCCGTCGGCAGTAAATGCCGACGCTACCTATGACAAATTGTAGCGCCTCCGTTTATCGGGGGCGAATGATTTATTCTAACTCTTCACAATCGGAAGCGTTAACAACCCATCAGGGATCAAAACTACCCTTGCCCCTGGCTTTCTTTCCAATTCACGATCCAGAGCTTCCTGTAAAGTCGGACTCGATTCAAGGTGAATTTCCTTCAACGTGTCGTCCGGGAGGGAACAGTCCGTCATTACCATCCTTGCCTGCTTGAGTATCCATGCCAAAATCAAGGCCTTTTGCTCTCCTGCGGCGAAACCCTCTTCGCGAGAAATCGCGATCACGTCATCCGCGTCTTTGGACCTTCTCATGATGCTGCAGTAGCCGGGGTGACCGCATCCGTCCTCACAGGCCGCGGGGATGAGAATTGTTCCTCCCTTTGTCACCACGGGCTGAGGGCCGAAGACCACGACATTGGCCGCCCGGGTCGACTGGTAGAGGTCCCGACTCTTTGGATAATTTACACCACTCACCACAATCTCGCCAGGCCCGTCAATTTCCACTTCGTACAGACGGCGGGCCGTCTTCACCCCTTCGTGAAAAGCCTCCACCGGATCTCCTGCGACGATCTTCACCACTTCCTTTTTCCCCGTCTGAACCACATTGACGATGAAATGAAGGCCGATGGCCTGTGCCGCTTCTGTCAGGTAACGCCGGAATTCATTGCCTTCAACGACACCCAGGCGAGTCTGCTGAAGCATTTGGTAGTTATGGGTGGCGGCGATGGTTTCCTCACCGGCCACTCCTACTGCCATGCTCTTCACCCCGCCGCTATAGCCGGCAAAGAGATGGGTTTCAATCACGCCTGTGGAGATTCGAATATCGGCTTGGGCAACCCGTCGATTAAATACGAGAGGAATTCCACTTGAAGAAGTGCCCAAGTGAATCAGATGATCCGCACGATAGGGGTCGTGGTTGATAAAAGGGATTTCCTCCACCACGTCTCCGAACTTTTCCCTTAACTCTTCTGGAGTATTGGGCCGGTGTGTCCCCGTGGCTACCACAGCCATCATATCCTGCTTCTTGATTCCCCCCGCCTCCAATTCCCTGAGGAGAAGGGGAAGAATAATTTCTTCGGAGAGCTGGCGTGTGATGTCGGTTACCAAGAGGGCAACCGTTTGATTGGGTTTTACTAAATCCCGGAGCCGCGGCGTACCGATTGGGCGGCTGAGGGCCTCCTCAAACGCCCCGGTCACATTCGGAACAGGAGCCATTTTCTGA
>Ga0335070_10003299_pt1 | contig 18814 bp, 20 predicted proteins | sample Lox_Sample_13_FD_206722 | JGI IMG/M metagenome (GOLD analysis project Ga0335070, IMG submission 206722) | Soil microbial communities from Loxahatchee National Wildlife Refuge, Florida, United States - Lox_Sample_1.3 | ecosystem: Environmental > Terrestrial > Soil > Wetlands | place: USA... | reverse complement strand
CGCATCTTGCCGGAGATGTCGGCGAAGGTCGCTTTTCTCTCCCGTCCGGCGACCGGGGAGGAAAAGAGACCAAGAATTGCTCTCAATCAGTCGGCGGTGGTTAATCGAAAAAACCATAAAGAAGTCTTTCTTGTCAAGGGGAACAGCGTGGTCGAAACCCCTGTAACCCTGGGCGTCCCCATTGGTGATATGGCGGAAGTCCTCCAGGGAGTGAAGGTCGGAGACGTGGTCGTGCTGAATCCTCCTGATCGTTTGAAAAATGGCTCAAAAATAAAGACTGAAGGAAAATAGATGGAAGTCAAAACACCCATCGTCGAGATAGAGCACGTGAACAAATCCTACCATCGGGGAACGCGCACGATCCCTGTACTGGTGGATATCACGCTCGACATTGCGGAAGGGGAATTTCTGGCATTGATGGGACCCTCTGGCTCGGGGAAGAGTACCCTTCTTAACCTGATTGCAGCCCTCGACAATGTAGACAGCGGGATCATCCGGGTAGGCGGCATCGACATTACAAAACTCACAGAAACCGAGCTGGCCGCTTGGCGATCGGTCAACGTCGGTTTCATCTTTCAGTTCTATAATCTCATTCCCGTGCTGACTGCTTTCGAGAACGTTGAGCTTCCCCTTTTACTCACAAGTCTCTCTCGCGGAGAGCGACGCCAGCATGTGGAGTTAGCACTCCAAGTCGTCAATCTTTCGAGTCGAATGGATCACTATCCCGGTCAGCTCTCCGGAGGAGAGCAACAGCGGGTTGCGATCGCTCGCGCCATCGTCACCGACCCGACGATCCTGGTTGCCGATGAGCCAACCGGAGACCTGGACCGTGTTGCAGCTGAGGAGATCCTTGAATTGATGGACCGACTCAACCATGAATCACATAAGACCGTCATTATGGTGACCCACGATCCCCGGGCAGCGGAGAAGGCGCACACCATCCGGCATCTCGACAAAGGTATCTTGAATAATGTACATTCTCAAGCTGCTCCTTAGAAATGCTTTTCGCCACAAGCTCCGTACCTTTCTGACCATTCTCAGCATCACCATCGCGATCCTTGCCTTTGGACTGCTCAGGACCTTCATCAGTGCCTGGTATGCAGGAGCAGAGGCGTCGTCGGCCAGCCGCCTCGTCACCCGGAATGCCATCTCACTCATCTTTCCCCTTCCTCTTTCTTACAAAGATAAGATTCGCCAAGTCGACGGGGTGAAGCAGTTTGCCTGGGGAACCTGGTTTGCGGGGGTCTACATCGACGAGAAGAATTTCTTTGCCAATTACGCCATCGATGCAAAAAACTACATGGCCTTGTACCCGGAGTTCATTCTTCCTCCTGATCAGAAGAAGGCTTTTCTCAGCGACCGAAAAGGCTTTTGCGCGGGGAGTAAACTTATCGAGAGATACCATTGGAAGATCGGAGACACCGTCATACTGAAGGGAACCATTTACCCCGGCAACTGGGAGTTTGTCCTTCGCGGCATCTACCATGGAAGAGATGAGAGCACGGACGAAAGGCTCTTTTTTTTCCATTGGGACTACCTGAACGAAACGATTAAAAAGACAGCTCCTCGACGGGCCGATCAGGTGGGCTGGTACGTCATCGAGGTGACCGATCCGAACCGTGCGGCTGAAGTGGCTCAGGCCATTGACAAGACCTTTAAGAATTCACTGGCTGAGACGCTGACCGAGACCGAAAAGTCTTTCTTTCTTTCCTTTATCTCAATGGTCGGCGCCATCATCGTGGCCATCCAGTTGGTCTCTTTCGTGGTGATCATCATCATTATCGCAGTGGCTGCAAACACCATGGCCATGACGGCTCGGGAACGTATCGGGGAGTATGCCATCTTCAAAACTCTGGGTTTCAGGGGGTGGCGTATCGCCGGGATGATCATCGGCGAGTCGCTGCTGATTACGATGATTGGCTGTCTTTTCGGAATAGTACTTACCCCTCCTGCGGCAAAAGTCTTTAGCAAGATTGTGGGCACTTACTTTCCAACGTTTCGGGTGGAGATGGAGACCATTTACATGGACATCGGAGCCTCGATTCTGGTGGGCCTTTGTGCAGCCGTCATTCCAACCTGGCGCGCTGTAAGAATCCGCATTGCCGACGGGCTGAGGAGGATCGGTTAAGTGGAACTTCCCATTTCATACAGTTTTCGGAACCTCTGGACGCGCCGGTTGACGACCGTACTTACGGCATCGGGTATGGCGCTGGTTGTGTTCGTTTTTGCGGCCATTCTGATGCTGTCCGAGGGTCTTCGGAAGACACTCGTCGAGACGGGGTCATATGACAACGTCATCGTCATTCGAAAGGGATCCAATTCCGAAGTCATGAGCGGGGTTACCCGGGACCAGGCGTCCATTATCGAAACTCAGCCTGAAGCCGCGATCGGATCGGATGGTCGGGCGCTTCTTGCTAAAGAGATGGTCGTCCTCATCACCCTTGCCAAGAAAGGGACGAATGCTCCTTCCAATGTGGTGATCAGAGGAATTGGTGCCAGCTCACTCGCTTTGCGGCCGCAGGTGAGATTGGTCGAAGGGCGCATGCCGAAGCCCGGGTTATTAGAGATCGTTGCGGGACGAAGTATCGCGGAACGGTTCAAAGGGAGCGGCATGGGCGACATCCTCCGCTTCGGAATGCGTGACTGGAGGGTCGTTGGGATTTTTGACGCGGGCAACAGCGGATTCAATTCAGAGATCTGGGGGGATGCAGATCAACTGATGCAGGCCTTTCGTAGGACGGTCTACTCAGCCGTCATCTTCAAGCTGCGCGACCCTTCTGCCTTTGAAAACGTTAAAAGACGAATTGAGAGCGATCCACGCTTGACCGTCGAAGTAAAACGTGAGAATCGCTTCTACGCGGAACAATCTGAAAGGATGGCCAGTTTCCTTCGTATTCTTGGGACGACATTGACAATCATCTTCTCTCTCGGAGCGATCATCGGCGCTATGATTACCATGTATTCGGCAGTGGCCACCCGCACCGGCGAAATCGGGACGATGCGTGCCCTGGGCTTCAAGAAGATCAGCATTCTGGAAGCTTTTATTGTTGAAGCCTTGTTTCTCGGACTGATCGGGGGCTGCCTCGGTCTCTTTCTCGCTTCTTTTTTGCAGCTTTTCACAATCTCCACGATGAATTTCCAGACCTTTTCTGAGCTTGCCTTTAGCTTTACGCTCACCCCTGGTATTGTTTGGAAGGGTCTTGGTTTTTCATTGGTCATGGGTTTTGTGGGAGGCGTGCTTCCGGCCATCCGGGCATCCCGGATGAGTATCGTCGATTCCCTGCGCGCGGTCTAATGCCCTCAAGGAGTGTGTCGCAACGGTGGGAGGAGGGCAGGCAGGCAGCATCGGGACCTTTAGAATTGCGGATCTTTGGAGGTCTTGTCAGTCGTCGTTATTTGTGAGTATAGTGCATGGATGGGACACAATCGTGATTTAACTCGCTAAGAGGTTCCGCTGTAAAGCTTCCTCAACTGCCTGTCTGTCGTCTGCTCGTGGGTGAGGGAGTAGAAAGGAGAGATATTGATGTCAGAGTTGCGGTTAAATCCCAAATATACAAAAGCCATATCCACGCTTGTAAACAGATCCCCTTATTTTTCGCTCATCTCAATGAAGATCAAGGAGCTTGAATGGGGAACCTCTGTTTTGGAGGTTGTGCTGGAAGAGAAACATCTTCAACCCTTTGGTTATGTTCATGGAGGAGCCATCGCTTCCGTCATCGACGCGGCAACCTTTTGGGCCGTCTTCCCACAAGTAAAGGATGGAATGGGACTCACTACAGTTGAGATAAAAGCGAATTTTCTTGCTCCGATAAAAAAAGGAAAGCTTGTGGTAAAAGGCCGGTGTATTAAGATTGGGAGGACCTTAGCTTTGGGAGAGGCATATGTCAATAGCACGGAAGGAAACCTCATCGCCCATGGAACAGCCACGATGATGGTCGTCCCTGATTTAAAAGTAGAAGGTCAGGAAAATTTACCACCCAAACAGAAATGATTTTTGGATTTATAGCCGCGGGCCGTAGCTGCACCTGCCTGCCGGTAGGCAGGGGCTTCAGCCTGCGAGATTTACTTCATTAACCTATCAAAAATTTGGCCACGAAACCATTTTTCAGTATCTTTCAAAGTCTGTTGTGCCTTCGCGAGCTGACTATCCACATAGTCTTTGGTAGCCATTTGGTGATTTTCAGGAGGTAGGGCTGGCTTCTTTTCTCCCTCAGCAAAAGATTTTAAATCCCCATACTGATCTGGAGACATTTCTTCTTTCGCAAGCTCCTTCACATTAATCTGATTGATCTGATTCTCGAGATCTTCAACATAATCTAACATTTGTGATATGGAGTTATAAGTCATGCCTTTAAGCTTAGATTTTCCTTCCAAAAGTAAGTCACGGATCTTTCTGATCGGAGAAAAGTTATGTTCAATCGTTCGAAAGACCTTATCCCCATATTCGCCATATTGTTTCCTTGTGCTGATGGTATGCATAATCATTTGCTTTGGAAGGGCTTTGATCTCGTCATCAATCCGGTTCCGAGACGCTCCAATAACAGGTTTGGTTAAGGACTCTATCTCCCTCCGAATATTTTCCTGATGCTGGGCATGTTCGAGCATCAATTGGCTCTTCTCCGTCTTTACCTGATAGAGGAGTTTTCCCGTCCGGGAAACTTCCTGCTTATCCTCAACAACCAGGGCTCTTCGGTTTGATTCGTGATATTCCCATATCATTTCATTCAGCTTTTGGATTTTGAAGTGGTACACGGAATCCGCGGACTCAGTCTTTAGAGCCTGAAGCTCATCATAAAGATGCTGAGACAGCTCAAGTGCCTGTTGTGGTACCTCTGATAACAAATCTTTTAAGATATTCATTTAACGTCTCCAATTCTGCCTTCCATTTAAGAATCTGTATAATTCTGATTAGAGAATCCTCCAACCCTTTCCTGCCTTAAGCTCTTAGTCTTACAACACGGATATATTTCCCTCACTTAATCTCAATTTCGTCTATTTAAGAGCAATAAATATGCCCAGAAGCAGTCAAAAACATGGTAGTCCGATAACTATTTGAAGCTCAATACTAAATATTAATTATTGGTGAGAGGTTAATTCGGAGCAGCCATGATTAGGTGGGACATTTTGGCAAAAATATAAAAATTGTTGCAAATATTCATTTCGATTCAGGGAGGCTAGAAATAAAAGTGGAAACACGCCTGCCTCAAATTTCTGTGCTAAATATGAGCCAAATTTGAAATCGGGTTTTGATTTTGCTAATGACACCTGGAAACTAATCGGGTGGCCAAGTTTTACGCTGCCGATAAAGATTAAGTCGTTGTTGTGGCTCTTTAATTTTTGCAGAATCCGGATATTCCAGGGCCTTCTCTTGCCACTTTATCGCTTTGGTAAAGTCACCTACCCGTGCATATGCAGCCGCAAGAGTGTCTAAGTAGTTTGGGTTTCTCCAATTGGACAGCTCACACGCTTTTAACGCGTGTTCTACAGCTTTTTCCCCGTTACGAATACCAGGCTCCTTAGCTGCCGCAAGAATCCAAGCAAGTCCGTTGTGGGCCTCAGCAAGCCTTGGGTTGATCTCCAGAGCCTTGCTATAATCCGAGATCGCCTGATTATATTGGCCTTTTCTATCGTAAGCATTTCCCCGTTTGATGTAGAAATCTCCATCTCTCGACTCGGTCTTTTCCTTTTGCGTGGATGCACAAGAAATTAAAAAGAAAAGAATGGTTAGCAAGATTATCCATATTCCTTTATTTGACGCGTTTTTCATAGACGCACCTAATGTGACGTTCTTGAGATTTCCATCGTCGGTAATCACCAATCAAGAAATGTCGAATTTGTCAATTCAGAAATCGATTTAGGGGGTCGTCCTCGCCATGAACTCCACGATCACCCGAGTCAATTCCTCGCCCCGGTCTTCCTGCAAGAAGTGGCCGCCACCTTCTATGATGGTGTGCGGCTGTCCCCTGGCGCCAGGTACCAAGTTTTGAAAGGGCTTATCTCCCCCACGAGTGATGGGATCTCCATCGCTGAATGCGGTGAGGAATGGTTTTTCAAACTTTTGCAGCACCTCCCAGGCTTTACGATTGTGAGCCGCTGCAGGATCGTCTGGGGCGATAGGCACCAACGACGGGAAAATGCGAGCTCCTTCCTTGTAAGACTCATCGGGGAAGGGCGCATCGTACGTTGCAATTACTTCGGCTGGCAGGGTGGTCTTGCAGCCGCCGTTTATGATGAAACCGACAGGGAATTCCGGAGTCTCTATAGAAAACTTCCGCCAGTTCAGGAAGGCATCGGTGATGGGGTGATCCCCCGTCGGCAATCCCGTGTTGGCCACCACCACACGGGCGAAACGATCAGGATTATTCGTTACGAGACGTAATCCGATCAGTCCGCCCCAGTCCTGCCCGAAAAAAGTGATTCCTTTCAGGTCCATCTGGTCAAGCCAGTTCTGCATCCAGTCCACATGGCGCTGATAGGTGTAGTCTATGCGGTCAGCTGGCTTATCGGAGCGGCCGAAGCCAACTAGGTCCGGAGCCAAGGCCCGATACCCGGCGCTCACGATGATCGGGATCATCTTGCGGTAAAGATAGGACCATGAGGGTTCTCCGTGTATCATCAATACAGGATTGGCTGCGGACGGTCCTTCATCAATGTAATGAACCCTTAATGAACCACCCCCTCCATCGGGGACATTCACATAGTTTGGTTTAAAAGGAAAATCAGCGAGATTCGCAAACCGTTCATCTGGCGTTCTTAATACTTTCATGCGTCAGCTCACTCAGATTATGGCATGGAAAGGAGTTATTCTTTCATTAGTTCCATTTGGATTGATTTATTTTGAGATCGTGTAGGCACCCATTCGATTGGAGTTTAATAAATTAGGAGATGGGTGTCAATGGGAATTGGAAAAGAAAATACCGCCGCTTTCCGCCCTCTTCTCACGAAAGGTCTAGCTTTATCGGGTGAGTCATTTTAACTATTATTTTACTTACACAATTGTTGAATTCGTCAATCGAAAAAAGGAATTGTGAAAATTATCTTTTTAAGGATCGCCACTTGAAATCCGACATAGCGACACGGGTACTCGCATTGAGGACAGAGTACCTTTTTTGGCACACTTCTGTCGAATAACTTCGCTTTGGTTATCTTATGGAAATGATTTCAGGCAAGATCCCCGAGTTGGGTATTTAAAAGTAGGAGAGGGCTCTGGAGAAAATGGTTGCAAGGATAATAGGAAAGAGGGACCAGACGATTCGTCTGAATCCCTCTCGATGTGAAAATATTATAATCTGCGTCATCCTTCAGCTCTTTCGAACATATCCTTGGCAGCGCCACAAACCGGACAGACCCAATTGTCAGGGATTTGCTCAAAGGATGTACCGGGGCTTATTCCTCCATCCGGATCTCCTTTTTCTGGATCATAGAGGTAACCACAGACATTGCACTTGTATTTGATGGTACTTAAGGCCGCCTTCTTTGGTTCTTCAACATAGCTCGGAGCTGACTTGGGAGTCGTCCCCCTCTTGACCTGATGGTAGTAGGCGTAAGTCATCGGTTCCCCTTCATGGACAACATCAGCCCCGATTATCTCTCCCAAGAAGACCGTATGCGTTCCAACCTCGACTTGGCCAACGGTTTTGGCTTCAAGGTAAGCCAGGGCATGGTCAAGGACGACGGGGGCCTGGGTTTCGCCAAGCTTGTAACGGACGTCTTTGAACTTGTCCACTTGTCTTCCTGATTTAAATCCAAAATTTCCGATGAAGTTGAGCGGGGTATCCTGCGAGAGGATCGAGCCAGTAAAAACCTTACTCTGGTCAATGAACTCGTGAGTCAGGTTCTGGCGGTTGATGGCCACAGCGACCACCGGAGGCTCGGAACAAACCTGAAAAATGGTATTGGCAATTTGCCCGTTGAGTTGTTCTCCCTTCTTGGAACAAACAACATACAGGCCATAACCCAATTTCTGAAGTGCTTTAAGATTCATCGTATCCCTCCGGCGTTATATTCGGGCAGATTTCTCTTTGTATGATTTTAGGTTTATGTTTTTCTTCAAATCCCGAATTTGGTTACAACTCTTCCGTTTTTCCTTTGCCGAAAAGGGAAGTTATGGAAGTTTTTTCAACGCATTCCAAATTTCCTCGTAGTTGGGTTCGCTTGCGATTTCTTTGACAAGTTGCATGTATTGGAGGACGCCTTTCTGGTCCACCAGAAAAACCGCTCTCGCCAATAATCGCAGTTCTTTAATCAGCACTCCATAAGCGAGGCCGAACTGAGCATCTTTATGGTCGGAAAGGGTTTGGATTTTATTCACCCCCGCAGCTCCGCACCACCGTTTTTGTGCGAAAGGAAGGTCCATGCTGATTGTCAGGATCTGGATTTTGTCCCCTAATTTACTCGCTTCTTCGTTGAACTTTCTGGTCTCCATATCGCAAACGGGGGTGTCCAAAGAAGGGACCGATGAAATGATACATATCCTACCCCGGTATGATGAAAGTTTTATCGGAGTCAAATCAGGATTGAGGGCCACAAAGTCCGGAGCCATCTCCCCGGTCCTGACTTCATCTCCAACCAGTGTTAAAGGGTTGCCGCGCATGGTAACCCCTCCCGCTCGTTCTTTCATAACTTAATCCCCTCCTTCTTTGAACGTTTACTCAACTTTCTTGAACATTTCTCCTTTGGTTCCGCAAACCGGGCAATTTCCTGGCGCCTGTTTCTCTACTGTAAACCCGCAAACCGGGCAGACATAGTAGGAGTAGTTTTCCTGGGACTTTCCAAGGCCGTCCAGAAGGCTCTGGTAGAGTTGAGCGTGCACCTTCTCGACCGAGTTTGCAAAGCTAAAGCTTCTCTCGGCAATTTTTTGTCCCTCTGCTTTTGCCGCCTCGATCATCTCCGGATACATTTTTTTGAACTCATGCGTTTCTCCTGCGATCGCCTCCTGAACATTCTCTTTGGTGCTACGGATTCCGTTAAGCGCCCTCAAGTGATTGTGGGCGTGAACGGTTTCTGCCTCGGCGGCCGCCCGAAAGAGCCGGGCTGCCTGGGGGAAACCTTCCTGGTCTGCTTTGGCTGCAAAAGCGAGATATTTACGATTCGCCTGAGATTCTCCTGCAAATGCTTCCTTCAAAAAACCTTCCGTCTTCGACATGTTCTTCTTCCTCCTTTTCTTATTGCTTTTTTATTGTCGCCCTTTTCATAAAAGGAACTCCTATCCTTTGTGGAGAAGGAGTCTTTTTTCCAGTTCAGCCCAGTCGATATTTTTGAAGAAGGCCTCGATATAATCGGCCCTCTTCAGACCGTAGTCGATCATGAAAGCATGTTCAAAGACATCCATGATGAGAATGGGCATGCCGCCTGACGGGTGGCCTACATCGTGTTCATTGATCCAGAAGTTGATGAAATTTCCACTGAGGACATCTTGGTACAGGACCGCCCATCCGATTCCCCTCATGCTTCCTGTAGCCTTAAAGTCTTTTTCCCATGCTTCGTAGCTTCCAAACGATTCAACAAGCTTTTTGTGTAATTTCCCCGATTTACTGATGCCCCCTTTTCCTCCAAGGTTCTCAAAGTAGTACTCGTGAAGCCTCATACCGTTGAATTCCCATCCCGATCTTCTTTTCAGCTCAGCATACTCGGGGGTGCCCGTCTTTCCTTCCTTGAGGAGCTGGCTGAGGCCGTCCGTTAATTTGTTGGTGTTCGTCACATATCCCTGGTAAAGTGTAAAATGGTTTTTCAAAAGAGTCTCACTGAATCCCTCCATCCCGATGAGTCGATTGTAATCCTTTGCATTGTAAGCCATCTTTCCCTCCTTTCGTGATTTGACAGTAGAACTGTCTGTTTTACCGGCTAAAAGATTGACTCCCAGAATCCCTGACATGAACAGGAAATGACGACGATTGATAAAAAAGGATCCCATTTTCCCTTGATTCCTATGTCTTAGCGCATCCCTTGCAGACGCCTTTAAAATTGAGCTGTATTGCTTCAACGCGGTGGCCGGCTATCTTTTTGATATCGGGGGTGAACGAAGCAACATAGTCGACATCGTAAACCTTGCCGCAGGTCTTGCAATAAAAGTGATAATGGAGTGAGGTATAGGGATCGAACCTTTTCTTATTTGGATCGATATCCAGCTGCTGAATTTCTCCTACCTCAACCAACCTGGCAAGGGTATTGTAAACGGTAGCGAAGGAGATACCCGGAAATTTTTTCGAGATTTCATGATAGATCTTTTCCGCCGAAGGGTGGGTCCGATCCCCTTGAATGCTCTGTAGGATGGCGAGACGCTGGGGCGTGACTTTGAGCCCTATTTTTTTGAGTTTCTTAGCTTCCGATTCCATATTATAGCAATTATAAATAAATAATTATTATTGTCAAGTAAATTTTACACTCAGGCCAATTTTTAAGAGGGCGGTCGTGAAGGAAATTGCTGGGACCGCAACAGGTACAGACCAACGAGCGAATTCTTGAATTCTCAGGCTGCTCAATAGCATGAAGGAGGTTCAAAATGAGCTAACGGTTTTCCCCGCTTCAAGTTGCGCTACGTTTGCTTTTGGGATTCCGAGATTTGCTTCTTCCCTTTTCGTCATGTTTTCACCCCTGATAAAAAGGGTGCCCAGGATGACCTTTTCCGCCGATCGATCCACATAGACCACGACTGGAAACTCGTTATTGTTTTCTACGACGGCTAATTTAACCATATAAAAATCGGGTATGAGGCTCTCCCGCTTCTCAACAAATTTGATCGTCACGTTTTCTGATAAAGATGTTTGGGCCCTCACCGTTTGAATCGCTAACTGCACGATATGATTTTCTTTTGGTAAATGATTTATTCTCAAAAGAAGGGAGATGAATAACAACCCCATGATTCCGATAAAGACCTTTGACATCGACTCTTCCTTCCTTTCAAATTCTGATGGAATTATTTTAGTCCAGGTGAGCTTGGGAAGTGAATTAGGTTAACTTAGTATTTTCGGCAGAAAAAGAATGTATTTAGAATCAAGGCGGGCTCATTCCTGCTGAATGATTCAACATGAGAAATTAAGACTAACTGTTCGCGCCGAGACTTCATGAAGTGGGTCGGGGTGAGGGCGGCTACTGATATTCAACGTGGCTTGGTTTCAGTCCGATCACAGATTTGGCTCGGGGTGGACGGTGACATCGGCATTCGGCACAAGATTCTGGATGGCGCGCTCGATCTCCTCTGTAAGGTTGTGAGCCTCTCTTAACGTTTGATTCCCGTCTAAATGGACATGGACATCCACAAAAGGCTGTGGGCCTGAGTAGCGCACCCTCACATTATGGCAATCCGTTACACCTGGTAGAACTTCTACTGAAGATATGATTTTTTTCTCTAAACCAGATGGGGCAACGTCCAGCAATGCCTGGATCGTGCTCCAACCGAGTTTCCCACTGATATAAACCACGATCAACCCCACGAGGATGGCTGCGATCGAATCGGCCTGCCGCAGAGATGCGAGATTCGGTACCCATTCACTGATCTTCACGGCGATCAGGCCTAAAATCACAACGGCAGAGCTCCAGATATCGGTACTGAAGTGGAGGGCATCTGCTTCAAGGGCCTGACTGTTATACTTCCTGGCTGCCCGATAAAGGACACGAGAACGGGAGATGTCTACCACAATCGATGTGATCATGACCGTGAAAGACCAATAATTGACCTCCAAGTCAGCGGCATGATAGAGAAGGCGATGGGTGGCCTCGTAGATAATCCAAAAACAGGTGACGAGAAGAAGGAAGGTCTCAAAAAGCGCAGAGAGGTTCTCCACCTTGCCATGACCATAAAGGTGAGTGTGGTCTGCCGGCTTGCCGGAAAATCTGACCGCCAGAAAAGTCATCAGCGCAGCCATGAGGTCAAGTCCGGAATGAGCCGCTTCGGCGAGGATACCCAAACTCCCTGTGGTCAGCCCAACGATAATCTTGAAGAGAGTCAGACCCACGGCGGCAAGCACAGAAATCAAGGCGACGGATTTTTTCTCATGTAAGCCATGCTGGGAAAAATCAGCGATCACCATTTCTTCACCTGTCCATCATCATCATTATTCTGAAAGCATTATCATCAGAAAGTGTTTCTTAAAGCAAACCGCCGCAAAAGATCCTGTCCATTACTGTTTAACCCTCACTATAAAGGATTTTTTACCACAAAAAAAGTATCCATATCCATATTGCCGAATGATCGCCCGAAAAGACTGGTTTGGCAGTTATTAAGGAGTCCAAATTAGTATGGACGTCGAAGACCAAATCCCTCCTGTCCTCCCCTGCCTACCGGCAGGCAGGCTTTACAAGAGGTCCCGCCTTTCGCGGGATTTGGCAAAGAGAGGTTAGGGGAGATTTTCGCAACGATATGTCCTTTCAATTATGGACCCCTTAGTAAGATAAGCAGGATAATCGAAAACGAAATACAGGCGGGCAATCCGCGAAGCTTTGACTTTTGATATCCAAGCTGCGGAGACATATTTATTTTTGGCATTAAATTTATTGGAGGAGAAGCGAGTAAAATAATTGGGGACGAGTTTGTCTTGTTTATTTAACCCGCCCCCAACTTCTATCGGATGATTGCCTATTTCACGAAATCAAAGTCTGGCTCCTTCATGGCCGGAGTGTAAATTGAAATAACCACTGCTGTCTCATTGCCAGTATTTATTGTGTGATGCACCTTGCCCATGGGGTTGAAATGAAGAGTTCCTGGTTTAATATCAACCCACTTGTCATTGACCAGCATTCTCCCTGTCCCCCTAATTACGTATACTATTTCATCATGACTCTTGTGAAGATGGGCCTTTACTTCAGCCCCTCCAGCTAATGTCAGCACAAGGAGAGTAGCCGTGTTGTCTTCGGCGATTTTGATTCTTTGAATTTTTTCACCTGGTTTTACGGGGTTCTCTTTAAGGATTTCATCAATTTGCTTAATGATCTGTTCAATCGTATCTGCTGCGTGTACGGTGGCCAAAGCAAAGAAAAAAGATAGAAAAACAATAATCCCACAAATAGAAATAATTCTTTTGGTTAACATAGCGATGACCTCCTTTTTTGGTTCGTTAGTTAGCAGGCTACTAATTTTGGGTAAAAACGTCAACAAAAATCTTAACAAAAATCTTAATGGGAGGTTCGACCAAAGGGTAGATTTGAAATCAAGACCTGATGAAGCAGGACGTTAAGGCGGCCAGGTAAAGTCTTTGCCATTCTACATGAGACCAATGGTTCCCAAGACATCGCGAGGGCTCGTGAGCAATTTTTGAATACCTACCTCTTTGGGATAAGCGCCAAAGGCAAGGCCCATCAGTTGGGTAAAATAGAGGATAGGAATTCCATAGCGAGTATGATAGGTCTCCTCAATCTGCCTCTGACGGACGTCGAGGTTTGCCTGGCAAAGGGGACAAGCAACGGCAATTGCATTCGCCCCAGCTTCTTTTGCCCCTTGGAGGACATCGTTTGAAAGCTTGAGGACCATATCGGAGAGGGAGAGTGTCGTCAACCCGCCGCAACACTTCGTTTTAAGAGGCCAGTCCATCGCCTCTGCTCCCAGAGCTCTGACAATAGAATCCATGCTTTGTGGATCTTCGACCTTATCAAACCGGGCTATCTCAGGCGGACGCGTAAGGAGGCATCCGTAATAACAGGCCACCTTCAAGCCTGTCAGCTTCTTTCGTATCCTTTCTCGGATCTTTTCAAGACCCATTTCAAGGAAGACTTCCAGGGGATGATAAACCTTCACCTTCCCCTGGTAGTTGTAATCAAAAACCTCATGAATCTTTTCCATCAAATCGGCATCATGCTCCAGTTCCGCGTTGGCTGCCTTGAATCTGGAGACGCATATCGAGCAGGGGGCGACCAATCGATTCATTCCAGCCTTTTCTGCATGAGAAAGGCTAAGGACCGGAAGGGCGATGGATAAGAGATGAGAAGTCGCACGGGCGGAGAAGCCCCCGCAACAAACCCAATCCTCTACTTCAACAAGGTCCATTCCTAATGCCTCGGTAACATATTTCAAAGAAAGATGATAATCATATCCAAAAGAGCCGAGAGAGCATCCCGGAAAATATGCAAATTTCATCAGATTGACTCCTCAATTCATTTTTGTCTGTTCTACCCTGTCGGAAGAGCCTGTTGCAGAGCCCCCTCGACCAGCCCAAAACAGACAAGATTGATTTTTAATGCTCAGGTCGTTCGTAGTGAGTTCTGGGAAGCGTGGGATCGAACCATGAACGGACCTACTGCGAGTCTCCAAGAGGAGCGGGATCAGACTTCCCTTGGTTACTTGAAAGGTACTTTTCGATTTCACGAACTCTTGCCACCACCCGACGCAGTTCTTTTGTTCCACGGCTTTTCCCGGGGAGGAGCTTCAATTTTCTCTTCAGCAGCAGGGGAGAGGCCAGATCGATGTCTTTAAAGGGTGTCAGCATCCGTAGATTGTTGAGCAGCACCAGACCCAATGGATGTACTTTTCCATAACGCTTCACCAAACCCATAAAGATTCGATGCAGCGCGGGAATGGCAGGGTAGGGGTTATAATATTCGAAATCTTTTGACATCTCCCTCAATCCGTCTATCACACGGAGGACATTGATGCCCTGAGGGCAACGGATATTACAGGCTTCGCAAGAAAGACAGGTCCAAATAGCACCCGACCAATGAATTTCCTCAGAATGGCCGAGTTGAATAGCCCGCACCAGCTCGTGAGGCCTCATTCTCATTGCATCAGCGGCGGGGCAGCCCGATGTACATTCTTCACACTGATCGCAGGCCATCACATTCACCCCTGTGAAGGTCTGGAGGTCACGGCTGAGTTGTGAGGTTTCTTTTGGTGAGATAACGGTCATCAGTTTTCCTCTCTATTATAGAACGAAGTATTAATAATAAACGACGCGGGTCATTTTCTCAAGCATGATGATCTCGATGACGGGGGTCAACAGACGGTTGAACCGGACTCTTTCGGCAAGAGGATAGTGAAGGTCGCTCCTCCGCCCTCTTCACTATCGACGGTGATAGAGCCAAGATGAGCGTCCACGATGCTCTTGACAATTGAAAGCCCCAGGCCTGTTCCGACGATCTGACGAGTCTCTGTGGTTTTCACCCGGTAGAATTTATCAAAGATTCGGGGGAGGTCTTCCTTTTTGAGGCCGATCCCTGTATCAGAGACAGTAGCCTTCACAAATCCACCCTCTTCAGTGAGTGTGACCCAAACCTTTCCTCCCTCAGGGGTATATTTGATTGCATTGGAGATGAGATTGGTGAAGATTCCTTCCATGCTATTTCGGTCTGCATGGATCAAAGAAATCTTTGAGGGAGCAGAAAATTGAAGATCGGTCTTTTTGTTATCGGCTTCAGCCTTCATCAAATCCACGACTCTTTGGATGACCTCTTGAAGGGCGAGAGGCTCCTTGTACTGAACCATCTTTCCCGCCTCGATTTTGGAAAGATCGAGAAGGTCTTTGATCAGGTCGAGAAGCCCTTTGGTTCTCTCCTTGGCACGGAAAAGGAGCTGCTCTTGCTTTTCCGTTACTTCACCCGCCATCTTATTCAGGATAACGGTCAATTGCTGTTCGACTGCAGCAATGGGTGCCCGGAGCTCATGAGTAACCATGGCGATGAACTCTGATTTCATCTTGTCGAGTTCCTTGAGATGACTGATATCCTGCAGAACGGTCACGGAACCCATCACCTCGCCGATATCATTTCGAACGGGAGCGGTGTGGGCGCGGAGAAAGATTTCTGCAGGTTCACCGACCCCCAGCTCTTGAGAGACCGAGGTATAGCTCATATCTTTTGTCCCCAGGCTTTCTGCGATGGTCTTAGACAAATCCTGGGGAAGGTTACACTGGCTGATGTCGTTTCCCACAAGGCAGGTCTCCGGAGCCTTCAGCATCCGGCTTGCAGCCGGGTTGGAGAGGACGATGCAACTGTCCCGATCGCATACCAACACGCCATCCCCCATGCAATTGATGATGGTTTTGATCTTAGACTTCTCCGTAGCAATATCCCGGAGGGACCTCTCGCGTTCTTTCCGCAGAAACTCCGCTTCTTTTTGCAGAGCCCTCCTCTCCAAAGCCCTTTTTACAACGATTCGAAGTTGGTCTGGGGTGAAGGGCTTGGGGATGAAATCGTAGGCCCCTTTCTTCATGGCCTCCACGGCCGACTCCACCGTTGCGTAACCCGTGATGACGATAACGAGAAGGTTCGGATCGAGCGTTCGAATGTGATCTAACACTTCCATACCACTGATGCCGGGCATCATCAGGTCGAGGAGGATGACATCAAGATCCTCAGGGCGGCCTTTAATCTCGTCCAGGCCTTGGCTTCCGTTCTGGGCGCAGATCACAGAGCAGCCGTCTTTTGAGAGAATGCGAGAACAGCCATCTCTCATGATCTGCTCGTCATCAATGACAAGAATATTAACCTGGTTGGGCATCTAAACCTCTATTACACGCTAGGGGATATAGCATAGCGCATAGGGCTTTTGACTTCATGCTCATGCTGCCTGCGGTGGCAGGCGCTCTGCGCCTATCGACCTCTACTTAGCGAGAAGCCCCTCGATCCGTTTCACCAACACTTCCGGCTCGACGGGCTTATCAATGTAATCGTCCGCTTCGGTTTCAAGGCCACCCTGCTGGGTGTAACGGGTCGTCGCAATCTTAGAGACCACTGCCGTCAGAAGGAGGACAGGAATCTTGCTCAGTGTTGGGTTAGCTTTCAACTCTTTACAGACTGCATATCCATCTTTGTCCGGCATCATCACATCCAGGACGATGAGATCCGGTTTTTCGGTCTTTGCCTTTTGAAGACCTTCAATTCCTCCATAGGCAGCCGCCACATTATATTTCTTCGATTCTAAAATCATGGTTACCGCTTCCACTAAATCCGGATCATCATCAACAATCAAAATCTTCTTTGCCATATTTCTCCCCCTCCTTTTTTGATTGGCAAAGGGCATGGAGCATCGGGCATAGGGTCAAAAGCCTTTTACTCTCTGCTCCTTGCTCTATGCTTACGTTGGTTGTGGTCTGGGCAGGAGTCCTGCCGCCTTGGCGATCTCTCCCACTTTCTCCTCCCACTCGATCGCCATAATATGAATCCCCCTCACCCCGGGTATCTCCCTCAACTTCTGGATCGTCTCCACGCAGATCTTGATCCCCTCCTCCGATTGCTTCTCCTTCGCCACCCCCTTCATCCTCTCAATCATCCCGTCCGGCACATCCATCCCCGGCACCGAGTTCTTCATGTATTTCGCCATCCCCACCGATTTAAACGGCGTCACCCCCGCCAAGATCGCACATCTCTCGTGAAGCCCCCTCTCTCTGACCATCTCCATCCACTTCGCGAATCGCTCTATGTTATAGATACACTGCGTCTGGATGAATTCACACCCCGCCTTCACTTTCTTCCCCAATCTCGCCGCCCGTATCTCAAAGGGATCCGCAAAGGGATTCTCCGCCGCCCCAATGAAGAGCACCGGCTTGCCCTTGACTTCCTCTCCCCCCAAGAATTTCCCATCATCCCGAAGGGTTTTAACCGTATTGATCAATTGGATCGAATCGATATCAAAGACATTTTTTGCTTTCGGATGATCCCCAAATTTCTGATGATCCCCCGAAAGGCAGAGCATGTTGTTGATCCCCAAGGCTCCCGCCCCCAGGATGTCACTCTGTATGGCGATGCGGTTACGATCCCGGCAGACCATCTGCAGAATAGGATCAAAGCCCATCTCTTTGAGTATGATACATGCCGAGAAGGAACTCATCCTGACCACCGAGGTCTGATTGTCGGTGACGTTGACCGCATCGACTACCCCTTTGAGCAGGTTTCCCTTCTTCCGGATCACCTCAGGGTCTGCCCCCCGAGGTGGCCCACATTCCGAGGTCACCACAAATCCACCACTCTCCAGTATCTTCTCGATGTTCGATTTCGTTTTCATCTTCAACGATCCTCTCAGTAGATTGAATCTGATTAATTAAATCCCAATCACCAAATCCCAAATCCCAAATAAATCCCAATTACCAATGTCCAAATCACCAAAATGCTTTCTTAAAATTTTGGTCATTGAGGTTTCGGTCATTATTTGATATTTGGTGCCTGCCGGTAGGCAGGGAATTTCTCTCCCCATACCGCCTTCTGCTTTCTGCCTACTGCTTTCTTATAATCTCAGATCTTCTCTTATTCTTTTTCTCGGTCCTCCATCCCGCGAGGTCGTCCAATCTTTCACCGGGATGATCTCCTCATATTTGTCCAACTGCCCAAGCTCCTTGAGCCGATCCACAATCAATTGCCAACCGCAGTCCGTGTCTTTGTCCACCTCACATTTCCCGTTGGAGGATCCCCCACAAGGACCATTGAGCAGGCTCTTCGCGCACCTCGAGATCGGACAGACCCCTCCTGTCATATGCAACACACACTCCCCACACCCCTGGCACCGCTCACTCCATACCCCCTGCTCAAGGGTAACTCCTAAAAAGGTTGTATTGACCCCAGGTAGCACGACCTTGCTCCGATATTTCTCCGCCACATACTGGATCCCCGCCCCACAGGCCATCGAGAGGATCACCTCATAGTCCCCCACAAAGGGACGCACCTGATCGATGTATTCATGATCGCACTGACGCTCCAGCGTCTGCTCTTTGATCTCGATCTCCTGGCCCTCTTTGGATCGGGATAGCCGTATCTCCGAAGCCAATACCCCTACTTCTCTCTCCCCACCCGTCGCACAGACCGTCACACATTCATTACACCCCAAAAGCAAGACCTTTTTGTAGGGCTTGAGCATCCCAAGGATCTCTTCCAATGACTTACGATTCGCTACAATCAT
>Ga0335070_10003298_pt1 | contig 18817 bp, 15 predicted proteins | sample Lox_Sample_13_FD_206722 | JGI IMG/M metagenome (GOLD analysis project Ga0335070, IMG submission 206722) | Soil microbial communities from Loxahatchee National Wildlife Refuge, Florida, United States - Lox_Sample_1.3 | ecosystem: Environmental > Terrestrial > Soil > Wetlands | place: USA... | reverse complement strand
CGGGCGGCAGCCCGAGCCAGGCCGCAAGGATGGCCGCGACCGCTTCGGGCCGCTCCAACGGGGCGAGATGGCCGCATTTCTCCAGGACTTCGAGTTGCGCACCCGGGATGGCCTCGGCCAGGGCCTTCTGCTCGCCCAACGGCGCCAGCGCGTCTTCGCGCCCCGCGACAATCACGGTCGGGCAGGCGATCGAGGACAGAAACGCCCGGCTGTCCGGTCGCCCGACGATGGCGCGAAGCTGGCGCAGGAAGGCGGCCTTGCCGATCCGCAAGGCCATGGCTTCGATCTCGCCGGTCAAGGCAGCGTCGGTGAGCCGGTCGGGATGGATCAGCAGCGCCATCAGAGGCGGCGTGATCCCGCGGAATTCCCGCTGCTCGCGTAGCGCCAAAAGATCCCGGCGACGCGATCCTTCGGCCGGCGCGTCCGGCCGCGCCGTCGCTCCCAGCAGCGCCAATTTCCGCACCCGATCGGGGGCCCGACGCACCAGCTCCAGCGCGACAGAGGCTCCCATCGAAAGGCCGGCGACCGCGAAAGATCCGGGGGCGGTCGAAAGAACCCGCGCCGCCATCGCTTCAATGCTGTCATCCTGTGTCAGGTCGCCCACCTGGATCGCGACTTTGTCTTGCAGCGCGTCGATCTGATGGCGCCAGAGCGCGCGGTCGCAAAGGGACGCGGGCAACAGCAGCAAAGGCAAGGGTCCGGCAGGCAAGGTCGCCATGGCCCGGGGCGCCTCAGCGGATCAGTGCCGACAGTTCCTTGAATTCCGGGGTTCCGGCCTGGCCCAGCCATTCGAACAGGACCATCTCGGTGCTTACGATCTCGACGCCGTCGCGCGCCATGCGGTCGAGGGCCATTTCCCGGCTCTCGGGGCGGCGCGAAGCGACCGCGTCGCCCACGACGAAGGGCGCGAGCCCCAAGCGGGGTAGGCCCAGCGCCGTCTGGAGCACGCAAACATGGGCCTCGATGCCCACCAGCACCGCCTGGTCCCTGGCCTGTTCGCGGGCGAGCGATTGGAGCCCGGCCCGGATATCGGGATCATCGGCGCAGGAGAAATGGGTCTTGGGCAGCGGCTGGACCTCATTGCCCAAGAGCGCCCGCAGGCCCGGATCGGTATGGCCCAGCCCCTTGGGATACTGCTCGGAGACCAGAATTGGCAGATCGAGGCGTTTTGCCGCGCGGATCAGGATGCCGGCTTGGTGCAGCAACGGCTCGGTGCCGGTCATGGCGGGCAGCAGCCGCTCCTGCATGTCGACAATCAGCAGGCAGCACCGTTCGCGTTGGAGCAACATGGTTAAATCGCCCTCAAGGCAAGGATTCCTTTGCGAATTCCGAGGCAGGTTACGGCATCGCCGGCCCGGGGCAAAGCGGCGCAGTCAGGCGCAAACGCTTGACTTTCCGCGGGAATTGCCTACTTATCCGGCAGCTTTGCGGCGAACGTTCGGGCCCTTCGCCGAGTCCAGAGATCCGATTAGGCCCCTTTTTCCGGTAGATAATGAGTTTTGACGACCTTGGGCTCAGCCCAGAAGTTTTGCGCGCCATTGCCGAAGTCGGCTATCGCGAACCCACCCCCATCCAAGCCCAGGCCATCCCCGTCGTGCAGATGGGACGTGACGTGCTGGGCTGTGCCCAGACCGGCACCGGCAAGACCGCTTCTTTCACCTTGCCGATGATCGACATGCTGGCGAGCGGGCGAGCCCGCGCGCGCATGCCTCGATCCCTGATCCTCGAGCCGACCCGCGAGCTGGCCACGCAGGTCGCCGAGAATTTCGACATCTACGGCAAGTACCACAAGCTTTCGCAGGCGCTTCTCATCGGCGGCGAATCCTTCACCGACCAGCAAAAAAAGCTGGACCGCGGCGTCGATGTGCTCATCGCCACGCCGGGCCGCCTGCTCGACCTGTTCGAGCGCGGCAAGATCCTGATGAGCGACGTGAAGATCCTGGTCATCGACGAAGCCGATCGCATGCTCGATATGGGCTTCATCCCCGATGTCGAGCGGATCGTCTCGCTGCTGCCGAAGATCCGCCAGACCCTGTTCTTCTCCGCGACCATGCCGCCGGAGATCAAGCGCCTGGCCGACGCCTTCCTGATGAACCCCAAGGAGATCTCCGTGGCGCCTCCGGCCTCACCGGCAGCGCTGGTGACCCAGGGACTCGTGGTGGTGCAGGACGAAGACAAGCGCGAGGCGCTGCGCCGGCTGCTGCGTGCCGAGCCGGTCAAGAACGCGCTGATCTTCTGCAATCGCAAGAAGGACGTGGACATCCTCTATCGATCGCTGACAAAGCACGGCTTCAACGCCGGCCAGCTCCATGGCGACATGTCCCAGCCCAAGCGCACCGAGACGCTTGAGAAGTTCAAGAACGACGAGATAACCCTCCTGGTTTGCTCCGACGTCGCCGCCCGCGGCCTCGACATCCAAGGCCTGAGCCACGTCTTCAATTTCGACGTGCCGATCCATGCCGAGGACTACATCCACCGCATCGGCCGTACCGGCCGGGCCGGCCGTGAGGGTCGGGCCTATACCATCGCCTCGTCCTACGACACGCGTTTCGTCGAAGCGATCGAGAAGCTGATCGGCAAACCCATTCCGCGCATCGAGATCGAAGGCTTCGAACCCGTTGCCTTCGAAGCGGACGCGGAAGGCGGCAGACGGCGCGGACGGCGCCCTCAGCGCGGGCGCAGCTCTGGCGAAGGCGACAAGCGCCGCGGCCGCGGCGGCCGAACCGAGCGCAGCCGGCGCGAGCGCGAGCCCGAGCCGATCGAGCAGGCGGCCGTGGCACCCGAAGCCGCGGAGCCGGTCTTGCAGGAGACGCGTCCGCCCCGTCAGGAGGCGCCCGCCCGCGAGGAGCGAGCCGGACGTGCCAGGCATCAGTCTCGTCCCGCGGCAGGCGAAAGCCGGTCCAAGCCGGAGCCGATCCGCCACGATGAATCGCATATGGACTCCGCGCGCGCCGATCGGCGCCGCGCCGAGGCCGATGAGGACGACGATGCGCCCGTGCTGGCCTTCGGCGACCATATGCCGGCCTTCCTGCGCCAGCCGGTGAAGCGACCCGCCAGCCGCAGCGAACGCGACGACGAGCGCGACGTCGCTTAAGCCGGCCTACACACCCCCGCTGAAATTCCCGATAGGCCCCTTCCGGCACCGCCGGAAGGGGCCTTTCGCTTTCTGTGACGGCGCGGCATCTTTCGGGCTGACTCGTAACGCCAGACCCGAATGAGTAGGACGCCGATGACAGCTCGATCCGCCTCCGAGGTGACGCCATCCGGCAAGCCGCGGGCTCGGGCGCTGGGAATCCCGTTCAGCGGAACGCCGGGCCCCTTGAATGCCATCACCGACGTGCCGGGACTGGCCGTGGGCTATGAGACCTTGATCCAGGGCGATGGGGTGCTAAGGGTCGGGCAAGGACCGGTTCGCACGGGCGTGACGGCGATCCTTCCGCGCGGACGGGAGGGCGTCGGCGACCCTTGCGCGGCCGGCATGACGTCGTTCAACGGCAATGGCGAGATGACCGGAATCGCCTGGATCGAGGAGACCGGATCGCTCGATCTACCGGTCCTGATCACCAACACCCATGCCGTGGGTGCCTGCCATATGGGTGCGATCGAATGGGTGGTGCGCAACCGCCCGAAGCTCGCGGAGGCCTGGCTGCTGCCGGTCGTGGGCGAGACATGGGACGGCTATCTCAACGATATCAACGGCGCCCATGTGAAGCCGGAGCACGCGATCCAGGCCATCGACGCCGCCAAATCGGGCGCCATCGAGGAAGGCTCCGTCGGCGGCGGGACCGGCATGAATTGCTATGCCTTCAAGGGCGGGTGCGGCTCGGCCTCGCGCGTCGTCAACTACGGCAACGAGCGCTACACGGTCGGCGCCTTTCTTCAGGCCAATTTCGGCAGCCGGCATGAACTCACGATCGCCGGCGTGCCGGTGGGCCGCGCGCTCGCCGACGACAATCCGATGGAAGCGCGCCGTCAGGCGGCGCCGGCCGGCGCCGGCTCCGTGATCGCCATCCTGGCGACGGATGCCCCGCTCCTGCCCGGCCAGTGCAAGGCCCTGGCCCGGCGCGTCGGGATGGGGTTGGCGCGAACCGGCACGTCGGGTTCGCACTTCTCAGGCGACTTGTTCCTCGCCTTCTCGACCGGCAACCGCGGCGCGCTCAAGAGCCGTTTCCCCGAAGGCGGTGCCGGCCCGGGCGAGTATGACAATCTGCGTTTCATACCCTGGGGCCGCATGGACCCTTTCTACGCGGCGGTCGCCCATGCGGTCGAAGAAGCGGTCGTCAATGCGCTGGTCGCCAACGCGACCATGATCGGCCGCGATGGGCATCGCACGCCGGCCCTGCCCCACGACCGGCTGATGGCACTGTTGCGCGAGCGGCGCGTGATCGCCTAGGACGGGCGTGGCCTCAGACCGAGAGGGACGCGATCGCGGCCAAGGCTGCGAGCCAGCCCAGCGTGCTTCGGACGGCGTGCAGCCTGCCCCAGCGCTCGATCAGCCTACGGCTCTCCGGGCCAGCCTGCTGTGGCGTCATCGCCATCAGACGCCGGTTCGTTGGCATGATCGCAATCAACGTGAAGGGCCAGTTGGCGAGCATGAGCAGACCCGGTGCCAGCCAGACCCAATGTCCAGAGATGACGGCGGTGATCAGCCCGAGCAATCCGCCGATGAGGGCGAGGCTCGCCTGGATCGCGAATCCGCGGCGGTAGCTCGGCTTCCATTGTTCGAGCAGCGCGCGGTCATCGAGCTGCAACCGCGCCGGCTGCTCGACCAGGCTGATGTAGATCGCAGCGCCGCCGAATGCGGCCGCCGCCAGCAAGGTCAGCAGGCCGAGGAGCGGCATCATCCGGTCTGCGACGCTCGGCTCGACGCCGGCACAACCAGGGCATCGAGGGCAACAACGCCGCTCGGCCCCGCGAGCACGGGATCGATATCGATCTCGGCGATCAGCCCCTTGAGATCGGCGACCAGCACCGAGAAGGCCGCGAGGCTGTTGGCGAGGGCATCGATGTCGGCAGCTTTCTGTCCGCGCTTGCCATCGAGCAAGGGGCGCAGCGCCAAGCCATCGAGGAGCCGGCGCGCTTCCCCCTGGTCGAAGGGCGGCAGAGCGAAGCGGCGATCCTTCATCATCTCGATCAGCACGCCGCCGGCGCCGACGATGACGAGGGGCCCGAACTGGGGATCCACCACCGCTCCGAACGAAAGTTCGACCCCCTTCCCGGCCATGGCCATCACCAACGCGCGCGGACCCAGGCGTGCCGCCAGGTCGCGATAGGCGGCCGCAACAGCGGCTTCGTCGGCCAATCCCAACCTGACGCCGCCGACATCCGATTTGTGCAGGATGCCGGGCATGGCCGTCTTGAGCGCCACCGGAAAGCCGACCGCCCTGGCGGCTGCAATCGCAGCCGCTTCACTCTCGGCGATCGCGTGCGGCAGAACGCCGACGCCATAATCCGCCATCAGCGCCAGGCTCTCGATCTCCTCCAGCGGGGCGCCTTTGGTCAGGCGCCCTTGCCACTTCGCGCGCAAACCCGCGGGTGCTGCCATTGGCCTGAGGGCCGGACGATCGGCGGCGTCGCGCCAGGCGAAGGCCGCCCGGAACGCCGCGAGCGAGGCGTCGATATCGATCAATACCGGCAGGCCAGCGCGCGTCAGATGCGAGGCGAGATTGGCCTCGCCGATCACGGCCATGTTGTTGACGAGGACGATAGGCTTCGAGGTCCGCGTCGCGGCACGCGCCAGGATGCGGCCATAGCCCTCATGCAGGGAATAGGCATCGCGCGTCTCGGCGAACAGGGCGCCGACGGCCGTGTCGGGGTCCTCGCAGAGGGCCACCATGCAATCCTCGAAGATACCCTCATAGTCGTTGCCCGTGCCCCAGGCATCCAATGGGTTGATCGGCTCCAATCCGTAATCGAGCCGCGAAGCCAGCTTTTGCGTGGTGGTCTCGTTGATGCGCGAGAAGGCGACACCGCGAGCCACGGCCCGATCCATGGTGAGTTCGCGCAACCCCCCGGAGTCATGCATGGTGGCGAGACCACCCGCAGACAGCTTCTTCTCATGGCCCAGCAGCAGCATCGCGTTGGCGAGCTCGGTCAGGGTATCGACTGCAACCACGCCATAGCGGCCGAACACCGCCTCATAGGCGGCGTAGTCGCCGGCGACAGCGCCGGAATGGCTGACGGCAAGCTTGGCGCTTTCGGCGGTGCGGCCGACCTTCAGCGCCACAATCGGAATCCGCTTGGCGCGAGCCTTGTCGAGCGCGGCGAGGAAGCCCTCGGCATTGCGCACCGTCTCGAGGAAAATGCCGACGACGCGCGTGGTCGGCATCTCCAGCGCGAAATCGAGATACTCGTCGCAGGTGGCGCCCAGCTCCTGCCCCGGCGAGACGGCGAGATTGTAGGCGAAGCGGTGATCGTGATGGACCAGCGCGCTGAATGCCGAGCCCGAATGGGTGATGAGCGTCTTGTTGCCGCCGCCTTCGACCCAGGCCGGCGGCGGGAAGCCGCAGACCCGCAAATGATGGTCGAAATTGTAGAATCCCATGCCGTTGCCGCCGCAGACCGGCATGGCCGCTTCGCGTGCCATGGCCGCAATGCGCTTGGGCAGGATCGGCTCGTGGTCCCCTTCCATATAGCCGCTGGCGAAGATCGTGGCAGAGCGGGCGCCCGCTGCGATCGCCTGCGCCAGGCTCTGCTCGAGGCGCGCATTGGCGACGCCCAGAACCACGAGATCGACCGTTTCCGGCAGGTCCGCGATCGACGGATAGCAAGGCTGGCCGTCGATCTCCTGATAGGACGGGTTGACGAAGTGGAGCCGCCCGCCAAAGCCCCCGCCCTTGATGGTCTGGATCATGCCCTGGCCGACACTGCCGGCCTTGGGCGAGGCCCCGATGAGGGCGACAGAGGACGGCGTCAGGAGCGGAGCCAGGCGGTGCAGGCGGGAGCTCATGTTCATGCGGGGGAAAAATCTGCGGAAGGAATGCGCTTGGATGAGGTGGACAAGAACGGGCCCAGGCGGGATCAGCCCTGGCGGGCGCCGCCGGGATCCTCATGGCTGCGGTCCGGCGGCCGCGCGGGATCGCTCGCCGGCAAGTCGGTATTGGCGGGACGCGGATCGAGCTCGGCCAGCACGGCGCGATCACGTTCCGCCGCCTCGCGCTCGCTCGTCAGCCGGGTCTCGAAGCGCCGGCGCATCGCCTCGACCGTGGGACCGAAGGCTTCCACGAAAAAGGACGGATCGAGCATGGCCAAGAGCCGGCCGAGCAACCATGAGGAGGGCTCGGTGCTCTCGTTCAGCCAGTTCTGCACGGTGTCGGTCGTTACGCCGATCCCGGCGGCGAGCTCCTTGATGGTCAGGCGCCCCTGCGGCTGGAGTCGGCGGCGCAAGGCTGCCGCCAGGCGCTTACGGTGGGCGGCGCGGCCGAAGGCGTCGCTGCCCTCCGCCGCCTCGTCGGCGGGCCGTTCCGGCAGCGGCATGGCTTCGGCCAGGAGCGGGCTCGCCGTCGCGCCACCGGCGGCGTAATGGCCGAAATGCTTGGGGAAGATACCGGAGAGATAGAGGCGGCAGATGGACTTGCCCTGGTCTGGCGTCACCGAGTTGGGATCGATCAGGTCGAACCAAAGCCCGTCGATCATGGCGTTGAGGCCATGGGCGACCGCATCGGGATCCAGCCCCTTATAACCACCCTGGGCAATGAGCCGCTCCACGATGCCCCGGGTTTCGTTCCAATAGCGCTGCTCCAGTTCGGAGACGAGAGTCTCATAGAGCGGCTGATTCGGCGCCTCGGCCCAGAAGGCGTACCAGACCGTCATCTTCTCCCGGGTGAAGATGCCGGGGCTGAAATCCGCCTCGATCATGGCCTCGAGTTGGGCTGCCGGCGAATCGCCCGCTGCGGCCAGCTTCGTGCGCCAGGAGGTCTCGTACTCGCCGGCGATAAATTCCAGCGTCGCAGCAAGGAGTTGCTCCTTGGTGCGGAAGTAGAAATTCACAATGCCGGGGGACATGCCGGCGGCGCTGGCCACGTGGCTCAGCGTAGTCGCGGCATAGCCGCGCCGTCCGATCGTGGCGATGGTCGCCTCGATCAGCTGGAGCTGGCGCGTTTCCTTTACCGGGTTGAGCCGAGCCATTTCGCCTCTTAGTGTTAACTCCTATTGTTAAGAATTAGGAAATTACCTGTAACATCTTGCTTTCAAACGAATATAAAATCGATGTGATTATATGGCCGTTTAGTCGCCTGGACAGTGGGGGCCCTGTTTTGGTAGCTTTATTATATACGCATTTAATGGCTGCACATAATCGGATCGGAGCTCATCATGACCAAGGCCGGCGCCCCCACCAACAGCAAGCGCGACCCCTATCGCCTCGACAAGTCCAACGCCCATTTCCGCAAGGCGGTCCAGAAGCTGCCCTTGGGCGTCAGCTCGAACTTCCGCTATTGGGGCGACAATAACACGGTCTATGTGAAGCATGGGCGCGGCGCACGGATCTGGGACCTCGATGACAACGCCTATATCGACTACCGGCTGGGCTATGGTCCGGCGATCCTGGGCCACTGCCATCCCGAGGTCGATGCCGCGGCCCGCGAGGGCCAGCAGGTGGGCACGGTCTTCGCGCTTGGCACCGAGCGGGAGTATACGGTCGCCTCGCTGATCAGCGAGATGGTGCCTGCGGCCGAGCTGGTGCGCTTCTCCAATTCCGGCACCGAGGCCGTCATGGCGGCGCTGCGCCTGGCGCGCGGCGCCACCGGCAAGGACCATTACGTGACCTTCGAAGGCTCCTATCACGGGCTGTTCGATTCCACCATGTGGACGCTGGACACCGACACGATCCAGGAGGGCCGCGAGCCGGAGATCACGAGCTACGGCAAGGGCATTCCCGGCCTGGTGCGCCAGCTGTTCTGGCAGGTCCCTTATAACGACGCGCAGCGCCTGGAGGACGTGCTGAAGAAGCATGGCCACACCATCGCCGCCGTGCTGATCGAGCCGATCCTCGGCAATTGCTGCGGCATCCCCTCCAAGCCCGAATTCATCAAGGAGGTGCGCGAGCTCTGCACCAAGTATGGCGTGCTGATGATCGTGGACGAGGTCAAGACCGGGTTCCGGGTCCGCCGTGGCGGCGCGCAGGAACTCTATGGCATCAAGGCCGACATCTGCACGATGGCCAAGGCCGTGGCGAACGGCTATCCGATCGCCTGCATCGGCGGGCGCGAAGACATCATGCGCAACTATGGGCGTGGGGTCGCGCATGGCGGCACCTATACCGCCCAGGCCATGTCGCTGGCGGCGGCCGAGAAGACCCTCACCATTCTGCGCGACACCGACGCGCTGGAGGATATCGAGGTTTATGGTCTCGCCATGCAGGAAGGCATGCACAAAGTGCTGAAGGCGCGGGGCATCCCGCACAGCTTCACCGGCCATCCCAGCATGAGCGGCCTCTTCTTCCGCGAGACCCCGCCCTCGAACTACCGCGACTGGAAGACCAGCGACTACACCTTCTACGATACGCTGGCCCACCATCTGATCCCGCGCGGCGTGATGTGCGAGCCGGATTCGCGCGAGCCCTGGTTCGTTTCCTCGGCCCATGACAAGGCCTGCCTCGAGGAGACTCTCTCCACCTTCGAGTATTGCGTGGACCTCACCATCGAGGAGCTGGCCCGCACCGAGAAGGTCAAGGCCGCGCCGGTGATGACGGGCATCACCGCCTAGGCGGGACGCGACCTGCCCTCCTCCGCGTCGCCAGCGGCGTCTCGGGGGAAGCTCCCTAGAGGATCTTCAGAACGTTCTCCGGCGGGCGGCCCAGTGCCGCCCGTTCGCCTTTGGCGTCCTTGACGACCACGATCGGGCGCTCGATCAGGATCGGATTGGCGACCATGGCGGCGATGAGACCCGCATCATCGAGCTTCGGGTCGGCGAGCTTCTTATCCTTATAGACCGCCTCGCCCTTGCGCATCAGATCGCGGGGGCCGAGCCCCAAGAGCTTCAAGAGCTGTTTCAGCCGCTTCGCATCCGGCGGCGCAGAGAGATATTCGACGATCGCCGGCTCGATCCCGCGCCCGCGCAGCAACGTCAGCGTGTCGCGCGACTTTCCACAACGTGGATTGTGATAGATCGTGACGCCCATGGGCATCCTCGATCACGCGCCCGGATCAGTCCGCGGGCAGCAGGACCCCGGATTCCACCGGCCAGCTCACCCACACGTCCCGCGCCTTGCCGTCATTGGCTTCGGCATTGCGGGCGACGTTCTGGGCCGCGACCGCGACCCGGCGCTGCAGGCCCGGGACCTCGACATAGAAATGGCTGCGGTCGCCCAGATAGGCCTGGGCATTGAGGCGTCCGGCGATCGCGTTCGTGCCGCCATTGGGCCGCGTCGCCTCGATCCGCAGCTTCTCGGGCCGGATCGCCAAGGTCACCGGCCCGGCCGTGCCGATGCGGGCCTGGCCGACGGGCACGCGCAACTTGCCAAGGGGACCGGCATCGATCACGGCATTGCCGCCCTCGGTACCGGTGACCGTACCGTCGATGAAGTTCATATTGCCGATGAAGTCGGCGACCTCGCGGCAATTCGGGTGCTCATAGAGGTGGGCAGAGCCGTCAATCTGAAGGACCTTGCCGCGCGCCATGACCGCGATCCGGTCGGACATGGTCAAGGCTTCTTCCTGGTCGTGGGTTACGAACACGAAGGTGATGCCGACCGAGCGCTGCAGCTGGCGCAGCTCGAGTTGCATCTCCTCGCGCAGCTTCTTATCCAGCGCTCCCAAGGGCTCATCGAGCAGCAGCACCTTGGGCTGGCAGACCAGCGCGCGGGCGAGCGCGATGCGCTGGCGCTGGCCGCCCGAAAGCTGATCGGCGCGGCGGTTGCCATAGCCCGGCAACTTGATCATGCCCAGCGCTTCTTCGACCTTTTGCTCGACTTGGTGCTTCGTCAGGTTTTTCTTGCGCAGCCCATAAGCGATGTTCTGGCGCACATTGAGATGCGGAAAGATCGCGTAGTTCTGGAACACCATGTTGGTCGGGCGCAGATGCGGCGGCACCACTGCCATCGGCTGGCCGTCGATCATGATCTCGCCCGAGGTCGGCACCTCGAAGCCCGCCAGCATGCGGAGCAGCGTGGTCTTGCCGCAGCCCGATGGTCCCAGCAGCGAGAAGAATTCGCCGCGGCGGATGTCGAACGAGATGTCGTCCACCGCCTTGACCGCGCCGAAATGCTTCGACACGCGCTTGATGGAGATGAAGGAGTCGTCTGCGGTCATGGTTTCAGATACCTAGACCCTGGTCGGGGTTGACGCCGCGTCGGCGCATCCATTCCGCGAAGGTGACGATCGCGAAGGACACGACGAGAATGCAGCTGCCCAGCGCCAGGGTGCCGGGCAGCTTCTGTGGGAAACGCAATTGGCTATAAATGTAGACCGGCAACGTGGTGTCGTTGCCGGAGAGGAACGCTGCCATCAGATATTCGTCGAACGAGGTCGTGAAGCAGAGCAGGAAGCTCGCCACGATGCCCGGCATGGCGAGCGGGAAAGTCACGCGCCAGAAGGTCTGCCAGGCGTTCTCGCCCAGATCGAGGGAGGCTTCCTCGAGATTCTTGTCGAAGCCCTGAAGGCGCGAGATCAGAACCGCCATCGAGAAGGGCACGCAGAGCAGCACATGGCCTGCGACAATGCTCCAGGTCGAGGGCTGGAGCCCGAGGAATTTCGCCAGGATGATCAGGAGGCCGATGGCGAAGACAATGGTCGGGATGACCAGCGGAAGCATGATGGTGAAAGTGATCGCGGCCCGGCCAGGCAGGTAGTAACGCGTCACCGCTTTGGCGGCGAGGACGCCCAGGATCGTGCTCACGACCGACACGAAGGCGCCGATTCGCAGGCTCACACCCAAGGCCTTGGTCAGGCCCGGGTTGGCCACCATCTCCTCATACCATTTCGTCGTCAGCTCCTTCAAAGGGAAGGCGACATAGAGACCGTTGTTGAAGGAGAAGAGGACGATCAGCAGCACCGGCGTGTAGATGAAGATCAGATAGAGGACACCGTAGACGAACAGCGTGTCGTATTTGCCTTTGCCACCCATTTGGCGATCCCGCTCTAAGAATGTTTCCAGCGCCGGCGCCCGATGGCACCGAGGAAGACGCAGACGATCAGCGTGATCGCCAGCATCATGACGATGGAGACGGCGGCGCCCAGCGGCGCGTTATTGGCCTTGCCGAACAGCGACTGGATCAGATTGCCGATCATGATGCCCGAAGTGCCGCCGACCAAGGAGGGCGTCACATAGTCGCCGACCGTCGGAATGAAGACCAGCAGGGTGGCGGCAATCAGCCCCGGCAAGGACAAGGGGAAGGTCACGCGCCAGAATCGCTCGCGCGGCGTGTCGCCGAGATCGGTCGCGGCTTCGAGCAGCGACTTGTCGATCTTCTCCAACGAGACATAGATCGGAAGGATAGCGAAGGCGGCCCAGGCGTGGGTCAGGGTGATGACCACCGCCGTCGGGTTATAGAGCAGGAACTCCAAGGGCTCCTTGATGAGACCAAGATTGATGAGCCCGGAATTGATGACGCCCTGGTATCCTAGAATGATCTTCCAAGCGAAGACGCGCAGCAGATAGCTGGTCCAGAACGGCACCGTGATCAGGATCAACCAGACCAGCTTGCCGCGCCCCACCCGGAAGGCCAGGAAATAGGCCATCGGATAAGCGGTGATCACGACGAAGAACGTCGTCGTCAGCGACATCACGATCGAGCGGAACAACAACACCAAATAGATCGGGTTGTTCGCGAGATCGAAAATCGCGAGGTAATTCTTGAGGGTAGGGGTGTAGTCGATCGAGAAATAGACTTGCGTGCAAAAGCTCAGCACGACCAGCCCTAACAACGGGATGATCATGAGCCCCAGCATCACGAGAAGGGTCGGCGAGAGCAGCAGGTAGCCCCGGATGCTCTCGTATCTGTGTAGCGCGGTTTTGAACGCGGTCCAGAGACCGCCCGGCGTTGCCGGGGCGCGGGCCCCTTCAGTAACGCTAACCATGACGCGACAGCCGGCGTCGTCCGGCTTCACCCATTACACGTCCCCTCTCCTGACCTGAATTTCTTCTTTGGTCTTTTTGCAGCGCAATGGTGGCACCGGCCCTGGCCGGCCCACAAGCTCTTTTTTGTATGGCTACATTGGGGGTTAGGCGCCTTGCCCGGATTCCGGCACGGGTGCTAGACTCCGCCGCGTCAATGACGAAATGCTCCGCGACATGACATTGCGATCGGCATTGGTCTCGCGGCAGGCCGGTTCCTTGCAACCCGGTGGCCATGACCGATGCTGAACCTCATAACCAATACGGTCGAGCACGACCATTCCTCAGGGAGGAGACTTCATGGATATCAAGGAATTCAAGAGCCGCCTAGCCAACCAGGACCTCAGCCGCCGGCAGATGATCCAGGCGATGAGCGCCGCTGGTTTGGCATTGGTCACGATGCCGCTGACCAACAAGCTGGCGCGCGCCGATGACGCGCAGGCAACCTACTTCACCTGGTCGGGCTACGACACGCCGGACTTTTTCCCCGGATATGTGAAGAAATACGGCGCCAGCCCGAACCTGCCGGTCTTCTCGGACGAGCAGGAGGCCTTCCAGAAGCTGATGGCCGGGTTTGTCGCCGACGTCGCGCATCCCTGCTCCGGCCGCATCGAGAAATGGCGCAACGCCAAGCTGATCAAGCCGTTCGATACCTCGAAACTGTCCAATTGGCCCGATGTGTTCGACACGCTGAAGCACATCAACACCGCGGACCAGGGCGGCCAGCAATGGTTCTCTCCCATCGACTGGGGCAATACGGCCCTGATCTATCGCACCGACCTGGTCCAGCCGAAGGAAGATTCCTGGAACCTGCTCTGGGACGAGCGTTACAAGGGCCGCATCTCGATGGGCGATGACATCACCGATACCGGGATCATCACCGGCCTGCTGATCGGCGCCAAGGACCCCTACAGCATGACCGACGACGAGCTGAAGAAGGTCAAGGAGAAGCTCGCCGCCCAAAAGCCGCTGGTTCGGTTCTACTGGAGCGACGCCACGGTGCTCGAGCAGGGCATCGCCTCGGGCGAGATCGTCGCGGCCTCGGCCTGGAACGGCACCTTGGCGAAGATGATCGATCAAGGTGTGCCGGTCCGCTGGATGGCGCCGAAAGAAGGCATGTTGACCTGGGTCTGCGGCGCGGTGCTCACCGCCAATGCACCGCACCCGGACAAGGCCCATGACCTGATCGACGCTCTGATCTCGAAGGAGGCGGGGCTGTGGCTGATCAACTATGGCTACGGGCATTCGAACAGCAAGGCCTTCGCCGCAGCCGGCGAAGCGGCCCTGAAAAAGATCGGCCTGCCGACCGACCCGAGCGAGCATCTGAAGACCGGGGTGTTCAGCAAGGACAATAAGCGGTTGGAAGATCTGCAGCAGATCTTCGAGCAGGTGAAAGCGGGCGTGTAGTACGCCCTTCGACGCCGGCCGGCGCTCCTCGGCGCCGGCCTCTCTGCAATCGCCCGGCGGGGCGCCGCGCTCGATCCTGAGCGCTCCGTCGGGCGAACTGTTTTCAGATCAAGTTTGCCCCGCGCCTTCTGCCGCCGCGGACGTCAAGGACGGACCCCAACAACAGGCAAGCCCGGAACAATCCCATGATCCGCAATCTGCAGTTCGACACCGCCGCCCTCACCGAACAGGACCATGCCCATATCATCCATCCCTGGATCGATCTCGGGCGGGCCAAGACGCAAGATCTTCTGATCGTCGCCGAAAGCGAGGGCGCCTACATCGTCGATTCCGACGGTCATCGGATGCTCGACGGCATCGGCGGAATGTGGTGCGTCCAGATCGGCTACGGCCGCGAGGAGATGGCGCAGGCGATCGCCGAACAGGTGCGGCGCATGGCCTACTATTCGCCTTTCGGCAAGATCTCGACCCCGCCGGCGATCGAGTTCGCCACCCGCATTGCCGGCTATGCGCCGGGCGATCTCAAGCATGTGTTCTTCACCACGGGCGGCTCGACCGCGGTCGATTCGGCGCTGCGCTTCGTCCAGTTCTATTTCGGCTTCACCGGCAAGCCCTCGAAACGGCATATCATCACCCGCGAATATGCCTATCACGGCTCGACCTATCTGACGGCGTCGGTTTCCGGCAAGCCCTCCGACCGCGCCTATCTCAGATTCGAGACCGAGACGGTCCATCACCTCCCCGTCCCCAATCCCTATCGCCGCGCCGAGGGCATGAGCGAGGCCGAGTTCGGCGACAAATGCGTCGCGGATCTCGAAAACAAGATTCTCGAGCTTGGCCCCGACAACGTCGCCTGCTTCATCGCCGAGCCGCTCCTGGCCTCGGGCGGGGTGATCGTGCCCCCCAAGGGCTATCAGCGCCGCACGCTCGAGGTCTGCCGCAAATACGGCGTGCTCTATATTTCGGACGAGGTGGTCACAGGCTTCGGGCGGTTGGGCGAGATCTTCGCCTCCGAGCCGGTCTTCGATCTTGTGCCTGACATCATTACCTCGGCCAAGGGCCTGACATCCGGCTACGTGCCCCTGGGCGCCTTCCTGGTGTCGGACCGGCTCTACGATGCCGTCACGGGTCCCGAAGCCAAGGGCAAGTTCTTCACCAACGGCTTCACCTACTCCGCCCACCCCGTGGCCTGCGCCGCGGGCTTGAAGAATCTCGACATCATCGAGCGCGAGAATCTCTGCCAGCATGTGCGCGAGATCGGCCCCTACTTCCAGCAGAAGTTTCGCGAGCTCGCCGACCTGCCGCTGGTCGGCGACGTGCGCGGCAGCCATCTCATGCTCTGCGTCGAGTTCGTGAAGGACAAGAAAACCAAAGAACCGATGCCGGCCGACTGGAACTTCGGCAACCGCATCATCAACGAGACCATGCCGCGCGGGCTCCTGGCGCGGCCGATGGGGCATCTCGTTGTGCTTTCGCCGCCGCTCATCGTTACCAAGGCGCAGATCGACGAGGCGGCCGACGCCTTGCGCGGCGCCATCAAGGCCGTAACGGGCGGGTTGATGCGCGACGGCCTCTGGCAGGAAAAGGCCGCCTGATCCGGCCGACCCTTCGATCGCCGATGACAATGCCGGTACCGTATTGAACCGATAAACCGGCGGCATTTCCTTGCGGTCCTCCGCCTCCCGGAGAATGGGCGCAAGACGCACCTCGATCCGGGAGATTCGGATGTCGCTCAAGCTCGATTTGTTGTTGCCCCTCGCCCTGTTGACGACGGCGGCCGCGATCTACATCGCCCTCTTCGGCCGGCTCGCGGCGGGCCTTTAGAGCGGCAGCACCGCGGCAGGTCACTGGATCCAGATTTCGGCGCTGGCGCTGCGGCCCGCCTTGTCGATGACCGTGATCCTGGCCTCGCCCAGCCCGTCGGGCAGCCATTCGGCCTGACGCCGCCAAGGCTGGGTGCTCAGCGGGCGCCCATTCACCAACCAGATCAGCGGCAGCTCGCCACCCCGTACTTCAAGGGGCAGGCTGGCGAGACGGCCGCCCGAACGCAGCTCGACGACGGCGCCGTCTTGCGGAAAGGCGAGATTCGGTCCCTGGATGGCGGCTGGCGACCGCCAGCCATTCGCGGCCGGCTCGAACCGGCGCAAGGCCGCCGGGAGCTCGCTGTTGGAGACAAGGATGGCGCCTGTCGGCGCCGGGCCCGAGGGTTTCATCAGCGCCGCCGTCCCGGTTGGCGGCGCAAGCAGGTCGAAGGCTTCGTAGAGAATGGGTGCCGCCGCGTCGCGGCCCATCCGGCCCGGCGAGAAGCTGCCGTCGGGGCGGCCGACCCAGACGCCGATGGTCCATTCCCGGTCGTAGCCGATGGCCCAGGCATCACGGAAGCCGTAGGAGGTGCCGGTCTTGTAGGCGATCTGGCGCTGGCGACGTCCGTCGCTCGCCACCAGCCGATTGGGCGGTGGCGGCATGTCCTCGAGAATATGTGTGACGTACCAGGCGGCGAGCGGGCTGATCAGGGCCTGGCTCTCGCCCTCCGCCTGATCCGCGCGAAAGCGCAAGGGACGGGTGACGCCGCCATTGGCGAGGCCGGCATAGAGCGTCACCAGATCTTCGAGGGTGACGCCGACGCCGCCCAGCGCGATCGGGAGCCCCGGCTGCTCGGTCTCCGCCGGCAGACGCAGCGTCACGCCACTCAAGGCGAAACGGCGCGCCAACTCCAAGGGGCCGATGCGATCGAGCAAGGCCACCGCCGGCAGATTGAGCGACATCTGCAGCGCTTCACGGGCCGTCATCTCGCCATGGAACCGATTGTCGAAATTGCGCGGTGCATAGTCGCCGAACCGCATCGGACGATCGACCATGATGGTCTCGGGATGGATCAGGAGCCCGTCGAAGGCCAGGCCATAGATGAAGGGCTTGAGCGTCGATCCGGGCGAGCGCACCGCCGTGATCATGTCGATCGGGCCATGACGGCTGCCATCAAGGATATCGGTCGAGCCGACATATCCCCGCACCGCGTGATCGCTGTTGCGGACCGCCAGAACCGCGATGGTGGCACCGCTTTCGAGCTCGCCCTGGCGGCGCGCCACCAGCGCCTCGAGAGCGCGCTCAAGGGTGCCATCGATGGTTGTGCGGATCTCGGCCGCTCTGGGATCGGCCCGCCTGACCCGTTCGGCCAGATGCGCCGCCACCATCGGCGCCTCGCGCCGCCCTTCCGGCACGGCTCCGCTCTCGGCTTCGGCAAGCTCGGTTGCGTTCAACAAACCGGCGCCGGCGAGCCGTTCCAGCACATGGTTGCGTGCCTCGCGCGCCGATCCCGGATTGCGATCCGGCCTGACCCGCTCGGGCGATTGCGGCAGGGCGACCAGCATCGCCGCTTCCGCGTCGGTCAGGTGCGAGGGTTCCTTACCGAAATAGAACAGCGACGCCGCCCGAACGCCTTCGAGATTGCCGCCATAGGGCGCCAGGGTCAGGTAGATTCCAAGAATTTCCTGCTTCGAGAAATGCGCTTCGAGCTGAAGCGCACGCGCCATCTCGATCAATTTGGAACGCAGGCTGCGCGGCCGCGGCTCCAGCAGGCGAACCGTCTGCATGGTCAAAGTCGAGGCGCCGGAAACGACCGATCCGGTGCTGGCCCATTGCCAGACCGCGCGCATCAGCGCCAGCGGGTCGACGCCCATATGCCAATAGAAGCGCCGATCCTCGTAAGTCACCAGCATCTGCAGAAACCGCGGATCGACCTCGCTCGCCGTCACCGGCAGGCGCCAGGCGCCATCGCTCGCCGTGAAGGGCCGCAGCAGCTGACCGTCGGAATCCTCGACCAGCACCGAGACATCGCGCAAGCGCTCGAGGTTCGGCGGCAACAGCCGATCCAGCCCGAAGCCGAGCGCAAGCAGGAGGCCGACGGCCGCGAGGACAAGGGCCAGCCGGCGCCGGCGGATCGCGCCGGCGCCTCCCGCGGTCCAGATCCGCCCCTTGGTCATGGGCAGACGCATGAGGCCTCCTACATGGCGGGTTACGGCGCGGCCGCCTCGATCTCGGCCTCGCCCATCACGCCGCGCCCGATGCGCGTCGGCCGATACATATCCTCGACCGAGACCGCTGGCACGCGGTAGCGACCCGGGGTCACCGCGCGGATCATGTAGGCGAAGCTGTACTCATAGCCGGGATAGCTCTCGAAGGCGGTCACGAACCGGTCGTCGAGATATTCGCTATAGAGCGCGTCCGACAGTTCCGGCAACCAGGCGAACTGGTCGGTCTGACGCGCATTGGCCAGGCGCACGTTCTCGATCTCGAAGCCGGCCGGCAGCAGGTCGATCAGAAGCGCCTGGCTGGCGCGCGGCCCGTCATCGCGGATCGT
>Ga0335070_10003297_pt1 | contig 18817 bp, 15 predicted proteins | sample Lox_Sample_13_FD_206722 | JGI IMG/M metagenome (GOLD analysis project Ga0335070, IMG submission 206722) | Soil microbial communities from Loxahatchee National Wildlife Refuge, Florida, United States - Lox_Sample_1.3 | ecosystem: Environmental > Terrestrial > Soil > Wetlands | place: USA... | reverse complement strand
GAAGCCGTGGATCAGGACCGCGCGCGCGGGCAGCGCGCGGTCGGGATCACGTTTGAGCAGATCGGTCGCGCGCCGCAGGAGATGCGCGCCGAGATCGAGGCCCTGCTCCTCAAAAGTTCTGCAGATGCCCTCGGCGACCCGCGCCAGGGCGCCCGCCCGCTCTCCCTCGGCACCGCTCTCCCGTTGCTCCAGCAGCGCACCGAGTGCCTCCCCGTGGGCTGGCTCGAATCCGGCATCGAGCAGGTCGCGAACCGTGGCGACGATCGGAAGCTCGCCGTCCTCCACCATCGCTGCGAGATCGCGAAGCGCCGGCTCGCGCCTGGCAAACCGGCCGGCGAGCACGGCCAGCAGCTGCGTTCCGGATCGGCGCGGCCCCTCACAGCGGTCAACGATTCTGGCCGCGAGGCCGTGCAGGGTCCGGATCTCGACGCCCGCAGCCGACCGGCCGCGCCGCGCCATCAGATTCGAGGCCAGGTGCAGCCGCAGGCTTCGCGACGGGACCATCACGATGACCGGGTTGGCCAGGAGATGGACATCGCCGGGAGCCGCGGCCAGGAGCGTCTCGAGGTCGGCGAGGAGAAGCTCCTCGGTGGCGCGCGCCCCCCGTCCCACGACGATGCGTGGCGCCGCGCGATCCCGCCCTTGACCAGCGCTCACCGAGCCGCCCCCCGCGGCATGCGACCACGCCCTGCGGGCAGCTGTCAATGGCGAGGCGCCGGGCCGCCCGGCTCGGGCGGGGACGGGGCCAGGTGGCCACCGGCGACCGCACCTTCGATCAGGGCGCGGGCGTACTCCCACAGCTCCCGTGACCCCTCAGAGATGGCGGCGTTGCGGGCGATCACGCGGTCGGCGGTGATGCCGTGCTCCCGCCATGACCTCCCCGCGGTGTGGACGTTGTGCAGCACGGGCATCAGGCGGTCGAGGGCGGCGGCGAAGCGAGCCTCGGCCGTCTGCCCCCGCTCGAACTCCTCCCAGAGCGCGTGCAGCTCGCGCCCCTGGTCGTCGGGCAACATTCCATAGAGCCTCCTCGCCGCCTTCGCCTCGCGCTCGGCCTTCGCCTCCGCGCCCGCGCTGTCGTAGACGTAGGTGTCGCCAGCGTCCACCTCCACCAGGTCGTGGATGAGCAGCATCTTGACGACCCGCGAGGTGTCCACCGGCTCGTTGGCGTGCTCGGCCAGCAGCATCGCCATCACCGCCACGTGCCAGCTGTGCTCCGCCGAGTTCTCCGGCCGGTCCCCGGCCAGCAGGTGCGAACGGCGCAGGACACCCTTCAAGGCGTCGATCTCGAGGATGAAACGGATCTGCTGCTCCAGGCGCTCGTCAGCCATCAGCCCCCCGTGGACCACCCCGGCCCGAGGCCGACAAGGATACCTTCGCGCTCGATGATGAGTCTGCTCAGGGCGTGTAGCGGGCGAGGTAGTCTGCGACGCGCACCTTGCGGGCGGTGTTCTCCGAGGACATGTAGCGCACCGTGCCGAATATCGGGCGCTCCGGCCCCCACGGACGGTCGTAGCGCCCCAGACACCAGCAGATTCCCGAAGTGGAGTTGGGGTCGCGGCCGTCGAGGGCATACCGGTTGTTGAGCTCCAGCATCACCTCGAGGGCGTGCGTGGGGGACGGGGACCACTCCAGGACCTTCTTTCCCCACAGCATGCGCAGGTAGTTGTGAATCCGGCCCTCGCGCAGGAGCTGCACCTGCGCCGCGTTCCACAACCGGTCGTGGGTGGCGGCTCCCTCGAGCTGCTCCGGCGTGTACAGGGTCGGGCGCCGGTCGTGGGCGTGTTTCTCGAGCGTTGCCCGCGCCCAGGGAGGCAGCGACTCGTAGCGATCGCCGTCGTCACGCTTGCCAGCGAAGTTGAAGCCGAGCTCACGCCACGTCACCAGCTGATCCAGGAACGCCTCGGCAGGCGCGCTCATCCCCCACCAGCCGGTGCGCCTCCCGTTTTCCCTGGAGGCCAGGCGCTCGGGTGCCCACCCGTTGCGCTGCGCGACCGCCGCGAACACCTCGTGCGCCGAGACGTGCCCGAAGTGCAGGTAGGGCGAGAGCCCGCTCGTGCCGTCCCGTTCAGGCTGGTTGCGAACCTCATCGTAGAGGGCCAGCCGCTCATCCAGAAACCGTTTCAACGATGCCAGCCCCGCCCGCCGACCGCCCCGCACCCCCGGCACGCGCCCCACGCCGTGAGCGACAGGCAGCGCGCCGAGGGCTGCGGGCTCTCCCTCGAGCAGTGCCGGTGAGGCCACCGGCCACCGTCGTGTCACTTCCTCCGGCAGCGCCGTGAGGCGCGGCAGGCGAACACCCACCAACGGGTCGGGCGCTGGGGCGTCCTCCAACTGTGCGGGCAGGACACCCTGGAGAAAGCGGCGGAACGCGAACGCCGTGGGGAACACGGCCCCGGTCGCCGCCAGAGGCAGCAGACCGTTGCCGTCCACCGCCTCGAGCAGGACCGGCAGCCGGTCCGCGGCCGCGGCCACCATTCCGGGTAGGAAGAACACCGGCGCGTCGTCGGTGACCACGACGCAGGCGCGCGCGGCGAGTGCCTCGAGCATTCCCTTGCCCGCACCGGGTTCCGACTCGACGTACGGGAGGTAGGTGACTGCGTGACGCGCGAAGGCACGCGCGTTGTCCGCCATCCCCTCGAGCACGAACGCGTGCAGGCGCTCCGACGCGAACCGGTAGTCCGCCCGCAGCGCCTCGAGCACGACGAGAGGCTTGCCGAGCCCGACCGCGCGTTCGACCGCCCGCTCCAGGGCAAAGCTCCACCCCGTTCGGCGGGCGGCGATCATCCAGTAGAGGACGAAGCCGCCGTCCCCACGCACAGACGCCTGGTTGCAGGCGCGGATCCGCAGCGTCGGCACGCCCACCGAGACCTCCGCGGCTTGCGCCAACCCGAGTGCACCCGGGTGGCTCGCCGTGCCGAAAGGGTACCGCCTTCAGCCGCGCCGGCATAGGAAACCCATCCCGCGGGTTAAAGGCCATGTGCCGGGAACGGGTTGTCTTCTCCCGCACGGCGCGCGACACTGCGGACGAGTTCCACCAGAGGGGGAAAGGACCAGCGTGAGACGCTTGGCAATCTTTCCGGTGCAGCACGCCCGGTGGCGAGTGGATCACCCGGCGCTGCGCACCGCGGTGCCGACCGGGGCGAGGCTGCGTGCCGTCGTCATGAACGTCAGCGAGGAGGGGGGCGAGCGTGTCATCACCATCTCGTGACGCCGAGAGCCTCCGGCTCGCCGCGGATGCGCGCCGCGAGAGGAACTGGAAACGCTGGGGGCCGTACCTCTCGGAGCGCCAGTGGGGAACCGTGCGCGAGGACTACTCGGCGAACGGCGACAGCTGGGGTTACCTCCCGCACGACCACGCGCGCAGCCGTGCGTACCGCTGGGGCGAGGACGGCCTGCTCGGTATCTGCGACCGCGAGGCGCGGCTGTGCTTCTCGCTCGCGCTCTGGAACGGACGCGACCCTTTTCTCAAGGAGCGCCTCTTCGGCCTGACCGGGCCCGAGGGGAACCACGGCGAGGACGTCAAGGAGATGTACTTCTTCCTCGACGCCACTCCCACCGCCTCCTACCTGAAGGCGCTCTACAAGTATCCGCAGGCGGAGTTCCCGTACGGTGAGCTCGTGGAGGAGAACCGCCGGCGCACGCGCCAAGACCCCGAGTACGAGCTCGCCGACACCGGGGTCTTCGCCGACAGCCGGCACTTCGACATCCTCGCGGAGTATGCCAAGCAGTCGCCCGACGACATCTTGATCCGAATTACCGTCGCGAACCGGGGCCCGCAAGCGGCCACCCTCCATCTCCTGCCGACCCTGTGGTTCAGAAACACCTGGAGCTGGGGGCGCACCGGCGACGAGTACCCACCGAAGCCCGACATTAGGCCGGATGGTCGCGGCGGCCTCGTGGCCGATCACGCGACGCTCGGCCGCTTCGCGCTCGCGTTCGGACCCCATCCGGACGGCACGGCGCCGATGTTGCTGTTCACGGACAACGAGACCAACGTCGAGAGGCTGTTCGGTTCGAAGAACACGAACCCGTTCGTCAAGGATGCATTCCACGACGTCCTCGTCGGCGGGCGTACTTCGGCGGTCAACCCGGACGCGCACGGCACCAAGGCGGCCGTCCACTACCGCCTCGACATCCCGGCAAACGGCGAGGTCACGGTCAAACTGCGTCTGGCCGCCGCAGCCGAGATACCCGCAGAGCCCTTCGGGGACGCCTTCGACGCGGTTTTCGACGCCCGCATTCGCGAAGCCGACGAATTCTACGGCGGGGTGATACCGGCCGACCTCAATGCCGAAGAACGTCGTGTGGCTCGCCAGGCGTACGCGGGACTCGTGTGGTCGAAGCAGTTCTACGGTTATGTGGTCAAGGAGTGGCTCGAGGGCGACCCCTCCGAACCGAGCCCTCCAGCGGCGCGCCTGAGGGGCCGCAACAGCGACTGGCGGTACTTTCACGCGCGCGACGTGCTCTCGATGCCCGACTCCTGGGAGTACCCGTGGTTCGCGGCGTGGGACCTCGCCTTTCACATGCTTCCATTCGCCAGGCTCGACCCCGAGTTCGCAAAGGCGCAGCTGGTGCTCCTGTTGCGGGAGTGGTACATGCACCCCAACGGGCAGGTCCCCGCCTACGAATGGTCCTTCGACGACGTCAACCCGCCGGTGCATGCGTGGGGGGCCTGGCGCGTGTACAAGATGACCGGCAGGCGTGGCGAGCGGGACCACCTCTTCCTCGAGCGCGTCTTCCAGAAGCTGCTGCTCACCTTCACCTGGTGGGTGAACCGCAAGGACGTCGAGGGGAACAACCTGTTCGGAGGGGGTTTCCTCGGGCTGGACAACGTCGGCGTGTTCGACCGCTCCAAGCCGTTGGCGATCGGCGCCGTACTTCAACAGGCCGACGGGACCTCGTGGATGGCGTTCTACTGCGGGACCATGCTCTCGATCGCCCTCGAGCTCGCGGCCGAGGACCCCGCGTACGAGGACGTGGCCTCCAAGTTCTTCGAGCACTTCGTGGCAATCGTGGACGCCATGAACGGAATCGGCGGGTCCGGGCTCTGGGACGAGGAGGACGGCTTCTACTACGACCAGATCCACATGGACGGCCACCACGTCCCGATCCGTCTCCGCTCGATGGTGGGTCTGGTCCCGCTGTTCGCCTGCGAGGTGCTCGAGGCCGAGGTGATCGATCGCCTGCCCGGCTTCTCCAAGCGGATGCGGTGGTTTCTCGAGCACCGCACCGACCTTGCGCGACACATCGCGTACATGGAGTCGGGCCAGGGGGACGGCCACGGGCACCGGCTCCTCGCCCTACCCTCGCGCGACCGACTTCTTCGGGTCCTGCGCTACCTCCTCGACGAGGACGAGTTCCTCTCGCCATACGGGATCCGCTCCCTGTCCCGTGTGCACCAGGACCGACCCTACGCGTTTTCCCTCGGTGGCACGACGACCAGCGTGGGCTACCTCCCTGGTGAGTCGGACTCGGGGATGTTCGGCGGGAACTCGAACTGGCGTGGGCCGGTCTGGTTCCCCGTCAACTACCTGCTGATCGAGGCGCTCCAGCGCTACCACCACTTCTATGGCGACGCGCTCAAGGTGGAATGTCCGACCGGCTCGGGAAGAAACATGAACCTCAACCAGGTCGCCGAGGAACTCGCGCGGCGCCTCGTGAACCTCTTCCTTGCCGGCCCTACCGGCGGGCGCCCCTGCCACGGTGGAGACCGCCGCTTTGCCGAGGACCCCGCCTGGCGCGATCTCGTGCTCTTCCACGAGTACTTCCACGCCGAGACCGGCCGCGGGTGTGGGGCATCCCACCAGACCGGGTGGACCGCGCTCGTGACCAGGTGCCTCGAGGACCTCGCCGCTTCCCGCGGGCGAGCGTGAGGGCCGGGGCAACCGCACCGATCCCGCTGCGTACAATCGGGAGAAACCACGGGCAGACCCGTGTCACGGGGACCCGGCCGGTCCTGCGGAGGTGTGGGTAATGAGTCAACGTACGAAGATCATCATCGTGGCTTCCGCGATGGTCGTGATTGCGGTCGTGATCGCGGCAGTCGTGAGCGGCCACAAGGGCAAGGGCATCCGGGTGCGCACAACCAAGGTGGAACGCAAGGACCTCGTGCAGCTCGTGACCGCCAATGGCACCATCCAGGCGAAGACCAAGGTTGAGCTGTCGGCCAACATCATGGGCCAGATCACCAAGCTGAACGTGGAGGAGGGAGACCACGTGAGGCAGGGCGACCTCTTGCTCGTGATCGACCAGGCCCGCTACGCCGCCGCGGTCAACGGGGCCAGGTCCAGCCTGCAGGCGCTCGAGGCGGAGCTGGTCCGGGCTCAGGAGGCGGCCGCCCAAGCGAAGCGCGACCAGGAGCGTGCCGACCAGCAGTTTGCAGACGGCATCCTGCCCACGGCCGACCGTGAACGCGCCCGAAGCACCTACGACCAGGCCGTGGCATCCGCCCGACGGGCGGAGCGCCAGGTCGAGCAGGCCGGGGCCGACCTCGTTTCGGCGCAGGATTCCCTCGAGAAGACCGAGATCCGCGCCCCGATGGACGGGATCGTCACCGCGCGCAATATCGAGCAGGGCGAAGTCGTGGTCACCGGCACCATGAACAACCCAGGCACGGTTTTGATGACCATCTCGGACATGTCTGCAGTCGAGGCAGTGCTCGAGGTGGACCAGACCGATGTTCCACAGCTACGGATCGGCCAAAAGGCCTCGATCCGAATCGACGCCTTTCCGGACGAGGCGTTTCCTGGGGAGGTGTCCGAGATCGGTTCGAGCCCGATCCGCGGTACCTCGGCGCTCGGCGGTGCCGCAACCGGAACCGACTACGAGGTGAAGGTCGCGCTCCTCAAACACCCGGAGCGAATCCGGCCTGGCCTCACGGTCACTACCGACATCACCACCGCGACCCGCGACAAGGTCCTCACGGTGCCGGTAGGGGCCCTGGTTCTTCGCCAGCCCGGCGCCAAACCGACGGCCGCAGTGAAGGGGGCCCCGACCCCCGTGCCGACGCCCTCAAAAGTGGCCGCGACTGGCTCCCGGCCCAAAGACATCGAGGGTGTGTACGTCGTAGTTGCGAAGAAGGCGGAGTTCCGTCCGGTCACCACCGGGATCAAGGGCGAGATGGACGTGGAGGTCGCGAGCGGTCTCGCGGAGGGGGATGAGGTCGTGGTCGGGCCGTTCAAGGCGCTCCGCGACCTCAAGCCCGGCGCACAGGTCGTCGTGGACAACGCCGAGAGGGCGGGGGCGGAGCGCTGACAATGACTCGCCCGCGCTTTGGTGAGCGAGCCACAAGGGTTGCGACATGATCCTCAGCGATCTCGCGCGCATCGCCATCAGGTCGATTCGGGCCCACAAGCTGCGGTCGTTCCTGAACCTGCTCGGCATCATCATTGCGGTCACCACGATCATCGCTGTGATCTCCGTCGTTTCCGGCCTCAACAAGTACGCCGCCGACGTGATCAGCGGTCTCGGCCCCAACACGATGATCTTCACGAGATTCGGGATTATCAGAAGTCGGGCTGAATTCTTCGATGCACTCAAGCGCAAGGAGATCACCGACAAGGATGTCGAAGCAGTTCGGCGGCTCGTGCCGCAGGCGAAGCGTGTGACCGGGAGGGCGTTCTCCCAACATCCGGTCTATGCAGATGGGCGACGCCTCTCCGACATCTTCGTGCTCGGTTCGGGCCCCGAAATGCCGTGGATGATTGGCCTCGAGCTCGAGGACGGGCGCTACTTCACCGAGACCGAGGCCGACGCGGCGCGACCGGTAGCCGTGATCGGGTGGGACATCAAGGACGAGCTCTTCCCCCACGTCGACGCAGTCGGGCGCATGATCAATGTCGAGGGAAAGCCGTTCCGGGTGATCGGGACGATGGCCAGGCAGGGGAGCTCGTTCGGCCAGAGCCAGGACAGGTTTGTGCTTGTCCCGCTGCCATCGTTCAGGCGGGCGTTCGGGATAACCCGCGGCATCGACATGTTCGTCGAGGCCCCGACTGAGGCGTCACGCAAGGACGTCGAGGATGCCGTGCGGGTCGTCCTACGGGGACGCCGGGGCACGCCTTTCGGCGCGCCAGATCCGTTCGGAATCGTCGATGCGGACGCCCTCAACACCTTGTGGAAGAGCATCACCTTCTCCGCGTTCGCCCTGGTGATCTGGATCTCCTCCATCTCGCTGGTCGTCGGTGGCGTCGCGATCGCCAACACAATGTTCGCCTCGGTGGTTGAGCGCACCCACGAGATCGGAGTGCGCAAAGCGCTGGGCGCCCGGCGGCGCGACCTGCATCGGCAGTTTCTATTTGAGGCGGTGCTCCTGAGCTTCGTCGGTGGCGTGCTGGGCGTTGCTCTCGGTTGGCTGGCGGCGCAGGCCGTGGGGGCTTGGAGCCCGTTTCCGGCGCGCGTCACGCCGTTTCTCGTGACGACCGGCCTGACCGTCGCGACGCTCTCGGGTCTGTTGGCAGGTTGGCTGCCGGCAGTGCGAGCCGCGCGTCTTGACCCCATTGTCGCCCTCCGGGAGGATTGAGGTGGGGCGCTGGGACAAGATCATTGCCGCCCGGCGAGAGAACGTGCTCGCGGCGTTGCGCGCGATCCGCGAGCAGAAGCTGCGCTCGTTCCTCACCTGTCTCGGCATCATCATTGGCGTCGCAACCGTGATCGTGATGGTCTCGCTCATCCAGGGGTTCAACCAGAGTTTCGTCGCGCAGTTCCAGAGCTTCGGCGCCACGCTCGTGCAGTTCCAGAAATATGAGGACCGCTTCGGGGGCGGGGGGCCACCCCCCGAGGAAGAGCGTCTTCGCCCGGTTCTCACCCTGGACGACGCCGACGCGATCCGCCGCTATGCCTGGTGCATCGCCTTCGTCTCGCCCGAGCGCTGGTACTCCAACAACCTCGACGTCCGCTTCCGGGCGAATCGGACGAACAACGCCACCATCGGAGGGGTCACTCACTCCTACCCCGACGCCAACAACCACTTCGTCCAGAGCGGCCGCTTCTTCAGTGCCGGCGAGGAGCTCCATTCGGACCAGGTGGTGGTCATCGGGATCGGCATCGTCGAGGCACTCTTCCCGACCGTGGATCCACTGGGCCAGGAGATTTCGATCAACGGTCGGCCGTTCCGCGTCGTCGGGGTATTCGAGAAGAAGGGCGGCTTCCTCGACCAGGGATCCGACCAGCAGATGGTGATACCGATTGGCGTCTTCGACCGGATCTGGCCCGACGTTCAGCGCACCTACGGCTGCGTCATCGCCACCATCCCGAAGAAGCCGGAATGGGTCAACCTCGCCATCGAGCAGGGAACCCAGATCCTCCGCGAGCGGCGCGGCCTGCGCTTCAACCAGCCCAACAACTTCGCCATCCGCACCCCTGACCGAACGATCCGTATGTTCCGCCAAGTGACCGGCGGAGTGAGCGCGGCGATGGTCGTCATCGCCGGCATCTCGCTGATCATCGGCGGGGTCGGGGTGATGAACATCATGCTCATGAACGTCACCCAGCGCACCCGCGAGATCGGCGTGCGGCGCGCCCTCGGCGCGCGTCAGACCGACATCCGCCAGCAGTTCCAGACCGAGGCGATCACGCTCTCCGTGGCCGGCGGAGCGACCGGCGTGGCTGTGGGACTCGCGATCTCCAAGCTCGTTGGCGTCGTGAGCCCGTTCCCCACCAGCATCTCGCTGCCGGCTATCGTTGCGGGGCTCATCGTCTCCGGTCTGGTCGGCTTCTTCTTCGGCACCTACCCCGCGTACAAGGCTGCTCGCCTGGACCCGATCGAGGCCCTGAGGTACGAATGATGAGGTTCGGCACACGGCAATCGCACGAAACTGCGCACGACGGTGTCGCCCGAGGACGACCAGAACCCCAAAGGAGGAAACCATGAGGAGAGGTCACAGGAGGCTGTTTGTCGCGGTGGTATTGATTCTGTTCTTTGCGGGAGCCGCATTTGCAGAGATGCCTCCGCTGATCCCGCGCGAGATCCTGTTCGGCAACCCGGAGAAGGCATCGCCGCGCATCTCGCCGGACGGCACGCAGCTCGCGTACCTGTCACCTTCGGACAAGGGCGTGCTGAACGTCTGGGTGCGCACGATCGGCAGGGCCGACGACACCCAGGTCACCAACGACACGCACCGCGGAATCCGAATTCATTTCTGGGCCGAGGACGGTAAGCACCTCCTCTACATGCAGGACCTCAACGGCGACGAGAACTTCCACGTGTACTCGGTGGACCTCGATGCTAAGGTCGTGCGCGACCTCACTCCGTTCCAGGGGATCCGGGCGCAGGGCGTCATTACCGACAAACACTTCCCCAACGAGATGCTGGTCGGGCTGAACCTGCGCGACCGGCGTGTATTCGACATGTACCGCGTCGACCTCACCACCGGCGCGATCGCCATCGACACCCAGAATCCCGGCGACGTGGTCGGATGGCAAACCGACCCCGGCTTCCAGATCCGAGCCGCCACGGCGATGAGCCTGAAGGATGGCAGCAAGACCCTCCGCGTGCGCGACGGAAGGGACACCGCGTGGCGCGACCTCATCACCTGGCCGTTCGGTGAGAACGGCGGGGCTGATGACTTCACGGCCGACGGGAAGGGGTTGTACATCGAAACCTCACTCGGGTCGGACACTACCCGTCTTGTAAAGGTGGGCCTCACCTCCGGCAAGGAGATCGAAACCATCGCGACCGACCCCAAGGTGGACGTCGGCGAGGTGGTCATTCATCCGGACACCCACACCGTGCAGGCGGTCGGCTTCACCCGCACGAAGAACGAGTGGCGGGTTCTCGACCCGGAGGTCAAGTCTGACTTCGAGGTGCTCGCGAAGCTCGGCCACGGTGAGTTCTACCTGACGGGCCGCGACCGCGCCGACAAGAACTGGATTGTGACCTACCAGACCGATGACGGCCCGGTTGCCTACTACGCGTACAGCCGCGAGGCAAAGAAGGCCGAGTTGTTGTTCGTCAACCGGCCAAAGCTCGCCGGGTTCACGCTTGCCAAGATGGAACCCGTGATCATCAAGTCCAGGGACGGTCTCGAACTCGTGAGCTACCTGACGCTGCCCGTCGGGGTTGCGACCAAGAACCTCCCGCTCGTTCTCAATGTGCACGGTGGCCCATGGGGACGCGACAGTTGGGGGTACGACGGTGAGGCGCAGTGGCTCGCCAACCGCGGCTACGCCTGCCTCCAGGTCAATTTCCGAGCCTCCACCGGCTTCGGAAAGAAGTTCCTCAACGAAGGCAACCTGCAGTGGGGCGCCAAGATGCAGGATGACCTCACGGACGCCGTGAAGTGGGCGATCGGTAAGGGTATCGCCGATCCGAAGAAGATCTGCATCTACGGTGGCTCGTACGGGGGCTACGCCACGCTCGCCGGCTTGGTGTTCACACCCGACCTTTACACCTGCGGTGTGGATATCGTCGGCCCTTCCAACCTCGCCACCCTGCTCGCCTCCATCCCGCCGTACTGGGGCCCGGCGAAGAAGGAGTTCACCCTGCGCATGGGTGACGTCGAGAAGGACCCTGTGTTCAACCAGAAGATCTCGCCCCTGTTTCACGTCCAGAACATCAGGGCGCCTCTGATCATCGCCCAGGGGGCCAACGACCCGCGCGTGAACATCAAGGAGTCCACCCAGATGGTCGAGGCGATGCGGGCCAGGAACCTGCCGGTCACCTACGTCGTGTACACCGACGAGGGGCACGGCTTTGCGCGCCCCGAGAACCGCCTCGACTTCTACGGCCGCGCGGACGAGTTCCTCGCCAAGTACCTGGGCGGCCGGTCGGAGCCCTGGAAGGAGGTCAAGGGGGCCAGCGTCGAAGTGCGCTAGGCACAAGCGCTTGAGGTAAAGGAGGGGCAGGTGCGGTGGCCTGCCCCTCATTCTTCGCGCCATGCGCAGCGGCGAACCGCTCAGCTTGCGGTCGTCGTGACTGGCTCGACGTCGATCACGGGGCCCTGCCCCACCTCCCACCTGAGGAACGAGTCGAGGTCCTTCCGCAGGCGGCTCGCCACCCAGAGCAGCACCGCCGCGTCGTCGGCGAACCCGAACAGCGGCAGGAAATCCGGGATCAGGTCGAGGGGGTCCAGGAAGTAGATGAGGGCGGCCACGATCGCGATCAGCGACCGTTTGGGGAGTGCGCGGTAGCGGCCCGCGACCACCGCGCGCGCCATGCGCAGGAGCGCTTCGGCATCCCGCCGCACGACGCCCAGAGCGCCTCCCCGTCCCTGCAGCGCCGTGCTCGCGGCGCCCAGCAGGCGACCCAGACGCCTGTTACCGGTGATCAACCCCGCAGCCCTCTCGAGGGCGCGGCGGAAGAATGCGGAGGCGACGGCGCGCGTCACGCTCCGATTGTACGCTGCGGGGCTATGCCGCCGGCTGCTGCTCCGCCGCCACGGCCACGACCGAGGGTACCGGAGTGCGGACGTTGAACCGGTAGCCGAGGTAGACCAGGGAAAGGCCGATAAGTTCGGTCACGTAGAGCACCTCGGTGTAGCCGAAGCGCGTGAATGCGCCGCCGATCCCGGGCAGCAGCGCCCCGACCGCAATGAACACGTTCCCCACGAAGCGGTGCCGGGTCTCCCGGCGCCTGCTGTAGCGCCAGGCCGAGAGCGCCGCGCCTCCGACCAGGAAGATCAACGCGTAGGTGTTAATGAACGGAGAGAACAGGCGCACCCAAGGCCAGGCGAGGACCTTGCCCGAGAGCCGGTGGGGCTCCACCAGCGCGGTGTTGATCGGCGCGGCGAGCACACAACCCGCCGCAACCAGAAAAACCGTGAGCAGCGCCGCAGTGAGGCGGTTCGCGGTCCGGCGACGTAGCAGGAGGTACACGGTGCCCTGCGCAAGCGGCGCCCCGCCGAGGAGTGCCCCCGAGATGTACCAGGCGCGGAAGATCGTCTCGTTCCACCCGAAGAGCGTCGTGAAGCTCTCGGTGAACGTGCCCACGGCGTAGATGAACACCCCAAACGCCCACCACAAGAGGTGGGCGCCCCGTCCCTTCTCCCTGTACCGCCGCAGCAGGAGGACCGAGAAGACGAGTGAAAAGACCGTGGTGACGATGGGCACGTACAGGATCGGATCGGGCATGACGACTCCCGGCCGTTCCCAACCCGCGGGAGGAACCCGGCCATTCCCGGAGCCGCGCTTGTGAAAAGTGGGTATCATTCCGGTCGCCGAAGGAGGCGTCCCTTTGCGGCCGCCCCGGGAAGGAAATCTCCATGCCTGTGAGGCTCGACGGACAGCATCTGAAGATCGAGGACGTGGTGAGGGTTGCGCGCCACGGCGACAAGGTCGAGCTTGCGCCCGACGCGCGCGAGCGCATCACGCGATGTCGCTCGGTGCTCGAGAAGAAGATCGTCGCCCACGAGATCATGTACGGGGTCAACACCGGGATCGGCGAGTTCTCCGAGGTGGTGCTTTCCGACGAGCAGGTCAAACAGTTCCAGCGCTACCTCATCTACAACCACGCCGCGGGTATCGGCGAGCCCGCGCCGATCGAGCATGTGCGGGCCGCCATGGTCTCGCGGGCCAACGTCCACGCGCGCGGCTACTCGGGCTGCCGTCCAGAGATCACCGACACCTTCGTCGAGCTGCTCAACAAGGGGGTCACCCCGGTGGTGTGCGAGAAGGGCAGCGTGGGGGCCTGCGGGGACCTCTCGCCGATGAGCCAGCTCGCCCTTGCCATGATGGGCGAGGGGGAGAGCTTCTACCAGGGCAAGCGAATGCCCACCGCGAAGGCGATGCAGATGGCGGGAATCCCCGTGCCGGGGTTACAGGCCCGCGACGGCCTCGCCGCCATCAACGGGTCGAACCTGATCACCGGCATGGGCTGCCTCATCCTCTACGACGCCGAGCGCTGGATCAAGCAGGCCGAGATCACGGCCGCCATGACGCTCGAGGCGCTGCTCGCCAACATGAAGCCGTACCAGAGCCTCCTGCATGAGCTGCGCGGCTTCAAGGGCGCGGTCACCTGCGCCGCCAACCTGCGCCGCGTCATGGAGGGCTCCGACCTGGTCACCGGCAAGCTCAAGGTCAAGGTGCAGGACGCTTACTCGATGCGCTCCACTCCGCAGGTGATCGGCGCGCTGCGCGACGCCATGGCGTATGCCAGGACCCAGTTCGAGATCGAGCTGAACGCGGTGGCGGACAACCCGATCTTCGTCGCCGACGAGAACCGCGTGCTCACCGGCGCCAACTTCCAGGGCAGCCCGATCTCCCTCCCGCTCGACATGATCGGCGCGGGTCTCACGATGGTGAGCGTGCTCTCCGAGCGCCGCCTCAACCGACTCCTGAACCCGGCGCTGTCGGTGGGGCTGCCGGCGTTCCTCACCAAGGGGGCGGGGATGTTCTCGGGCCTCATGCTTTCCCAGTACACGGCGGACATGATGATCGTGGAGCAGCGCATCCTCTCGACCCCGTCGTGCATGCAGTCGATCCCGGCTGCGGCCGACCAGGAGGACTTCGTCTCGATGGGGATGAACGCCGCTCTCAAGACCAAGCAGATCCTGACCAACGCGTACGGCGTTCTGGGGATCGAGCTGATCGCCGCGGCCCAGGCGCTCGACTTCCGCGAGTTCACCCCCGGCAAGGGCACGCAGGCAGCCAAGGCCGCCGTGCGCAAGGTTGTCGCACACCTGGAGGAGGACCGCCCGCTCTTCCCCGACCACAACGCGATGATGGCCGCCGTCGAGCGCTGCGAGCTGCTGGACGCGGTCGAGGGCGAGGTCGGCGCGCTTACCAGCTCGTGGTGAGACCGATCGGGACGAGGCATGCTGTCGATCCGCCCGCTCGCCGCCGCTCTCAACCCCCCGGCCCAGGTCGCCGCGGCGGTCGCCCGCGTCTCCGAGCATTTGGACCGACGCCGGGTTGCCCACCGGTTCGTGACCGGGGAGACCGACCTGGCCGACGTTCTCCTCATCGTCACCGGGGGCACCGAGAGCCTGGCGCTTGCGGCGATTGAAAGGGTGCCGGGGCCGGTCTTCCTGCTCGCCCACACGGAGCTCAACTCACTTCCCGCCGCGCTCGAGGTACTGAGCTACCTGCGCCAGCGCGGACGCGGCGGCCGGATCTACCTGCTCGACGATCGCGACGATGAATCACTCTCCCGCCTCGCCCGCCACCTCGAAGTGCGCCGGCGCTTGCAGTCCGTGCGGCTGGGCCGCATCGGTCCCCCGTCCGACTGGCTCGTGGCCAGCGTGCCGGCGGCGGAGCTCGTACGGACGACGTGGGGCCCGACAGTCGTCGACGTTCCGATGGAGGAGGTGTTCGAGGCGCTGCGCGACACTGACACCGGCGAGACGGAGCGCGTCACGAAGGATGCGACGGCAGGTGCCGAGGCGATTCGCGAGCCGTCACCGTCCGACATCGACACCGCCGCACGCGTCACCGTGGCTCTCCGCGCCGTAATCCGGACCCACCGCCTGGACGCGTGCACCGTGCGCTGCTTCGATCTCGTGACCGAGGCCCGCACGACCGGTTGTCTGGCGCTCTCGTGGCTGCAGGACGAGGGTGTCGTGGCAGGGTGCGAGGGCGATGTGCCGGCGGCACTGACGCTGCTCTGGATGCGGTTGATGACCGAACAGCCGGGGTTCATGGCGAACCCGCAAGACGTCGACCCGGCAGCCGGCACGCTGTGGTTGGCGCACTGCACGATTGCACGCCGCCTCGTCTCGCGCTACTCATTGCGCTCGCACTTCGAGTCCTCGCTCGGCGTCGGCATCGCGGGCGAGATCCCGCCCGGGCCCGCCACGGTGGCCCGCGTCGGCGGCGCCGACCTGCGCGCCCTGTTCGTCTCGGATGCCGAGATCGTCGCGAACGGCGACAGCCCGGAGCGCTGCCGCACGCAGGTGCTCCTGCGCCTCGCCGCGGACGTCCGCGAGTTGCTCACCCGCCCGCTCGGCAACCACCACGTGCTGGCGCCCGGCCACTGGGCGGACGACCTGCGCGAGTACCACGAGCTCTTCGTGGCCGCCGGCTAGAGGCTTGCGAGCTCCTCGTAGGCGCTGCGGCGGAGCAACGCTACTTCGTCGACGCTGTTCCCTGTCCCCGGTTCCCTGTTCTCTGCCTTTTCGGGAACCACGGGACGAAGGCGCTGGTGGTGCGCTGGTACTCCCGGTAGTCGTCGCCGCGTGAGGCGAGCGCCTGCGCCTCGGTGGCCGGGATCCCGGTGACCTTGAAGAGGAAGAACAGCATGAGCGCCGGCCCCACGAGGGTGAGCGCCCACCATGCAGAGCCAACGCCCAGCAGGACGTACGACCACCAGTGCAGCCACTCGAAAAAGTAGTTAGGGTGGCGCGAGAGGCGCCACCAGCCGACCCGGCACGTCCTGCCGCGGTTCGCGGGGTCGGCTCGGAACGCCGCGAGCTGCCGGTCCGCCAGCGCCTCGCCTGTCACCGCCACGACCCAGACCAGGACACCGGCCGCGACCCATGCGCCCAGCCCGTGGCGTCGAAGCGTCATCGCCACCAGGAACGGGATTGAGAAGATCACATCCACCACTGCCTGCAGCTGGAAGAACACGAAAAAGCGGCGCTGGGCGTCGTCACCCCACTTCGAGCGCAAAGCCTGGTAACGGCCGTCCTCGGGTTTGCCGAGCACCCGGTTGACCAGGATGTACCACGCGAGGCGCAGCGACCACGTCCCAGCCAGGACGGCCACCAGCAGCCGCCGCGGCAGATCACCGGACGCAAAGACCGCGTAGAGGACGGCCAGAAATCCGAGTCCGGCGGCCCAGCCGACGTCGACGATCCCGGCGTCGCGGTGCGCGCGCTGCACCGCCCAGAGCACGACCATGACCGCCGCCATCACCAGCCAGCCGATGAGAACCAGCGTCACCGAGCTCACGGCTGCCGCCCTCCGCCGCGATGCTAGCGTACTTGCCTACAAGGGGACTCCCCTGCGCTCACGTTGCGCTCCCCGAGTGACATTCTGGCGTGCGCCGCCACAGCTCAAGTACCGCCTCGTGACGTTCTCGCTCACGTGCGGTCCAGGGAGGTGGCGAGGGATCGGTGAGGTTGATGCCTGACCGTGCACACGTTCGCTGTCCGGAATCAGCCTCGCACCGTGTTTCGACGCCCGCGACCTTGACACAAACGTGACACCCCACGCCCTGGCAGGGCGTTTGCACGCACCGAAGCCGAGTTTCCCGCGGCCAGGCCGCTCGGGAACCCACCGGGGGGTGCCATGAACTTCACGCGGTTCGAGCACGCATCGGTGTTTCCAGTCGAGGTCGAGGTGCTGTGGGGTTTCCACATGCGGCCCGACTCGCTCCGGCTGCTGACCCCGCCGGAGTTGGACATCACAATCTTCGACACCCAGACTCATGTCGCGGAGGGCTCCGTGGTTCACGCAACCGTCGGTCGCGGCGTCTTGCGCGGGCCGTGGTCAGAGCTCTTCACCGGATTCGACGTCAACCGCGGGTACACGGACGTCGCGCTCGAAGGACCGTTCCCGTTCTGGGAGCACCGCCACGAGTTCGAGGTCGTGGGACGCGGCCGGGCGATGCTGCGCGACGTGATCTGGTACTCGGTTGAGGGACTCACCCGACACGCATTAGGCGGCCGCGTGGTCAGCCAGTCGCTGCGCGAGCTGTTCGCCTGGCGGCACGCGCGCACCCTTGACCTGCTGAGGCGCGCCAGACCGGCGCGGCCCCGCCGCGCCGTCCACGCGAGCCGGGCACTGGTACAGCCGATCCCGCCCCACGCGTGAGACCGCTCCGCGACCTGGCGTAGCGGCGGACGACCGCAGGCAATACACTCTCGCAATGGCCACGGTCACGGAGCTGCGCTCGGTGAGCAAGCGCTACCGGCGCGGCGACGAGCTCGTCCACGCGCTGCGTGATGTCTCCTTCGCCCTCTCCGCGGGCGAGATGGTCGCTCTGGTAGGCCCCTCGGGTTGCGGCAAATCCACCACCCTCAACCTCGTGGCCGGAGTGGACCGCCCCGATGCGGGTCAAGTGATCGTCTGCGGCAGGGACCTTGCGAGCGCGGGCGAGACCGACCTCGTGGAGGCGCGGCGGCACTGCATCGGGGTCGTGTTCCAGGCGTTCCACCTCCTGCCGCACCTCACGGTTGCCGAGAACATCGCGCTGCCCCTGGCCCTCGACGGGCACCGCGACGCCGCGCGCGTGAACGACCTGCTCCGCCGGGTCGGCCTCGAGCACCGCCGCAGTCACTTCCCGGCCGAGCTCTCGGGCGGCGAGCAGCAGCGCACCGCCGTCGCACGGGCGCTCGTGCACCGCCCCGCGGTGGTGCTGGCCGACGAGCCAACCGGCAGCCTCGACTCGGCCTCCGGAGCGGCGGTGCTGCAGCTCATGGACGAGCTGCGCCGCCAGGAGGGCAGCGCTCTCCTCCTCGCCACTCACGACGACAGCCTCGCGACGCTCGCCGACCGCGTGATCCGGCTGCGCGACGGGGAGATCGAGGCGGTGCTCTGACGATGCTCCTGCGCACGTTCTTCCTGCGGCCCGTGCGCCGGCGCCCCCTGCGATTCCTCACCACGGTGCTGGGGGTGGCGGCGGGGATCGCCGCGGTGGTCGCCACCATCTCGTCGAGCCAGGCCGCCGTCGCCTCGCTGCGCGAGGGAGTCACCGAGATCGCCGGTCGCGCCCGGCTGGAGGTCACGGCTCCGGTGGGCGTGCCCGAGGACCTGCTGGGAACGCTGCGCCCCCTGACAGGGGACGCGGTCGTGGTCCCGGTGATCGAGGAGATCGCTCTCGTCCCCGCCCTCGGGGACGCCGTTCGGGTGCTGGGCGTGGATCCGCTCCTCGACGCTCAGGTTCGCACCCTCGAGATCTCCGCCGAAAGCGGGACCCCGCTCGAGGTCGCGAGGGAGATGCTCG
>Ga0335070_10003295_pt1 | contig 18823 bp, 23 predicted proteins | sample Lox_Sample_13_FD_206722 | JGI IMG/M metagenome (GOLD analysis project Ga0335070, IMG submission 206722) | Soil microbial communities from Loxahatchee National Wildlife Refuge, Florida, United States - Lox_Sample_1.3 | ecosystem: Environmental > Terrestrial > Soil > Wetlands | place: USA... | reverse complement strand
GCGTGTGGCACGCAATTTGCCGTTGATGTTCTTGACAGACAGGCGTGCAAGCGACCGGTCAGGTTCTCCTTGATGTGCCAGTTGAACTCTGGCGCACTCACTTAGGACGCTGTCGGCGGCTTGCGGGTTGAGCACGGTCCCTCAACCCGCACACGCAACGCCTGACGTCAATGGAGACCGCGAACTATGTTCAGAGTACTCACCGTGGCAAGCGAATGTGGCAGCGGCGGGAGCATCATCGCCAAAATGGTCGCGCAGACGTTGGGATGGCACCTTCTCGATCGAGAGCTGATAGAGGCCGTTGCGCGGACCGCGCAGGTGGATACTGAAACGGTCGGACGTTACGACGAGCATGTCGACTCGTGGTGGCATAGGTTCAATCGAGGTGGTTTAGAGGCAGCCGCCATCTACGCGGGTGTGCCACCGGCCAGTGCGCAGCTGTTCGACGCAGAAGCAGTTGCAGCCCTCACCCGGCAGGTGATCTCTGAGGCGGCCGAAACCGGGAGCTGCGTGATCGTCGGTCGCGGTGCCCAATGCGTGTTGCGGAACCGCCCGGGCGTTTTTCATGTTTTCGTATATGGCCCGTGGCGCGAGCGAGCGTCGCGCGTCCGCGGCCGGCCACGCTCGGTCTGCAATGTCGGGGAGCTAATCCAGCTAAGAGATCAGGAACGTGCCAGCTACATCCGGACGTACTACGGATGCGACTGGAAGGATCCGCATCTTTACCAGATGATCATCAGCTCGCATATAGGCCTCGAGAACGTTGCAAGACTGATCGTCGAGGCCGTTCTGCGAGCGGATGGACCGCCGAGTGCACGTTGTATGGCATGCACCGGCTTTGGGTCACAATCCTCGTAATTACAGCATCGGCAGCCACCTTCACGCGATCGCCGAATCCGGACCTCTGCCGGGCGGAGGAACTTTATCGGCGAACGGAATACGCGCGCGCGATTGACGCGCTCCAAGGCCTCGAAGGGAAAGACGCTGCCGGCTACGCTCTGCTGGGGAAAGCGTATTTCATGGAAGGTCAGTATAAGGAGGCCGTCTCTAATTTGGAGAAAGCCATCGGTGAGGACAGCCTTAATTCCGACTATTATGACTGGCTCGGCAGGGCGTATGGACGCATGGCGGAGGCATCGAAGTTTTTGTCGGCCCTCGGTTATGCCAGGAAGACGGTGCGTTCTTTTGAGCGGGCCGTGGAACTGGGTCCTTCGAACCTGGAGGCGTTGAGCGATCTTTTCGAATACTATTTGCAAGCGCCCGGAATGGTGGGCGGAGGGCTGGACAAGGCCGAAAATATCGCCAGGCGTATTGCGGGCTTGAATGAGGCGGAATACCACTGGGCGCGCGCCAGACTGGCGGAGAAACGCAAAGACTTCGTAACCGCTGAAAGGGAGCTCCGCGCGTCGCTGACAGCAGCTCCCACTGAGGTGGGGCGCACCCTTGACCTGGCTGCCTTTTTGTCCGCGCGTGGCAGATACGCCGAGAGCGAGGCCCTGTTTCAAGCCGCCGAGGAAGAACATCCAAATTCGCCAAAAGTCCTATACGCTCACGCGGCTGCATATATCCAAAGCAAGCGCAAGCTTGACGAGGCCGAGGCATTACTCGAGAAGTATGTCGCTTTGCCGACCACGTCTGAAGATCCAACGCGCCGTGAAGCCGCAGCGCTACTGAGGTCAGCTCAAGAGTTGCGTCCGAAATTTCGTCAGACGGAATAATGCCAGTATTTCAACAGCTCGATGCATTGCCGCGCGAATCGGCTAGCATCGATTGGGAAGAGCGGTCGGAAGCTGAATCGCGCCGAAACAGGCGTTCGTTCGGCACAAGAGTCGGTCAACGGCGACTACCGAAGCACGCCAGGCGATGAGGCAGAGGCCGGAACGGCGAATCGCTCCACGTTCCTGAAACCGGAAGCGTCGATGTTGAGCGCACAGGCCGATCTGCTTCGGGCGGAATACGATCGCAGTGTAGCGGCGGCGGACCTGGCCCGACTCACTAGAAGTCGATGACGCGACGGCCGTAGCCGGTCAGTCGCTTCCTTCGTGCTCTACTTCCTGCCATCGCAGCCGCATTTCCTCCGCGGCGCGAAACCACTCCTCGACGGGGGTCCCGCCCGGAGAGCCGCGTTCCGGAAAATAGCGGTGCGCCAAGCGCTCGATCTCTTCAGCATTGGGCTGTAATTCAGAAATCTCAGGGATAGCCCGGCCCTTATCCTTACTTACCAGTAGATGTTCGGACATACCACTCTCGAAGGTCGCACGTCGAATACCGTTCGTCAGCCTTCACGATGCTATATCTTGACGGCCCTAGCCGAAGACATCGGCTCTTGCCTTAAGCAAGTGCCGCTTTTTTCCGGCAGTTCTTTCGGAGACCTTTGTGCTGGCAATGGTCGCTTTCGGAACCCCGAGTGCGAGGAACAAAAGTGGAAGTCGATCCATTAGCGTAGCGATTTCCGAAAGAGGTACAGCATGGTTGCGTTATCAGTTCTTGGTGGACTTATCGTTGTGGGTTATGGCATTGCCCGGGTAAGAGCTCAACGAGGCCGCAAACCGAACGTCCAGACGCTGTTCGGCAGGAAGTAACAGTCGAACAAGAGCCTACTAGATGACCGGAGCTCCGAGTGTTTCCCGAGTGGCGTACTTCGCCATGGCGGTCGCGCTCAATCCCGCGATGCTCACCTATTCGGGGGGACTCGGCATTCCTGGCGGGCGATACATTGCGTTCCGCGGCTGACCCCGGCGTCCTGATGGTTGCTGCCTCGTTGCTGCACCGGAAGGGTTACTTCCGGCTGAACGAGCAGGATGGACAGCATGAAAATATCGCCGAATGGTCACCCGAGCAATTCCTGGAACTCATGAAGCCGCTCTTGCGGTCCACATCGCCGGCCGGATAGTCCCCATCAGAGCGTGCCGGTACCTGGTGGAAGGACTCGCCGGTCACGGCGTTCCGGTCTATCTACTCGACACGTCTTTACTGTATATCGATCACAAATCCCCTCCAACTAACTACGACGCAGCCGCCACTCACCGAGGTAAACAGTCTGCTGTTTCGCCTTCCGCATTCGGCGCTCAGGACCCATCTGTCATCCCTATATTGCCAGGCGCAGACTCGAGCAACCGGCCCAGTCCATCCCCGTTTCGCAAGCTGCCATCCGCACGACGAAAACCGGCACTTGCTACGGCAGACGACGCTGCGGCGCAGTGTGAGGCCATCAAAATCCACCAGTTCCGATGGAGAGTAACATGCACGGAGGTGTACGTTGAACTGGCAAAACTATGACGAACACTGAACTGACGAATCTCAGAACTGCACTTGAGGCTAAGCGGCGGGAACTTGCCGCACAGCTCCGCGGCCGAGTCAAGGAACTGACGATCGACGGCGGCCAGCCGGACCTGGTTGACTGGATTCAGGTGATGAGCGATCGGGACCAAACCGCGGGGATGCTCAGCCGATGCTCATCGACACTCGCCGATGTCGAGCGGTCCCTTCGCGCCATGGACGAGGATGCCTATGGCGACTGCGTCAGATGCGAGTGCCCGATTCCGGTTAGGCGACTCCAAAGCATTCCTTGGGCGGCCTACTGTGTCCGATGCCAGGCGCAGATCGAGGCCGAGGAGGACGGGTGGTCTGCACCGGATCTCGATGAGCCCAAGGCCGCCTAGGACAGTGCCAGCCAATCCAATTAGAGGCATAGCAGACGAAGCCGCCTGCGCCCGACCGATCGCTGCGGTGATCGAGTGTTGGCGCGTCGGCATGTGACATCGTCATTTGCCCAAGCAATTCGGCGGATGCGCCTAAGTGCTTGACGTTGATGCCCTGTTTTTTGGCGATTGTGTTGCCATCCCAGGGCAAGGAGATGAAACTTATGCCTGGGGCTTTGGGCGCCTCTTCCACTGACATTTATGAGGCTGTTGTCGCGCTCTCGCGTTCGATCGCCGGCCGCAGCGATCTCGAAAGCCTGCTTTCGGGTGTCGCAGAATCGCTTCGACGAATTGTCGAATTTGACTACATCGGGCTGAGTCTGCACGATCCCAAAGGTAGCGGTTTGCGGAGTTATTTCTTGTATGAGCCTGGAACTCCCGTCACAACCCTCTGCCTGCCCGTCGATCAAAGCCCGGCTGGTTGGGTATGGCTGAATCAGCAGCCGCTTGTCATTCGATCTCTCGATGAGGAGACCCGCTGGCCGGAGTTCCGGAACCAAGCCCGCGCGGCAGGTGTCAGCGCGATAACCCTAGTACCGCTCACGGCAGGCGACATTCGGCTCGGCACGTTCGGGTTCGGCTGTCTGGCATTCTATGAGCCGAGTCCGGTTGAACTGGCCTTCCTCGAGCGAGTCGCCAGCGAGTTCGCCGTCGCGGTCGAGGCCTTCCTCGCCAGGCAGGAGGCAGTTAGGGAGCGAGACCGGCTGCGAACGCTGTTCGATATCACCAATGCTCTTGTGTCGAAGCTGGGACGAGACGAGTTATTCTCCGCGATTTCCGAGCAGCTCTCGACCATCATCCGGCACGATTACGCGCTGTTGACGCTGCGCAGTCAGACCGGCGGCCTCGACGTGTTCGCGCTGCATTGCACGCGCCCGCAGCTCCTGGACATGCTGAAGGGACCGCTTGAGCCCGCGGGCATGCCCTCTGCCGAGGTGCTCGCCACCGGTAAGGCCGTAGTGGCTCGCGATGTCGATATCGACCGCTATCCCAACCCTCGTTTTGAACGGTACGTGGCACTAGGAATAAAGTCCGCTTGCTTGGTTCCGTTGACCGGGCGAAACGGCACGATTGGCACGCTGGACCTGGGTCGGATGACCGATGACGTCTGGACTCCCGAGGATGTCGAGTTTCTGGTGGAGGTCGCAAACCAGATTGCCATCGCCGTGGAGAACTCACTCTCTTATCAGGAGCTGTCAGAAATAAAGGAGCGGCTCGCTACCGAGAAGCTCTACCTGGAAGATGAGATCCGCCTCGACCAGAACGTCGGCAACATGGTAGGCGAAGGGCCGGCTTTTCAAGCCGTCCTGAAGAGTGTTCAGATCGTGGCGCCGACGGATGCGACCGTTCTCATATTGGGCGAAACCGGTACGGGAAAGGAACTCGTCGCCCGGGCGATTCACGAGTTGAGCGGCCGCAGGAAGGGCAGCTTCGTCAAAGTGAACTGCGCGGCGATCCCCGCCAGCCTCCTCGAAAGCGAGCTGTTCGGGCACGAAAAGGGCTCATTCACCGGGGCGGTGGCGCAGAAGATCGGGCGCTTCGAACTGGCGCATCATGGAACGCTCTTTCTCGACGAAATCGGCGAAATGCCGCTCGAGCTCCAGCCGAAGCTGCTGCGCGCGATTCAGGACCAGGAATTCGAGCGCGTTGGCGGTACTCGCACCATCCGGACTGACGTCCGGTTCGTCGCCGCCACCAATCGGGACTTGAAGGCGATGGTCGATGAGAATAGGTTCCGGGGGGACCTGTACTATCGGCTGCACGTATTCCCGCTGCAAGTTCCTCCCTTACGGGAGCGGCGTGAGGACATCCCCTTGCTCACTCGTTACTTCGTCCAAAAACACGCACAACGGATGGGCCGGAAAATCGAAACCATTCCAACGCAGGCTTTGGAGGCGCTCACGAACTGCGATTGGCCGGGCAATATTCGCGAACTGCAGAATGTACTCGAGCGGTCAGTCATTTTGAGCAACGGGGCTGAGCTCCGCGTGGCCATGCCGGAGTCTAATGGTAAGTTCGCCCCGGCCGCGCTGCACAGCCGGGCTTCAAACATTTCGGAGGCCGCGGATCGCACGCGAATCCTGCAGGCGTTGAAGGAGGCGAAGGGAATGGTCGGTGGGCCGAACGGCGCAGCCGCCCGGCTCGGCCTGGCGCGGACGACCCTGCAATCACGCATGCGGAAATACAATATCACCCGCTTGTTTCAGTGAGCATCCCGCCGTACACGCCAGATGTTGGGCCCTCACCGACTGGGCCATAGCAGCCAGATCATCGCAGCCCAAGGAACGATTGCGATCACGAGAAAATACACGTTCGACAGCCGATCTCTACGACTCTTCTGGTCGCCTAATTTGACAAGCATTATCACACCAGTGACGTTGCATGCCGGCAGCCGGAGTGCATCCTCAATGTCGACATGGACTGGTCTGATTTGTGGGCGCCGAGTTCCGGCGATTGCGTCGGCATTTAACGGCGCTCGGGCATCACGCTGCTTCCGTGAAGCCCAGCAACCAATCGGTTTGAAGGTCACGTTGCAGCTCCCAGGATGAAGGTATCGAAGGGAGCAGACAAATGATCAAAGCTTCTCGGCGTCATGTCGCTGAATTCTGGTGCAGGATGATGCATTCGCAGACTGTAGCGTATTTTGTGAAGTGGCCCGTGGTGCTGTGCTTAAGCTGGTGGTCTGTGGCCGATGAGCGGGGCTACTCAACCGTCCCCCGCAGCCTCTTTCGCATGCGCACGACCGTGCCATTCTCCTCAAAGGTAACCTCGTCCATGAGTGCTTGCATGAGGAGGATTCCGCGGCCGTGACTCAGCAAGATGTTTCTTCGATCCGTTGGATTCGGTATTGCAAATGGATCAAACCCTTGGCCCTCGTCCCGTATGGTGAGTGAAAGTTCTCCGTCTGTAGTGCAATGGCAAGTAACATGAACGCGCTTTTGGGGGTTTTTATGATTGCCATGAATAACGGCATTGGCGACGGCCTCGCGCAGAGATATTTCTACATCAACCTCGGGTCCCTCCTTGTGTCGAAAGCCGCCGCTGAGCGGCGCAATGAATTCCATGAGTTGCTCTACGAATGGCGAAATCTCTTCAACTCGGCTCGCAAGAGACTGCTGTAACTCGACGAACGGTGATGGCTGTGGGATCACGGGCACTACCGGGACATCATCTGTTTGAACCATGTGTGCTAACCCTGCGTAGCGGCTGGACACAGGGCCTGGAGAACGTAAGAGGTGTAAACCCCTTTTCCAAGCAGCTGGACTCCTTTGGCCCCTAGCCGGCGCAGTAGGGCACGGCCGGCCTCATCGATGGTGGCAACGTCGCGCAAGAACAGCTGGACCTCCTTGCCTTTTGATTGAGCTTTGTTGCAGCTGTTTTCAATGAGCGCGACATAGTCGCTCGAGAGCCGCCCGTCAATAGTGATGATCGTCCGTGCCGGACCCTCTGCCTCTGTGACGCGTAACATCTGGAATGACCTCACCCCTCTGAATGCACTCCTATATCCAATCGAGAACCGGAGCAAAAGCAGTCAATCTCGTTGTTTTCGCGCCTGGTCATTGCCGAGTTCGGCACTTGTCGCGGCAGACGCCTTGGGCACGACCGGTATCGTTCTGAAAAGACTTAGTACGCGCTGGAACCCAAGGTGCATTTCAGAGTTTCGAGACACAACCACCTGAAATTGCGAAGGCACTTAGCTGGTGGGCGTTGGAGAAAAGGAGTCGGCGCTATGTTCAAGGAACCATTTGTAAAGACAGATGTGTACATCCGCCTGCCTGACGAGGGGATGGATTTCATCTATTCAGTGACTTGCGATGGACACGTCATCGAGTCTCGAGTCGTTCCGCCAGTCAAGGGGCCGAGCCGCGCTCGCCCCGGCAAAGGAGGCGCCTTTTCAGATACAGACTCCTACGGCCTACCAGGTAAGCCAATCTTCATACGCTGGGGGCTATAGAAGTGGCGCTTCGGAGTCTGACCTAAGTTCGCCATCGAACTTCCGAGAGAGCCTCATGATCCTCTGGAACCCGACCTGCAATTCGATTCTTAGCGTAACGCGCCGTCAAGCACTGCGAACACACGGTTGCGGCAACGAGGGGCGCCCATGATCGCAAACAAGGGACAACAAAGCGCAAAGAGACCGCCGGTCTCCGACGTCTTACTTTTTGCACTGTTTCTCGCCACTTTCGGGCTGTTCGTGTGGATGCTCCTCGCATTTGCGTTCGGCACCTCGGTCCAACGTGCGCAGAGGATATCAGTGCCGAGGTCGGCATCTGTTTCGGCATATGCCGGGCTACCCACGCCTAAGCTCTGTAATACCGCGATGTTTACCTGGAAATCCAAATGCAGATTGTGATTTCGGAAGACAAATCATGTGGGTTGTGTGGTCGATTGCCGGACTTATCTCAGTTAACCTGCTGCTCTCGCTGATTGACGCACCGAGAATGGGGCGAAGCAGAAGAGGACGGAGATCCTGACATGCAGTTTAGGATTGCAGTTTCACTGCTGCTCGCTAGCATGGCTTCGGCTGCTTCCGGGGCATCAATCGCAGGAGCCATGCCACGATTGGAGAGGGACGGCCGATCCCTCTTTCTTGCCTGCGAGTTCAAGCAGGCGGCACGAACATTTGAACGGGGTTTGGCAGATCAGCCCGATAGCGCCTTCCTGCACTACTGGGTTGGCAAGTCATATGCCCGGTTAGCGGAGGTCTCGAGTCTTCTCTCCGCCCCGAAAAACGCCCGCAAAGCGCGCCGAAACCTCGAACTCGCCGTGCAGCTCGATCCGGAGAACCAGGAGTACCTACAGGAGCTGTTCGAGTTCTACCTGGAGTCGCCGGAATGGTTCCATGGAGGCCTCGCTCGAGCTGCCACACTTCAAGAACGTGTTAGGCAGCAGCAGCCCGACAGCGAAGCTTGGAAGGAGAAACTCGCTGCCGCCCAAAAGCTGTATAGCGGTCCAGACTGGTGGGAGAGGAGAGCCATCCTGTGTACCTCTGGAGCCATTGGGTCCGTGATCCCATCCCGATAACGAGCGCCTTCAACAGTCTTGTGCTGTTGTTGACGTTCGTCACATTCTGCCCGGCTGAATCCCCGACCCCGGCTGAGGCCCTTGGTGGCTACCTGGCCAGATCGGGCGACGAGCAGTCTGGATGTTCAGACGCTGCCTTTACGGTGCAGATCGATGCCTCCTTGCCCAAGCTCGGAAAAGAGGGAAGCATGCGCGGGTTGAAACTCGTTTCCCACACCGGCCAGAGCGGCTATCGGAGCCTTCGATTCGCGGGAGACAGCCTGGTCAAGAAAGCCGTCATCACACGTTTTCTGGCTCACGACACGAAGAAACATGAACGGAGCCTCGCCGTGGCCCGCGAGAATTATTCATTCTCTTTTGACAGGACGTCAGACTACAACGGGCTGACGGCCTACGTATTCCGCTTGAAGCCCAAACGGAAACGGGTGGGTCTATTCAAAGGCGAGTTATGGCTGGACGCTACCACAGGCGCGCCTCTGCGGTTGTGGGGCGACCTCGTCAAATCGCCGTCTATCTTCATTCGCAGGCTTCGATTCGTTCAGGATTACTTATATCCAAGTCAGTGTCGCCAGCCAGTCCGCCTGATCGTTACAGTTCAAACGCGAATTGTAGGTGAAGTGGAGTTGGTTGCTTGGTTCCACCGCATCGAAAGCCAGCCTGCCCCAACGGAAAACCTGGTGCTCGGCTCTGACCCTGCGACCAGCCTAACATCGGGGCACTAGTATGGCTCGCTCCGTCACCCAAGGCCGCAGACGCAAGAACGCGAGAAAGGACTCGTTGCACCTTGCGGCCGGAGCGATACTGTTCGACCTCGAACATCCTGCCAGTGGTATGTTTCTCCTTGACTCCGGATATGTGCAATTATCGAGCAGCCGGGGGGAAATCGTTGACTATTTGGCGCCTGGAGATTTCTTCGGCGAGAAATGTTTTTTGACTCCTCCGCGGAGCGGCCAAGTCGCCCGGACCTTGTCGCCGGTGAGTGTGAATGCCTTTCGCAAATCGGAGCTAGTGGACCGCTTTATCGGGAATCGCCGGTTCGCTACGCGAGTTTTGAGCAATCTGGCACTTCGCTTGGACCGCTACGAACAAGCACTCGAAGACTTCGCGAAAGAGACAGCCGAGGGACGGCTAGCGCGTCTGTTGTTGCGTTTCACGCGCGCCACCGAAGGTCCAGGCCTGCTTCGGTTGCCTTTCAACCTGACCAATCGCCAGTTGGCCAACGCGATCGGAACCACCCGCTGGCGGGTATCCCACTTCATGGCCCGCTTTCAGCGCTTGGGATTGCTGCATCGTCATGAGGGCATATGGGTCGACCGCGAACGCCTTGCCGAATTTCTCAAGCCGGAGTAGAAACCGGCCCGCACCGGCGCACGCGTCCTCGACTGATGCCTGATGCGGATACTGGAGTGGGTGCATAATTGCACCTGTTATGAAGGCCGCGAGGCGATGTGATAGCCTCGGGTTTCCCTGAGCATCAGAGAGATGGGGCGGACCTCAAAGACCGCGCCGAAGGCGCGCCGAGCCGGGAAGAAGCTTGTGAGAACTGCCAGGGGTGCAACACAAACTGCTGTGGCTCAAGCCACCCAGCCTACGGCGAGACGGCCTTTTCCCGTGGTCGGTGTTGGCGCCTCCGCCGGAGGTCTGGAGGCGTTCACGGCACTGCTCAAGGCATTGCCCAATGACACCGGAATGGCATTCGTGTTGGTCCAGCACATGGAGCCAGCGCACGAGAGCGCACTGAGCAGGATCCTGTCGGGGGCGACTGGAATGCCAGTAAACGAGGTGACCGACGGCACCTCCGTGCAGCCGAATCACGTTTACGTGATTCCTTCCAATGCCGACATGACCATCCGGGACGGCATCTTGCGGCTCGTCGAACGGCAAAAAATTGCAGGGCGGCATTTCTCCATCGATCGTTTTCTTGTTTCGCTTGCGGAAGACCGCAAGAGCGCCGCCATTGGCGTTATTTTGTCTGGAGGCGCTTCGGACGGCACCCAGGGGTTGAAAGCAATCAGGGCGGGAGGGGGGCTGACTTTCGCGCAGGATGAAAAGTCAGCCCGGTATACCGGGATGCCGCTGAGCGCGGTCGCGGCTGGGTGCGTGGACATTGTGCTGCCACCGGAGAGAATCGCCGCCGAGCTAGCACGGATGAGCCGCCACCCCTACATCGGGATCTCCCGGTCAGCCGCGGCTGCGCAGTTAGCAGGCGGCGCGAATGCCTTCCGCCGGATCTGCAAGGTACTGCGCTCCACCAAAGGTGTAGACTTTCATCAGTACGAGCCCACCATCCTCAGGCATCGCATCGCCCGGAGGATGGTTGTGCAAGGAGTCGAAACCCCCGAAAAGTACCTGCAACTGCTTCACAACTACCCGGGCGAGCGGGAAGCGCTGTATCAGGACATTCTGGCTCGCGTCACTGGTTTCTTTCGCGATCCAGAAGCGTTCCAAGCTCTCCAGACAAAGGTTCTGCCTAAGATCGCCTCCAGAAAGCCCCGCGGGGCCCCGGTTCGGGCATGGGTGCCTGGATGTTCGACCGGTGAGGAGGCTTATTCCGTTGCCATATTGATGCTGGAGACGCTAGGTGAGCCAGCCGGCCGGACTCGAATCCAGGTGTTTGGCACAGACATTAGTGAGCAGGCCATTCAACAAGCGCGCGGGGGCACCTATCAGGAAGGGAGCCTCGCGAATGTCTCGCCGGAAAGACTCAAGAGGTTCTTCGTTCAAGTGGAGGGTGGCTATCAGATCAGCAAGCCGGTTCGGGAGATCTGCGTGTTTGCCCGTCACGATTTGACAAGGGATCCGCCCTTCCTGAACCTCGATCTGATCAGTTGCCGGAACGTATTATTGAACATGGAGGTCGCTCTTCAGCAAAGAACGATTGAGGAGTTTCACTACGCCCTCCGGCCGGGAGAGTATTTGCTCCTGGGAAAGTCGGACTCGCTAGGCTCATGCACAAGTCTTTTCGCCCCGGCGGTCCCGAAGCACAACATCTTTCTCCGCAAGGCGGTTGCCAATCCCCGGCTCGAGAGGCCAACCACCGGCGACAAGCTGAAGGCTGCTAAAGCAGAGTTCCTCTCGGCTACCGAACAGTTTCATAGCATCAACGAGGAACTGGAAACTGCCAAGGAAGAGCTTCAGTCCTCGAACGAAGAGCTAACCACACTCAACGAGGAGCTGCAGAATCGCAACGATGAGTTGGGGCAGTTGACGAATGATTTGAGCAATCTGCTCGTAGGCGTCAATATCCCCGTCGTCATTCTGGATAACACCTTGCGAATCCGGCGTTTCACGCCGGCCGCAGAGAAGATCTGGAACCTGATTCCCGCCGATGTCGGGCGGCCCTTCGCCCAAATTGCCTCAAACCTGGTTGTCACCGATTGGGACCAGTCTTTTTCGGAAGTGCTCGATCACCTCCGCGCCGTGGATCGTGAGGTTCAAGACCGTCAGGGTCATTGGTATGCCCTGCGCATTAGGCCATACAAGACCGGGGAAAACAGGATCGATGGCGTGCTGATGGCGTTGCTGGATATCGATCTCGTCAAGCGCAGCCTCGAACAGGTCCGGCAGGCGCGTGACTACGCCGAAGCGATTGTGGAAACGATTTCAGAAACCCTGCTGGTTCTGGATGGCGAAACGCGCGTCCTTGCCGCAAACGCCGGCTTCTACAAGGCGTTTCGCACATCACCTGGAGAGACGCTGGGCAAGCTATTATTCGAGCTGGGTGCCGGCCAATGGAACATTCCACGGCTGCGTCAATTGCTCATCGACCTCCTGCCGGAAGACACCAGAATCGAGAATTTCGCGGTGGAGCATGACTTCCCGGGCCTGGGCCACCGGCATATGGTGCTGAATGCGAGGCAAATGCACCGCGCAGGAGCGGGCACAGGGATGATTCTGCTGGCCATTAGGGACGTCACGGAAGCGGTTGAGGTGAGACGATTGATCGAGGAAAGTGAGGCGGCCAGCCGGGCGCTGTTGGAGTCGGCTACACAGAGCATTCTGGCAGTAGATCGGAACGGCACGATCCGCTTGGCTAATCGCACAACAGAGGCGATGTTTGGTTACAGCCAGGATGAGGTACTGGGGCAGCCCTTGGCGAAGCTCCTGCCGGAACGGCTCCGGGAGCGTCACAATGTGCATCTCGCCGGGTTCTTTGCCGCGCCGCGCACACGTCCCATGGGAGCCGGCCTGGATTTGGTGGGCCGCCGGAAGGATGGCGCGGAGTTTCCCATCGAGGTAAGCTTGAGCCATATCGAAACGAAAGCCGGTACGCCCGCCGTTTGTTTCGTTTCGGATATCAGCGAACGCAGACAAAATGAGGCCGCCGCCCTTCAGTACCAGCAGGAACTCCGGGCATTAACGGCCAAGCTCATTTCCGCTCAGGAGGCGAGCAGCAAACACCTGGCCCGCGAGCTTCACGACGTTTTCAGCCAGAAGCTGGCCGTTTTGGGACTGGAGATCACTGCGGTCGAGCAGCACCCCTCCGAATCCGCCGAAGCCCGTGGTAAACGCTTGCGTCAAATCGCCAAGCAGATCGGCGCCTTAGCCGCAGACATCCACCAGGTCTCCCGCCAACTCCACCCCGCAATTCTCGACGACCTCGGGCTGGTTGCGGCCCTCAACGGTGAATGCCTGGCGTTCTCCGAGCAGCATAGCATCGCGGTGAAATTCACGGCTCAGAACGTCGAGGAGCCGCTTGCCGAAGATATTTCGCTGTGTCTGTACCGCGTGGCCCAGGAAAGCTTGCGGAATATTGTCAAACACGCTGGCGGCACCGCAGTACGTGTCGACCTCACCGGCGGCCGCGGAGAGATTGCACTGGTGATTGAAGACGTCGGCGAGGGGTTTGAGCTCGATGCCGTTCGAGGTAAGGGAGGTCTGGGGCTGGTCAGCATGGATGAGCGCGTCCGGCTGGTGGGTGGCACTTTTTCTATACAGTCTGAGCCCGGAGGGGGAACGCGTGTGGCAGTTCGGGTTCCCTTGGGGTAAAGAAGCATGAATCCTCCTCGTGTGATATTGGCCGACGACCACGCGATTGTCATCGAGGGCTTACGTCGCGTTTTGGAGCCCGAGTTCGAAATCGTCGGTGAAGTGAAGGATGGCCGCGCACTAGTGGTAGCCGTCGAGAGGCTCCGGCCTGACATTGTCATCGCCGACATCTCGATGCCTCTACTGAACGGCATAGAGGCCGCCCGACAGGTTCGGAAGACCAACCGGAGAGTGAAAATCATCTTCCTCACCATGCATCCCGACGTGACCTATGCGGCCGAAGCGCTTCGCGCTGGTGGCTCGGCGTATGTCTTGAAAAGCTCCGCTGGAGTGGAAATCCGGGAGGCGGTCCGGGAAGTACTGAGTGGACGAACCTACGTGACGCCGTCGATCAACGAAGCTCTGGTGCAGGCACAGATAGAGCGGCCAGGACGGCAGGACGGGGTTCGATTCAAGCTTACGCCACGACAGCGGGAAGTGCTCCAGTTGATCGTAGAAGGACGAAGCAGCAAGGAAATGGCTGAGGTTCTGCATCTGTCCCCGAGAACGATCGAGTTTCACAAGTACCGCCTCATGAGGGAGCTTGGGCTGCGCACCACTGCCGAGTTGGTACAGTATGCCGTGAAGAGCGGGATTGTGCCGACGTAAACCCCGCGGGCCGCGTCCATGCAGGGTGCTGCGCCATCGCCAAGCAGTTCCCGAGACGCACATCCGAGAACCCGTATTTTTACGAGTTGCGGATCGTCTTAAGATTCTTTAAGGTAAAAAGTGTAGGTCTTCTTGTCGGCTCTGCGTATCGGGCCCGACCTCGCCGGGGGAAACGCCACTTAGTGCAATGAGAGATGGAGTTCGAGGTGTCGTTAAGTACGGATTATGCCGTGCAGGGTTCGGGAGGACAGACAGTGGATGAGTACTTAAAGGTGAGGAAACACACAATCGAGGTTCGGAGCGTGTTGGCGTCATTCGCTTCCCAAGAGGAGGGCGAATCGCTTGGGCAAATACTCGGCGGTGCCGGTTGGTCGTTGCGCATCGCACAGACCTTTGCAGAAGCCGAGGCTGCATTGCGGTCTTTTTCATTTGGAGTTGTACTGTGCGGAGGACACCTTGCAGACGGCCACGGCTGGAAAGATGTTCTAAATGTAATTCACAGAATGCCTATTCCCGCACAGTTGATTGTTGCTGATCGACTGGCGGATGAGGCTCTGTGGGCCGAGGTGCTGAACCTCGGCGGCTACGATCTGCTCGCGACGCCCTTTGAACCAGAGGAAGTGCTTCGAGTGGTTCCGATGGCATGGGACTTCTGGGAGCGCGAATCGGCACGAGCGGAGATGCGCCGAAAACCACTGGAGTCGGCAAAACCATGGTGCCAGCCCCAGGGGAAAACCCTGGCTGCCGGCACAGATTAACAGATTAGAGGGTTGAGGATACCACATGGCGAGCGGAGTGAGTGCAAAGCGCAAACAATCGGCAACCGTGGGCTCACGTCCCGCGGCCCTGGAACAAACTTCAGGCGCCGCCGAGGCTGGCGTGCAATCCGATCCTGTCGATCCGGCCATTGACCGCGAAGAAATCGCCCGGCTGGCCCATTCGTATTGGGAGGCCCGCGGTTGTTCTGGCGGCTCGGCCGAAGAGGACTGGTTTCGCGCCGAAACTGAATTGAAGAAAAGCACCGCGAATCAGCGGAGGTAACAATATGGCGCGGAAGACGGAAATGGAATTCCCAACGGAGTGGGTTATTTACGATGCGGATGACGAGAAGCGCGCCTACGAAGAGACGCACGGCGAACATTACGCTAATGACGGAGCAGCGGACCGAAAGCCTGCAGCAACAGCGTATGTAGACACTGCCGGAAGCGAAGATATCGATCGCGCAGGTTCAAAAGTAAAAGTAATGAGAGCAGCCGGGTAACCCAAAGCTTTCTCTGACTATCCTCTGCGGACTGTTCTTCGAGGATGATGACGCAGCAGCGTGCAAAGGGGGATTGTTATTGCTGCCGAAATGAAAAGCCCAGGTGGAGACCCCGAATTCTGCTCTGAACAGTTAAGTCAGCTTTATCCGCGTGTCCTGAAGCTGGCCCATCATCTGGTAAGGAACCATGCCGACGCCGAAGAGGTGGTTCAGGAGGCGTTCTTAAAGGCATTCCAGCACCATTGCGATTACCGTCACGAGGCACCGTTCTCCACGTGGTTGCTCCGCATAACTTGGAACGAAGGTATGCGCTTTCATCGCAAGCGATGCATGGAAGTGGCGGGCTTGGATGAAGTGTCGACGATCAATCGCCGCCCACATCTTTGGGCAGCCGTGACCGAGACACCCGAGCAAATCTGCGTCGGAAAAGAAATTGAGAAGGCATTGTATCGTTCACTCCGCCGAGTCTCGCCCCTTTATCGCGAGGTTTGGTTGCTCAGGGAAATTGCTGAATTGAGTGACGCTGAGATCGCCAGGCACCTCGGCTTGTGCGTGAGTACGGTCAAAGTACGGATGCACCGTGCGCGGAAGCAACTACGGCGCTTCGTAGGGCGCAGCCTGTCCCGGTCTCGGTGCCAGGCTGCACCCGGCACCGTGCCCCTATCTCCTCCGCCTGTTTGAGGCAGCCAGACCAACAACGAGGATCATGATTCGCCGGCAGTTCGCCTGGCGAAGCACCCTGGCCCTTTGTCGAACGACATTCCCTTCCTGACTTGCCGAAGATAATAATCGATGGTCTCGATGCGAATGCGCATGGAGGCTGCTGGTTTGTTTTCATCGAGATCGCGGAAAGCGAAATACGGTTTTCCGGCGGCCTCCAGAATGGCCTGTATGAGTTGATACGCGGGCGCATCATGACCGCACTTGAAATTCGATACCTCAATGCCAATCAAATTGGGATGTCTGGCAACGAACTTCGCCGCCCAAACTTTTTGCGATGTACTAGCCGAAAAGCTGTGCTTCCAGACGTCTTCGATGTCCAGCGGATGATCGGATCCGAACACCAGCTCCAGCGTAAGGGGATCCATCGGCAGCGAGGTCTGCGACAGAACCGGATATCCAAGTTTCTGGAACTCTTCAAAAATCCCGTGATTCAGACCAGGATCGTGCTGATAGGGACGTCCTAACATTACAATGCCGATGCGATCCTCCTCTTCGAGCTGATCGAGAACCACGCGGCCCTGCTCACAGAGGTTCTCAAGCCACCGCCGCTGCATTTCGAGCGCAATCTCGATGGCTCGCGCATGCTCGTCCCGGGTCAGGCCGAGCAGCGGATCCCAGCACTCATACATCTGACGGGTCAGTAACGGAATTTCGCGAAAATTGAGCAGCGGATGGAGATACGTGATGTGCTCCGCCGCGAACGTATTCGTTCCTGTGCGGAAAGCCGCCGCGACGGCAAGGGGCGTCGCAGCCGCCGTTGGGCATGCATTGCTCCCAACGCATTTTTGGAGAGAGCTCTCGAGAATGTCGAATTGCGGCATGAAGATGGCTTGCAGCCGTTCTCGGGCATGGTGTTTGAAGATCAGATTGTGAGCGTGTGCGACCGCCACTTTAGACGGGTAGCAAGGATCTATCGCCCCTCTTTTCGCGCCCTCCCGATAAAGCTTTTCGCTTGTGACATCAGACCAGACGATATTTTGGGCGGCGACCCCCAGGCTCTCCAAGTAGGCCGAGAAGAATGGACCATACAGGTACTGATTGAAAATGCGTGCGATGCCAATACGCAATTTCGCGCGCGCTGCCAGCAGCCGATTGCGAGCGGCCGGGCGCGGGGTCAAGGGCAGACGGCAAGCTGGATCAGCTACGTTTGGAGGCCGCTGCGGAAGCGTCACCGTTCGCGCTGCAATCTCGATAAGATTTGGATTCGCGTCCTTAACGGCGCGGAGCCGCTGCACAGTTTCGCGGAGCTCGTCAGTGTTCTGGGCGGAGCCTTTCTCGCAGGAGCCGAGAATAATCCTCTCCCGGTGGCCAGCCGTTTCGTAGTCAATGAACGTCCGCAGGCAGTGGTTCGCGCAGTACGTGCATCGCGTCTGTTCACCGGTTGTGGTTTCAAAACGGAGCCGACGCAGTTGACCGAGTCCCGGAAACCGGGTTACATGCCCTTCTCGATACAATCGCAGGGCCTCGAGCGCGGCCCCAATCGCTCCAGCCTCGGCGCAGTGTTCATGGACTACCACCTCGGGTTCCAAATCGAATTCATGCATTCGCGAACGCAGATAATCCACTTGGGCTTTCACCGCCGCCAGATTCCTTTGCGTCCCGCCCTGGAGCAGAAAGCGGCGGCCAAGAGCAGCTAAATTGGATACCTTCGCCACATATAGCCAGATGTTCTTCGGAAGGACGGCGGCCAGGCCGGCAAGAATTTCATGCGAGGCCCAGCCCTGCCGCTGGAAGTTGACGATGTCAGCCTGGAGAAATACGGCACAGCCGTAGCTGAACTCCGGCATTCTTTCCGCGCGAAAGGCGCAATTGGCATAATCGTCCGCAGAAACCCCAAACGACCGCGCCGTCGCTTGCAGGAAATAGCCGTTACCCGCCGAACACTGCGTGTTCAGCATGAAATCCCTGACATCGCCATCCTTCAGGACGATCAACTTGATGTCCTGGCCGCCGACATCGACGATAACGTCGACATCGCGTTTCAGCGCGAGCCCCGACCGCGCGTGCGCCACAGTCTCCACCAACTCAGCGTCGGCCTGAATGACGCGCGCGAGCATGTGCTTTGCGTAGCCGGTAGTGACTGCGCCCAGGATCTCCAGGTCGGCGCGACGTTGCCGCGCTTGCTCTTCCAGGTCAGCCGCGATTTCGACAGTGTCGCGGATGGGATTGCCCTCAGAGAGCCGATAGGCCTTCATCAACACAGCGCCGTTCTCATCGATCAGCACAGCCTTGGTAGAAGTCGAGCCGCCATCCACACCGAGAAAAGCGCGGACGCTCCCCGAGAGCGCCGGCGGCGACCATCCTGGACGCCGGTATTCTTCGAGAAACGTCTCGAGTTCCCTATCCGACCCGCGTAATCCGACCACGCCGGATCGGCCTCGGCCCTCGGCTTGGTCAGCCCCATCGAGCCACCTTTCCAGGCTTTCCGGCCCCGACCAGGCAGCGATCTCCTCGCCCTGCTCGCGGGCGAATTCTA
>Ga0335070_10003294_pt1 | contig 18825 bp, 22 predicted proteins | sample Lox_Sample_13_FD_206722 | JGI IMG/M metagenome (GOLD analysis project Ga0335070, IMG submission 206722) | Soil microbial communities from Loxahatchee National Wildlife Refuge, Florida, United States - Lox_Sample_1.3 | ecosystem: Environmental > Terrestrial > Soil > Wetlands | place: USA... | reverse complement strand
TTCGAGTGAACCCTCTGAGCTAGGCGTCTGCGGCCGGCGGCGTGCCGCGTCTGCGGCGCACGAACCAGACGATGCCGATCGCGACGAGCCCGGCGATCGCGATTCCGGCGACGATCCAGCCCCAGTTCGTGCTGCTCGAGCTCGAGTTGTTGCTGGACGCGGCGCCCGCGACGGCCGCGCCCGCGGCCGCCGGGTGCTCGAGCGTCGACGTCGTGGCGGTCGTCGCCGCCGCCGTGGTCGCCGCGGGCGTCGTGACCGTCGCGGTCTGGGTGACGACGGTCGTGACCGAGGTCGTGACGGTGGTCGGCGGCGGCGGCGCGGCCGCCGTCGTCGTCGTCGCCTCCGTCGTCGTGGCCGGATGGGTCACCGTGACGGTGACGATCGGATGCGTCACGGTCGGCGTCGTCTCCGTCGTCGCGGCCGTCGTCGTCTGCGTCGTCGCGGTCTCGGCCGTCTGCGTCTCGGTGGCGGTCGTCGCGTTCGCGAGCGTGCTCGTCCGGGTCGCCGCCGCGTTCGAGAGGGCGCCGCCGCCCCCGCCGCCGCAGCCCGCGAGGGCGAGCCCCGCCACGCCCACGAGAGCGAGCCCGACGAGCGTCGCGAACGTCCGCACGCCTGTATCGAAGCAGCGCCGCCGGACGCATCCCTCGTCCGGGGTCGGGGTCAAGCGCGGCCGGGAACCACCGTCGTGGGGATTCCGTGAAGTCGCAGCCGCGGGCGACCATGAGGACGTCAATCGCGGCCCCTCGTCCTCGGAGGAACCACATGTCTGCGGCACAGCTTCGGCTTCGCTTCCCCGCCACGTGCACGTCCGGCCTCACCTGGCGTCTCGCGCTCACCGCGGCCGTGCGCCGCGAGGACGCGCTCCTCGCGCTCCGGCGCTCATAAGCTCAGCGGGCCCGCCCCGTTCGCGGGCACGGGGACGGGGCCCCTGAGCCGTCGATCGTCGGAGCCCCGGCCACCGTCCGGACCGATCCACGCAGGGGGAGCACCCGGGGACGGTCCGGCTGACGCCGAAGGCCGCGACGAATGGGAGGCATCTGTCCGGCCCGGCGTGCCGGGAAATTGTCGACACGCCGGAACGCCGCGTCCTGACCCACGTGAGTCAATCTTCGCGGGATGCGGGCGGCCGCTGCAGCAGCCCGAGGCGGTACGCGGTCAGCACGGCCTCGAGACGCGACTTCGCGTTCAGCTCGCCGAGCGTCGCCTTCACGTGGTTGCGCACCGTCTCCGGCGAGAGGCCCATGCGGTCCGCCATCTGCTGCGTCGTCATCCCGCTGCCGAGCATGCGCAGCACCTCGGCCTGGCGCGGCGTCAGCGTCGGGACGTCGGGGCTCGCCGGCGCAGCGTCGAGATCCGGCTCGTGCGGCCGCATCACGCCGAACACGCCGACGATCTGGTGACCCTTCCGCAGCGGGACCGAGCTGACGTCCACCTCCAGCCGGCCGCCCTCGGGCAGGCGGACCGTCGTCGTGTGATCCGTGAAGGGCGCCTGGCCCATGATCCGGCGCGCGAAGATCCGCCGCGCGCTGTGCACCTGGTCGGGGGCGAGCGCCTCGGTGTACTTCCGCCCGATCGCGCCGGGGACGATCGCCTCGGCGGCGTCGTTCACCCACACGATGACTCCCTTGCGGTCGAGGACGTACATCGGGAGCGGCACCTCCTGGAGGGAGCCGTGGATGTCGCCCCCGAGCTCCGCGACCTTCTCGGCTAGCTCGACCATGCGCCCGGCGGATGCTTACAGCCGGGGCGCCGGGGCACAAGCGTCAGAGCCAGTCGTCGGGATCCGGTGCGAGCGGCCGGCAGCGCTCGCGAAGCCGCCAGAGCCCGGCCGCCGCGGCGAAGAAGACGAGGAGGAAGATCGGGTCCGCGAGCCCGATCGAGAGCCACAGCGACGCGAGCGCGACGATGAGGCAGGCGCGCGTCGCCCTGTCGTCCCACGCGCCGTGCGCCCAGCCGAGCGCGACCTCCTTCAGCGTCGCCGCGCGCGTGGGCGGCGCCTCCGGCTCCTCCGGCTCGAAGACGATCGGCTCGACCGGAACGGGATCGGACACGGGCGGCGGCGCGGGAGGCGCGGCGCGCTCCTGCGTCGACGCCTCGGGCGGCGCCTGCCACGACACCGGGTTGAAGCCGTAGCGGCCGACGAGCTCCTGCCCCGCGCTCGGCTCGTCGGAGGGCGGGTACGACCAGACCTCGTGACGCGCGCCGTCGCGGAGCTCGACGATCGCGAGCCGCTCGCTGCCGTCGCGGCGCGGGTCCTCCTCCTGGAGCCATTCGAACGCGAAGTCGACCGCGGCGAGGAACTCGTCGAGCCCGCTCGCGAGGTCGCGCGGCTCGTCGCCCGCGACACGCAGCTGCACCGCGTAGCTTCTCTCCGTTTGCGCGGCCGCATGGCGCTCGTCTGGGGCCATGCTCGAACTCCCTCTCCGCCCGTGCTCGAATCATCGACGCGTCCGCGCGGCCCGGCATACCTCGGTCGCGGGATTCGCGGAAGGGTTGACCGCGGGCGGCACGAACCTTGGGGCCATGCATGCTCTCGGAGTTCTCATCTATCTCGTCCTCGTCATCGTCATCCCCGGCATCCCGTCGTACGTGATCGGGCAGCGCCGCGGAGTCGAGACGCCGGGACTCGCGTTCGTGCCGGGCGTCGGGCCGTTGCTCGTGCTGCTGTGGTCGGTGGGACGCTCGGGCTGGCTGTGCCTGCTCGCGTTCGTCCCGATCGTCAACATCGTCTTCTGGATCTGGCTGGCGATCATCGTCCCGCAGACGCACGGGCGCTCCGGCTGGTGGTCGGTCGGGCTGATCTTCCTCAGCGTGATCGTGATCTGGTTCTACGCGTTCACGCTCGACACGGGGTCGGAAGGAGCCGCGACCGCCTGAGCCACCCTCGAACGAGGGACGCAGCCGCGACCCTTCGCAGGCCGATGTACGTGGTCTGTGGCCTGGCAGGAGCGCGACTACGCACAGTGGACCGACGAGGAGCGCGCCGCGTACCTCGGCTCGCTCGCGCCGCCGGTGCGGCGCTCGCGGCGGCGTGACCTCGTCGGGCTCGCCGCGGCCGTCTCGCTCGTGCTCACCGTCTCCGCGTGGCACGGCGGGATGCTGAGCTTCGGCTCCACGAAGCCGACCGTGGCGCCCGCGACGCTCGCGGCGAAGGTCGTCTACGGCAGCGGTCGCACACGCACCGCCGACGGCGCGAACAACCTCACGTGCGTCGCGATGTCGAGGAACGGCGGCGGCGCGAGGACGTGCACCCGCTGGCGCGTGCTCGAGCCGAGCGACATGGCCGCGCCCGCCGCGCCGCTGCGGAAGGGCGCGACGTGCGCGTCGATCACGGTCGACCAGAAGGCCGGCCGCTGGGTCTGCGCGCCGTAGGCGCCCACGGCCCGTCGACGACGAACGCTTCCTCCTCGCCCGGCCACGGAGGCATCGTCACGCCGACCGCCGCGAGCGGCGCGTCCCCGCGCGCGCGGAACTGGAACCGGGTCCCGAGCGGGATCGTGAGGCAGACGCCGGCCTCGAGCGCGACGACGCTCTCGTCGTCGCCGAGCCGCCGCCACATCTCGCCGCGGCCCGAGAGGACGTACCAGATCTCCTCGACGGTCCGATGAGCGACGGCGGCGGACGTCTCCCCCGCCGCGAGCTCGAAATGCGCCATGCCGCCTGCGCGGAGGGTGAGGAGCACGCGGACGTCAGACCCGTCCGGGGCGACCGCGTCGGGCTCGTCGGGCAGCTGCATCGTCTCCACGGCGTACCTCCTTCGATTGTCACTCGGTCAAGTGAACCTCACGGAGGGTGATTGACCGCAGGCAGACGGCGGGCTATGCGCAGAGAGGGGAGCGAGCTCGTCAAGTGAGGGGAGAACCGCAATGCGCCGCAAGATGTTCATCGCCGTCTCGGCGGTTGCCGCCGCCTTCGTGATCGCGGCAGGTGCGGTTGCCGCGACCACGCCGTCGCCCAGCTACCAGCTCGCGGGTCTCGCGATCGGCGGGTCGGCGGGCACGAACACGGTTCTTGCCGGAACGGCCATCGGGTCGAACGGGGACCGTGGGTTCTGGCGGGCGACCGTCACGATCGCGCCGCTCACGTCGTGCTCCGCGCTCGGGTCGTCGTGCGCCATCACGGCCGGGACGATCACGCTGACGAGCAACAACGGCTCGAGCCTGATCGGCAGCGTCCAGGGCGGGACCGCCACGCTCAGCGACCAGGCCGTCTCGACCTGCAGCCGGTCGCAGTACACCGTCCGCACGTCGGTCCTCGCGAGCGACGGGACGACGTGGCAGCTGACCGCGACCGTGACGAAGCTCGGCCTCGCGGTCGGCCGGACGTGCTTCAGCCTCGGCGCGACGGTGCAGGCGACGCTCGCGTCGGGCCCGAGCGGCCCGATGGGCTAGATCGAAGAGGCGCGTGCCCCGCGGGAGCGGCCCCGCGGGGCGCGCGGATCTACGATCCAGGGGTGCGCGCTCTCGTCGTCGTTCTCGTCGCCGCCGCGTTCGCCGTCCCCGCGGCCGCGGCCCCGGTGCGCGGACTGCCCGACTGCCTCGGGAAGCCGCAGGTTCGTCCGCACGAAGTCGTCTTCGCGTGCGCCGACGACGGCTTCGGCGTCGACAAGCTGCGCTGGCTCACGTGGGGCGGCGCGCAGGCCGTCGGCCTCGGCTCCGCGTACGCGAACGACTGCAAGCCGACGTGCGTCGCCGGCCACGTCCACCGCTACCGCGCGGTGCTGATCGTCGGCGGGACGCAGACGTGCCCGAACGGCGCGCTCGCCTACCGCACGGTGACGTACGCGTTCATCGGCCGCTCGCCGTTCCCACCGACCTCGTCGGGCACGACGAACCCGACCCAGACGTTCCGCTGCGGCCACGGCCCGTAGGCTTCGCCGCCGCGACCGACATGTGCGGGCGCGGCACACTCACGCACGCCGCGAGACGAGAAGAAGGGGGCGAACGGGGGAAACATGGTTTCCCCCGTTGAGCGAGCGAGCCGGCGCAGCCGGCTCGCTATGCGTAAGAGGCGCCTACCGGAGTCGAACCGGTGTACCAGGTTTTGCAGACCTGTGCCTAACCACTCGGCCAAGGCGCCCGGACGGGGAATCGTACCGAGGCGTCAGACGGCGGCCAGCACGTCGTCGAGGAACGCGACGGCGCGCGTGAACGCCTCGATCCGGTTCGGGAGCTTCTCGACCGTGTGGCCCTCGTCCTCGAAGATCAGCAGCTCGCAACGGACGCCCTTCTCCGTCAGCACGCGGTGGATGTGCTCCGACTCGCCGACCGGGACGCGCGGGTCGTTGCGGCCGTGCTGGACGAAGAGCGGCGCGCGGATCGCGTCGATGTGCGTCACCGGCGACGCGGCGACGAGGAAGTCGCGGTCGTGCGCGAGCGAGCCGTACTCGCGCTCGCGGGCGGCGCGGCGGTAGTCCGACGTGTGCTCGAGGAACGTGACGAGGCTCGAGATCCCGACGGCCTCGATCCCTGCGGCCCAGAGCTCGGGCTGGAACGCGAGGCCGGCGAGCACCATGTAGCCGCCGTACGAGCGCCCGTAGAGCACCGCGCGCGTCGCGTCGATCTCCGGCCGCGCGCCGAGCCACGCGTGGAGCGACGCGAGGTCGCGCACCGAGTCGAGCCGCAGCTCCACGTCGTCGAGGTGCTCGAAGCGCTTGCCGTATCCCGTCGAGCCGCGGACGTTCGGCGCCGCGACCGCGTAGCCGCGGGAGACGAGGTACTGCGTCAGCGGCGCGAAGCTCGGCGCGAACCACGGCCGCCACTGCGACTCCGGGCCGCCGTGCACCGTCACGACGACGGGGAACGGGCCGTCGCCCTCCGGCTCGAAGAGGAAGACGGGGATCGACTCGCCGTCGAAGCTCTCGTAGCGGTGCAGCGCCGGCTCGACGAGCGTCGCCGCGTCGACGCCGCGCGGGCTCGTCGTCAGCCGCGTCAGCGTGTGCGCGTCGAGGTCGTAGAGGTGGACGTCGTGCGGCTCGGTCGGCCGCGAGAACCCGAACGCGAGCAGCGAGCCGTCCTTCGAGAACACCGGGTGCTCGACGACGCCGAGGCCCGGCAGCGCGACCTCCTCGCGGAGCGCGCCCGTCGCCGGGTCGCGCAGCTCGAGGCGCGAGTAGCCGTCCTCGTTCGCGACGACGAGCAGGCTCCTCCCCGCCTCGTCGCCGAAGCACTCGAGATCCCAGCGCGACTCGACGACCGTCGTCCACTCGCGTGACGCAAGGTCGTAGCGGCGGATGGCGAACGTGTCGCCCGCGTCGTTCGCGGCGCAGAGGAAGCCCGACGAGTCGGCGAGCCACACCGGGTCGAGCCACTCGGCCTCGGCGTCGTGCGGGGTCGCGTGCACGACGTCGCCGGTCGCGCGCGCGAACAGGAAGAGGTCGTTGTCGCCGGCGCGGTCGCCCACGCGGTCGACGACGACGAAGCCGCCGTCGGGCGAGATCGGCCCGGCCCGGCACCAGCCGCCCGGCGCGTACGCCGTCTCGTCCCCGCCCGGCAGCGTGCGCACGACGACGTCGAAGTCGGTGCCGTTCCGCCGGTTCGTCGAGTACGCGAGGAGCGCGCCGCCGTCGCCGACGTGCGGCGTCTCGTGGTGGAAGCGCGGGTCGACGACGAGCGGCTCCGGCTCCGCGCCCGGCTCCGCGTCGAGCAGGTAGAGCTGCGTCCGCTCGTTCCCGCGGTCGTCCAGCTCGAGCAGGATCCGCCCGTCCGGGAGGAACCGGCCGACGACCGGCTCCGGGAAGTCGGTGAGCTGCCGGAGCGCGCCGCCGCGCGACGGGACGACGTACAGCTGCTGCGTGCCGGGGACGTTCGACGCGACGAGGAGCGTCGAGCCGTCGTCGGAGAACGAGAGCGGCACCGCCTGCCGCATCTCGAGGAGCGCCCTCAGGTCCGTCATCCGTCGCTAGGCGGCGACTCCGGAGAACTCCGGGATCACGTCGTCGCCGTACGCCTGCAGCGTCTCCTCCTGACCGTGCGTCATCAGGTAGATGTTGAACTGGTCCACGCCGACCGCCTCGAGCTCGCGCAGTTTCGCCTTCGTCTGCTCGACGTTGCCGATCACGCAGAAGCGGTCGCAGATCTCGTCCGTCACGAACTCGCCGTGCTTCGCGCCGACGCGCGAGTGCTCGTCGTAGTCGTAGAACTTCCGCGCCTGGACGTAATCGGTCAGCGCCTTCGGGACGGAGCTGCCGTCGGCGCCGTACCGCTCGATCAGGTCCATGACGTGGTTCGACACCATCGCCGGGAACCAGCGCACCTGGTCGCGCGCGTCGGCGAGGTCGTCGGTGACGTGCGCCGGCGCGCCGACGATGCACTTCAGCGCCGCCGGGTCGCGGCCGGCCTCCTCCGCCGACTTGCGCGCCGTGTCCATGATCCACGCGATGATCTCCGGGTCGGCGAGCTGGATGATCACGCCGTCGCCGACGCGCCCCGCGACGCCGAGCGCACGCGGCCCGTAGCCGGCGACCCACATCGGGATCTGCGGCAGCTCGGGGCGCACCCACTTCAGCTGGAGGTCCTTGTCGTTCCAGTGCACCTCGCGGCCGTTCATGAAGTCGTGGATCATCGCCAGCCGCTGCTCGAAGTCGGCGACCCTCACCGGCTGCTGGCCGATGTAGCGGACGGCGGAGTCGCCGCGGCCGATGCCCATCACCATCCGCCCGTCGGAGAGGTCGTGCAGCGTCGCGTACGCGCTCGCGAGCACCGTCGGCTCGCGCGTGCCCGGGTTCGTGACGAAGTGGCCCATCTTGATCTTCGACGTCTCGCGCGCGGCGACGGCGAGCAGCGGGATCGACTCCTGCCACAGCACGTGCGAGTCGTACGTCCACGCGTACTCGAAGCCGTGGCTCTCGGCGAGCTTGATCAGCTCGAGGAAGCGCGAGTACGGCGGATCGGGCAGGACGGTGACGCCGAAGCTGAGCATGAGTGCCTCCCGGTAGAGGCCGCGAGCATAGCGTCAGCCGGTCGGCTCGGGCGGACGCCAGCGCGGCGTCAGCAGCGCCGACAGCGCTGCGAGGATCCCGAGGATCACGAAGCCCGCGCGCCCGTCGCCGGGGAGCGAGAAGCTGAGCCCGACGAGCGGCGCGCCGATCACGATCACGAACGCCGCCCAGGCGTTGACGAAGCCGACGGCCGCGCCCGGCGACTCGGGCCGGTCGAGCTGCGCGCCGGCGAACGCCATCGGGAACGGGACGCCGCTCGCGAGGCCGATCAGCGCCGCGGCCACGACGATCAGCTCCGCGGGCAGCGGGAGCGCGAGCGCGACCGCGCCGGCGCCGCCGGCGACGAGGCTGGCGGCGACCCAGCGCGACGCGTCGTTGCGCCGCAGCAGCGCGCCGCCGCCGATCCTGCTGAAGAACGCGAGCAGCAGCGTCAGCGATCCCGCTGCGGCCGCGAACCCCTTCGAATGTCCGTGATGCTCGAGCAGCGTCACGACCCAGTCGCCGACGACGACGCTGAAGCCGAACGACGCTGCGTGGATCGCCGCGAGCCGGAGCAGGTACCGGTCGCGGAACATCGTGCGGTCGAGCCGCTCGTTGCCGTGCCGCGCGGCGCCGCGGCTGCGCGGCGCGATCGCGAGCAGCGCCGCCATCACGCACGCGACGATGACGCCGCTGAGGTACGGCGCGCGAAACCCGACCCAGTTCGCGAGCCCCGGGACGAGCGCGATCGCGAGCCCCGGCGACAGCACCGACGCGGAGCCGTAGACGCCCTGGAGGAACGGCGCGCCGCCGCGCGCGCGGAGGTAGTCGCTCCCTGCGACGAAGCCGAGCCCCGTCCCGAAGCCGACGACGATCCGCCCGACGAATGCGAGCGCGAGGTACGGCCCGATCAGCGACACCGCGTTCCCGGCCGCCATCAGCGCGAGCCCGACGAGCCCCGTCGTCCACGCGCCGAAGCGGTCGGCCGCGCGTCCACCGGGGATCTGCATCGCCATGTGGACGAGGAACTGCGCGGTCGTCAGAAGCCCGATCGTCGCGAGCCCGACCCCGTACGCGTGCGCGAGCCTCGTCGCGACCGCGCCGAGCTCGGTCACCTGCCAGCCGACCGCGAAGCCGATCCCGAGACTCCCGACCACGACTCTCGTGCCGATGCCCGCCCCACGCGCCAAGGCGCGAGCGTACGCTACGCCGATGGCGAACCCTTCGAAGATCGTCTGCGTCGGGCAGAACTACCGCGCGCACACCGCCGAGATGGGCGGCGACGAGGCCGCGGAGCCGATCCTCTTCGGCAAGTTCCCGGTGACGCTCGTCGGGCCCGGCGAGCCGATCGTGCTGCCGCGCGAGTCGACGCACGTCGACGCTGAGGCCGAGCTTGCCGTCGTGATCGGGAAGACGGCGCGCCGCGTGTCGCGCGAGCGCGCGCTCGACGTCGTCGCCGGCTACCTCTGCGCGAACGACGTGAGCGCGCGCGACGTCCAGTACGCCGACGGCCAGTGGTTCCGCGGCAAGAACTTCGAGACGTTCTGCCCCGTCGGGCCCGGCGAGCCGGTGCCCGTGTCGGAGCTCGGCGACGGGAGCGGCCTGCGCGTCGTGCAGCGGCTGAACGGCGAGCCACTCCAGGACGGGAACACCGACGACCTCATCTTCGACGTGAGCTTCCTCGTCGCGTTCGCGTCGAACGTCTTCACGCTCGAGCCCGGCGACCTGCTGCTGACGGGCACGCCGTCCGGCGTCGGCTGGGCGCGCGACCCGAAGGTGTCGCTCCGGCCGGGCGACGTCGTCGAGGTCGAGGTCGAGGGGATCGGCGTGCTCTCGAACCCGGTCGTCGCCGACTCCTAGCGCGCCGGACTCATCGCCGGGGCCTCCGTTGCCGATACGCGACGGACAATGCGGCTCATCGGCGCGATCGGGGCAGCAGTCGCCCTTACGGCGCTTGCAGGCTGCGGCGGCGGGCACTCGTCGGCCGCGCGCCGGCCGACTGCGAGCGAACGCGCCGCGCTGCAGCAGGCGGTCTACGACTTCGTCGTCGAGAAGACCCGTGCGCGCAATCCGGTGATCGTCAGGATGCGGGTCGCAGCCGTTCGGCTTGAACCGCCGGGAGCGTCGCCCTACGCGGAGTTCGCGCGCGTCGACCTCTCCGATCCAGCCGCCGGTTACGCATATGCGATCCTCGGCTACCGGCACCGGCGGCTCTCCCGCTGGCGCGTCCTCGACATCGGCTCCGCAGCCGTGGGCTGCGAGCTCGGGCGGAGTGTCTTCGGCAGTCACGGTCCCGCGGTCCGCCGCGCACTCGGGTTGGCGTGCCCATGACGGCCAGACTCCCCGGCGCGATCGCGGCAGCCTTCGCCGTTGTGGCGCTCGTCGGCTGCGGGACGACGTCGCACCGATCGGCGGCTCGGTCCGCGTCGCAACTCCCGCTCTGCCCCGCCGGTCGCTTCGTTGCGTATCCGGTGAAGTCGCCGCCGCAGCTCCCGAAGGGACGCCGGTGCCCCTGCGAAGGACCACTCGGCCCGATGACGACGCTCTGCAGGTCGCTCAATGCGCGCGCATCGCAGGTCGTCTCGCTCGACGGGCGGATCGGACCCCTTCAGCTCGACGTCAGCGACCGGGCGGCTGTCGTCGCGTTCGCGGGCAAGCCGCAGCTGGAGGCAAGCGGGCACATGACGCTGTCCGCACCGTATGACGCGCTCGGCTACGGCTGCTCGCGACGCACTCCACCCGGCTCGTTCCGGCTCGCGCCGGAGAAGCCGTTCTGTCGAACGATCTTCTGGATCAACGCGCGGACGGGGAGACTCGAGACGTTCTTCAGCGGTGACCCGCGCTACTCGGAGACGCACGGCGTTCGCGCCGGGACCGTGACGGCGGTCGCAGAGCGGCTGCTGCGCAAGCGCGTGCTCGCCGGTTGCGAGGCGAACCTGTACTTCACGAGCCCGCAGGCCGACCTGACCGTCGTCTTCGCGGGCGGCCACGTCCTGAATCCGAGCAGGCGCCTCGTCGGCGGCCGCGTCGTCGCCCTCGTCCTCCACAGCAAGCGCAGCGATCCCGGAGTCTTCGACTGTGAGTGACGCCGGGCCGTCCGCGCCGGCGGCGATCATCCACCCGTGCCCTCGCGCAAGCGGATCGCGCTCATCGCGCACGACAACCTGAAGCAGGACATGCTCGACTGGGCGCGCTTCAACCGCGGCACGCTCGCGAAGCACGAGCTGTCCGCGACCGGCACGACCGGCAAGCTTCTCGTCGACGAGCTCGGGCTCGACGTGCATCTCTTTCTCAGCGGCCCGCTCGGCGGCGACCAGCAGATCGGGGCCGCGATCGCCGAGGGCCGCATCGACTTCGTCATCTTCTTCTGGGACCCGCTCGAGCCGCACCCGCACGACGTCGACGTGAAGGCGCTGCTCCGCGTCGCCGTCGTCTACAACGTCCCGCTCGCCTGCAACCGCGCGACCGCGGACTACGTGCTCTCGAGCCCGCTGCTCGCGGCTTAGACGCGCTCGAGCACGACGACCGGGATCTCGCGGTCGGTGCGTGTCTGGTACTCGTCGTAGTGCTGCCAGATGCCGTTCATCATCCGCCAGAGGCGCTCGCGCTCCTCGCCCTCGGCGACGCGTGCGCGGGCGCGGAAGCGGTCGGCCTTGACCTGGACGCCGACCTCGGGGTTCGCCTCGATGTTCTTGAACCAGCCGGGATGCTCCGGCGCGCCGCCCTTCGACGCGACGATCACCGGGCTCTCGCCGTCCCAGCCGAAGATCAGCGGGTTCGTCCGCGGCTCGCCGCTTCGGCGGCCCGTGGTCGTGAGGACGAGGATCGTCGAGCCCTCGCGCCAGATGTAGCCGACCTCGCCGTCGGTCTCGACGTAGCGGCGGACGTGCTCGTCGCCGAACAGGTTCTCTGCCTCCGCGGTGCTCATCGGTATGCCTCCAGTGCCTTCGTCGCCAGCCGGTCGAGCGCCTGCACCGACAGCTCGAGGTGCTCCTCCTTCGTGTCCTCGAGCTTCGTGTGCGAGAGCCCTCGAAGCGACTGGACGAAGATCATCACCGTCGGGATTCCCGCGCGCGCGACCTCGGCCGCGTCGTGCAGCGGGCCGCTCGGCAGCCGGTGCGACGTTCCCGCGACCTCGCGGATCGACGCGTCGGCGAGCTCGATCAGCGCCGGGTCGAAGAGGATCGGCTCGATCGACCAGATCCGGTCCCACGACACCTCGACGTTCTCCTCCGCCGCGAACCGCGCGCTCGCCTCCTTCGCGAGCTCGAGCAGCCGCGCGAGCTTCGCCGCGTCGAGATGCCGCTGGTCGAGCAGCTGCTCCGCCGTCTCGACGACGGACGTGACGATCCCCGGCTTGCAGACGACGCCGCCCGACGTGCACACCGCGCCGTCCCCCACCTCCGCCGCGATCGGGCGAATCTCGAGCGCGAGCTTCGCCGCGCCGGCGAGCGCGTCGCGCCGCTTGTCCATCGGCGTCGAGCCGGCGTGCGCGGCCTGGCCGGTCCACGTGACGAGGTGACGCTCGACGCCGAACGTCCCGAGGACGACGCCGAGCGGGAGGTCCATCGACTCGAGCACGGGCCCCTGCTCGATGTGCAGCTCGAGATAGGCGACCGCGCCGTCGAGCTGCGACCGCGCCGCGGACGCGCCGTCGAGGTCGACGCCGTGCTCGCGCAACGCGTCCGGCAGCGCGATCCCATTCGCGTCGTGGCGCACGCGCAGCTCCTCGAGATCCGACATCGACCCGGCGGCCGCGGACGAGCCGAAGAGCGAGCGCCCGAACCGTGCGCCCTCCTCGTCCGCCCAGTTCACGAGCCGGACGGTGAGGGGCGGTGTCCCGTCGGCGGCGACGCGACGCAGCACCTCGACGCCGGCCATCACGTTGAGGCAGCCGTCGAGCCAGCCGCCGTTCGGCACCGAGTCGATGTGGCCGCCGACGAGCAGCGACCTGTCCGACTCGCCGTCGAGCGTGAACCACTGGTTCCCCGCCTCGTCGATCTCCTCGCGCGCGCCGGTCTCCGCGACCTTGCCGCGCAGCCACGCGCGCGCGGCCTCCCACGTGTCCGTCCATGCGACGCGCTGCGCGCCGTTCTCGTCGCCGGTGAGCTCGCGGAGCTCCTTCAGCTCGGCAACGGTGCGGCTCGGATCGAGTGCCATCGCGCCCGGAGCCTATGTGATAGACACCGCGCCACGGTGTCGGCTGTCGCGATCGGGGTCGAGAGGCGCAGGCGCCGCGACGGGATGCGGCGCGGTGCGCGCCGGGCAGCCGCGGTCGCGCTCCTGCTGCTCGGGCTCGTCGCGTTCTACGAGCTGTACCGCTGGGTCTGGTCGTCCGCCGGCTGGACGTGGCCGTTCGCCGTGACGGACGTCTCGATGCCGCACGTGTGGACGATCCTGAAGGCGTTCGGCGAGCCGGCGCAGGTGAACCAGCCGCCGCTCGCGCAGATCCTGTTCCACAAGTCGCTCTTCACGATGAAGGAGGCGATCGCCGGCTTCGTGCTCGGCGGGCTCGTCGGCTTCGGGCTCGGCGTCGTGCTCGTCCACTCGACGCTGCTGCGCCGCGGCGTCGTCCCGTACATCGTCGCGAGCCAGACGATCCCGATCCTCGCGATCGCGCCGATGGTCGTCGTCTGGGTCAACCCGAAGCTGCCGGGGCCGCTGCAGGGCTGGGGCGCCGTCGCCGTCATCGCGGCGTACCTCACGTTCTTCCCCGTCGCGATCAACACGCTGCGCGGCCTGCAGGCGGTCGACCCGCGCGCGCTCGAGCTGATGCGCTCGTATGCGGGAAGCCGCTGGACGATCCTCTGGAAGCTCCGCGTGCCGTCGTCGCTGCCGTACGTCTTCGCGGCGCTGAAGCTCGCCGCGACGGCGTGCGTCGTCGGCGCGATCATCGGCGAGCTGCCGTCCGGCCTCCAGTCCGGGCTCGGCGGCGCGATCCTCAACTTCAACCAGTACTACTCGATCGAGCCGCAGGAGCTCTGGGCGACGAACATCGTCGCCGCGCTCGTCGGGATCCTCTTCTTCGTCGTCGTCGTGCTCGCCGAGAAGCTCGTCGTGCGGCGCGCGCCGGAGAACCGCGGATGAGCGACCAGCCGGTCGTCCGGATCGAGAAGGTCACGAAGGTCTTCCCGCGCGGCAACGTCACCGCGCTGCAGGACATCGAGCTCGACATCGCGCCCGGCGAGTTCGTCTCGCTCATCGGCCCGTCCGGCTGCGGCAAGTCGACGCTCCTGCGCGTGATCGGCGACCTGATCGAGCCGACGGAAGGCGCCGTGACGGTGAACGGCAAGACGGCACGCGCCGCGCGCTCGGACCACGACTACGGCATCGTCTTCCAGGACGCGGTGCTCTTCGACTGGCGCACCGTCTCGAAGAACATCGCCGTCCCGCTCGAGCTGCTCGGCTGGAGCCGCGACCGCCGCGCGAAACGCGTCGACGAGATGCTCGAGCTCGTCGAGCTCTCCGGCTTCGGCGACCACCATCCGTGGCAGCTCTCCGGCGGCATGCAGCAGCGCGTGTCGATCGCGCGCGCGCTCGCGTTCGAGCCGGCGCTGCTCCTGATGGACGAGCCGTTCGGCGCGCTCGACGAGATGACGCGCGAGCGGCTGAACCTCGAGCTGCTCTCGATCTGGCAGCAGCTCGGCTCGACGGTCGTCTTCGTCACGCACTCGATCTCCGAGGCCGTGTTCCTCTCGACGCGCGTCGTCGTGATGAGCCCGCGGCCGGGACGGATCGCCGGCGTCGTCCCGGTCGACCTGGCGTACCCGCGCACCGTCGAGACGCGCGAGGACCCGCGCTTCTTCGAGCTCGTGACGCAGGTGCGCGAGCTGCTGCGAAAACGCGGCGAGCATCTGCTCCCCGAGGAGGAGGCGTCGCTGCTGGAGGCGGCGGAGTGAGCGTAGGCACCGCAGGCGACAAGCTCGTCGAGTGGCTGCCCGCGATCGCGGTCTTCGTGCTCGGGATCGCGCTCTGGGAGGGCGCGATCTCCGCGTTCCACATCCAGCAGTTCCTCCTGCCGCGGCCGACGCAGATCGCGTCGACGTTCTGGACGGGGCGGCACCAGCTCTGGCCGGCGGGCTGGTACACGTTCAAGGAGGCGCTCGGCGGGTTCCTCGTCGGCTCCGCGCTCGGCGTCCTCGTCGCGACGTTCGTCGCGCGGTTCGAGGCGCTCGGCACGGCGCTCATCCCCGTCGCGGTCGCGGCGAGCGCGATCCCGATCATCGCGTTCGCGCCGATCTTCAACGCCTGGCTGAACCCGCTCTCGCCGACGTCGAAGATGGCGATCGCCGCCGTCCTCTGCTTCCTGCCGGTGCTCGTGAACACGCTGCGCGGCCTGCAGAGCGCGAGCCCGCGGCAGATCGAGCTGATGCGCTCGTACGCAGCGAGCGAGCGCGAGATCTGGCGGCGCGTGCGCGTCCCGACGGCGCTGCCGTACCTCTTCACGGCGCTGAAGGTCGCGAGCGTGCTCGCGATGATCGGCGCGATCGTCGGCGAGTACTTCGGCGGCGCGTTCACCGCGCTCGGCGTGCTGATCCGCTCGGACGCGCAGATCCTCGACTTCACCCACGCGTGGGCGGGGATCCTCGTCGCGTCGCTGCTCGGACTTTCCCTCTACTTCGGAGTCGTAATCGTGGAACGAATGGTGATCCGGTGGGCCCCGGAGAGCCGCGGGTCGTAAGATCGGGCAACGAACGAGTGAAAGGGGTACGCATGAGGAGGAGGGTCGTAGGACTGGTGCTCGTGCTGGCTGCCGTCGCAGCGGTCACGGGCTCCACGCACAAGGCGTCGGCCGCGCCGAAGCAGGCGAAGCTGACGAACGTCACGTTGCAGCTCAAGTGGGTGCCGCAGGCGCAGTTCGCCGGCTACTACGCGGCGCTCGACATGGGCTTCTACAAGCAGGCCGGCCTGAACGTCACGATCAAGCCGGGCGGCCCCGACATCATCCCCGAGCAGGTCGTCGCCTCCGGGCAGGCGCAGTTCGGGCTCGACTGGCTGCCGAGCCTCCTCGCCGCCCGCGACAAGGGCACCGACCTCGTCAACATCGCGCAGGTCTTCGCCCGGTCCGGGATGACGCAGCTCACGTGGAAGAGCTCCGGCATCACGACGATCGCGGACATGAAGGGCAAGAAGGTCGCCAACTGGCTCGGCGGCAACCAGTACGAGCTCTTCGCCGCGCTGACGAAGGCCGGCATGAACCCCGAGAAGAACGAAGGGGTCACGATCGTCCAGCAGCCGTTCGACATGAACCTGTTCCTCAACCACCAGGTCGACTCGGCGTCCGCGATGACGTACAACGAGCTCGCGCAGGTGCTCGAGTCGAAGAACCCGTCGACGGGCAAGCTCTACCAGCTGTCCGACCTCAACGTGATCAAGATGCAGAGCGTCGGCACCGGCATGCTCGAGGACGGCATCTTCTCGACCGGCTCGTGGCTGAAGAGCCCGGCGAACCAGGCGATCGCCGTGAAGTTCATCGGCGCCTCGCTCGCCGGCTGGATCTGGTGCCGCGACCACGTGTCCCAGTGCGTCGGCTTCACGCTGAAGGCGGGCCCGACCCTGCCGAAGGGTCACCAGACCTGGCAGATGAACGAGATCAACAAGCTCATCTGGCCGAACGCGACCGGGATCGGGATCATGAACAAGGCCGACTACACGCGGACGGCCGCGATCTCGAAGCAGTTCGGAGTCATCTCGAAGGCGCCGAACTCCGGCGCCTACCGCACCGACCTCGCGACCGCTGCGGTGAAGCAGCTGAAGGCGAAGGGCCTCGACGTCAACGGCAAGTCGTACAAGCCGATCGTCGTCAAGCTCACCGCCGGCGGCAAGTAGCTCCCGAGGACTCCCGGGACCGCCCGCGCGGCGGTCCCGGGACCCTTGAAGACCGTCCGCGCGACCTCCTAGACTCGCCTCGCAGCAGCGGGCCATCGATCGGGAGGTAGGGAATGTCGGACGACCGTCACCCCGAGGAGATCGCGCACGACGTCGAGGCGATCCGGCAGGACGTCGCCTACGAGCGCGAGCAGCTCGACGCCTCGATCAAGCACGACTACTCGACGAGCGAGACCGGCGTCGTCCCGCTCGACAAGCGCCGTCCGATGTGGCACTTCATGGGCCTCTGGACGACCTTCGTCGCGGGCTTCTCGTACATGTTCCTCGGCTTCGAGATCCGCGACGGCGGCCACAGCCTCGCGTCGACGGTCGGGATCACGCTCCTCGGCTACGGCATCTACATCGTCTACGCGATGTTCTCGTCGTACACGGGCTCGCGCACCGGGCAGACGTTCGGCCTGCTGACGCGGTCCGTCTTCGGGAGCGTCGGCTCGGTGATCGTGTGCCTCTTCGTCCTCATCGCGCCGCTCGGCTGGGTCGGGTTCCAGGCGAACCTGCTCGTGACGCTCTGGGACGGCTTCTACAGCTGGGGCCACATCTTCTGGCTGACGCTGATCGTCGCCGGGCTGATGATCTTCAACAACCTGCTCGGCTTCACCGGCATCAGCGTGTTCGCGCGCTACCTCGTCACGCCGCTCCTGATCCTGTGGGCGCTCTACATGGTGATCAAGGGCTTCGTCGTCGACGGCGGGTCGTTCGGCGGCACGCCGAGCGGCAGCGGGCTGCCGCTGTGGGTCGCCGTCACCGCGGTGATCGGCTTCTCGATGTGGGGCAACGAGCAGGACTTCTGGCGCTACGGCCGCGCGAAGTTCTGGTGGCCGCTCTGGACGTACCTGTTCGCGGCGGTCTTCTTCACGCTCTTCACGATGGCCGGCTGGATGATGGCCGAGCTCGCGAAGTCGAACGACCCGGCGACGATCTTCAACTTCACGGTGAACTACTCGCTCTTCGGGTGGTTCTGGCTCGCGTGGATCATCGCCACCGTCAGCCAGGTGGCGATCAACGACGGGAACTACTACGAGTCCGTGAACGCGGGGCAGAACCTCGTCGGCGGCTGGCGGCACTGGCGCCGCTGGTACACGGTGCTGCTCATCGCCGGCGGCGGCGTGCTCGGCGCGTGGCTCGTGAACTTCCACTTCCTCAACGGCTGGTTCAAGGTCTCGACCTTCCTCGCGATCTCCGTGCCGTCGGCGTCGGTGATCATGGCCGTCGACCACTACCTGCTCCCACGCTTCTACAAGATCTCGCGGCCGCTCCGCGAGGTGCCGTCGTGGGAGGACGCGGGGTGGTTCAACTGGCCCGCGGTGATCTCGCTGCTCGTCGCCGTGTTCTACGGCGTGACGGGCGCGGCGAGCTGGCCGAACGGCTGGATCGAGTCGGCGCCGCCGACGGGCTGGGGGCCGGTCCCGCTCGAGTCGTGGCTCATCGCCGGCGGGCTCTACGTCGCGCTCGTCGGCCTCGCGTCGCTGTTCGGCCACGTGCACGGGCAGCTCGCGTTCAGCAAGCAGGCGATCGCCGCACACGCCCCGGGCGGCGCGATCATCGACATCGCGTCCGAGGCGGAGGAAGGCATCCGGCCGAAGCCGACTGCGATTCCGGCTGCGGGGCGTTAGCGGTACAGCCCCGGCTCGACGACGACGGGCTCCAGGATGCGGCGCTGGAGCCCGTCGTCGGCACGCGCGCGCCGTGCGGCCTCGCCGCAGCTCACGAACTCGACGTCGCCCGCGGCGAGCGCGTGCTCGATCACGGCGCGGAGCGTCTCGACGCGGCTCGGGCGGCCGGACAGGAACGGGTGGCACGTGAGGATGAAGATGCCGCCGTGGCGCCGCATCGCGTCGAGCTCGGAGAGCCAGAGGTCGAGCACCTTCTGCGGCGACTCGATCGTGCCGCGGAACGGCGGGTCGGGAAGATACGCGTACTGCTCCCAGTCGTCGAGCGACCAGTGCACCGGCAGCTCGACGATCTCCCCCGCTCCCGTGTCGAGGAGGTACGGGCGGTCGTCGTCCATCAGCGACGAG